>Ga0066790_10000139_pt1 | contig 23061 bp, 15 predicted proteins | sample OrgsoiDNA2013050_FD_70963 | JGI IMG/M metagenome (GOLD analysis project Ga0066790, IMG submission 70963) | Permafrost soil microbial communities from the Arctic, to analyse light accelerated degradation of dissolved organic matter (DOM) -... | ecosystem: Environmental > Terrestrial > Soil >...
CCCCGCTCCGCCCCGCCCGCCACTCCCGCCGCGCCTATCACCCCCTGCCGGGCCCGCCACCGCCCCAGCCAGGCTGATTTCCTGAGTGGTTCGGATCGCGCTGGCCCCCGCCAGCGCGATCCGAACCACTCACGAATTTCCACAGGTGCGACGGGCCTCGGCCGGTTATCCACAGGGTGGCTGCCTCGGGAGCGGCGCGAAGCTGCCCGGGCTGACCCTGAGTCCATGGGAACTTCCCCCTCAGGCCGCCGCGACGGGCGGGCGCCGGCCGCGGCGGCGCAGGCCTGGGCGGCTGAGTACCAGGACGGCGTCATCTCCAGAGCCCAGGCGCTGGACCTGGGGCTGACCAGCAACACGATCGCCTGGCGGCTGCAGCGTGGGCTCTGGCAGCGCGTGCTGCCGGGGGTCTACGCGACCTTCAGTGGTGAGCCCGCCCGCCAGTGTCGGCTGTGGGCCGTTACCCTGCGGGCCGGCCCATGCTCGGCGCTGAGTCACCGCACAGCCGCCGAGTTGTGGGGCCTGACGACCGAGCCCTCGGCGGGCATCCATGTCACCGTGCCCCGTGGTACCCCGGTGACACGGATGCCCGGTGTCGTCCTGCACTACTCCGGGCGCGTCGTGGCCGCTCGCCATCCCGTGCTCACGCCGCCGCGGACCAGGATCGAGGAGACCGTGCTGGATCTCGCTCAGGCCGCCGCGAGCCGGGACGAGGCACTGGCCTGGATCTTCCGTTCCTGCGCCGGGCGGCGGACGACGCCCGAGCACCTCGCCGAGGCGATGCGGCTGCGGCAGCGCATCCGCTGGCGAGCCGACCTGGCCCGGGCTCTCGGCGAGGCGATCTCCGGCGTCCACTCGCTGCTCGAGCATCGTTACCTGAACGGCGTTGAGCGCCCGCACGGCCTGCCAGCGGGAAAGCGCCAGCTGATCACCCAGCGCGGCAGCCGCCGTCAGTACTCCGACGTGGCCTATGAGGAGTACGACACGTTGGTCGAGCTGGACGGGCGCGCGGCGCACCCGGAGGCTTCCCGCTGGCGGGACATCCGGCGGGACAACGCCAATGCCGCCGATGGCCGGGTGACGTTGCGGTATGGCTGGACCGAGGTGTGCGAGAGCAGCTGCGAGATGGCCGGGGAGATCGCCCGCGCGCTGTGCCGGCGTGGCTGGACCGGCACGCCCCGCCGGTGCGGCGCCCGCTGCCGGATCGACACCTAGGTCCGCCCGCCCCGGCCGCCCCGCCCCGCCGCGCCGCCCGCCCGGCTAGCCCGGCGCGGCGGGCTGCTGCGCGATGTCGGCGCCGGGACCCGGTTCGTCGTCGTGGGCGGCCAGGGTGGCCGCGCGCAGCGCGGGGATCACCAGGCCGAGCAGCAGCGCGCCCGCCACGCAGGCCAGGCCGCCGCTCACCACCGAGATGACGGGGGAGAACAGCTGCGCCACCGCGCCGGCCTCCACGTTGCCCAACGCGGGCGCGGTGTTCACCTGGGCCAGGTAAAGGCTGCTGACCCGGCCGCGCAGCGGATCGGGCGTGTAGCGCTGCAGCAGCGCGTTCCGCAGCACCTCGGAGATCAGGTCGCCCATCCCCGCGAGCGCCAGGAACGCCAGCGCCACCGGCAGGCTGCGCACCAGACCGAAGCCGGCGATCGCGCCGCCCCAGACGATCCCGGCGCCGATCACTACCCGGCCGGGCCGCCGCAGGTGGCTGGTCCAGCCGCTGGTCGCGGCCCCGATGATGGCGCCCAGCCCGGGTGCGGCGGTGAGCAGCCCGAACGTGGCCGGCCCGCCGTGGAAGTGCTCCGCGGCCAGGGCCGGGAAGAGCCCGGTCGGCATCCCGAAGATCATCGCGTTGGTGTCGATCAGCAGCATGCCGCCCACGACGCCGCTGCGCCGGACGAACTTGAAGCCCTCGGCCAGGGACCGCAGTCCCGGCCGCTGCGCACGGACGGTCGGCGGCAGCGGCCGGACGGCCAGCATGGCGAGCCCGAAGAGCGCAAACGCGCCCGCGTCAATGCCGTAGCAGGCGGCCAGCCCTGGCCCGGCGATCAGCGCCCCGCCGATCGCCGGGCCGACCAGCCAGCCGAGCTGGTTGCCCATGGAGTTCAGCGCGATCGCGGCCGCCAGCCTGCGGGAGGCGACCAGCGCAGGGACCACGGCGGTCGCCGCCGGACTGCCGAGCCCGGCGAGCAGGCCGATGCCCAGCGTGAGCACGTAGATCGGCCACAGCCCCGGCCGGGTCAGCAGGCTGTTGGCCAGCATGAGCCCGGACAGCGCCGCCTGCGGCAGCCGGACCGCCAGCAGCAGCTGACGCCGGTCGTGCCGGTCGGCCAGCATGCCGCCGGCCAGCAGGCCGATGAGCATCCCGGCGCTGTCGGCCAGGGTCAGCAGGCCCACCGCGAGCGAGGAGTGGGTCAGCTGGTAGACCTGCCAGTTCGCGGCCGTGACCGCGACGACATTGCCGGCATTCGACACCAGTCGGCCGCCGAACATCCAGCGGAAATCGCGGCTCTCCCGCAGCGGGGCAATATCGATGGCGATCTGCCCGACGCGCATGCCCGCTCCGATAGACGACTCAGGCGGACCGACCCCGTGCCGCGCGCCCCCGTGGCCCTGCCGGCTTCGTGGCCTGGCCGAACCGGAGACGGCTCCGCCGCATAGGCAGGCTACTGTGCCGTGATCGGCGGGTGCGCCGCAGGGATATTTCTGCCACCCGCAGGTACATCAGGATCCGGGGCCCGGCAAGCTGGTATCACGGGACTCGCGGTACAACATCTACTTAACGGTGCCCTGCGGCGCGCGGGTTGCCGAACAGGATTTGCCGCAGGCTGGGCGCGATAGGGGCCGGGCCGCGACCGGGGTTCGCGCCCCGCGGGAGGTCAAGTAGTGCAGGCGACATGGGCCATGAGCGGGCCGGTGCGCAGCCGGATCGCCGCCGCCGACCGTGCCATCATGGCCCGCGTCTCCGCCGCCGATTCAGTCACGCTGGACCAGATCATGCCTCGGCTCGGCCGGGCGGCCAACCACAGCGTGCTGTGGATCGGCATCGCCGGGGGCCTCGCGGTGACGCGGAACAAGTGGGCCCGCCGCGCCGCGCTGCGCGGGCTCGCCAGCCTCGCCATCGCCAGCACGGCCAGCAACGTGATCGGCAAGGGCCTGACGCGGCGGGGTCGGCCCGCCGCTGCGGTCCCGTCGGCTCGCCAGCTGCAGCGCGCGCCGCGCACCACCTCTTTCCCGTCCGGTCACGCCGCTTCCGCCGCCGCGTTCGCGACCGGCGTCGCGCTGGAGCTGCCGGTCCTGGCCGCGCCGCTCGGCGCGGTCGCCGCTGCCGTCGGCGCGTCGCGGGTCGTAACGGGGGTGCACTTCCCGTCAGACGTCGTCGCGGGATTCGCCACCGGAGTCGCGGCCGGAACGCTGACGCTGCGCTGGTGGCCGCTACGCCGGGCGGAGCCTGCGCAGGCCGCGCGGCCCCGCCATGAGGCCCCGGCCGCCCCCACCGGCAAGGGCCTGGTCCTGGTGATGAACTGCGGAGCCGGAACGACGTCCGACGACCTGGCGGCATCGCTGCGCAGCGAGCTGCCGGACGCGCGCATCCTCGTGGCGCAGGAAGGCAGTGATCTGCCCGCAGTGCTGGAGGACGCCGCGAACAGCGCGACGATCCTGGGCATCGCCGGGGGTGATGGCTCGGTCCAGCTCGCGGCTGGACTCGCCGTCGACAAGGGCCTGCCGCTTCTGGTCGTCCCCGCCGGAACCTTCAATCACTTCGCCACGGACCTGGGGGTCAGGTCCGCCGCCGACGCCGTGGCCGCCCTCCGCGCCGGGGACTGCGTTCTGGTGGACGTGGCGTCGGCCGGGCCGCGGTCCTTTGTCAACACCGCCAGCGTCGGCATCTACGTCGACCTGGTACGAGCCCGCCAGGAACTTGAGGAACGGCTGGGCAAGTGGCCGGCGGTCCTGGTGGCCCTGTTCAGGGTGCTGCGAACCAGCCGGCCGCTGGACCTGATCGTGGATGGCAGGCGGCGCAGGCTCTGGCTGCTGTTCGCGGGCAACTGCCGGTACGAGCCGGAGGGCGCGGCGCCGTCTTATCGTCCCGACCTGTGTGACGGCCAGCTGGACGTCAGGCTCATCGACGGCAGGCAACCACTCGCGCGGGTCCGACTGATCGCCGCCGTGGGCATGGGCACGCTCGCGCGGTGCCGCGTCTACCGGACCTGGACCGCCAGCTCGCTGCACGTCGCCACGCCGGACGGAACTCCCGTGCTGCTCTCGATGGATGGCGAGGCGATGGCGGCGGAGCCAGTGCTGCACCTGCGCAAGCGCCCGGACCGGCTGCTGGTCTATCGTCTCGACCCGGAGGTAGGCTCGGGCTAGATCGCGCCAGCCCGCGAGACCTGCTAGCGGTCACGCCTGTCGCCGGCGGGATCGCGGTCCCGGCCGCGATCGTCGCGTTCACCATCGCCGTGCGGCTGCTGCTGCACCCGCTCAGCTACTCGGCGCTTCGCGGCCAGGCCGCCCGGCGGGCCTCTGCCTGCTGACCACTACCGCCCCGAACGCTGCGCGCGCCGGGACTGCCGCCACTTAGGCGGAAATCGGCGTCGGCGCATTTCTCGTCGGCCGGAGAATTGGACCGGCCGGCGCGTCGGGCGAAGAATTGCCATGGCAGGCAACTAACCTAAATTCCCGTAACACTGTTGCCGATTCGGCTAATGGCACGGTGTTGCATGTCCTGTCGGGGGACAGGACGCGTAACGGGGAGGTTCTCACTCATCATGCTATCCGGGGAAATAGCCGCGCGAAAAGCCTGGCGGACCGCACGCATCCGCGCCATCGGCAGGTAAAGACAGCTTCCGGCCAATGGCAGCCCGGGCTATATGAGAAGGCGGTTTCGAGCATGCGCGCTCTCCAGCTGGCATGGACGCCGCGCCAGGCGCGTGCCCTCGTCGCAGGACTGGTGCTCGTCTGCCTAGCCGTGTCGGCAGGCGGCGGGCGGGCAGCAGCCAGCCCGGCGGAGGGCCTCAAGCAGGTGCTGTACGAGGGGTACACGTTCGACGTTCCGCAGTCGTGGCCGGTCATCGACGAGTCCCTGCACCCGCGTACCTGCGTCCGCTTTGATTCGCATGTCGTGTACCTGGGCGGCCCGGGCGCGGACCAGTCGTGCCCGAGTTGGCTGTTCGGCACGACCGAGGCAGTCCTGATCGAGCCCGGCCCGGCGGCGGCGAAGCGAACCTCGGTGGAGAACCCGGTATCGCGTGAGATCACCGTGACGGCTCCGCGGGTCAGCATCACGGCGACCTTCGATACCAACCCGAACGTGATCTACACCATGCTGGCCAAGGCCAATCTCCCGGCCCCGCAGATCGACCTGCCGAACCCGGCCATCCTGGACGCTGCCGAGGGGCAGTCATCGCCGACGGGGGCCAGCCCCGACCGGCCGGCGGTGCTGGCGGCCGGCGCGCACCAGGTCGCGCCGGATGCGGCCATCAGGACGCGGCTGCCCGAGCTGCCGGCCACCGTGGCCAACTACCACGGCCTGGGCTTTGACGCCTGCTCGGCGCCGAGCGCGGCCACCATGCGGGCGTGGCGGCGGCACTCGCCGTATGGCGCCGTCGGGATCTACATCGGCGGCTCGGACCGGGCGTGCGACCAGCGGAATCTCACGGCCGCCTGGCTCAGACGGGAGGCCAGCGCGGGGTGGCGGTTCTTCCCGATGTACGCGGGGCCGCAGGCGGCATTCGGGGAGCTGAGATCGGCCTTCAGCCAGGGCATCAGGGCCGCCGCCGACGCGGTCGTGCAGGCCCAGCAGCTCGGATTCGGGCCACGCACGCCCATCTACTACGACATGGAGGCGTATCCGGCAAAGGATACCGGTGTCGCCTTGCGATTCCTGTCGGCATGGACGACTGCGCTGCGCCGGCTGGGTTACTTGTCCGGCGTTTACAGCAGTTCCCGGTCGGGCATCATCGATCTGGCGCGCCAGTATTCAGGGCATAAGTACGCCATGCCGGACGTCATCTTTGATGCCTTGTGGAATGGGTCAAAGAATGTCAAGGACCGTGTGTACGGGCGCAGGTCCTGGTCCGTTAACCACCGACTCCACCAGTTCAGCGGAAATGATACGCAAACCTTCGGCGGCGCCACCATCGACGTGGACAAGGACTATCTCGACGTCGGACTGCCGGCGCCTGGCGGGACGATGCAGGCCACCCAGGCCGTCGAGTCCTCCTCGGTTTTCTACGAGGGGGCCGACCACAGGCTGTGGCGCAAGCCACGGGTGAGCGGCGGCAGCTGGGGACAGGTGGCCGACATGGGCGGTGACCTCACCTCGCCGCCATCGGTGGTCGCCGTCGGCAGCCAGACCCTCGATGTCTTCTTCCGTGGCCGCTCCGGCGAGTTGTGGCTGGTTAAGCACACCAGCAGCGGCTGGCAGAAGGGCCGGCAGATCGCGCTGATGGGTGACCTCGGCAGCGGTCCGCAGGCGGTCGCCCAGCCGAATGGCGTGATCGACGTCTTCTGGAAGGGATCGCACGACGACCATCTCTGGCATGGTCAGTACAGCCCTGGCCGCGGCTGGAGCGGCCCGCAACGGCTGGGCGGAGACCTGATGGGCGTCCCGGCGCCCGTCGAGAATCGCTACGGCGGGATTCAGGTCTTCTGGGAGGGGAAGGGCAAGAGCCGCAGCCTGTGGCACGTTGTCCGCCGTCTCGGCAGTAGCTGGAGTCGCCCGGCGAGCGTAGGCATGGGCCCGCTGGGTGGTGCCCCGCACGCGACGGCGCTGTCCAACGGCGCGATCGACGTTGTCTGGCGCGGCTCCACCCGGCCGCACCATATCTGGTCAGCGTTCCTGGCTCCCGGATATCGGGCGCAGGGCCCGCGAGACCTAGGCGGCTCGGTCAGCGGCGCGCCCTGGCCGGCGGCCGCGCAGTCCACTGCGCGGGTGTTCTTCCGGGGCGGGGATGGCGGGCTGTGGCAGCTGACCTACCGGGGGTCGGGCCGCTGGCATTCGCCGGCCCGGCTGCCGATGGGCAGGCTGGGCAGCACCCCGTTCGCGGCCGCCGGGATGGGAGCCGGCCCGTTCGAGGTGTTCTGGAGAGGAACGAGTGGCGGCCTGTGGGCGGCCTCAGACTCGGGCCGCAAGTGGGCCGGGCCGCAGGGCCTGGGCGGCCACGTTCGGTAACTGCGGGTAGGGGGATCCCGGCCAGGGACGGACCCTGTTTCCCGTACTGTATAGCTGTCTCAAGATCCGAAAATGCGCGTTGACAAGGACATTCATGGCTGGGGTACCGACCAAGATTGCCGCCGCCGCCTGGCGCCTGCTTCCGGGGCCGGTGCGGCGAAAGCTGCGGAGCGAGCCGGGCAAACGTTTTATGCGGTTTGTGCCGGTAGCGTTTGCGGCGCTGGCCTCGAGTCAGCTCATGCTGGCCCTGCTAGTCGGCATCGTCGGCATGAGCGCTGGCACCGCGGCCTTCATCGCGTCGGCCGTCGGCGCGGGCGTCAGCTACGTCCTCAGCCGCTGGGCCTGGGAGCGGAAGGGCCGCCCGGACCTGCTCCGGGAGACCCTTCCGTTCTGGATCGTCTCGGTGGCGGCCTGGCTCTTTCTCTCGTTCGCCAGCCACGAGGCGGGCGTGTGGTCCCGGCACATGGGGCATTCGCACTGGGAGCGAGTGGCCGTCGTCATGGGCGTGTACTTCGTCGCCAACTGCATGACGTTCGTCCTGCGGTTCACGATCTTCCACTGGGTGCTGTTCGCGAACCGCGGCGACAAGGCGAGGGCCGCGCAGGTGCTGAGCCCGAGTCAGCAGCTAGCCGAGGCCGATGCGGGAGAACCCGCTCAGGACGAGTCGGTCTCGCTGGAACTGGCCGGCGAGCGGCGCACGGATCCGCCCGTCCGGCGGTGACGCTCGCGTAGCCAGGTGCCGCCGACCACTCCGATGAAGTGCAGCGCGTAAATGGCGTTATGCCCTTTCTTGCTGTGGCCGACCTGGCGCTTATGAATTGTCGCGGGCACCTCGGCCACCCGGTAGCCATGGGTGATCACGCCGATGAGCAGCTCGGCGGCCTGGTACTGAGGCTGCTCGAGCAGGACCGCGCCGGTCACCTCGGCCCGCATCGCCCGGAGCCCGAATGTGGTGTCGGTGACCCGCTGCCCGGTCAGCGCGCTGATGACAATCGCGAAGACGCGGACCCCGAGCTTGCGCACCGGGTCCTTGGTCTCCTCGCTGCCCATGGTGCGTGAGCCGGTCACGAAATCGGCCCGACCGGCCAGGATGGGCGCCAGCAGCGACTCGATCTCGGCCGGGTTGTACTGCCCGTCGGCGTCGGTCGTCACGATGTACTGCGCGCCGCCCGCGCGCGCCAGCCGGTAGCCCAGGCGCAGCGCGGCGCCCTGCCCTCGGTTGACCGGCACGTCGCAGACGAGCGCGCCGGCCGCCTCGGCATCCTTGACGGTCGCGTCCACGGAGCCGTCGGACACGACGATCTTCGCGGCCTCCAGCCCGGCGACGGCCTGCGGCAGAGCCTCGACGACCGGGCCGATCGCGCCTTCCTCGTTATAGGCGGCGATCACGATGGCCAGCGGCGGCAGCCGGGCTGCCCGGCCGCCGTACTGGTCGGCGAAGGCGCGAACGGCCGCGCTGTCGATGACCTCGTCATCCTGAGTCACAGTCACTGTGCTGCCTCCGCGAATTCGGGCCACACCGTCGACAGGCCCGACTTGAGGTCCTGCTCCGGTTCGTAGCCGATCGAGCGGGCACGCGAGATATCGACGATGACCGCCGGCATCTCACCCGGCTTGGGCGGGACGTAGGTCACGGGCAGTTCCGCACCGGTTACGCTGCGTGCAGCAGCCAGGATGTCATTAACCGCGACTGACTCGCCAGCACCTAGGATCATCGGCCCGGTGAACTTGGCCTTCCAGGCGGCGAAGAGACCGGCCACGATGTCGTCCACGTGCACGAGGTCGCGGATCTGGGTGCCGTCTCCGTAGATCTCGACGCCGTGGCCGTCGCGGGCCGCCCGCATCAGGCGCGGCACGAAACTGTCCTTCTCCGCCATGCCCGGCCCGTAGACGTTGGAGAACCGCAGCGCGCAGCCCGCGATGCCGTAGCAGGAGGTATAGCTGCTCAGCAGCATCTCCCCAGCCGCCTTGGTCGCGCCGTAGGGCGTCAGCGGGCGCAGGGCGATGTCCTCGGTGATGGTGGCGCGGCCGACGTCTCCCGTCACCGCGTTCGTGGACGCGAGCACGAACGTGGCGACCTCCTGGTTCCTGGCCTGCTCAAGCAGGTGGGCCGTGGCTTCCACGTTGGTGCGGTACGTGCCGACCGGGTCGGTGATCGAGTCCAGGACCCGCGTGACCGCGGCCAGGTGAATGATGACATCAGTCCCGGGCCGCACCGCGCGCGCGACGACCGCGGGGTCACGCAGGTCCCCGAGGACCATCTCGGCGGTGTCATCCGGAAAGGGCCGCTTGTCGGCCACGGTGACGGCGGCTCCCGCGGCGAGCAGTGCCCGCACCACCCGCCGCCCGATGAAGCCGGACCCGCCGGTCACCAGGACCTGGGACCGATTGCCATCGCCCATCGATGCTCCGTTTCGGATGTTTCTGCTGGGCCAGAGTTTTATCTGGGCTACCTGGGTGCTGCCTGCGATCAACCCGGGAGTCACCATGACCGTGGCCTGAGCCGCTGGCCGCCGTCCGCGTCGACGCGGGCCGTCCCATCACGTGCGCGGGGCCCGGATCTTGGGATGCGCCACGTCAGTGTATCGATGTGCTTAGGTGACCGAAGCATTAATGGCCCGTGGACGCCGGGCGACGGTGCTCGGTTCCCGGCGCGGCGGTTGACCCGCCTGCCGATGCGACGGTGTCGCCGCAGCCTGCTGTGCCATGCTGGGAGGTCGCGAGCCGGGGGAGGAGGTGACACCGTCGTGACCTTGCCGAACTTCGTACCAGAGGGTACTCCGACTGCCGAGGAGGAGTCATACCGCATCCTGCGGTCCCGGATCGACCTCTCCCGGCTGCCGAGGCTGAGCCGCGACGTCACCGAGCGAGTCATCCTCGCCAGCGCTGACTTCGACTACTTCACCGACCTGGTCTGCGACGAGGAGTCGCTGGCCGCGGGGGTTGCCGCCCTGGCGGCGGGTGCGCCGGTTATCGCCGACTCGGCCGTGGTCGCGGCCGGGCTCACCGGCTGCCCCGTGATCTGCAAGGTCGCCGAGCCGCTGACCCGGCGGCTCGCCCGGACGGCCGCGATCAGCCGGGCCGCCGCGGCGGTGCGGCTGGCCTTCGGCGATGCGGGACCCGGCGCCGTCTGGGTCGCGGGCGGCACCTCCGAGGCGCTCCAGGAGATACTGACGCGCCGGGTAGAGCCCGCGTTCGTCGTCGGCCTGCCCGTTGGCTTCGTCGGCGCGGCCGAGGCCAAGGACGCCCTGCGGGCCAGCGGCGTGCGCTCGGTCAGCAACGTATCGGAGAAGGGTGGCGCCGCCGTGGCCGTGGCGGCCCTCAACGCGCTGCTGGCGCCCGCGCTCGCGGTCGACAACTCGCGGGCCGGCTGGGGTCCTGGCACGCCGCCTGATCTGCTCGACGATGGCAGGGCGGCCGGGGGCAGGGCGGCCAGGGGCGGGGCGGCCAGGGGCGGGACGGGTTCCGGGGGCCGGTAGCCCGGCCGGGGGCGGGGCGGGTTCCGGGGGCCGGTAGCCCGGCCGGGGGCGGGGCGGGTTCCGGGGGCCGGTAGCCCGGCTGGTTAGGAACGTCGGCCTGGGTAAGAAACGCCCGGCCTGGTTGCAGCGCCGGGCCTGGGAGGGACAACTCGGACAGTAATCGGGTCACGACTCCCGATTGTGCTGCCGCGGCAGGTAATCTTCCCTCGCGGCGCACAATAGCCTCAAGGCCCGATACTGTCGCCACCTGAGCACATCCGGGCTGACGGCGCGGTCAGCGGCGGCGGCCGCGGCCGTGCTGTCCGGGTTGTGGCTAGCACAGCGCGATGTCCAGGGTATAAAAAGAGCCCGGCGGTGCATCCGCTGGGCGCTATTAGGCACATGGGCAAGGAGTTGGCGCGGCTGCGCTAGCACGGTTAATGACCTGGTAGGAGCGGCGGACGGCGGCGGTCGGCTGGGCAGGAGGCCCGGGAGCATGACTGAGGGACATGGGGGGAGTGCTAAGCCGGTGCCGGTCGGTGGCATCGGCAGCGTCAGCGTGCCCATCCCCGAGTCGCCCGACATTTCAGGGCCGGGCGGCGTCTCGGAGTCGGCTGGCGTCTCGGAGTCGGCTGGCGTCTCGGAGTCGGCTGGCGTCTCGGAGTCGGCTGATCTCGCTGAGCCGGCCGGTCTTCCCGGTTCGGCGGGCAGCCACCCCGGCGGGGCTCACGATGGCCCTGTGCTGGCCGGTGGAGTGACTGCCGGTGCCGGTGCCGGTGCCGGCGTGCACGGTGCCGGTGCGCGCGCGAGCGGGGCCCATGCTGGCGGTGTGCATGCTGGCGGTGCCCATGTGACTGGCGCTCACGCGGCCGGCGCGCATGCCGCCGGCTCGCCTGCCGACGGTCCGCGGGCTGCGGGCGCCCGGCCGGGCGCGCACGCCAGTCCGGGCGGCGGCCAGCCGGGTCATGGCCCGGCGCAGGATGGCCCGGCGGAGGATGATCTGACGGCGGCCCCGACCGAGCCCTACGTCAAGGTGGACGCACGGCGCCTGGAAAACGCGCTCCTGGGCCTGCGGCACCCCATCGTGACGGTGCCGCTGCTGCTGGAGGCTCCGGGCGTGGCGGAAGCCAGGGCCGAGCGGCGGAAGCTACTCAGCCAGATCGATGACTACCTGCTGCCGCGGCTACGGCAGTCCGGGGCGCCGATCATGGTCGCGCTGGTCGGCTCCACTGGGGCCGGCAAGTCCACGCTCATGAACAGCCTGGTCGGCAAGCAGGTGAGCCAGACCGGCATTCGCCGGCCCACCACCAACAGCCCCGTCCTGGCCTGTCATCCGGCCGACGCGCACTGGTTCGCCGAGAATGTCTTCCTGCCGACCCTGCCCAGGGTCCGCCAGCAGGGCCTGGCCATGCCCGGCCGGGACGGCCTGCTGGTCCTCGCCGCGAGCGAGGGCATGCCGCGGGGAGTAGCCCTCCTCGATACCCCCGATATCGACTCCGTCGTCCAGGCGCACCGCGACTTCGCGCATCAGTTCCTCGATGCCTCCGACCTCTGGCTGTTCATGACCTCGGCCCGCCGGTACGCCGACGCCGCGGTCTGGGAGCTTCTGCAGGACGCCCGGGATCGCGGGGCAGCGCTGGCCGTGGTGCTGTCACGGGTCCCGCCGTCATCGGCGCAGCAGCTGGGCGACCACTTCGACGCGATGCTCGAGGCCAACGGGCTGACGGACTTCCGGCGGTTCCTGATCACCGAGACCATCGTCAACAATGCGATGCTCCCCGCTGAGGTCGCGCGCCCGGTCCGCGAATGGCTGGAGGAAACCGCGGCGGGAGACGACCGCCGGGTAGCCGTGCTGACCCAGACCATGTCGGGAATGCTCGATACCTTCCGGATCAGGATCCCGGTGCTGGCCAGCCAGGCCGCCACCCAGCTGACTCTGCGAGGCGAGCTGCGCGACTCCGTGCAGGGCGCCTACGACGAAGGGCTCGCCGAGTTCGACTCCGGCATCACGAACGGATCGCTCCTGCGCGGCGAGGTGCTGGCCCGCTGGCAGGACTTCGCCGGGACGGGGGACCTGATGCGTACCTTGCAGGTGCGCCGCGGCCGAGCGTCGAGCAGCCGGTCGAAGAAGAAGCGCCGTCTGCCGGCCAGGGCCGGAGCGCTCCGTGCCGCGCTTCGGGCCAGCCTGGAGTCACTCGTGGCGGCCATCGCCGACCGGGCCGCCGAGAACGCGGTCGCCCGCTGGCAGCAGCAGCCCCCCGGTGCGGCCCTGCTCAGCGAGCTCGCCGCGGCCGCGGAGGCCAGCCCGTCAGCCGCGTCGGACTACCTGGCGCTGGCGCTGGTCGACCTGGGCATGGCGGATAGCGTCGCGAACGAGGGCGCCACGCCGGTGGACGCTGCGGCGTTCGCCCGGTCCTCGCCTGAGCTGGCGGCGGCGACGCGGCGGGCGGTCCGGGCCTGGCAGGATCGGGTGCTGCAGCTTGTACAGGCAGAGAACGTGACAAAACGATCGATTGCCCGCGTGGTCTCGTTTGATCACGAGTCGCTTGCCCTGGTGCTCATGATCGCGGCTCTCGGAACGGGTTCAGCGAGCGCCGGCGACGACGGTGCCGGCGGAAGGGATATCAGTCGCGCCGGTGCTGGGAGTGCCAGTGCCGGCGAAGCGAAGGCGAGCGAAGCCACGGCCGGCGAGAAGGGTTCCACCGGGAATGGCTCCACCGAGGAGGGCGCAGCCGAGGGCCCGGCCAGCCAGGACGAAGTCAGCGGGCCCGGAACCGGGCCGGAGCGGCTGCTCAGCTCGCTGTTCGGCGCGGGCCTGCTGCGGGACATCACCGCTGCGGCCCGCCAGGACCTGCACGAGCGGGTAGCGGCCCTGCTCGATGTCGAACTGGGGCGCTTCACCGAGGTCATCGACGCTGCCGGCGTGCCGGACGAGACCGTGGCCGCCCAGCTGATCGAGGCCGGCGATGCGCTTGAGGCCGTCCGATGAGCGCCGGGAAGCAGGCTGGCGGGAAGCAGGCTGGCGGAAGGCGGGCTGGGGGGACTAGCGAGTACCGGGCCGCACCGCTGCGGGTGGGCAATGAGCTGTCCGCGCGGCTCAGCGCGCTGGCCAGGCTGGTTCAGATCGGGACGGCCCGCAGCGGCGCGGACGGTGTCAGCCAGGAACTGCTCGACGACACGGGCGACCTGCTCGCGCGGGCCGGGCAGCGGCTCCGGCTGTCGTCGGCGCACACGGTCGTGGCGCTGGCCGGCGGCACCGGCAGCGGCAAGTCATCACTGTTCAACCGGATAGCCGGAGCGGATTTCTCCACCGCCGGGGTCACCCGCCCGGTGACCAGGGACGTGCACGCCTGCGTCTGGGGCGTGGCCGGCTCTGGCCCGCTGCTTGAGTGGCTGGGCGTCCCGCGCCGCAATCGCTATGCCAGGGCTAGCGCGCTCGGCAGCGGCGAGCAGGCGATGGCCGGGTTGGTCCTGCTCGACCTGCCTGACCACGACTCGGTGATGGCGCATGCCACCGATCAGGTCGACCACCTCGTGGAACTAGCCGACCTGATGATCTGGGTGCTGGACCCGCAGAAGTACGCGGACGCGGCCGTGCACCGCCGCTTCCTGGTGCCGATGGCGGGCCACTCCGAGGTCATCGCCGTCGTACTGAACCAGTCCGATGTGCTGTCGCCGGCGCAGATCGAGGACTGCGTCAATGACCTGCGGCGGCTGCTGGACGCAGAGGACCTGCACGATGTGCAGATCTTCGTCACCTCGGCGGCTACCGGCACCGGCGTCAGCACGCTGCGCAAGCTGCTCGTCGACACGGTCACAGCGCGGCGGGCCGCGGCTTCGCGGATCTCAGCCGATGTGGACGCCGTCGCGGCCCGCTTCGCGCCGTACGCGGGTGAGGATCCCCTGGCGTTCGGTGCCGCCGGACACTCCGCGGCCGACGGCGGGGCGGACGGCCGGGCCGCAGACAGCAGGTCAGCCGCCAGCATCCTGGCCGCGGCGCCCCGCAAGCTCGCCGCCGCGTTCGCCCAGGCGGCCGGGGTCGCCGCCATCGGCGACGCACTGCAGAGTGCGCGCGAACTGCGGGCGGTGGACTACGTGGGCTGGCCGGTCAGCTGGCTGGTCGAGCGGGTCGTCAGGCGTGACCCGGTGCGAAAGATCAGGCTGGGGAGGCTATGGGCGGAGCTGCGCGGAGTGACCGCCGGGCCGTCCGGGGCACAGCAGTCCGAGATCGACAATGCCCTGACCCAGCTGGCCGACGAGGTCAGCCCGAACCTTCCCAGGCCATGGTCGGCCACCATCAGGACGGCGATCCGGTCGCGGGCCGACAACATCCCCGGCGCGCTTGGCCAGCGGATCGGGGAGTCGCTCCCGGCCGAGAACAAGATCGTCGGCTGGTGGCGTGCCGTCGGGGTCTGGCAGGGCCTGCTGCTCGGCTGCGTCATCGTCGGGCTCGCCTGGATAGTGACCATCCTGGTCTTCGGCGTCTTCGATACGGGCAGCAACGTCCCGCGCCTGTTCAGTGCCGTCTCGCTGCTGGCGCTCATCGCTATCCTCATCGTCGCGATGCTGGTACTCGGCTGGCTAACGGCGTCGGCGTGCGTCAACGCCGTCCGGACGGCGGCGATTCGCGAGAACGAGCAGGTCGCCGAGGATATGGAGGACCGGATGGCCGGCGTAGCGCAGGAGATGGTGGTGGCGCCCGCCCTGCAAGAGCTCTCCGAGCTTGACCGATTCCGGGCCGAGCTCCGGGTCGCCATGGGCCACCCCGGCTGAGCCACCCCGGCTGAGCCACCCCGGCTAAGCCAAGCCGTCTAGCCGAGCCGCCAGGCCAGCCCGGCCGAGCCGCCAGGCCAGCCCGGCCGAGCCGCCAGGCCAGCCCGGCCGAGCCGCCAGGCCATCCCGGCCGAGCCGCCAGGCCGAGCCAGCCGTCCGCCGCTTGCCACCTCCGTCACACCAGCCCCCCTCATCCCGATCAGTCAGCCTTCACCGCCGCCGCGTGTGCCCGCCTGCCGCTGGCCAGCAGCATGGCCAACCATGACGTCACGCAGACACCTTTTCCGGACCATGCATCCCGATTGAGCCTGTCGCGTTACTTGTGATGCGGGCGGGGTTGACGGGCGGCGCTGCGGCCGGGGCCGGCGGTGTCCCGCCCGGCCCTGCGCCGCATGGGACTTGCGGTCGCCACGGGCATGGCGTCGGGCTGCGCCGGGATCCGGCCGCCGGTGATCGTTACCGTTTCGCCGCGCTATGGAGGCTGTCGCGTAGCTCGTGATCGCCTTGGCTGGCCCGGCTGGCCCGGCTGGCCCGGCTGGCCCGGCTGGCCCGGCTGGCCCGGCTGGCCCGGCTGGCCCGGCTGGGTTTTCATGATCACCACCGCTTTTCAGCACATAATGCTGAAAAACGGTGGTGATCACCGGAGATCTGGTTCCGGCGCAGCCCTAAGCCATGCCCGGAGCGACCGCAAGTCCCGGCGGATGCCCCGGAGCAGGCGGGAAACCGCAGACTCCGGCCGCAGCGCCCCCCGCCAGCATCACCCGTAACGCGACAGCCTCTATGCCGCGGAAAAAACGGAAGTGATCACGAAAGCCGGCCGACTTGGCCCGGCCGTCGGCCACGACGCACGACGCACGGCAACAAGCCGAGCAACCCCCGCAAGCCGAGCAACCCCCGCAAGCAGGCGAGCCAAGGCGATCACGAGTTAGGCGACAGCCTCGCTAACGGCAGTAGGGGGCAACCACGTCGTTCAGGATCGGCCGCGTGGCCGGCATCCGCGCGGTCCCGCGGGCAGTAACCGGACAGCTGGCCCCGATGAGCCCTGGGCAGGAGAAAGTGCGCGGCGGGGTTGGCGTGCGGGTCTAGTTACTCTGTAATCTTGTAATCCCGACAGAGGAGCGTTCATGTCATCAGACTCTGACCTCGACGGGTACTCGCGGATTGTGGCCGGAGTGGCGGCGGAGCTGACACCCAAGGTGGCGAGCCTGCGCGTACCGCGGCCGGGTGCCCGGAATGCCGAGAGCCAGGGCTCGGCCGTCGTGTTCACTCCGGACGGCTTCCTGCTCACCAACGCGCACGTCGTCGGCCGCTCGGAGCACGGCAGCGCACTGTTCTCCGACGGCACGAGCGCGCCGTTTGCGGTAGTGGGGGCCGATCCGCTGTCCGACCTGGCGGTCGTCCGGGCCGACGGCGGGACGCCGCCGCCGGCCGAGCTCGGCGAGGCAGACGACCTGGTGGTCGGCCAGCTTGTGGTCGCAGTCGGGAGCCCGCTCGGCCTCGCTGGCTCGGTCACGGCCGGCGTCGTCAGCGCGCTGGGCCGGTCGCTGCCCACCCACAGCGGCTCGGCGGCCCGGCTGGTCGAGGACGTCATCCAGACCGACGCTGCACTCAACCCGGGAAACTCGGGCGGCGCGCTGGCCGATGCGAGGTCGCGGGTGGTGGGGATCAACACTGCGGTTGCCGGGATCGGCCTGGGGCTGGCCGTGCCGGTCAATGCCACGAGCCGCAGGATCATCGCGGCGCTGATGCGCGATGGCCGGGTCCGGCGGGCGTACCTGGGCCTGATCTGCGTGCCGGCGCCGGTCCCGGCGCCGCTGCGCGAGCGAGTCGGCCGCGCTGAAGGGCTCCGGGTGGCGGAGGTGGTACCTGCAGGTCCCGCCGCGCGCGCCGGCCTGCGCCCCGGTGACCTGCTGCTGAGCGCCGGAGCCAGTCCCGTGACGCGGGCGCAGGACCTGCAGCGGCTGATGTTCAGCGAGGCAATCGGCAGGCCGCTGGCTGTAACGGTCATGCGCAATGGCGCCCTGGTCGACGTCATCGCCGAGCCAGCCGAGCTGGTGGCGGCCTGACGCTGCACTCGACGGTGGCCGTCGGGGATGGCCGCCCGCGTCGGCATGTTCCCACATGCCATCAGCTGACGGCCCGCGCCTGTCCACAGGACGTGCTCGCCGCGCAGGCTATCCACAGCGCCGCGAGGCCGCCTGCCTGGCAGCGCGCAGTCCGGGATCTTTGAGGGCAGCGGCGGCGGCAGGGTGCCGCAGCCAGACGGCCCAGGAGGTCCTGATGATCAACGAGGCACACCTTGACTTGAGCGGCTTCGTCGCGAGCGTGCCCTACTTCAAGGAGACCCGCACCGGAATCCCGTTCCTGTCCATGCGCGTCGCCTGGACGCCGCGCAGGATGGACCGGGTCACGGGCGAGTGGGTGGACACCGACACCTCGTTCCTGTCGGTGGTGTGCTACCGCAAGCTGGCCGAGAACGCCGCGACCTGCTTGCGCAAAGGCGACCCGGTCGTCGTCCGGGGGAGGGTCTCGGTCCGCGAATTCGAGGATAAGAACGGGCTCCAGCGAACCAAGATCGAGGTCGATGCCACCTCGATCGGGCACGACCTGTCCCGCGGGGTGACCCAGTTCCAGCGGCTGCGGCCGCAGACCGGGATGACGGCGATGGAGCACCGGGCGGCCGAGGACGGCGTGCCCGGCAGCGGCACGGCCGGAGTCGGCGACGGTCCCGACGAGGCGGCGTTCGCCAGCCTCGTCGCGGGAGCGGGGGAGCCTGCCGACCGCGTGGACGAGGAGGCTGGGGCGGGCGGACCTGACGACTCCGACCGCGGGATGTTCGACGAGGACGCCGCCGAGGAGGCCGCCGGGGTGACAGCGCCGTTCTGACCGGCGGGCGGCAGCCAGGGCGTCCGGGGCCTGAGCCAACGCCTATGGTTCGACCCCTGGCCCGCTGCCCCTACCCTTAGGAACATGCCGGAGTTCATCTATCAGATGAGCCGTGTGCGCAAGGCACACGGCGACAAGGTCATCCTCGATGACGTGACCCTAGCGTTCCTGCCGGGAGCGAAGATCGGCGTTCTCGGGCCGAACGGCACCGGTAAGTCGACGCTGCTGCGGATGATGGCCGGGGTCGAGCACCCCTCCAACGGGGATGCGCGGCTGATGCCGGGCTTCACGGTCGGGCTGCTCGACCAGGAACCCGTCCTGGACGACAGCAAGACCGTCCTCGGTAACGTCGAAGAGGGCGTGGCGCAGACTAAGGCGCTGATGGAGCGGTACAACGAGATCGCCGAGCTGATGGCGACGGATTACTCCGACGCGCTGCTGGAGGAGATGGGCAAGCTGCAGGAGCAGCTTGACCACACCGGGGCCTGGGATCTGGACAGCCAGCTCGAGCAGGCGATGGACGCGCTGCGCTGCCCGCCGCCCGATGCTGACGTGAGCGTGCTGTCCGGTGGCGAGCGGCGCCGGGTGGCTCTGTGCAGGCTGCTCCTGTCCCAGCCGGACCTGCTGCTCCTAGACGAGCCCACTAACCACCTCGATGCCGAGAGCGTGCTGTGGCTGGAGCAGCACCTCGAGAAGTACCCGGGGACCGTCGTCGCGGTGACTCACGACCGGTACTTCCTGGACAACGTGGCCGGCTGGATCCTGGAGCTGGACCGTGGGCACGCCTACCCGTACGAGGGCAACTACTCGACCTACCTGGAGTCCAAGGCATCCCGGATCAAGGTCGAGGGCCAGAAGGACGTCAAGCGCCGCAAGCGCCTGGAAGATGAGCTGGAGTGGGTGCGGTCCAGCCCCAGGGCGCGGCAGGCTAAGAGCCGGTCTCGGCTGCAGCGGTACGAGGAGATGGCGGCGGAGGCCGACGGCAACCGCAAGCTGGACTTCGAGGAGATCCAGATTCCGCCGGGCCCGCGGCTGGGCAGCCTGGTCGTCGAGGTCGATGCCCTGAGCAAGGGCTTCGATGACAGGATGCTGATCGAGGACCTGAGCTTCAGCCTCCCGCCCAATGGCATCGTCGGAGTCATCGGCCCGAACGGCGTCGGGAAGACCACCCTGTTCAAGATGATCCTCGGTGAGGAGAAGCCCGATAGCGGGACGATCCGGGTCGGCGAGACGGTCCAGATCTCCTATGTCGACCAGTCCCGCGGACGGATCGATCCGGCCAAGAATGTCTGGGACGTGATCTCTGACGGGGAAAGCTACATCAGGGTCGGCAGGACCGAGATCCCGAGCCGGGCCTACGTGGCCGCCTTCGGATTCAAGGGCGGCGACCAGCAAAAGCCGGCCGGCGTGCTCTCCGGCGGCGAGCGGAACCGGGTGAACCTGGCCCTGACGCTGAAGCAGGGCGGCAACCTGCTGCTGCTGGACGAGCCGACCAACGACCTGGACGTGGAGACGCTTTCCTCGCTGGAGAACGCGCTGCTGGAGTTCCCCGGCTGCGCCGTGATCACTAGCCACGACCGGTGGTTCCTGGACCGCATCGCGACGCACATCCTGGCCTGGGAGGGCGGCGCGAGCTGGTTCTGGTTCGAGGGGAACTTCGAGTCCTACGAGAAGAGCAAGATCGAACGGCTAGGCGCCGAGGCCGCGCGGCCGCACCGGGTCACCTACCGCAAGCTGACCAGGGGTTAGCGGCCAAGCTCGGTCGCCCCGGTATCAGCTGACCCGGCGGACATCTGACCGCACGATCTGGCCGTTAACAACTGTGTAGGTGCCCTGATAGGTCTGCACGGAGCCATCGGTCTGGGTCGCGGTCAGGCGGGCGGTCACGACCTGGCCGCTCGTCGAGATGATCTGCACCGCGTCGCGGGCGGTCTGGCTGAACCCGCTGACGAATGATGCGTATGACTCGCCGGTGTTCTTGCCGCCCAGGACCCACGCCCGGGCATAGCGATGATGATTGATCGCCCGGAAATAGTCCTGCACGGTCCTGGCCGACGAGTTGGCGAGGACCCCGGTGGGCGACGTTTGCTGGGCGGGCGGCTGAGCGACCGGCCCGGCGGAGTGACGGAGCAGCTTATAGCCCACCCCAGCGAGGCAGAGCAGGACAATGATCGCGACCGTGATGGCCAGGCCACCCCGTCGGCGGTGCCCGGCTCGTGCCCGGTGGCCCGGCTGCAGCGGCGCGGTCGGTGACGTCATTCCCGGTGCCCCTGGGGTGCCCGCAGCTGGCCCGAGCCATCCGGCCGAGGGCTCCGGGTCCGGCGCGGCACCCCAGGCGCCCGCCGGTGACTGCGAGCGCGGTGACTGCGAGCGCGGTGACTGCGAGCGCGGTGACTGCGGGGGCGGGGACTGCCGCCACCAGCTTTCCGGCACCTCCGAGACGCGGGAAGGGCCTGGCGGGGCCTGCGATGGGCCTGGCGGACCCGCCAACGAGGCGGGCGGGAACGACCAGTCTGCCGCGGCCGTCGGGGGCTGGGACTGCGGGACCTGGGACTGCGGGAAGGCCAGCGCATCGGCAGCCGCTGCCGATGCTGGCAGCGGGTCCAGGCTGGTCGGGCCCGAGTGGGGCAGGGCGGACAGTTCCGTGGCTGGCCGCATGACCGGATCGACCGGATCGGCACCAGGCCCGGTCTGCTGAGAGGCGCAGGCCGCCCGCAGCGCGTCGGCATACTCCATGCACGTCCGGTACCGGTCATCTGGCGACTTCGCCAGTGCCCTGCGGACGACCTGGTCGACGGCCGACGGCAGGTCCGGGCGACGTTCGCTCGGCGCGGGCGGTGGCGCGGACAGCTGGGCCCACATCAGCGCGAGGTTTTCCTCGCGCCGGAATGGCGGGGCGCCAGTCAGCATCTCGACCGTGGCGCAGGCAAGCGCGTACAGGTCGGCGCGGCCGTCTACCGAGCGGCCTTCGATCTGCTCGGGGGCGACATAGTCGAGCGTGCCCAGGAACTGCCCCGTCGAGGTGAGCCCGGTCGGGGCCAGGGCCTGCTTGCTCAGCCCGAAGTCCGACAGGTACACGTGGTCGGCGCGGCCGTCTGCCGACTCTGCCAGCAGCATGTTGGCGGGCTTGATGTCGCGGTGTACCAGGCCGCGGGCGTGCGCCGCATCCAGCGCGGAGGCCACCTGGGAGGTGATAGCGACGGTCCGCTCGACCGGGAGCCTGCCCTGCCGCTCCAGCAGGGTCCGGACGTCACCCGTGCCGACGTAGCGCATGGCGATGAACAGGCAGCCGTCGGCCTCTCCGGCCTCGAAAACCGGCACGATGTGGGGGTGGTCGACCGCAGCGGCGGCCCGTGACTCGTGGATGAACCGCCGCCGGAACGAGTCATCCTCGGCGAGCCGGGGCGCCAGGATCTTGAGTGCGACGGTCCTGCCCAGCTTCACGTCGAGGGCGCGGTAGACGATCGCCATGCCGCCGCGGCCGATCTCCGCCTCGATCTGGTAACCCGCCAGCTGCGCGCCGGGGGCAGTCTCAGACGCGGCCGAGCCGATCTCCTCGGTCACCGGGCCCTCCAGCGTGGGGTGCTGCGCCCCGGCAACTGCTACAGCCGGAAGCGGAGCTCAGTTACGTACAGGCGGAAAAGCAGCTGATTTTAAGTATCCGCGAGATTGGCTGTCATCTGTCAATGCTCCAGGCGGGATGTCAGCGCGATGTAAGCGGGACGCCCTATTTAAGCAGGCGTGAGGCCGAGGTCTGGCCCGCCGGGATGTCTCAGCGGCTGATTGATCAGGCTTTGCGCGGCCATGACCAGGTAATCCCACAGCTGCGAGTCCAGTTCCGGGTCAAGTGCGAGTTCGTCCAGCGCGGTGCGCATATGGCGGAGCCATGCGTCGCGCTCGGGCTCGCCGATGGCGAAGTGCGCGTGCCGCATCCGCAACCGCGGATGGCCCCTGAGGTCATTGTACGTGGACGGGCCGCCCCAGTACTGGATCAGGAAGAGCCGCAGGTGCTCCTCGGCTGGGCCCAGGTCGCGGCTCGGGTACACCGGCCGCAGCTCCGGGTCGGCGGCGACCTCCTGGTAGAACCGGTGGACCAAGCGCCGGAACGTCGGCTCGCCGCCGACCGCCTCGTACAGGCTCACTGCTTGGGTATCAGTCATAACGCGCTCCAGGTTACGTTCCGCCGCCCGTGCCCGGCTCGCCCGCGCCGGGTTTGCCCGTTTCTCCCGGCCTGCCCGTGCGCCACGGCTCGCCCGCGGTTCCCGAGTCGCCCGCGGTTCCCGAGTCGCCCGCGGTTCCCGAGTCGCCCGTTTCTCCCGGCCTGGGCAGCACGGGCCGGGCGGCGGCCGCGGCCATGGTCGCCAGCGCCAGCTTGAGGCGCTCCCTCAGCTCGCGCCCGACCTCCCACTGGCGCAGCGGCGCCGTGCGGGCGATGACCCGCACCAGTACCGAGTCGCTGGTGACCTCCTGGACCCCCCACACCTCGGGCCGCTCCAGGATCACGTCCTGCCAGGCCGGGTCCTGCCACATGGCGACGGCCGTGCCCTCCATCATCTGCCGGACCTCGCTAATGTCCAGTTCGTACGGAACGGGAAAGTCCACCACGGCGCGCGCCCAGCCGTGGGATTCATTGCCGGACTTGCTGATCGTGCCGTTGCGGATGTGCCAGATCACGCCATTGACGTCGCGCACCCGGGTGATCCGCAGGCTGACCGCCTCGACCGTTCCGCTGATGGTGTCGATGTCGATCACGTCGCCGACGCCGTACTGGTCCTCCAGCAA
>Ga0066790_10000140_pt1 | contig 23047 bp, 11 predicted proteins | sample OrgsoiDNA2013050_FD_70963 | JGI IMG/M metagenome (GOLD analysis project Ga0066790, IMG submission 70963) | Permafrost soil microbial communities from the Arctic, to analyse light accelerated degradation of dissolved organic matter (DOM) -... | ecosystem: Environmental > Terrestrial > Soil >...
CCCCACATCAGCCACGTATACCAGTGATAGTCTCCGCCAAACTTGATCCCGTGGCGGCCGTGCTGCCACGCGTAGGTGTCGCGAAATTCGTACATCGTGTCCCAGGCGTGCATCGGCGTGGCGGCAAAAGTATCTCCGATTCCGGTGTAACCTTGTGCGGCAAACCACGGAGCGCCCCACGCGCCCGGACCACCGTAGCCCACACCCTGAATGCCGAGCGCGCCAACGATGTCGTTCACGCCATCGTTTTGCGATGTACGATCCATCGATAGACGCGAGACTGCAAACGACCCAGTGTTGACCTTGTTGGGGGCGAAGATATGGTTCCAGGAAATCACCGCCTGCTGCGAGCGGTTGTCGAAGTTCGCTCCGAATCCCGGCAGGTCTTCCGTTGTGGCAGTCACGCCGCTGCTGGGGGAGAATCCCTTTTCCGTTCCGATGCTGTACCTTCCAAAGAGCGTGTCGCCGTTCGAGAAGTCGTGATCCACGCGCAGCGTGCCCTGGTTCTGAGTGTGGGCTTCATTCCGGATGTCGAGGTAGTTGTTGGAATCGGCGCCACCCGCCATCATCGACATATTCGGCATCGGCACGTATTGCATGAGGAAGTCGGTGAGCAGAGGATTCATTCTGTCCGACGGTATTCGATTGTTCGGAAACTGAGAGCGGGTATACGGATAATTCGCCGGTCCGGTTGCTTTGGTCGGATCGTAGCTCGGGTTCGCGACCGCGGTGGTCGGATCGTAGATCAGGTTGGGGCTCATACTGAAATCGCCCTGGATTTCATCTGGGGTTGGCACCGTCAGAATCTGTGCATCCGCTTGCGCCTGACGGAAACCTTCGTAGTTCAGGAAAAAGAAAGTCTTCTTCATGGCGGGGAGAGGCCCGCCGAAGGAAGCTCCGAAATTGTTCTGCACCAGATGATTGTTTCCCATGGAACCAAACGCACTCGCATCCATGTCTCCATTGCGGAGAAACTCGTAGACGGTGCCGTGGTATTGGTTCGAGCCGGCGTGCGTGACAATGTTGATCTGGCCGCCGCCCGCTCCACCCATATCCGCTGTGTAGCTGCTGGTTTCCACTTGGAATTCTTTCACCGTATCAGGCGAGGGGCTCAGGTTTTGAGTGTTGAAGGTTGGATCGGTGTTGGTCGCGCCATCCAGCAGGAAGAAATTCGCATTCGCGCGGCCGCCGCCAATGACCACTGCGGAGCGCTGGCCGGGGCGCCAGTAAAGCGGATTCGTCGATCCAGTTTGCGCGCCAAACCCGACGTGGGCTCCGGGTACCGTTAAAACGAGATCGATCAGCATTCGTCCGTTCAGAGGCAACTCGCGGATGGACTGAGGCTCAACGACCTCCCCGACGCTGGCATCGGTGGTATGCAGCACTTCACCTACGGTCGTGACGTCGACTCCCTGTTTGACGGAGCCCACACTGAGGCTGATTGCGAGCGCTAGCTTCTGCCCCACCTCGAGCCGCACCGATTGCTTGGCCGTGGCAAAGCCAGTTGCCTCCGTCGCAATTGCGTAGTCGTCCGGCAAAAGCGCTGAGGCCTCGAACAACCCCTGCTGATTTGTCGACACGTGGCGGCTTGCGCCCGTGCTGGCAGCAGTCAGTTGGATCGAGGCGCCAACGACCGGCAGATGCTGCGGGTCCGTGACCGTGCCCGTAACGATCCCATAGTTGCTTTGACCGAAGGCGGATAAGGCACACCCCAGAACCAGCAGCGGGAAAAGCTTTTGCATGGATTCGTCTCTCCAAAAGAGAACGCGCTTTGGGATACGTCAGCGAATCTCGTAGAGCCTTGGCAGGGTTGATTCCGGTGTTACTCCACCCACAGTTCGCACGACGTGATGGTGACTGTATCCATGAAAAAACGATCGATCAATAATAGGAAAAGACTAGAGATGCGCTCTTGCTGGAGATTTGGCGGTGCGGTGCAGAGCTACGGAGTCGAAAGCGCAGGATGAGTGGCCGCCGGATCCAATCCGATGCGGCTCAGCAGCTTTGCAAACCGCGGATCGCCCCGCAGAGGGTCCGCCAGCGGTTCCGTGCCCAGATACACCAGATATTCGCAGCGTTCGTCGTAAGCCCGATCGAGCCACCGGAACGCGTCGTCTTTTTGATTCAAGCCCGCATAGATAACGGCGAAGTAGATAGCGGGCACGTATTTCCTGCTCGACAGTTTCGTCAGCGTGGCGAGAATCTTGTCGGCATTCGCCTTGTCGCCAGAAACGGCATACTCGTGGCCCATCAGCGAGAGGATCGCGGGGTCTTCCGGTGCCACCGTGAGAATTTGCTGAAAAGCAGCGCGCGCCTGCGGATGCATCCCCATCTGTTCATACGCGCGGCCGATGTTGACAAGAGCGATGGCGTAACTGGGATCGAGTTCGAGCGCCTTCTTGTTCTGCTCGATCGTCACATCAAAACGCCGCGCGTGATAATAGGCCTCGCCCAAGGCCGAGTTCAGCAAAGGGCTGATGGGATCGAGTTCCAGCGCCTTCTTTCTCTCTGCAATCGCCTCATCGAGTCTGCCCACCGCCGTCAGGTAGTAGCCATAGAACTGGTGAGCGGTCGCGTATTCAGGACGCAGTTGCAGGGCTCTCTCAAACTCTTTGCGCGCCTCCGGAAGATTTCGTTCGTAGACGAGCAGCGAGTATCCCAGTGGCACATGCGCTTCGGCCAGCGTGCTGTCGAGTTCCAAGGCCTTCCGCGCCGCGGCTTCGGATTTTGGAAAAGCTTCCTTGGGCGTCAATGTCGAGTACGGGGCTGATCCCAGCAGTTCATAACAATCCGCGAGTCCGGCATAAGGCGGCGCATATGTCGGATCAATCTCGATGGATCGCTCGAACAAGGTGATTGCGCGCTGGAAGCCGTCCTCTGTGCGCTTGTTCCAGAAGTACCGGCCTTCCAGGTAAGCCAGATAAGCCTCCCTGTTGACCTGTCGCGCCGGAAGCTGAGAGTGCGGCAACTTGTTCAGAACTCCGCCAGCTATCGCGCTGGCGACCTCCGCTTGGATGCGCAGGACATCCTGCAGGTCGCGTTCGTAGCTCTCGCCCCATACCTCAGTCTGATCGCTGACGTGAATCAGTTGGGCGGCAATCGCAACTCGCTCGCCGGAGCGTCGCACGCTGCCTTCGAGTACATAATTGGCATGGATATCCTTGCCGAGGCGATCAAGGCTGCTCGAAGCGTAGGCGGGGCTCAGGCGGATCACCGCCATCTCATCGGGATGGAGTTGCCCCAGACGAGTGATCATTTCCTCGGTCAATCCGTCGGCAAGGAAGTCCTGATCGGAGTTCCCGCTCATGTTTTTAAAGGGCCGAACTGCAAGGATTACCTTAATCCTGCCGGACGCATTCCTCTCGCTCAGCCGACGCCAAAACAGGCTCAGTGGTGCGGCTATCGCGAGAATGATGACCAGAGTCCGTAGAAGATTCCGGCGGAAGCGGTCGTTTGAAGGGTCACCCGCACGTCGGACGGCTGGATTGCTTATGGACCGCTCTGCCGGAGGAGCCAGCACAGCAACGCTCGATCCGGAAGATTCAGGGCCTGTATCCGTCTTATTTTCTTCGGTTTCCAGCTTGGTCTGACTGTCGTGCCACCAGGCATCCAAGTCCGACTTATAGGCGAAGACTGTGCCCGTTTTTGCATGGGCAAGTCTCCGTACAGGCAGATCCGAGCTCTTTTCCCAGCGCTGGACGGTGCGAACCTCTTTCCGCAAGTAGGCGGCGATCTCTTTCCAGGAATCGAGGCGGTCGTTCGCAGGGCGGTCATCGGCTGGCCGGTTCTGGACCGGCGGTCGCGATTCTATGCCGTCCCCACCCATTCCTCTTGCTCCCCCAGAACAGAACCCGACTGCGGATTTGCGCAAGGATATCCGCTCGCCCTTCCGAATTCAATGGCTAAGTCCTTTTCCTATGTGTGCATGACGCGGGATGTCGCACATTGTCGCTTGCGCCGTCGTGGCGAAAACCTGTACTTAAGAATTGGCAGAGCCCAAACGGCGGAACGGGTGATCTCGCATGTCCGTACCTGAAACGTAGGACTTGCCTGGAACACAATCAAGGCGAGAAACAGGTAAGCTTGAGCAATCTTCCATGAAGCTTTCTGACTTTACCGGACGGCAGTGGCGGGTGCTGTTGATCCTGATGCTGGTCAATTTCGTGAACTACGTTGACCGGCAGATCGTCTTTGCCCTGTTTCCTTACTTGCGCCACGACTTCGGCCTCACGCGTTTCCAGCTTGGCACCTTAGCGACGGCCTTCACCATCGTGCTTTCTCTGGCCAGTTTTCCGTTAGGAATGCTGGCCGACCGGATTTCGCGGCGGGCCGTGATCAGCGCCGGGATCCTGTTCTGGAGCGGGGCCACCTTCTTCAGTGGATTGGCCAGTTCGTTCCGTACCTTGTTGCTGGCCAGGGGAATGGTGGGCATTGGGGAAGCGGCTTACACGCCCGCCGGCGCCGCTGTGATTTCAGCAGCTTTCCCCAAGGATGTTCGGGCCCGGGTCCAAGGTTCGTTCGACATCGGTATGTTCATCGGCGGCGCGACCGGGATCAGCCTCGGCGGATACATCGCTTCGCAGCTGGGATGGCGCGCCGCTTTCTTTATGGTGGGGATACCGGGCGTCATACTCGGCCTTGCGGCTTTGCGGCTGCCGGAGTCCGTGGTAAGCGTAGCGAAAGAATCGATGAGCGTGCGCGAGTTGCTGCGTGTGCCGGCTTTCCTGGCGCTGCTGGTCAGCGGATTCTTCTGTAGCTTCGCCGGATATTCCTACGTCGTGTGGGGTCCGGACCTGGTCCAGGAAAAAGGGTTTAGCGCGGCGCAAGCCAGCATGGCTCTGGGTGTGACGATCGTCCTGGGCGGGATGCTTGGCATTGCGACTGGCGCATACCTTTCGGACACGCTGGCCAAGCTGCGCGCTTGGGGACGAGCCGCCATCGTCCCCATCGGGTTTGTGCTGGCTGCGCCAGCAATTTATTTTGCGCTGTACGCCAGCGAAAAAATTCATTTCCTGCTGCTCTTCGGTTTAGGAGCCTTCTTCTTGAGCTGGTATCACGGCCCCCTGACCGCAACCATTCATGATCTCGTTCCACCCCGCGGACACGCGACGGCCCTGGGTTTTTATTACTTGTTCGTGAACTTGTTTTCCATGGCGATTGCGCCGGTGGTGCTCGGGAAACTTGCAGATCGTCATGACCTGATCTATGCCCTGCACGTTCCGATCATTGCTCAACTTATCGGCGCGGCGTTTTTCGTAGTTGTGATTCAGTGCATCCGGCGCGACGGCCTCCGGCACCCGGCGCTAGCTCGCTACTGGGATGACGAACCGCGCGAACTTCCGACGACTGACGTTGCTTTGGTGTTTGAACAGACTTGATGTGGTGTACAATTCGGCCAATCTTCCCTGGGGAAACTTTAAGTTAGGAGAAAATCCAATGGCACAAGCGGCACAGCTGCCCATCATCGACCACTACAGCGCCTACAAACCCCGGCCCTTCACGCGTGAACAGCGGAGCGAAACCACCATTCTCTATGGTGGCCTCACGTGGAAGCACGAACGCATGATGCAAGGCGCGCTTCACAACCTGAAGTACAAAGCCGAGCCGCTGCCTAATATTGCCCGTGAGGATCTGGACGCTGGCAAGGAATTGATCGACACAGGAGCCTGCTGCCCCACCATCTTCACCACCGGAAGCCTGGTCAATTTCCTGAAGAAAGAAGTGAAGGACCACGGCAAAGACGAAGTGAACAAGAAATTCGTTTATCTGACCGCGGGCGCCTGCGGGCCCTGCCGCTTCGGCCAATACCACGAATCCTACGCAATGGCCCTCGACGGTCTCGGTCTGCGCGACTTCCGCCTCTTCCTACTGGCGCAGGATGAACTTGACCAGGGCCCGGGCAACGGCGGCGGCCTCGACATCAACATGCCCATGAGTCTCGGCATCGTCTGGTCGATCCTGTGCGGCGACGTGGTGACGGACCTCGAATACATGACGCGCCCCTACGAAGTGAACAAAGGGCAGACCGACGAAGTGCTGCGCGAGTGCATTGAACAGATGTATGACGTATTCCTACACCGGCCGGATCGCGGCAAGAAATATTCCACGATGGCCTGGCACCTGATGAGCAACTACTTCACCAAGGCGCTGCGCGGCGTCCGCAAGAAATGGGACGGCATTGAAGTCGACCATCTGCGCGTGAAGGCGAAAGTCAAGATCACCGGCGAGTTCTGGCTACAGACGCACGAAGGCGACGGCAACTACAACATCAAGCGCTGGCTGGAGTCGGAAGAGTCGGAAGTGATCGCGCCGCCGGTTGCGGTGTGGCTGCACTACCTGATGCACCCAACCATCCGCAAATTGGAAACGCGGCACAGCACCAGCAAATATCCCAAGGCTCAGAACCTCATGTTGCACACCTTGGAGCGCATCTATCGCGGCACTTACAACAGCTTCCGCAGGGCATTGGCGAATCTGCCCCACGAACTGCCTGATCAGGAAGAGCTCAAAACGCTGGCGGAGCCGTTCTATAACTTCCAGTTGCGCGGCGGCGAAGGCCACATGCTTATTGGCAAGGCGCTGCATTCCTATCATCACAAGACGGCGCACATGATCTGCGAACTGTCGCCATACTCGTGCATGCCCAACACCATGTCGGTCGGCTCGATGGCCAACGTCATCGGAAAATATCCCGACCTGCTCTACGCGCCAATCGAAGTGAAGGGCGACGCCGAAGTGCACGCGCTCTCGCGCTGCCAGATGATCCTGACCGAAGCGAAGAAGCGGGCGCACGCGGAGTTTGAAGGCGTCATGGAAAAAACTGGGCTGACCGAAAAGGCCATTCGCGCGTACGAAGACAAACATCCGGAAACGCGGAAGGCAACTTATTTCGTGCCTCACCGCGCCTATGCCGGCGGTGCTGCCAACTATGTGGCCCACCTAGCCTACGACAAGGGTCTGGCAGGGGCTTGAGGGTAGGGGAAGTAGCAAGCGCGAACTTTGCAAGCTCGACCCTATTGGGTGGAGCCGTGCAAGGCCAGAATTACAACGCTGAACTTGCAACGCCGGACTGGGACGAGGTCCCAGACCTAGGCTGATCCTGACGAGGTCGATCTATGGCAGAAGGTTTCATCCAGATTCAACCGCTCGAGGGAGACGCTTCGCTGCAGAAACCGGCGAGGGAAGATGTTCCCAGGGGCAATACAAAAATTGCCGGCCTCGACGTAGGCAGCACGACCTGCAAGTACTCGATTGCCGGACCGTCCGGGGACTTGCTCGGTCAAGCCTACGAACGCCATAACACCAAGCAGGCGGAGAAGGTCCTCGATTTCCTCACCCGGATGGAGAAGGATCACGGCCTTACCCCTGAAGTAGACCGCGTCTTTTTCACGGGCTCCGGCGCCGGGCTGATCGGTCCTCTGGTCGGCGGGAAAGTCATTCAGGAAGTGGTAGCGGTTGCCGCCGCGGTCGAGAAAGTGCATCCCAACGTGCGCTTCGTCAGCGAAATTGGCGGCGAAGACATGAAGACGATCTTCTTCAGCGGCGCCGGCCCCAGCAAGAGCAAACAGGTGCTGATGCAGAGCGCGTGCTCCGGCGGCACCGGGACGTTCATCGAAAAAACAGCCCGCAAGCTGGAAATTACAACCGATCAACTCTCCAAGATGGGCTACGAGGGTTACACGCTGCATAAGATCAGCAGCAAATGCGGCATCTTCGCCGAAGCGGACTCGAACACTCTGCTAAAGGCCGGAGTCTCGGTCGAAGAGATCATCGCTTCGCTGTTCGAGGCGGTGGTGTATCAAAACCTGGCGACTCTGACTCGCGGAAATACGCCTCTGCCTGAGATTCTTTTGCTCGGCGGTCCCAATCTCTTCTTCAAAGGGCTGCAGGAGGCTTGGCGTTACCATCTGGCCAAACTTTGGAAAGAGCGCAAGGTTGAAATTCCAGACGGCCGCGATCCGGCGTCGTTCATCCGCGTGCCCGACGATGCTCTCTACTATGCAGCCCAGGGCTGCATCGAGGTCGGCCTCCGCGACTCGCCGACCGTCGGCACCTACCTTGGCACATCCAAGCTGCGCTGGTGGATTGAAGAAGGGCAGCACGAAGAGAAGAAAAAGATGGGGAGTGCCGGCTTGTGGAAAGAGGAAGCCGAGCTGAAATCCTTTCTGGCGCGTTACTCCACGCCCGGCAGCAACGGTGCGCCGCCCGTCGCAGAAACGAACGGAAACGGTAAGGGCAAGACCAAGGAAAATGGACGACCGGTAAGCGCAGGAAAAATTACTCGCCGTCCGAAAGTCCAGCTTCCCATGTTCGGCAAGACCGTCAAGCTCGGGCCGGTCGTGGTAGGTTGCGATTTCGGGTCAACGACTGCAAAAGCGGTCTGCATGTCGCCGGATAAAGAGTTGCTCTTCTCTTGCTACGCGCTCAGCCGCGGCAATCCCATCGACGACGCCAAGAGTTTGTTCCGGCAAGTCCGCGACGCAGTCGGCGACGGCGAGATTCTCGGTCTGGCCATCACCGGCTACGGCAAGGATCTGCTGAAAGATATTCTGGGCGCTGATTGCCCCGTGGTCGAAACCATCGCGCATGCCAGCGCCGGCCTGCACTACTTTCCAGATGCTGACTGCATCTGCGATGTAGGTGGCGTTGACGTAAAAATCATGCTCCTCAACAACGGAGCAGTGACGGATTTCCGCTTGAACTCGCAATGCTCCTCTGGCAACGGCGCGTTTCTCCAGGGGATCGCCGAGCGCTTCAGCATTCCGATGAACGAAATGGCGGACCGCGCTTTCAATGCAACGTCCATGCCTCAGCTATCCATGGGATGCGGAGTCTTCCTGCAGAGCGACATCGTCAACCAACAGCGCAAAGGCTGGCAGGCTGACGAAATTCTCGCGGGCCTGTGTGCGATTCTTCCGCTGAACGTCTGGATCTACGCTGGCGGCCTCAACAACCTAACATCGGTCGGCAAGAAGTACATCCTGCAGGGCGGCACGCACAAGAATCTTGCCGTGGTGAAGACGCAGGTCGACTTCATCCTGAAAAAGGTTCCGGATGCCGATGTCGTCGTGCATCCCTACTCGGGTGAAGCCGGCGCGATCGGCGCAGCCCTGGTCGCACTGGACTGGTGGGACGCCGGCGGTCAGAGCAAGTTCCGCGGCTTCGACGCCATCGAGCGATTAACCTACAAGACTGCAACTTCGGTCGACACCGTCTGTCACTGGTGCCCCGTGACTTGCCAGCGCAGCTTCATCGACGTGGAACTCGACGGCGGCAAGGGCCGCGAGTGGAGCAAAGTCCCGCTGGAAAAAGGCTGGGAGCGGGTGATCGTGAACAACTCCTGCCCCAAGGGATTGGTGGAAGATCTAAACGAGATGAAAGTCATCAAGATCGGGATGGAGAAGACCAAGAATGCGTTTCCCAACGTTGCCGATTTGGTCCGCAAAGAAGCGTTCCGCCGCGTCGGCGCCTAAGAAAGACCGCTCGCAGGTGCGCGTCGGAATTCCGAAGGTGCTGAATATCTGGACGACTCACCAGTTCTGGGTGGGCTTCCTCCGGAACATTGGCATCGAGTCGGAGAACATCGTCTTCAGCTCCGATACCTCCGAGGAGCAGGGGCGCGAGTTCGGCAAGGGCCGCGGCACAGTCGATTGCTGCTATCCGGTCAAAGCCATGAGCGGCCACTACGGCGAGTTGGTGTTCGGGCAAAAAAAGAAGATCGACATTCTGCTCAGCCCGATGATCCATTCCCTACCTTCCATTCTGCACGGCCACGTCGTCGATACGGTGACGTGCACGCGCGTGATGGCTGGTCCCGAGAATATCAAGGCCGGATTCCTGAAAGAACGAGATGTCTTCGGCGAGGCGGGAATCGTCTATTCGTCGCCCTTCGTTAGCCTCGGCGATCGCCACATGGTGGTCGAGCAGTTGCACTCTTCGCTCAAAGATATTTTTAATCTCGAACTCGACGAGACCGAACGCGCGGTCAAGGCTGGATTCGAAGCGCTTGACGCCTTCACCGACAAAGCCCGCAAGGCCAGCCGCGACATCCTGACCTGGTGCGCAACCAATCAGAAGCCCTGCATCCTCGTTCTGGCGCGCCCCTACCACATGGACACTGGCATCGGCCACGAGATCGAAGGCGACCTGCAGGCCCATGGCTATCCGATTCTCTGGCTGCAATATCTTCCCGGCGATGAAGACCTGATGAACTGGCTGTTCGAAGCCGATCTGAAAGCGGGACGGATCAAGAGCGCCTTCGACATCCAGGACGTGTGGACTTCTTCCTACAGCAGCAACACCAACGAAATCATGTGGGGAGCGAAAGTCGCGGCGCGCTGCCCTTGGATCACCTGCGTGGTCCGGCTTTCCAGCTACGAATGCGGCATGGATCAGCCGACTTACACGCCCACGCAAAAAATTGTCGAGGCGACGGGAACTCTCTTCTTCAAATTCGGCGACCTGGATTCCACCAAGCCCGCTGGCGGCATCAAGATTCGCATCGAGACCATCGTCCACTACATGCAGAAGTACGGGAACAAGATTATGCGGCAGAAGTTGGCATACCTATCGCCGGAGTGCCCGTTGGGAACTCTGCCCCCGTTCGAGCAACCGCAGACCATTCAAGACGAGATCGAGGAAGTTCAGCAGCCGGTATCATCCATAGCTTCCTGATTTAGCGAGACGGCGCGGGCTGGATTCCGTGCACATCTTCCACCAGTGCCCGCAGTATCTCTGCCGTGCTCCAGGCTTGCGCGAAGCAGCCCCGAGGAATCTGCGGCGCATCGCCATCGAAAATCTCTGAGATGTGTCCCAGTCCGGCGTCCGTAAGGTGGTCTTTCAACGGCAACAGCCATTCGCCCGCCTGCCGCCGGGCCGCATCGCTGCGTCCGTTCACCTTGACGTACGCGGTGATGAACGGTCCCAGCAGCCACGGCCACACCGTCCCCTGATGATAGGCGCCATCACGCTCGACCGGCCCACCCATGTAGCGTCCACGATACTGCGGATCGGTCGGCGCGAGGCTGCGCAGGCCGTAGGGCGTCAGTAGGTGTTCCTGAACTTTCTCCACCACTCTCTTCGCTCGCTCGGACGAGAGCATGCCATAGGTCAGGCTAACGGCAAAAATCTGATTCGGTCGAATCGATGCATCCGGCGCGCCGTTGATCACGTCATACAGGCAGCCAGCGTTCTCATTCCAAAAGAGTCGATTGAAACTTAAATTCGCTGCCGACGCCAGGTTGCGATAGCGCTCCTGGCTCGTCTTGTCGTCGAATCGCCGCGCGAGGTCTTCCATGATGCAGAGCGCGCTGTACCACAGCGCCTGAATCTCAATCGGCTTCCCGCGGCGAGGAGTCACGACCCAATCTCCGACCTTAGCGTCCATCCAGGTGAGCTGCACGCCCTCCTCGCCCGACGAGAGCAGTCCATCAGTGTCCACCTTGATTCCGTAGCGCGTGCCGCGGACGTGCCACGAAATAATGTCTCTAAACACGGGATAGAGTTCGTCGTGCACAAACGTTAGATCGCCCGTATAGGCCAGATATGCGCGTGCTGCTTCAAAGAACCACAGCGTAGCATCGACCGTGTTGTACTCCGCCATCTCGCCCGCGTCGGGAAAGCGGTTGGGCAGCATGCCCTGATCCACGTTCCGCGCGAACGTACGCAGGATGCTGCGCGCCACATCGAACTTGCCAGTGGGAAGCGTCAGGCCGGACAGGGCGATCATGGTGTCGCGTCCCCAGTCGCTGAACCAGTGGTATCCGGCAATGACGGTCTTCTGACCGCCGCGAGAGACGATGTATTGATCGGCGGCCGCGGCCAGGCTCTGGACGAAATCGCCCTTCACAGGCAAGGATGCGACTACGTTCTGCCGGCGCCTGATTTCGGCCCGCCTGTAGTCTTGGGCCTGCTCAACATCGCGCTCTTCCGTCGAAGCGATGACGACAGCCTCGCGGCGAAGGCGCAGATCGAACTGCAGGACCAAAGGATTGAAGAGGTCCTCGGAGAAATCCAAGCCGCGCTCGCGCTCAACCTCATATTCAAAATTCCGGTACCAGTCGCCCGTCTTCCGCAATTCAACGGCATCGTGAGCCAGATGCAGAGAAGGCAGTCCCTCATATGGGATGACGCTGGCCAGTCCTCCGCGTACATCGACCTCTCGATTGATGCTTTCGTTTTCATGCGTCGTGCTGTGATAGTCGCGGAACGCGATCAGAGGTCGCAACTCAAGCGCTAACCTCTTTTGGCGTGTGGGATCATCGTTCGTGGTCAATGCATATTCGACGACCGTGGTGTTCTTGCCGTATACCATGAACACAGATTTCTCGATCTCAATGCCCTCGACTTCGTAGCTGAAAACAGGGAAGGGGTCGAGGCGGAATTGCTTGAGGTAACGAAATCCCTGCGGATGGACGACTCCGGGATAACGGTTCGCCGAAAGATCAAACGCCTGCCCATCGATGAACAAGGTCTCTTCCAACTTCGAGAGCACGACCACGCGGCCCACCGGCGGCGTGGTGGCCGCAACGAGCAGTCCGTGATAGCGGCGTGTGTTTAGGCCAATGATCGTAGAAGAGGCAAAGCCTCCGAGGCCGTTCGTTTCCAGCCACTCGCGGCGAAGGGCGGCCTCCAGTTCGCCGCAAATTCCTTTGTTGAACTGAATCATGAATTTTCACGCCGGATCGCGGATCCTCAATTCAGTCTGCGTCCGACGTAACTGCCGACCATTTGCGTGACTCTCCGCTCTGCTGCATTAATTTTGTAACCACGCCAGTCCATCCCGTCTGATGGCTGGCGCCGATTCCGGCGCCCGTGTCGCCGTGGAAGTACTCGTGGAACAGCACCAGATCGCGCCAGTGCGGATCGGTCTGGAACTTCTCCAGATTTCCGAACACGGGCCTGCGACCTCTCTCATCCCGAAGAAAAATGCTGGTCATCCGGCGTGAGAGTTCGCCCGACACTTCCCACAACGTCATCATCTTTCCCGACCCGGTGGGGCATTCGATCTTGAAGTCGTCGCCCAGGTAGTGATGAAATTTTTGCAGCGACTCCACCAGCAGATAGTTCACCGGAAACCAGACCGGCCCGCGCCAGTTGGAGTTTCCTCCGAACAGTCCGGTCGAAGTCTCGCCCGGTTCGTAGTCCACTCGGTGCTCCATGCCATTCACTCGCAGCATGTAAGGATGCTCGCGGTGGAACTGCGACAGCGCGCGAACGCCGTGCGGCGAGAGAAACTCTCGCTCATCCAGCATGTAGCCCAGAATGCTGCGGAGTTGTTCCTTGTCGGCGATGGACAGCAATCTGCGCTCGCCCATGCCTCCAGTCGACATCGAAGCGATGTTGTCCGTGAGGTCAGGACGATTCTCAATGAACCACTCCAGCCGTCGTTTGAAATCGGGTAACCTGTCGAGCATATCGGGTTCCAGAGTCTCGACCGCAAACAGCGGAATCAATCCCACCATGGAGCGAATCTTCATGGGAATCTGGCCGCCGTCGGGCAACTTCAACACGTCGTAGAAGAATCCGTCGTCCTCGTTCCACAGTCCCATGCTGTTGTGGCCACGATGGCCCATGGCGTGTGCGATGTAGATGAAGTGCTCCCAGAACTTGCTGGCTACATCTTCGTAGCACGGTTCCCCGGCCGCGAGTTCGAGCGCGATCGCCAGCAGATTCAGCGTGTACATCGCCATCCAGCTGGTTCCATCCGATTGCTCGATGTAGCCGCCGGTGGGCAACGGTTTGCTGCGGTCGAAGACTCCGATGTTGTCCAGGCCCAGAAAGCCGCCTTGGAAAATATTCATACCGTCCGCATCTTTCCGATTCACCCACCAGGTGAAGTTCAACATCAGCTTGTGAAAAATGCGCTGCAAGAATGCGCGATCGCCCTTGCCTTTGCGTTTCTTGTCGATTTTATAAACGCGCCACGCCGCCCATGCGTGCACCGGAGGATTCACGTCCCCAAACGCCCACTCGTAGGCCGGAATCTGTCCGTTCGGGTGCATGTACCACTCGCGCAGAATCAGCGTGAGCTGCTCTTTCGCGAAGTCGGAATCCACCAGCGCTAGCGGAATGCAGTGAAACGCCAGGTCCCACGCCGCATACCACGGATACTCCCACTTGTCCGGCATGGAAATAACGTCCGCGTTGTACAGGTGAGTCCACTCGTGATTGCGCCCCTTCTTGCGCTCCGAAGGCGGCGAAGGATTGCCCGGATCGCCGTCCAGCCAGTCTTTCACCACGTAGTGGTAATACTGCTTGGACCAAAGCATGCCAGCAAACCCCTGCCGCATCACATTCTGCGCGTCGGCGGATAGGTCCTGCGGAATCACGGTTGCGTAAAACTCATCGGCCTCCGCTTTCCGTCGTCCAAGCGTCTTGTCGAAATCGGCAAAGGCGTTCTTGCCTTCGAAAGCGGAATCGGCAAGGCGCAAACGAACGACCACAGATTCGCCCGCGCCAACCGAAAGCCTGTAGTCGGCAGCCGCCTTCGTGCCGGAATGTTGCGGATTCACCCCGTCAACCGCGCCATGCACAACGTAGTCATTGATGCCGTCTTTCACGTAAGGCGTGCGGTTGGCCACTCCAAACAGCCGCTCCATGTTGGTCTCGTTCTCCGTGAACAACAATTCCGGCGAGCCTTGGCAGTGCAGCCACCGGTTCCCCGGATGATTATGATTCAGCTCGATCACAGGATCGGGGCCAGGCCGAGACTCATCCAGCGCAGGCCGGCGCTTGGCCTGTCCCCAGGACCATGTGTTGCGGAACCATATCGTCGGCAACAGGCGCAGATCGGCCGCTTCCGGCCCGCGGTTCGCCACTGTAATCTTGATCAGAATGTCTTCTGTATCGGCCTTGCCGTATTCAACGAAAACGTCAAAGTAGCGATCGTCATTGAATATCCCGGTGTCGAGCAATTCAAACTCCGGTTGGTCTTTGCCGCGCCGCCGGTTTTCTTCTACGAGTTGTGCGTACGGAAATTCCGCCTGCGGATACTTGTACAGATACTTCATATAGGAATGCGTAGGCGTAGAATCGAGGTAGAAATAGTATTCCTTCACATCCTCGCCGTGATTGCCCTCGTTGCCAGTCAATCCGAAGATTCGCTCTTTCAGGATGGGGTCGCGCCCGTTCCAAAGCGCCAGTGCGAAGCAGATCGTCTGCTTGCGATCGCTGATGCCGGCCAGCCCATCCTCATTCCAGCGATAGGCCATCGAGCGCGCGTGATCATGCGGCAGGTACTCCCATGCGGTGCCGTAGGCACTGTAGTCCTCGCGCACCGTGCCCCAGGCACGCTCGCTGAGGTAGGGCCCCCAACGTTTCCAATGCCTCTTACGTGCTCCGGACTCCGACAGTCTGATCTCTTCCTGCGTCATGAAAATAATCTTTCCTCTCTCTCAAATTCCGCCCACGGACACAGCATGCCCACTCAAAATCGCCCGTTAGACCCTATAGGGCCCAATCCTGTATTGTTCATCGGTGCAAAGCCACGCCATGATCATCGCATTCCGAAAGGGCACTTCCGGTAAAAATTGCCCAATAGTATGAGTGGCGACGATGCAAAAGGTCGCAATGAGTAATTTCGTTGGAATCATAGGCCATGGTCCGGGTTTGCCATGCTGTTTGCCGTGGAAGTGTGAGGGAGTCGAATAAGCTGGGCTCGGGAGTAGAGGGTCATCATGGAGAGCGGCAGGCAACGGCAAGGGACATGTGGACCGGTGTTGGCTGTGCGATCTATGCGCGGCCCACAACATTCTCCGGTTTGACGCGAGCCGGGGCGTAGTGATGTTCTGTTGTCCGGGGAATTTCGAAGAGAGGATCGCGACTGCAATTCCGCAATCCGGTCCAAACGCTGGGCCGGAATCACCATGAGTGACGCAAAATGAGCGACAAGCTTCCATCGGTGTATATGGCGCGGCACGGAAACACGGCCTGGACCGTCTCGGGCCAGCATACCGGACTCACGGACCTGCCTCTCACTGCGGATGGCGAGCGCAACGCCGTGCGGCTCGGAAACCGGTTGAAGGGCATGACCTTCGCAAAAGTGTTTACCAGCCCGTTGCAGCGCGCGGCCCGAACCTGCGAACTCTCGGGGTTTGGAGCCGGCGCAGTGACCGATCCGGACCTGGTGGAATGGGACTACGGTAAATATGAAGGACTGACCTCAGCCGAAATCCTGCGGGAGCGTCCGGACTGGCAACTCTTTCGGGATGGAGCTCCCGGAGGCGAATCACCGTTACAAATCGGCGAGCGAGCGGACCGCGTAGTCCAGCGCTTGCGCAGCGTCGAGGGGGATGTACTGCTTTTTTCCAGCGGACACTTTATTCGGGTGTTGACCGCCCGCTGGCTGGGGCTTGGAGCGGGGATCGAGGGGAAATACTTTCTGCTCAATCCGGCGAGCCTGAGCGCGCTGAGTTACGAACACAATCTGTCCCAGCCCGTAATTCGGCTGTGGAATGACGATCACCACGTGGTTTCATGATTTGAGACATGGATCGCTGAACAACTTCCTCTTCCCGATGTCCCATACAACGTTACAGGCACTCATTTTCCTATAATTCGACTACGAGGATCCCCGATGAGTACAAAAATTGCGCCTCGCCCAGACTCTGCGAAAGTCATTCCAATGACTACCCCCCAGACCTCGAAGACCGCCAATGTTTCAGAACTTCTCCAACGCTACGGATCGGGCGCCATTCCGTTTGTCGGAGCGGCGGACGCGCTCTACGAACGCCACCTGGTTTTTGACCGCGCGATTGATCCGAAGGCGGCGAGCGCTAGGGAGCGCTTCGAAGCGTTCTCCCGTTCAGTGCGCGACATCCTCGCCCAGCGCTGGGTGCAGACGAAGAGCACTTATGAGCGGCAGAATGCGAAACGCATTTACTACCTTTCCATGGAGTTTCTCCTGGGGCGTTCGCTGGCCAACAATGTTACGAACCTATTGCTTAACCCCATCGTAGAGGAAGCGATCAAGGAGAAAGGCGTCGATTGGCTGGAATTGATCGAGCAGGAGCCGGATGCAGGTCTGGGAAATGGGGGCTTGGGACGGCTCGCGGCGTGCTTCCTCGACTCGATGGCTACGATGCAGCTCCCCGCGACCGGTTATGGCCTGCGCTATGAATACGGCATGTTTCGCCAGTCCTTTGCGAACGGCTGGCAGCAGGAAAATCCCGACAACTGGCTGCGCGACGGCGATCCGTGGGAGATCTGCCGCGCGCATGAGAAAGTTGAAATCAAGCTGAACTGCAGCTTTAAGCTGCGGGACGGACATGTTGAGGTCATACCGAATCGGCCGTCTAGCTTGTTCGGCATTCCATTTGATCGTCCGGTCGTGGGCTACGGGGGAAAAACTATCAACACCCTCCGCCTTTGGGCAGCGGCGGCGCCGGATTACTTCGATTTCCAGGAATTTGGTACCGGGGATTTCGTGGGTGCCCTGGGCGGGAGTCTGCAGGCGGAATCGTTGACGCGCGTGCTGTATCCCGACGACTCCACGACTGCGGGACAACAACTACGATTTCTGCAGGAATATTTCCTGGTGGCGTGTTCTCTGGCCGATCTGGTCCGGCGTTTTCTGCGCCACAACACGGATTGGGAAAAGTTGCCCGAGAAGGCCGCCATCCAGCTCAACGACACGCATCCTTCGATGGCAGTGGCGGAATTAATGCGTATCCTTCTGGACGATGCGCACCTCGAATGGAACCAGGCCTGGGACCTAACCAGAAAGACGCTGGCCTACACCAACCACACGCTGTTGCCGGAGGCTCTGGAGAAGTGGCCGGCGGCGTGGTTTGAGGCGCTCATTCCCCGGCAATTGGAGATCATCTACGAGATCAATCGCCGATTTCTCGATGAAGTCCGCGTCCGCTTCCCAGGAGACGAAGGCCGCGTGGAACGCGTCAGCCTGGTGGAAGAGGGCGCTGCACGCAAGATTCGTATGGCCAATCTCGCGATTGTCGGCTCGCATAGCACGAACGGAGTGGCTGCCGTTCATTCCAAGTTGCTGCGGACGACGACCGTGAAGGACCTGGCTGAGATGTATCCCGAGCGTTTCAGTAACAAGACCAACGGAGTTACTCCGCGCCGCTGGCTGCTGGAAGCGAATCCCGGTCTGTCGCGCGCAATCACGAAGGCGATCGGCGACAAGTGGATCACCGATCTGAGTCAACTCGGCAATCTCAAAGCCTTGGCCGACGATTCCGGTCTGCAGGAAGCGTTTCGCGCCTCGAAGCGTGAGGCTAAAGTAAGCTTCGCCAACTGGCTCAAGACGGCGTCTGGCCAGGTGGTGAATCCCGACAGCATTTTCGACTGCCAGATCAAGCGCATCCACGAATACAAGCGGCAACTGCTGAACGCGCTGCGGATCATCGTTGTTTATAACCGGCTGCGCGCAAATCCCGATACGGAGATGGTGCCGCGCACCTTCATCTTCGCCGGTAAAGCGGCACCTGCGTATCGGCTGGCCAAGCTCATCATAAAATTCATCAACAACCTGGCGGGCACCATCGACGGCGACCCGATTGTGCGCGGCCGGCTGAAGGTAATTTTCCTGCCGGAATACAATGTGTCGCTGGCGGAACGGTTGCTTCCGGCCAGCGACGTTTCGAATCAGATTTCGACCGCTGGGTATGAGGCCAGCGGAACCAGCAACATGAAATTTATGATGAACGGAGCCTTGACCGTGGGAACGCGCGACGGGGCAACCATCGAAATGGCGGAGGAAGCCGGGGAGGAAAATCTTTTCCTGTTTGGACTGACTGTCGAACAAGTCGAGAACAGCCGCTCCTGGTACAGTCCAAACTGGCATTATGAGCACGAGCCCGAGACCCGGGCTGCGCTGGACCTGATTTCTTCCGACTACTTCAGCCACTATGAGCCGGGAGCGTTCGCGTCGTTGTGCGATACGCTACTGCTGTTCGGCGACCACTACATGCATCTGGCGGATCTGACTTCGTACGTGCAAGCGCAGGAGAGCCTGGGCAAGCTTTATGGCGATCCGGCTGCGTGGGCGCGCAAAGCGATCCTGAACGTGGCCAGCTCCGGAAAATTTTCAAGCGATCGAACGATCCACGAATACGCAACCGAAATCTGGAAGGCGGAACCATGTCCCATACCTTAGAAAAACAAGCGGGCCCGGCGCTCTCGCCGCTCGCTGGAAAGCCTGCGCCCAAGGAAATGCTGATCGATGTCGCGCGGTTGGAAAAAGAGTACTTCGACCGCAAGCCCGATGTGAGCGACCGCACCCAGTTGGTTGCTTTCGGCACCAGCGGACACCGCGGTTCTTCTCTTCACGGCGCGTTCAACGAAGCGCACATCCTGGCAATTACCCAGGCGATCTGTGACTACCGCCGTCAGCAGGGAATCGATGGACCCCTGTACATGGGCAAGGATACGCATGCGCTTTCCGTGCCGGCACAGCGCACGGCTCTCGAAGTGCTGGCCGCGAACGGGGTCGAAACCATCATTCAGGAAAACGACGCCGTGACTCCGACGCCGGTTATTTCGCGTGCCATCCTGGTGTATAACCGTGGCCGCAAGGATCGGCTCGCGGACGGCATTGTGATCACGCCCTCTCACAATCCGCCCGAGGATGGAGGTTTCAAGTACAACCCGCCCAACGGCGGCCCCGCCGACACGGATGTAACAAGCTGGATCCAGAACCGTGCGAACGAGTTGCTGCGCGCGGAAAATGGTTCGGTGAAGCGGGTTCCGTTCAGCAAGGCGATCCAGGCCGCGAGCACGCACCAGGAGGACTTCGTCCTGCCTTACGTTCGCGATCTGAAGAACGTCGTCGACATCGATGCGATTCGCGGGGCGCATCTGAAACTTGGCGTGGATCCGCTGGGCGGAGCCGCGCGGCATTATTGGGAACCCATCAATTCGATTTACGGACTGGACATTGTCGTCGTCAATCCAACCATTGATCCAACTTTCTCGTTCATGACGGTGGATCACGATGGGAAAATTCGCATGGATTGTTCCAGTCCCTACGCGATGGCCAGGCTTGTGGGATTGAAAGATCAGTTCCAGGTAGCCTTCGCCAACGATCCTGACTCGGACCGGCACGGCATTGTGACTCCCGTCGCTGGGCTGATGAATCCGAACCACTATCTCGCGGTGGCGATCCAATATTTGCTCACGCATCGCCCGCAGTGGCGGCAAGAATCCGCGGTGGGAAAAACCTTGGTGAGCAGCGGCATGATTGACCGGGTCGTCCACAAACTGGGCCGGAAGCTGAATGAGGTTCCGGTGGGCTTCAAGTGGTTCGTGTCCGGACTTCTTGACGGTTCGTGCTGTTTCGGAGGAGAAGAGAGCGCGGGCGCGAGTTTTCTCCGCCTCGACGGCAGCGTGTGGACGACGGATAAAGATGGGCCGATTATGGATCTGCTGGCGGCTGAGATTATGGCTCGCACTGGCAAGGATCCGGGCGAGCATTATCGCGAACTGACCGCGGAATTCGGCACTCCGTATTACACGCGCATTGATGCCGCGGCCAGCCCCGAGCAAAAGGCGAAGCTCTCGGCGCTTTCGCCGGAGTCGGTGAAGGAGTCGGACCTGGCGGGCGAGGCGATAACCGCCAAGCTCACTCGGGCTCCGGGCAATCAGGCTCCGATTGGCGGACTGAAAGTCACAGCAACAAGCGGATGGTTTGCGGCCCGGCCCTCCGGCACCGAGAACATCTACAAAATTTACGCCGAGAGCTTCAAAAGCGAGTCCCATCTCAATGCGATCGTAAGCGAAGCGCAGGAGATGGTGAACAACGCGCTGGGTTCCGGAGCGGGGCAATGAACGGCAACGGCGGGGCCAAGAGCGTTCCGCCATTTCCGGCCGGGTCTTCAAAACACGGAACTTGATCGCAACCCATGTCGAAGGCAAATGTGAAGGATTCTCAACGAGCAGACTCCGAGGCGGGTGACTCACTACCAGCCAAACCCCTAACCTGGGAGCAGTCCGAGGGCGCCCCCTTGCCGCTGGGCGTCACCTGGATCGAAGAGGAGCAAGCTTACAACTTCGCCGTTCATGCCGAGCGCGCGGAGAGTGTGACCTTGCTCCTCTATGCCGCCGCCGACCTGGTGAACCCGTTCCTCTCATATCGCTTCGATTTTCTGCACAACAAGTCAGGACGCATCTGGCACTGCCGCATTCCAGCCGTCGAAATCGGTGAGTGCCGCTACTACGCCTACTCCGTATCGGGGGAGGATATTACCGGCGTTCACAGCTTCGATCCTCAGAAGGTTCTGCTCGACCCCTACGCGAAGGCGGTTTTTTTCCCGCCAGATTTCGATCGCGAATCTGCTACGAGAGAAGGATGGAATGCCGGGCGGGCCGCGCTCGGAGTGCTGAGCGCCCACCGCCCGGAATTTGATTGGACGGGAGATCAGTCTCAGCATCATGAGTCGGATGCGATCATTTATGAAGTCCACGTAAAGGGTTTCACAAAAAATCCGAACTCGGGCGTGGATCCGTCTCGGGCGGGCACGTATGCGGGATTGGTGGAGAAAATTCCGTATTTGAAAGAGCTGGGAATAACGGTGGTCGAGCTGATGCCGATTTTTCAGCGCGATCCGCAGGAGGCCGATTATTGGGGCTACATGCCGTTAAACTTCTTTGCGCCTCACGCGCAATACGCGAGCACCCGCGATGATAGTGAGCAGCATCTTGAATTCAGAAATATGGTGAGGGCGTTTCATCAGGCTGACATCGGGGTGGTGCTTGACGTGGTGTACAACCACACCTGCGAAGGCGATCATCGCGGCCCCATCTACAGCTACAAGGGCTTTGGCAGCGCCAGCTATTACATGATGTCGAACGACCCGGCAAGCCCATACGCGAATTACTCGGGCACCGGCAATACCTTGAATTTTGGCCATGCGCACGTGCGCAATATGGTGATGGACAGCTTGCGTTACTGGAAGCAGCAGATGCACATCGACGGCTTCCGTTTCGATCTGGCATCGGTGTTCAGCCGCAATTCGGACGGCTCTCTTAACTGGGGGCATGCTCCCATCTTCGCGGAAATCGCGGCCGATCCGGAGTTGGGCCGGTTGCGCTTGATTGCGGAGCCCTGGGACACGGGCGCGTATCAACTCGGGCGAGGATTTCCCGGCATCACCTGGCTGCAGTGGAATGGGCGGTTTCGCGATGACGTTCGCCGGTTTGTCAAAGGCGATATCGAGATGGTTCCCGATCTGATGCGGCGCCTGTATGGCAGCGACGACTTTTTCCCCGACAATCGCGCCGATGCCTACCATCCCTACCAGAGCGTGAACTATTTGACGTCACACGACGGATTCACTCTGTACGATCTGGTCTCTTACAACAGCAAGCGCAACTGGGCAAACGGTCAGAACAATCAGGATGGCATGAACGACAACTACAGCTGGAACTGCGGGTACGAAGGCGATGAAGGCGCGCCGTCCGAAGTTCTGGCGTTGCGGCGCAAGCAGGTAAAGAATTTCTGCTGCCTGCTCATGCTCTCGAATGGAACACCCATGTTCCGGGCCGGAGACGAATTCCTGAACACGCAATTCGGCAACAACAATCCTTATAACCAGGACAACACGACGGGATGGCTGGACTGGAGCCAACTGCAGGGGAATCGGGACATTTTCCGTTTCTTCAAGGGCATGATCGCTTTCCGCAAGAGCCATCCTACCTTGAGCCGCAGTCGGTTCTGGCGCGAGGACATTATCTGGTATGGCGCTGGATCAGCCGCGGACATGTCGGACGACTCTCACAGCCTGGCGTTCTGCCTCCACGGTTCTTCTCAGGGCGATGATGACGTCTATGTGATGATCAATGCGTATTGGGGAGAGTTGGAGTTTCAGGTTCAAGAAGGTGCGGCGCAGGATTGGGTCAGGATCGTAGACACCGCGTTGCCGAGCCCGGACGATTTCTCGGAGCGTGGGGATGCGCTTCGAGCGACGAGCTATCTGGTCGCGCCGAGATCGGTGGTAGTGCTGCTTCGGCGAAGAGGCTAGTGGTCCGCGACTGCAGAATTGTTATGAGCGGAGAAAAGATTGTTTCATTAGAACCGTGGATTTTGAAA
>Ga0066790_10000141_pt1 | contig 23027 bp, 19 predicted proteins | sample OrgsoiDNA2013050_FD_70963 | JGI IMG/M metagenome (GOLD analysis project Ga0066790, IMG submission 70963) | Permafrost soil microbial communities from the Arctic, to analyse light accelerated degradation of dissolved organic matter (DOM) -... | ecosystem: Environmental > Terrestrial > Soil >...
CGAATCCGACTGGGCGCTATCGCCCCAAAGAGAGGCCCGCGTCCCTAGAACCCGACGCCGTGAACGAGGCCGCATTCGTCAGGTGGCTCATGGTTGCGGACCTCAAGCAACTGCCGACTCTCGATGACCTTGTGGGCCGGCCAGCGTGGCAACGGCGAGCGGCTTGCCGTGGACTCGGCACTCAGGGGTTCGTCATCAGCCGTGGCGGTGGCGGGTACACCAAGGCCAAGGAGTTCTGTGCCGGTTGCCCCGTGCGTCAGGAGTGTCTCGATCTCGCCATGGCCGATGACGAGCTGGTCGGCGTGTGGGGTGGAACGACCGGCGCTGAGCGGCGGCAGATGGGGTCGAGCGAAGGCGTGGCGTGACACGAGCGTGACACGGGAGGTTGGAAAACAATGCAAATGGACGCGGAGTAACGAAAGACCAAATAACCAGGTCAGATGCACTTTCCGAGCAACTTTGCAGGTCAGAGAATTGCCCGTTTCAGAATCCCGCCTACAGGCCGACTCACCGTCACCACGCCTCTGACCTGGGTATATAGGGTGAACCGGCCGGATCAGTCCGCCAGAAGTCCGCCAGAAGTCCGCCAGATATCAAAACTCAGGCGCTCAGGACCGCAGCCAGAACAGGGCCAGCACGGCATCGACGGCGCCTCGTGTTCAACTTCGGCAAGTGCGCATGCTTGCGGAGGGCAGCACCGACACAGTGTTCAGAATTAGAAGTGTACCCGGTGAAGTGGGGACACCCTAAGTAGGCCGATGCCTTTCGTCACTTCACGCGAAGGATTGTCCAGCCCTCAGGTGACGGAGCCGAATTGACCGGTTCCCTCAGTCAGGGCAGCCGGAGGTCGAACACCAGGGCGGCCTCCGAGGCATCCCCCACCCACAGCGCAAGACATTCGTCCTTTAACGCCACGTGTGCCGGATGATCCTCGTACTCATCACGGGCTATTTCACTCTCAAAGACCATATAGAGGATGTAGTTGTAGCCCCTAGCCATCTCCTCGAACCCCGCCAGGTTGCCGAAGGTCTCGCGGTCAGCCTGTCCCATCTCGGGAACATAGAGCGGCGCCACTAGTGCCTCGATGCAACCTGGCACTGTCTCGGTAAAGTTCGCCACCTTCTCTTGAGCACGTCGGATGATGGCAGGGTCAGCATCGTGCTTTACGCGCCACAAACCCATGTGCACCACTCGCATCAGCTCAGACTCGCGCGCTGGTTGGAGATTCGGCAAGCGGGCCATAGACCCCCGACGAATACTCGCTGATTCGAAATGTTGCAACAGGCCGTCCGGCCTGGAGCTGCTCGGCGATCTGCGTTGGGTGGCGTCCCGTGACCGCGTGTGCGTTTGCGGGCCGAGGAGGCCCCCTTGGGTGCCGAACTGCCCCGCCGTCCCGGCGAAGGTGGGGCACGCTCGACAGCCCGCTTTCTGTACTCCGAGGGCGGGGGACGTTACCTATGGCAGCATGTCGAGGTCCAACCTTCAGGGCCACAAGCGAAAGGTATCCATGACCGTCCTAAAGCAGCATCACTCGCCCGGCATGCCTGCCGAGGCTTATGATCAAGTCGCCGTTGAAGCCATGCCATCTCAGAGTAAGGCTGATGGCTTCATTGCCCACTACGCCATCGTGGAAGACGGCGGCATCACGGTGATTGAAATCTGGGACTCGATCGATCAGCACGACGCCTGGTTCAATGAGGTCGTCAGGCCGCACCTCCCTCCCGATACACCGGAGCCCAAGTTCGCGGAGTTGCACAACAGCAACGCCAAGTAGCAAAGCGGTTCGCAAACTCGGCGGCTTGGGTATTCACCTCGAGCCGCCGGGGTCGGCTGTCCGGGTCGCCGTTTTCATCCCCTACAATCGAATCCGCTCATCAACGGCTGCGAACCCGGCGCCGATCTCAATGAGATTGATAGGCCTAAACTCGTAGTCCGAGTCCAAAGGGGGCGTGACGCCATGAGTGATGAGTCTCCAGTGTCGGATACCCCCACCCCGCAGCCCGCCGAGGCGCCGAGTGGGCCACCGAATATGACGGCACCTTCTCCGGGAAGTCCGACTGGACGCACCCGAATCTCCGGAATCTGGGTGGGCGTAATCGCCGGCGTTGTCGTGCTCGTGTTGGACCTGGTGTTCATCATCCAAAACAGTCAGTCGGTGAAGGTGTCATTCTTTAGCGGAAGTGTCAACATGCCACTAGGCGTCGCTCTGCTGCTTGCAGCGGTCGGTGGTGTGCTGCTTGCCGGGATCGTGGCCTCACTGCGCATCTGGCAACTGCGTCACCGACTGCATCAATCGAAATGAGCTAGCCGCCACTCGTTCGTCTTGGTGCGAGAGGAGGTCGATGCAGATGGTATCGCTGCTGGTGGTTGGAGCTGGACCCTACGGAGTGGCCGTCGCGGCGCAAGCCATCGAACGGGGGGTCGACACGGTCGTCGCAGGGCATCCGATGGGCTTCTGGACGGACCACATGCCCGAAGGGATGTTTCTACGCTCAGGGACCGACTGGCACCTCGATGCGTCAGGCATCGACACCTTTGAGGCCTTCATCGAGGACCGGGGACTTTCGGCTGCCCACATCGATCCTGTCCCCATCGCCGTCTTCTTAGAGTACGCCGCCTGGTTCCAGACCCAAAAGCACGTGTCCGTCCGCGATCGGCTCGTCTCACGCCTCGAGCGCAACGGCGACGAATTCGTGGCCTCGCTCGACGACGGGACCCAGATTGCAGCCGACTTCGTCGTCGCCGCTCCGGGCGCGGCCTACTTCCGGCAGTTCCCCGAGTGGGCGACGCTGCTGCCCGAAGGCGTTCGTGCGGCGCACACCTGTGATCTCGTTCGATTTCAGGAGCTTGCCGGAGCGCGGGTCTTGGTCGTTGGAGGCCGGCAGAGCGCGTACGAATGGGCTGCACTCTTGGGCGAACACGGTGTCGAGCGGGTAGACATCGTTCACCGGCACGACATCCCCCGCTTCGAGCGAGTCAGTTGGAAGTTCGTCGACCCGTACATGGACGCGACGATCAGTCGTCGCGGTTGGTGGCGCTCACTGTCGGTCACCAAGCAGGTGGAAATCGCTCAGGAGTTTTGGAAAGTCGGCCGTCTTACCCTCGAGTGGTGGCTCGCGCCGCGCCTCGCCGACACGCGAATCCGTAGCTGGCCGGGCACGCACGTTGTGGAGACCGCAGTGGGGAACAGTGGCACGGTCTCGGTGGCGCTCTCAAGTGGAGACCGTCTGACGTTCGACCGTCTCGTCTTCGCCACCGGGTACAAGTCCGACCTTCCTCGTGTCCCATACCTCAATGGGCTCGCTGGCAGCCTCGAGGTGGTCGACGGTTTCCCCGTTCTCGACGAAGCCTTCCAGTCGTCGATCGCCGGCCTTTATATTACCGGGTTCGCCTCCACACGCGACTTCGGTCCATTCTTCGGCTTCACCAAGGGGTGTCCCGCGGCGGCCATGCTCATCGTCGATGACGTGCTCCGACGCATGTGACGACGCCCAGGACCTGGGGCAGAGACCAGCTGGCAAATCGACGTTGGAAGTTCCAATATGAGACAACATCGATCGTCTGACGCTGTGGCGTCATTCTTTGCGCTGCAGGAGCTGCCGGACCATAGGTTCGCGCGAAGCCGGGTCTCGACGGACTGAGTCTGCCGACACCTGCGCTCGTGCCGACGCTGTCCTGGGTACGACTCGGTCTTGGGAAATCACCATTGGTGCCGGTGCCACGCCCCTGGTCACCGCTGCAGAATCGCTAACTTGATGACGGGACGCCCACCCCATTTCGTATCCGCCACACACGACCAATATGACTCCAGTGCCAAGGGCATATCCAACTTGATACAACAAGCCCCTGAGCGGGGATGCCGGGGCGAAGTACACACCATGTGCGGTGATCACCGGCCAAGCCCTCGGCCCGACGATGAACCACGCTCCGCTGAGGATTGTGATCAGTCCTGGCCACAACAGACTCACCCGGCCGCGACCGGCTGCGACCTGACTCGCCGCCCACAAAACGACAATGCCCATTGCCAGGGCGACGACACCTGGGACAACGGCAAGAAGAGCATGCGCGGCGTTCCAATGCAACGACGGCGTTCCGGTTGCATGAAATCCGAATACGGGTTCTACGAACGGGATGAGAGCACCCCAAGCCGAGATCAAGATCGTCAACACACCTGCGGTGACGAGGCCGGTTTTGTCACCGTGCAACGGCGACTCCCCGCTTTGGACGACCTCGTCCTTGCGCATCCTTGCTCGGCGCCGCCTCGCCCGACCCCCTCCTGGTTCGTTCTCGTCTTGGACGATTTCGCCTTGCGCAACTTGGCTGCCATAAGCACTGTTCCCGTCACCAGCGCTTGTCGTCATGTGGTCTCCTCACGAATAAGTGTCGTCACGCCGTTCCCTAGGGCGGAATACCCGAATTGCTGTTGCATACCTTGGGTGCCAAGTCGCGGACGAGATGACCGAAGCCCTCCGAATCCGCCCTTTCCACCGCTCGAGGACGTCAGCCGTCGCCCACATCGCTGAGAAGCGGACCTACGGCATCATCGATCTTCAGCACCGGGGCCACATCGAACTCCATGTGTTCGGTGTACGTCAAAAGGGACTCGTACCTAGGTCCGATGTCATTGACCTCTGAAAGAAGCGAACCCCCCGAACCGTCGGTGTGTACGTAGTGAGCGACTTCGCCAAGGAGCCGCCCCCGCTTGCCGGCCTCATCCACCAGCCGCTGGAAGTCGGCCCTGAATAGATGAGATTCAACTCTGTGTGTGCTGAGGAGAAGCACCTTTCCCTCTCATTTGATGCCGACTTGGCGGTGATGCGTAAAGTGCAATCAAGACGATGGCTGTCCCGGCCCCGGACGGCGGGCGGTATTCAGGGGGGTGCCTGTTGGAACCCACCGACCCGGACGGGACAGCCCTCCAGAACCTAACGGCGCCAATTGAGTGGGACCTTGGAAATGCGTTACAGCTTGGTGTCGTTCAGAGCGGCAGATCTGGAGGCTTCGGCCTCTCGTTTCGCGTCCAGCCGCAAGTCAAAAGGTCCTACCCTCACGGGCCTCATGGTGCGAGCGTGGTAAGTCCGCGGCCACGGTGCACACGATCCCGAGCTCGTCGGTGCCGTCGTAGACCCGGTAGTAGGAATCCATGACTTGACCCTCTCCAATAGATGGCGGGGATCCACTCTGGCCGGAGTCCCCTGTGTCCCGTCCGAAACGGGGGGCCAGAATGAATCCCCGGCAGGATCGTAAGCACCCTCCGTCCCCGCGCTGTCCCCGATGGCTGGGTGTGACAGGTGAGCTATTCAGCGTTTCGGCATAAGTGGGAAGTGGGCGGATGTGAGCAGCCAGGTGTGACATGTGACATGCTCACAACTAGGGAACTGAGCAGCTCATCCATCGAGCAACGCGACCTCTCGTGAAGGGGAATCGCCATGGCGCAACAGGGTCAGGGTGGCAGTAAGACGGGCCGAGCACGACTCGGTGGCGGGTCGATCGCAGCGCTCATCGGAATCGGGCTGCTCGTCATTTTCGTCGTCCAGAACACGGAGCGGATCAGATTCCACTTCTTGATCTGGCACTTCTCTTGGCCTTTGTGGATCTACACCCTCGTCATTGCCGTCGTCGGAGCCGTGGTTTGGTTTGGGCTTGGTGTCATGCGCCGGCACAGACGCCGAAAAGAGCGCCGCCTAGCCCGACGAGGATGAGCGCCATCAGATCACCCACCGCTAGTTACTCGTTAGTAATCTTGCGCGCCCAATTACGGCTCGGTACCGTCCGAGTCGAATCGGCCATTGACGCGCCCGGCTCCCACCAGTTGATTCAGAATGCCGCCCGCGAGCCCACGCGTTCTGCAACCTCTCGTGTCCTGAATCTCGCCCACAGCCGATCACCATCACAACCCCGCTCTCTGCACGACCTTCAGGTGATCAGGGTGGGACCACGGTGCTACTGGCCACCGTCACCGTGATACCGGGACTGGTGGCCGTCCCCGTCGCGTCGGTGGCCACGCTCTGCAGCGTGTAGGTGCCTGCGGGTACTCCGGCGGTGTCCATGGAGGCGATCCACCCGTAGATCGTGGGGGTGGCCGTACCTACCAGCGTGTCGTTGAGGGCCCCGCCGCTGAGCTCGAAGGTGACTCCGGTGGCGGGGGGAGTCCCCGTCGTGCCGGCATCCAACACCGAACCGGCGTGCAATGTGGCCCCAGCCGACGGGACCAGTACGGAGGTGGCGAGAGGGCTGTTGACCACAGTCACGGTGATCGGCGCACTGTGCCCGCTGCCGCCGTTGGTTTCGTGGGCGACACTCCGCACGGTGTAGACGCCGTTGGGCACGGTCGCGGTGTCCCAAGTTCCGATCCACCCGAAGTACGTCAATGTGGAGCCCGAGATCACCGTATGTTTGTCCGGGCCACCTGAAGCCGTGAAGTCGACCTCTGCCGTTGTGGCCGGGGCCGCACCGGCGTCCAGCAACTGTCCGCCGGACAGCGTGGCCCCGTCGGTCGGGATCAACATGGTGGTGAGGCCGCCCGGCTGGTTGCTCTGGGCTTGGTACGCCCGGCAGGGCTCGCCTCGCAGCGAGCCACAGGCCGGCAGGGTTGGGGTGGCTGCGACGCCCGGCACGACGTTGACGACCAGAGCCGAACTTGTCACACCACCGAGACCGACCTCGGCGCTCTGGCCGTGGTCGAGCGTAGCGAACTCCCAGATCGGCCGGTCCCCACCGGGAGCGGAGATCACGACCCGCAGTTCGGTACCGGGCCGGAAGGTGTGGACCACCGGATCGATCGGAATCTTCACCAGCGTGTAGTCACCGACCGACAGGTTTCGGGCGTCGCTGCCCAGATAGCTCGGATCGGTGAACAGAGGCGTCGAGTCGGACAGGTCGACCTGGTTCGAACTGCGCACGAAGCCCGAGGTGACGTACTCCTCTTGGGCGGCGGAGGGTCGGACCTCGGTGATGGTGGCCTGGAAGTCCTCGACCGGCGTGGCCGATTTGACCCAGAGGTCCAGCGTGGCTGGACCCACGATGGTGGTGGCCGTCGTGAAGGGAGTGGTCTCGAAGGCGATACCGTCGGTGGCAGGGACGGTCGTCCAGTCCCATCCGGGGTTGGCCGCCCAGGCGTTCCCACTGGCCGGCAAGCTTGTCGCCGGCCTCACACTCGGATCCAATGTGAACGTGGCATCCTTCTGCCGGGAGGGGGCGGCCGAGTTCAGCGTCCCTTTCCGCCCGAGGTAGAGCGACTCGACCGTGCCGGCCGGCGGCCAACTGGAGAAGTCTGCCGAATACGTCGACTGGATGGCGCCCGGTCCGGCGGATCCTGCTCCGTTGTCAAACAAGACTCGCACCAGCGGGGTCTGGGCGGCGAAGTCCGCCCGGGCGACGGCCACGTTCGTGTCGCCGGTGAAGCGGATCGCCGGGAGCGGCGCCTGGGCCGAGACGCCCGAGGCAAAGCCGGTGAACCCGTCGAGGACGGCCAAGGCCAGCGCACTGGGTGCGGTCGGGACCTGGTTGGCCACGTAGATGTCGAGGAACTCGAGCCAGCGACTGATCGTCTGGGGGTCCGTCGAGTCGATATGGCCGCCGTTCACCATGTTCGAGTAGAGCGGCGTCGACTTCGGCACCGCATCGATCAACGCGGGCCATTGCGGGCCGGTCTGCTCATCTTGCAGAGCGCCGGACAGGAAGATCGGCACCTTGACGTGGCTCGCCCAGGCGCGCATGGATCGCTGATCGAAGAGCGACGGTTGGCGACCCGGTCCTGTTCCCGGCGCCACCAACTGCGGTCCGACCAGGCTGGCCAGGCTCTGTGACTGGTTGTGGAGCGCCTGGTTGGCCAGACAGGTCGACGAAGTTCCGCCGCTCGACGCCAGTTCGGCGTCGATCTCGTAATAGGTCCACGGTTGGCCGACGTTGGCAATGGGCGTCGGGGATCGCTGGGTCAGCTGACCGTTCCGGTAGGAGGCCGCCCCTTGAGCATCGTCGATGCGGGAGGTGATCCAGCTGGCCGCGAACCCATCGTTGTAGATGCCACCGGGATAGCCGGTGGAGAAGAGATCATCGGTGGGGCTCATGGGGGCGATGGCGGCGAGGTCGGGTGGGTCGGTGCCGGCGGAAGGAAACTCCGAAAGGCCCGAAAAGCTGATGCCGACCATGCCGACCTTGTGATGAGCCACCCACGACTGGTGGGCCACAATCTCGACGGCGTCGTAGGCGTCATAGTCAGATGGGTATCCGAAGAGGTCAAAGGCACCACCTGAGCAGCCCGTCCCACGCATTTGGAGGCTGACCGTGGCAAAGCCGGACACCCGGGCCAGAACAGACCCCACCGCGGTGGCGGTATCTGGAAGCAGGTTCGGATCGCCGCAGTTGGTGCACGGCGTATGGAGGGCCTGGGCGAGAATCCCCGGGATCGGGTCGGTGGGGCCGGCAACGTTGTAGCCGGAGTACTCGATGACCGTGGGACAGGGGCTGGCCGCGGAACAGGTTCCGCCGTAGGGGTAGCGCACGGTGGCCGCCAGTTGGATGCCGTCTCTCATGGTGATGTAATTCAGTCCCTCGTGCAGCGGCTGGCCGTTGTAGAGCGTTGAGTCGGCGGCTGGGTTGACGCCGGGTGCCAGCACCGAGAAGGTCGACGTTTGCTGGGTCGTGGTGTTGTCGACCCATCGGTAGCCGGGCCCGGGGGCCAGGTTTCGGATGATCAGCGAGCCGAGGGAGTCGGCCGTACCGGGGTTGGCGACGTTCGACACGGCAGAGTTGTGCTGCATGAGGGTAATCCGGTCACCGGGATTGGCGCCGGCGAGCCAGGCCTCATCGACCGAACCCTTTGCCTGAAGCTTCGAACTGCTTGCCGCGGCGGCGGTGCCCTGAGCGAGGGGAACGATACCGATGGTGCCGATGGCGGCGACGGCGAACAAGGTCGCCACCCTGGGCAGCATCCCACAGCGGATTCTCATGACTGTCCCCCCGGACGTCGGTGTGCACATCCCCGTTCCCGTTGACGGGGTGCGGCAGATCATGTCACACGATCCAATGCAGAACCTCAATCGGCTCGTGAAACCGCGTCCGATCCCCGAGTTCCGTTGTGTCGTCCTTCGAGTCTCACCCGGCGGGCCCCGTTACTCTGTTGCCGTGCCGGTGGATCTTGGCCAGCTTTATCGTCAGGGCCGCCTACGGATTACGGACCTCGTGAGCGACCAGGAGGGCGACCGACCGGTGGCGGCGACGCCCCTGTGGACAGTGCACGACGTCGTCGCCCACATGGCTGGGGTCATGGAAGACGCGCGGACCAGAAATATGGAGGGCGTCACCACTGACCCGTGGACGGCCGCACAGATAGCACGGGGTCGATCCAAGTCGGTGTCCGAGCTGCTTGATCAGTGGGCTCGGGACGCCGTCGGACCTGAAGCGATTCTGTCGACTCCCGAGGGCGCACCGTATTCCCGCGCTGTCGTCGACGTCATGACCCACCTGGCCGACCTGCTCACGGCCTTCGGTCGTCCGGTCGATCTCCCGCTGGAGTTCCTGAGCTGGACTACCCCGCAGTTGATCGAGGCGTTCAACCAAGAAGTGACGTCACGCGGACTTCAACCGGTGGAGGTCGACGCTCCCGACTTCGAGGTGTTTCGGGGTCGGCTGGGCCGCCGTACAGAAGCCGAGGTCAGGTCGTTCGGATGGTCGGCCAATCCAGAGCCCTACCTCGACACCTGGTTCATCTTCGGTCGAGCCGAGGCCACGCTTGGAGAAATCTGCGCCTCGTAGTGATGGTCGCGGCGGGTCGCGTCGACCGACGTCGACAAGGATGCGCAGCCGCCGCCGTCTCAGGGCACGGGGCCAGATCCCACGAGTTCAGCGCCCTCACGTCCTGGCTGCAGCGTCACGATGAAGCGCGAGCCTCCGTTCTCGGCGATCGGCGACTCAGCGCGAACCGTCGCCCCCATGGCCGATGCCAACTCGGAGACGATGGCCAACCCGAGTCCCGATCCGACCTTACGATTGGGCCCCCGGTCGGCTTGGTAGAAGCGGTCGAAGACCCGGGGCAGGTCGGCCGAAGCGATACCGGGGCCGTCGTCTTGCACCACCACGACAGGCGCGCCGGGCGGGTCCGTCTGACCCAAGGTGACCCGAACGGACGTGCGGGCAAAGGTGAGCGCATTCTCGATGAGGTTGGCCAGGAGCTGTGCCACGCGGTCCGGATCCGCCGCCACCAGAGCCATCCCTTCGACCGGCACCTCGATCGAAAGGTTCAATCCGCCCTTCTCGGCCAGCGGTCGGAAGCCCTCGGCCGTAATACCGACCACCTCGGCCAAGTCGGTCGGGCGGACGTGGAAGGACAGTTGCTGGGCCTCGAGCTTGCCCAGATCGAGTAGGTCACCGACTAATCGCTCGAGGCGTCGCGATTCTGCGATGATCACCTCAGCCCCCTGGGTCGTGTCGTCGATGGCACCATCACTGATGGCCTCGGCAAAGCCGCGAATGGAGGTCAACGGGGTACGGAGGTCGTGCGACACCGACAAGAGCAATTGTCTTTCCCGGGCCCGGCCGTCGGCCAGGCTCTGCGCCATCGCATTGATGGAGCGGGCCAACGAGGAGAACTCGGTGTAGTCGCCTTCGTGGATCGGCACCCGACTGCCCAGGTCTCCCGAGGCGATCCGCCCGGTCACCTCCGTGGCTTCGACAAGCGGTCGGGTCATGCGGCGGCTCATCTGCCAGGCCACCAGGGCGGCAATCACGAGGGTGACGCCACCGGCCGCAAGGAAATAGCCCCATCCGGGGCCCAGGTAGCCCACCTCTCGAGTCAGGACAATGGCCACCTGGCCACTGAGATGGAGACGGGCGCGAGCCCGGGCGCCCAACGTGACCGGCGCGGCGGCAAAGACGAGGTTCCCGTTCCGACCCGAAACGGTCTGGCCCGCCTGGAGCTGGACCGGGTCAAGATCAGCCTTGGTCAGACCGGGTGGTGGTGGTGACACCACCGTGCCGGCCGGATCGATCCGGACGAATCGCGCGTCTTCGAGGCGGAGGACACGTCGGATCACTTTGAGCTCGGGCACCGACTGGGTGAGGCCGGTTCCCGACGTCAGTGATTGCACCTCGGTCACCAGCTGTTGCCTCGCTTGATTGCGAGCCGAATTGCGGGTCAGCACCAGGCTCCCGGCCCCCGCCACAAGCAGCCCGCCCGCCACCAGACCGACCAGGGCCACCATTAGTCGTCGTCGCACGGGCTCACCTCATCCGAACCGGTAACCAACGCCCCAGACTGTGGCCAGGGGAAGGCTGTCGCCCAACTTCTTGCGGAGCTGGGCCACGTGGACGTCAACCGTGCGCACGTCGCCGTACCAGTCCGAACCCCAGACCCCGTCGAGAAGCTGTTGTCGGGACAAGGCCAACCCGGCGTTCTGAGAGAGGAAGGCCAGCAGGTCGAACTCTCGGTTGGCCAGGTCGACGACATCTCCCCCCCGGCGCGCCTCCCGGCGACGGAAATCGACCTCGAGATCGCCGGTGGAGATGATCTCCGGCTCTTTGGGCACCTCATGGGTGCGGCGCAGGATGGCCCGGACCCGGGCCACCAGCTCTCGAGGTGAAAAAGGCTTGACGATGTAATCGTCCGCACCGAGTTCGAGCCCCAATATACGGTCCACCTCATCGTCGCGGGCAGTAAGGAACAGAACCGGCGTGTTGCTGTGGTTCCGAATCTCCCGACAGACGTCGAAGCCGTCGCGTTGACCGGGCAGGCCGACGTCGAGGATGACCATCCACGGATCTTCCTGTTTGACCAGCACGAGGCCCTGATCCCCGTCGGCGGCCAACAGCACGCGGAAGCCATCGCGACGCAGGTACAGATTCACGAGATCGGCGATGTGGGGGTCGTCTTCAATCACGATGATCGTGCCCGCGTCGGTACTCACGTCCCTAGCCTGGCACTTCACTCACCTGTTGGGAGGCCAACTGGCGATCCCATTACAGAACCCTCATGTTTGCCACATACATTCATGACGCGCCAGACGCACCATGCAGACAAGCGCGAGGGGAAGCAGCCGATGGCCTCCCGGGGAGAAGGACCTACATGTCGACCAACAGCATTCGATTGGGCTCGGTGGTGCTGCTCTCGGGCACGCTCCTGATCGCCGGGGCAACCATGGCCGAGGCCGCCACGCCGGCCGCGGACCCAGCCGCCAGTCTCTCGACGATTCAATCCAAGGCCGCGTCGGCCATCACCCTGAGGGTCAACGACCTCAACGCCGCTGTGGCGAAGGTCAACGGCGATTCGGGCCTGGGCTCTGGTGCCTCGACCCTGGCCGCCTACCTGCAGCAGGACATTCCAGGCCTGCAGGCGCTTGGCCAAAAGATTGCCGCCGATACGGCTGCCCCCGCGGCGGGGTCCGATGCAGCCACCATCTTCACCAACTACCGCGTGTTGGCGCTGGTCCTTCCGGCCGCCCGCATCGCCGGCGCCAGTGACCAGATCGAGAACACTACGGTGTCCAAGCTGACCGCCCTCTCGGCCAAGGCGGCCGCACGAGAGACCCCGGCCAATCAGGCCACCATCGGACCCCTGTTGAGTGACCTGAATGCCCAGATCAGCGCCGCCGGCAACGGCGCTTCCGGCCTTGCGTCAACCGTATTGGGCTACAGCCCGGCGCAGTGGAACGCCAACCACACCTTGCTCTCCTCGTCCAAGAGTGCCGTGCAAGCCGCTCTGGGCGACCTCAAGAAGGCCGGTGCCGACGTGAAGCAGATTCGGGCCGACCTCAAGGCCGGAACCGCCGCCGCGGGGACGACGCCGACGACCTAGGAGACCAACCCGCCGGTATTGAGGTTGAGCCCGTTGTCTGACTTCGAGCGGTGCACCACCTGGAACTCGGTGAACTCGGCCAAGCCCCACGGGCCGTTCTCCAGGCCAATGCCACTCCATTTGAAGCCACCGAAGGGCTGCGAGGGCGACAAGGCCAGGTGGGTGTTGACCCAGGCGGTGCCGCACTCGAGCTGGGCCGCCACGGCAGAGGCGCGTTCTGGGTCGGCACTCCACACCGAGCCCGAAAGCCCGAAGTGGGTGGCGTTGGCCCGATCGATTGCGTCCCCTTCGTTGCGATAGGAGATGACCGGGAGGGCGGGACCGAACTGCTCCTCGTCCACGATGCGGGTGCCGTCCGAGATGCCGGCCAGGATGGTCGGCTCGAAGAAGTAGCCCGGACGATCCATGGCATGACCACCCGTCACGGCCCGGGCGCCTTGGGAGATGGCGTCGGCGACCAGTTCCTTGACCCGTTCGTACTGCGGCTCGTTGTTGATGGGACCTAACTTGGCCCCCTCCTCGGTCCCCTCGCCCACCTTGATCGCTGTGGCGTACCCGGCCAGCGACTCGACCACATCGTCGTACATCGCTTCGGGCACGTAGACGCGCTTGATGGCCGAGCACACCTGGCCGTTGTTGTTGAAGGCGCCGGCGAAGATCGCTTTGGCGACGGTGGCCGGATCGGCGTCATCGAGGACGATGGCGGGATCGTTGCCGCCCAGCTCCAACGTCACCCGCTTGAGATCCGGGGCGGCCGACATGGCGACCTTCTTGCCGGTTTCGATCGAGCCGGTGAAGCTGATCTTGCGCGGTACCGGGTGGCTGGTCATCCAGGCGCCCAGCTCATCGCCACCGCTGACCACGTTGAGCACGCCCGGAGGCAGGACGTCACGCAACAACTCCCCCACCTTGAGGGTGGTCAGCGGGGTGAACGGCGATGGTTTCAGGACCATGGTGTTGCCGGCCAGAAGTGCCGGAGCGATCTTCCAGAAGGCCAGGGTGAGCGGGAAGTTCCATGGCGTGATGGCGGCCACGACACCCAGAGGGCGGCGGGCCACTTCGACGAACGCCTCAGCGTCGTCCTGGATGATCTGGGGAGGTGTCTCCAGATTGGCGAAATACTGACACCAGATGGCGGCGGCGAAGACCTCGATGCCGGCATCGGCCAGCGGCTTGCCCTGCTCCGACGTCAAGAGAGGGGCCAGGTCGGCGGTTGAGGCCAGCAGCACATCGGCCACCGCGAGCAGTGCCGCCCGGCGAGCCGCCTCGTCGCTCTTCCAGTCACGGGCTGCTTTGGCGGCGGCGTCGAAGGCGGCATCGAGCTGCTGCGCGCTGCACTCGGGAGCCTGGGCGAACACCTCACCGGTGGCCGGGTTCTTCACTCCGAACGACTCTCCGACCGGGACCGTGTCGCCCCCGATGGTCATCACGCTGTCAGTCATGGCGGACCCCTTCATCAATCACTTGTGGCGGACACTCGCCGCCATCCTCCCAGAACGGTGGGCCCGACTCAACGAGGTCCGATCAGGCGAAGAGCTTGTCGAGGAAAGCCTCTACGCTGAAGCTCACCCGACGCTGCAAGGCGCCATCCTCGGGTGACGCCGCGATCAGGAGGGCCGCTTCATTAAGCAGGCCCAACATCAGGCTGGCGGTGATCGACGGATCTCCGGGCACATCGATGCCCTCGGCCTCGGCCAACCGGAGAACTTCTTCGAGGAGGGGCACGCACGACGACGCGTCCAGGTCCCGGCATGCCGCCACGCCCAGAACGGCAGGGGCGTCGGCCAAGATCCGGGCCACGGACGGATCGGCGCAAGCCTCCATGTAGGCCAGACAGCCCCGACGGAGCTGGTCGCGCACGCCCGAGCCCTCCCGGGCGGCGACCACCACCCGTGCCACCAATTCCTCCTCGAGCTGATCGACCACCCCCGCCGCCACAGCGGTCTTGGAGGTGAAGTGGTGGTACAACGCCCCGCGGGTGACGCCGGCCCGCTCGGCTATCTCGTCCCGGCCGGTCTCGGCAAAGCCCTTCTCGGCGAAGAGTTGCCGGGCCGCCGAGAGCAGCGCCGTCCGGGTCCGGGCCGACCGGACGACCTGGGTCTCCCGGGTCTTTGTCCCTACCGCATCGACCACTGAGTCTCCTCCTCTTACATGCGGGCAGCACGCATGTTACTCTCAGGGCGAACCAAGGGGACACCCGATGCCGCAGCCGCCGAGCCCGACCGAGATCGAAACCGAGGTCTGCATCGTCGGGGGCGGACTGGCCGGCCTCACCGCGGCCCGTCGCCTCTCGCAGGCCGGGCAGTCCGTGGTGGTGCTCGAAGCCCGGGACCGGGTGGGCGGACGAGTGTGGACCCGCACCGCGTCCAGCGGTGTTCCGGTCGACATGGGGGCGACCTTCATCGGCCCCGATCATGACCGGATGCACGCGCTGAGCAAGGAGATGGGCGTCGCCACCTTCCGGACGTTCGTCGAGGGGGACAACGTCCTGGCCACGGGCGGCAAGGTGCGGCGGTATCGCGGCGACATCCCACGGATCAGCCCCGTTGCCCTGCTGAGCGCGGCTCAGGCCATCTCGCGCATGAACGCCATGGCCAAGAAGGTCCCGGTCGACGCTCCGTGGGAAGCGCCGAAGGCGCCCCAGTGGGACGCCCAGTCGGTCCGGGCCTGGCTCTCGAGGACACACGTCCCCACCCGTCTGGCGCGTGACCTGATCGAGGCCACGGTGCGCGCCTGCTTCGCGTCCGACCTTTCCGAGGTGTCCCTGCTCAACTGGCTCTTCCTGGTCCGCTCGGCCGGCAGTGTCGAGGCGCTCATGTCCATCGAGGGTGGCTACCAACACGAGCAGTTCGATGGCGGGGTCCAGCCGATCCCGGATGCCATGGCGGCCGAGCTCGGGGAGTCGGTGGTCCTGTCGTCACCGGTCAGCGCGGTGACCCAGCGCGACGGCGTGGTCGAGGTGCAGGCGTCATCGACCGTCGTCACGGCGCGCCACGTCGTTCTGGCGCTGCCCCGGGCCCTGGCCGGCGGTATCCGCTTCCAACCGCCTTTGCCGGCCGATCACGCGCTGCTGATCCACCAACTGCCGGCGGGCACCGAGCTCAAGACGGTGGCCGTCTATGACGAGCCCTTCTGGCGCGACGACGGGATTTCGGGGGCCACGGTGGCAACGGACCACGACGTCGAGGTCACGCTCGACACCTCGCAACCCGGCCATAGCCAAGGTGTCATGGCCACGTATGCCGCCGGACCCCGAGCGCGCAAGCTGGCCCGGATGAGCCGGCAGGACCGCCACGACCATGTCCTCGATATGCTGCGCCGCCGGCTGGGACCGAAGGCGGCATCGCCCTTGGAAATCCTCGAACAGAACTGGGCCGAGGAGCCGTGGACGCGGGGCTGCTCGATGGGGCACTTCCCTACCGGAGCTCTCACCCAGTACGGCCGCCTCTTGCGCCAGCCTGTGGGGCGCCTGCACTGGGCCGGCACCGAGACGGCGACCACGTCCTATGGCTCCATGGACGGGGCCGTGCGCTCCGGCGAACGGGCAGCCGAAGAAATTCTGCAGCAAGCGGGCTAGGTCGCACAGGTTCCGTCCGGTCGTCTCTTCCTCACTCAGCCCGCAACATCAAGGCAGTCAGTGTGCGGGCGGCGATGCGGGCCGGTATAGCGGCGACGATGTTGGCCAGGACCATCGCACCGACGGCGACCAGAGCCACCCACAAGACCGGCACCGTGGGCTCGGGAACCGCGTAGATCTGACGGGCGAACAGGTCCCAGAGCCATCGACCCAGAATGACGCCGACCGGTACGCCGACCACGACTCCCACAAGGGCCGAGACGGACGCGTGCCACGCCACGGCGGCGGCCAGCTGGCGCTGGGTGAAACCCAGCGTCTTCAACAGGGCCAGGTCGCGACGTCGTCTTCGGACCGACGCGGCCAACGTGAGCGCCAAAGCGGCCACCGCACCCAGGGCAAGTCCGGCCACGAGCAGCGCCGGGACGGCACCGACGGTGCGGTAGTTCACGATTTCCGCCGGGCGCTGGACGCCCTGCACGACGACCGTGTTGCCGTATGGCCATCACGGGCGGGTGCGTCCTTGCTGTCACCACACCTCCCACGAGCAGTCGCCCCTCCTACCTCGCCCGGGAATATCTTCGCTGGAACCGAGGGCGCCTCCAAAGGTGGCAGCATCCGCCTCTGCCTGATACCAGCACCACAGATGGGCGATCCTCCGTGTCTCACGTTGGCACGGTGGCGTCTGCACCACGCCGTTATGGGAGAAGGCACCCTCGGCGGCAGCCACCGCTCTTCCACGCCCATCCGGTCAGGAATCAGACGGGCGGGCGCAGGTCACGGCAGGTGGAGTGGGGTCTGTCGCGCTACCGTAACGACACCAATGGCAACAATTCGGGTCGCGCTGGCGGAGGACAATGTCCTGCTTCGGGAGGGAATCTCCCGGATCATCGACGCGGATCAGGACTTCGACCTGGTGGGCACGGCCTGCGACCTCCCGCAACTGCTGTCCCTCATTGAAAAGGAATCCCCGGACGTCGTGGTGACCGACATCCGGATGCCCCCGACGGGCACCGACGAGGGCATCCAAGCCGCCTCGTGGCTACGGGAGCACCGGCCGCAGGTCGGGGTGGTGGTGCTCAGCCAGTTCAAGGCCCCGGCCTATGCGTTGGCTCTGCTGGAGACCGGATCGGCCGGCCGCGCCTATTTGCTGAAGGAACGGGTGGCCGGGGCCGACGAATTGGCGCAAGCCATTCGCACCGTGGCCCAGGCCGGTTCGATGATCGATCCCCTGGTGGTCGATGAGCTGATCCAAGCTCGCTCTTCGCGACGAACATCAGACTTGTCGTGGCTGACCCCTCGCGAATCGGAAATTCTGGGCGAGATGGCCACTGGGAAGAGCAACGCGGCCATCGCATCTGCTCTGCAGGTGTCGGAGCGGGCGGTAGAGAAGCACACCAACTCGATCTTTTCCAAACTGGGGTTGTCCGAAGAGAAGGAAGTCAACCGGCGGGTCAAGGCCGTCCTGGTGTACTTGAGCGATCCCGGGGGAGGCTGACTCCACCTGCAGCAGGTGTGCCAGCACCACCGTGGCCCCTCGCCCTCCGTGCGATGATGCAGCTATGAGTGCCCCGCTCACCGTGCTCGTCGTGGACGATCAAGCACCGTTTCGTTCTGCCATGAAGGCCGTGCTGCGCCGCACCACAGAGTTTGAACTCGTCGGAGAGGCCGCCAACGGCTCTGAAGCGGTCGCGCTGGCGGAGGAGCTCGACCCGGCGTTGGTCCTGATGGACATCAACATGCCCGAGATGAACGGGATCGAGGCAACCCGCCAATTGGTCGCCAAGCACCCTGACGTCGTCGTGATCCTCTGTTCGACCTACGAGGCGGCCGACCTGCCTCCCGAAGTGGCCACCAGCGGCGCTCGGGCGTACCTCAACAAGGAGCATTTGGGAGCCGAATCACTGAGGCGGCTCTGGGCGGAGCGGGACGCCGGCGAGTTCATCTCGGACTGAGGATCACTCCGCTCGCAAGAGCAGCGCGGTCGGCGTCCGCGCCGCGACGCGGGCCGGGAACGCGGCAACCACATTGGCCAGCACCAGTGCTCCGACGGCGATGAGGACGACCGTCCAGGCGGGAACGCTCGGTTGCGGCACGGCGTTGATCGCTCGGGCAAAGAGGTTCCAGAGCACGCGCCCGAAGATGATCCCGAGAGGCACGCCTATGACCGTGCCGAGCCCGACGGCGACACTCGATTGCCAGGCGACCACGGACGCCAGTTGGCGCCCGGTGAACCCGAGCGTCTTGAACAGCGCCAGGTCCCGGCGGCGTCGGCGGACCGAGGCCAACAAGGTCAACCCGAGGGCCAACGCGGCACCGAAGGCGAGGCCCAGTCCGAGGATGGCCGGGATCGTCCCCATTGAGCGGTAGTTGATGATCTCGGCCGGCCGCTGCACGCTCAAGAGCGTCACGCCATAGTTCATCGGGAGGGTCAACTCGTTGGCGATCCGGCGCAACGAGCGCAACGCCGTCGTCGGATCGGCGCCGCTCCGCACCCGCACCAGGACGGCGCTGGGGCCGGTGGGTGACACGCTGTTCGGGTTTGACGCCAACGGCGGGACCAACGTGGAAGCGACGAGCGCTCCCGTACCCATCGTCGGATGCACATCGCCGAGTTGTTCCCCGATGGTGGGCATGGTGGCAGTCCCGACGATCAGCAAGCGTTCCGGTTTTTTCGATCCTGAGACGTCCACCTCGATCGTGTCGCCGATCCGCTTGTGCAACGCCGACAACGTGGCGCCGCCCAGCACCACCTGATCGGGTGCATCCACGCTGTGCCCGGAGAGGAGGGGTGGGCCCACGGTCGCGTGCGCTTCCTGGCCGAGTACGGGCACGATCTCGCCCCCCAGCGAGGCGATGGCTCCGAAGGACACCCCTGACCAGGCCGCCACGGACCGGTCGTGATCGAGCAACTCCGCCGCCAGATGGCCGGGAACCGGAGCGATGCCGCCACCACCGGTCAACTCGTAGTTCCAGTTCCATCCGTAGAGGGGTGGGTGCGAGACGAGCGTGTCGAGGCTCGCGCCGAAGGTCACGGTGGCGATCACCACCACGATGGCCAGGGTCGTGCCCACGATGGCCGAGCGCACGGGCACCGAGTTGCGCCCGGCTCCGGGGTCGAGCGAGAACCGGATGCCCTCGACCGCTGGAGCCGGTAACCCGTATCGGCCGGCGGCCCGAGTCACGCTCGACGGACGTTTGAGATCCCGGTCACGCGACACGCCGGCGCGATGGGGGGCTTGGCGGTAGGCGACCGCCACGGCCACGGCGCTCAAGACCACGACGAGGACCAACAGTCCGAAGCCGAGGGCCGTCCAGTCGAAGGCGATCCCGGGGTCGGGATAGACGGGGCGTACCACGCCGATCGGCGCCAGGGGCGAGAGCCCGACCGCGACGACCACGGCGAGCAGGGATCCGACTATGACGGAGATGAAGGTGCCCATCAGCCCATCTCCCATGGTCATGGCCGGGCTGGCACCCAGCGCTCGCAGGGTGCGCCCCTCCTCGGCGCGCAGGCGCAGTTGGCGGCTGATGGCCTGACCGGCGATGAGCACGGTCGCCAGCGCGGCGATAGCGCCAAACACACCGAGGGCGATCGACTCGGGTTTGATGGCCCGCTCGGCCACGTCCGTGCTGGATTCGACCCCGAACGGGATGGAACCTCCCGGATGGGTTCGCGTGATCTCCCTCTCCACCGCGGGGATGTCGCCGACACCGTGAGCAAGCTTGAGATAGGTCGTCGTGCTGGTGACGCAACACTGGACCAGCCGGTGGGTGAGGGCCGGCGTATAGACGATCTGCGCCGTGTTGGTAGCGTCGAGGGAGTCGATCACCACCTGGTTGTTGAAAGTCACGATCCCGACGACCTTCATGTCCATCGCCAAGTGCGCCTTGGCCTTGAAGGTGGCGGTCCCCCCAGTACCGTAGCCGGGCAACGTCGTCTGGGCGTCGGTGTAGAAGCCGAACGGCACCACCTGGCCCACGTGCAGGCTCAGCGCCTCGGCCACGATCGACGACACCATGATCTCATTGGCCCGCTTCGGGTTAGCCAATCGCCCTGCTATCACAGTGAGACGGTCTTGGTCGGAGAACTCGCCGTCGATGCTGCCGTCGTTGTTGAGAATGCTGATGCCGAGGGAGTCAGCCTTGGCCGGGGCCGGGAGCGGATATCCGTTCCGCCCGAGCGGTTGGGCATTGATGTTGTACTCGTTCTCCACCGCCCTCACGAGGGGCAAGCGGAGGAGGCTCGAGCTGGTCCCCGGGTCGGCGCCGGCGCTGTTCGGGGACCCGGGCTGCCAGTTGGCGGTCGGAACGAACAAGGTCGACGGGTTGGTGCTGGCCAGAAAGGTGGGGTACGAGGACTGAGTGCGCCGGGCCGCGGCGATCGAGCCGATGGCCAGACCGCCCAGCAGCGCGATCAAGAGGACGATAGCCAGGTAGCCGGTCCACCGGCGACCCAATGTGGTCCGGAGACGGTACGTGGCGACACGAAAGACGGGGCTCACGTTACGAACAGGGTCCGAGCGGCCACCGACGGGCGATCACCCGATCACCATCCCTCGCGGAACCCAAGGGCGCCCGGAGATGCAGGGCGGTGAGGCGCGGATAAGGCGACGGAGAACGCATTGAGAAGGGAACGCCTCAGCTCGATTCGAGGAGGGGCACCGATCCACGCACCTGGGAACCATGCCCGAGTTGCGACTCCCAGCGGATCGTGCCGCCGATCGCTCCCAACCGGTCAGCCATGTTGATGTACCCGTGACCCCGTTGGGCCTTGTCCACGTCGTAACCCGGGCCGTTATCGCTCACCGAGAACAACAGCCCGCCCGACTCCTCCCACAGACGAACCTCGACTTCGGCGCCGACGGCGTGTTTGGCGGCATTCTGCAAGGCCTCCAGACAGCAGAAGTAGACAGCAGCTTCCATTTCTGACGAATAGCGGCCAATTCCTTCGGCGATGACGTCCACCGGGAGCGGGTTGCGGTTTCCCGCCGCCCGCAACGCCTCGATGAGGCCTCCGTCGACCAGCAGGGGCGGATAGATGCCGTGCGCGAGCTCGCGCAGCTCTTGAATCGTCTCCTGCACCTCCCCGGCCAGCTGCTCCAGCATCTCCGCGCCCGTCGCCGGGTCGTCGGTGATGACGTCCCGGGCCAGACGTAGGTTCACCGCTAGGGCCACTAGGTGCTGCTGGGCCCCGTCGTGAAGATTGCGCTCCACCCGCCGGCGCTCTGCGTCACCGCTGGCCACGATACGAGCCCGCGACTCTCGAAGCTCATCGGCTTGCTTGCGCAATTCGTCCAACGTCGTTTGCAGTGCGGTGTCGAGTTGCGAGTTGTGGAACGCCAGTCCGACCTGCCGGGCCAGGTCGGTGAGCACACGGTCGTCTTCGTCTGAGAACGTGTCGGCCACGGCCGGCCGTTCGACGACGACGAGCCCCAAGAGCTCGCCGGCGTGGCTGATCGGTACCACCCGCAGTTGTTCCGTTTCCCGGCCGGCCAGGAGAGCCGGCAGCCACACCGACGTCCACGCGCTGCCCGAAACCCCGGCGCGGGTGACGACGGGGCGCTCCCTCGAGGTGACGACGATCGACCGCGGACCGGCATCGGGAACGGACACCGCTCGTTCCAGGACCTCACCCATCCCGGTGTAGATCTCCGCACTCGTGAGCCCCATCGTCTTGCGGAGCGATTCGGCCAGCTGCAGCAGCAACTCGTCCATCGGAATCGCCCGGGTCAGTCGAGTCCCAAATGTGCGAAGTACCTCGTCGGGTGCCTCCCGAGCGCCATAGACAAAGCGGGTGGCGCTGCCCATGAGGCGCTCTCGCACCGGGACGAAGATCAAGGCGGCCACTCCGGTGGCCACCATCGACAAGGCGAGGACCTCCTTGTCCCCAGTGGTCTTGGGCGCGTGCCCCAGGCCGAAGACCACGATGAGATAGATGGCCGAGACGACGACGACGAACCCGAAGGTCGACAAGACCTGCACCAGCAGGCGGCCACCCTGTTGGGCCAGGCGTCCGCTCTCGCCCATCAAGAGCCCGAGCGGTATGAACACTGTGCCACCAACCGCCACGGCGCCCAGCGGTCCCGGCCATCCGACCAACAGGTGGAGAACGGCAGCGATCAAGGCCACGTCAGCTGCGACCACCGCACCGATCCCGAACCACTGCAACCGTTCCCGATCGTGGCCCAGGGCGTGCGCGTAGCGGAGCCTCATGGGGACGATGGCCACCAGCGCGGCCAGCGACCAACTCACCGCGCCGTCCCGCACGGACAAGGTGTGGTGGTCGACCGCCAGGGCGATGCCTGCACCCAGAGCGAGCACATACACGACCAGGACGACCCCACGTCGTGCTGTTCCAGGGAGTCGGCCGTCGGGCAGGGCCAGGAGAAGATGGAATGAGATCGCCGTGACGAGGAGGGATGCGATGGTCGCCACCACTCGGGCGGCACCGCCAGGGTTGACAGGATGGGTCAAGGCCAGGCGGCCGGCGGTCAGGGCCACGGCGGCGACGAGGGCGTCCAGGCCGACCAGGAGATGGAAGGGCGAAATTCGCGTCGCCGTCGATTCACGATCATGGCGGTCGACCAATCCCACGAGGGCCCAGACGATGGTGAGCAGAAAAGCCACCGCGTTGATGGCCGTCATGCCTCCGGGCACGTG
>Ga0066790_10000142_pt1 | contig 22998 bp, 19 predicted proteins | sample OrgsoiDNA2013050_FD_70963 | JGI IMG/M metagenome (GOLD analysis project Ga0066790, IMG submission 70963) | Permafrost soil microbial communities from the Arctic, to analyse light accelerated degradation of dissolved organic matter (DOM) -... | ecosystem: Environmental > Terrestrial > Soil >...
CAGCGGTCAGCTCGCGGTGCTGCTGGAGACCAGGTTGCGCCACTGCATCCTCGGGGCCGTGGCCCCTGGCGCGATCAGTGGTTGAGCGTCTGCATTATCTGGGCCGGGTAGCGATCCCCGAGGACCGCGCCTTTGGGTGCGGCCTCCTTGATGCCGCGCAAGTCCTCCGGCGTAAGGGTGACATCCAGGGCGCTGATGTTCTCGGCCAGGTAGGCTCGCCGTTTCGTGCCTGGGATGGGTACCACGTCAGGGCCCTGGGCGAGCACCCACGCCAGTGCCAGCTGGCTTGGGGTCACGCCCTTGGCGTTCGCGATCTCACGGACGCGGTCCAGCAGTTCCAGGTTCCTGGCGAAGTTGTCTCCCTGGAAACGAGGGGACTTCCGCCGGAAGTCATCAGCCGCCAGATTTTCGATATCGCGGACCTGACCCGACAGGAATCCCCGGCCGAGGGGTGCGTACGCGACAAAGCCAATTCCGAGTTCCCGGACCGTGGCCAGCACTCCGTCGTCCTCAACGTCGCGGCTCCACAGCGACCACTCCGTCTGCACGGCCGTGATCGGATGGGTCGCGTGGGCTCTGCGGATGGTCTCCGGTGCCGCTTCGCTGATGCCCAGATAGCGAACCTTGCCGCCCTGGACCAGTTCGGCCAGCGCTCCCCACGTCTCCTCGATCGGGACCGCGGGATCCACCCGGTGCTGGTAATACAGGTCAATATGATCAACGTCGAGCCGGGCAAGGCTGGCGTCGCAGGCCTTCCGCAGGTACTCCGGTGCTCCGTTCACGGTCCGGGTGCCATCGGCCAGGAACTGGTTGCCGAACTTGGTGGCAAGTACTACCTGATCGCGTCGGCTGGCAATGGCCTTTCCCACCAGTTCCTCGTTCACGGAAGGACCGTAGCTGTCCGCGGTGTCGAGGAGCGTCACCCCGGCGTCCAGAGCCGCGTGGATGGTCGCGGTCGACTCGCCGTCGTCGGCAGGCCCGTAGGACTGGCTCATCCCCATGCATCCGAGACCCTCGGCTGAGACCGTCAGGGCCGCATCGCCGCTTCCTAGAGTTCGCTTCCCAGCCACTGTCAGCTGTCCTCCTCGGGTCGACGAACCGGTCCGGAGCCTGCTGGCTCCTGTCCGCTGGTCCTTCGGTGACCATACGGCAAGCCCGCCTGCCAGATCTGTCCCGGCGCGCTCGTCGGTGCCGAGGGGCGGCGCTAGCTGCCGCCGTGGGTCTCGCGCAGCAGCTTCTTCAGGATCTTGCCGGTCGCGGTGCGCGGCAGGCCATCCGTGAACCGCACCGACCTCGGGATCTTGTACCGGGCCAGGCGGCCGTCCAGGAAGGCGAGCATGTCCTGCTCCTGGGCCTGTGCGCCCGGCCGCAGCACCACGACCGCCCGCCCGACCTCGCCCCATTTCTCGTCCGGGACGCCGATCACGCCGCACTCAGCCACGGCCGGATGCCCGCTCAGCACGTTCTCCACCTCGGCCGGGTAGATGTTCTCGCCGCCCGAGATGATCACGTCCTTCACGCGGTCCACCACGAAGACGTACCCGTCCTCGTCGGCCACGGCGACATCACCTGAGCGCAGCCACCGTCCGCCGACGAGTGTCTGGGCCGTGGCTTCCGGCTGGTTCCAGTAGCCGCTCATCACGTTGGGGCCAGCCACGACGATCTCACCCCGTTCCCCCGCATCGGCCGGGGTGAGGTCCGGCCGGACAATCCGGACGTCGGTAAAGAAGTGCGGGACGCCCGCTGAGCCCGCCTTGCTCTCGGCATTCTCAGAGTCGATCAGCAGCGCGCCGGGTGAGGCTTCGGTCATCCCGTACCCCTGGATGAAGCTCAGGCCACGGCTCAGGTACGCGCGGATGGTGGCGTCCGGAACCGGCGCGCCGCCGCACAGCAGGGTGCGCAGGCTGGACACATCCGCGTCAGGCCACTCGGGGCGGGCGGCCATCGCGTCATAGATGGCGGGCACGCCGAACATCGTGGTGACGCCGTGCCGGGTAATCAGTTCCAGTGCCCGCCGCGGGTCGAACGCTGGCTCGACGACCACCGTGCCGCCCTTCAGCAGGACGGGCAGGCAGAGCATGTTGAGCGCGGCCGTGTGAAAGAGCGGAGCGACCGCGAGGGCTACCTCGTCGTGCCCGACATCAGCGTCCACCAGCACATTGACGGCGTTCCAGGTGATGTTCCCGTGGGTCAGCGTCGCGCCCTTGGCGTTGCCGGTGGTGCCCGAGGTGTACATGATCAGGCAGGGATCCGCCAGGCTGACGGCCTCGTCGACCCAGGCCGGGGCGGCTCCCGTCAGTAGCTCCTCGTAGCCGCCCGCGCCCGCGGCCGGCCCGGCCAGGGCCACAAGATGGCGCACCGCCAGCTCGCCGCGGATCTCGCTGAGCACGGCTGCCTGGGCAGGAGCGTAGATCAGTACCTGGCTCCCTGAGTTGGCCAGGTGGTGGGCGAGTTCTGGGCCGGCCAGCCGCGTATTGAGCGGAACGAAGATCCCCCCGGCGGCCAACGTCGCGAACATCGTCTCGAAGAAGGAAGGATGGTTCGGGCCGAGATAAGCAACCCGGTCCCCGGCTATAACGCCCAGCCCGCGCAGTACTTCCGCCAGCCGGGTCACCCGGTCGTGCAGTTGCGCATAGGTGAGCTCCGCGCCGTCGTGCCGCAGGGCAATCCGATCGGGACTCTTGCGGGCCCGGCGTGCGGTCCAGGAGCCGACGCCCTCGTTACGCAATCTCTCGCTCCCCTCAGCTCGAGGTCAGGCCAAGCCAAGCAGCCTGGCGGCGTTGTGCTTGAGGATCTTGTCGCGGACTTCGGGCTTGATGTCCAGCTTGCCGAAGTCGGCGAGCCAGCGGTCCGGGGTCAGCATCGGATAGTCGGACCCGAACATGACCTTGTCCTGCAGCAAGGAGTTGGCGTACCGGACGAGCTGGGGCGGGAAGTACTTCGGCGACCAGCCGGACAGGTCGATGTGCACGCTGGGCTTATGGGTGGCGACCGCCAGAGCCTCGTCCTGCCAGGGGAAGGACGGGTGGGCCATGATGATCGGCAGGCCGGGGAAGTCGGCGGCCACATCGTCGATGTGCATCGGGTTGGAGTACTTGAGCCGGATGCCGCCGCCGCCCGCCACGCCGGCGCCGATGCCCGTCTGCCCGGTATGGAAGACAGCAGGTACGCCGAGTTCCTCAATGGCCTCGTACAGGACGTAGGCGGAGCGGTCGCTGGGATAGAAGGCCTGGACGCTGGGGTGGAACTTGAAGCCGCGGACGCCATGCTCCTGCACGAGGCGGCGGGCCTGCCGGGCACCGGCCCGGCCCCTGGCCGGGTCGATCGAGGCGAAGGGGATGATCACGTCGGGGTTGGCGGCAGCCGCCTCCGCGACTTCCTCGTTGGGGACGGGCGGGATCCCGGTCGCGGACTGCGCGTCCACAGTGAACACCACGCAGGCCATCCGGCGCTGCCGGTAGTAGGCGGCAATCTGCGGCAGCGTCGGGTGCCGCGAGTCCTCGATCTTGAAATATGAACTGGATGCCTCCGCCAGTTCGCTCGGCAGCGATCCGCTGCCGCTCGCCGAGACCTCGGCGTGCACATGCACGTCGATGGCGGCCAGGGCGCCGATATCCAGGCCGTCGCTCATCTGCGCCTCCAGTTAGCGGGTCGCCCGATCGCGCGGGATGCCTCGGATACGCCACCTTGCCGGTGAGATCCACCCGGCACCACCTTCCGTGAGCCGCCTTCAATTTAGGCAAATATGTGATTGTGGTCAATAAAGTGCCCGATGTACTGGGGGTACCGTGGGCGCGTGAACGGGCGGACGGATCAAGCGCCAGCGTCGGCCGGTGGTATACCGCGCCCGCAGCCGCTGATGTTCAGCTTCCTGGGGATCTACGTGCTAGGCCGTGACACGGCAGTCAGCACCGGGAGCATCATCAATGCCCTGGGCCGGGCCGGGGTCTCGGAAGAAGCAGTCCGGTCTACCCTCACCCGGATGACCAGCCGGGACCTGCTCCAGCGGCATCGGCGGGGACGTCAGATGTACTTTGGGCTCACGCCGCGCAGCGACGCCGTACTGCGCGATGGCCAGGTGCGCGTCTGGCAGGTCGGCGCCATCAACCGGGACTGGGATGGCACCTGGACGGTGCTCGGGTTCTCGCTGCCGGAGTCGTGGCGCCGCGAGCGGCACGACCTGCGGTCGCGGCTGATCTGGAACGGCTTCGGCCCACTGCAGAACGGCATGTGGATCTCGCCGTCCGCCGTGCACATGCCGGCTTTGCTACACGGCCTTAACCTGGATAGTTACGTGCGAGTCTTCACCGCGCGGACGGCGGAGCCCAGCCGTGATGCCGACTTGGTTCGGGCGGCCTTCGATATCCCGAAGATCGCCGCTCAGTACCACAGCTTCCTGTCCCGGTGGGCGGACCAGGGCCCGTCGGCGGACACGCCAGATAATCTCGCCCGGCAGCTTCTGCTGCATGCTGACTGGCTGCAGGTCATCCGCCATGACCCCCGCCTGCCCGTCTGTCATCTTCCCGGCGACTGGCCGGCCATCCGGGCCGAACTGGTCTTCCGGGACATGGCAACCTCCAGCGACTGGCTGGCGAGGCCTATTGCCGATGCCCTGCTCGACACCATCGCTGCAGGGCCGATCGCGGCTACGGCGCAGGGGCACGGGGATCAAGCCGGAGGCGGATGATCTCGTCGCACGGGACGGCTCGACGTCATCGATTCGGTCGTCAACTCGCAGCGGCCAGCTGTCTCCGGTCGCGCCGCGCCGCCAAGCCCATGGTGACTGCCGCTGCGAGCAGGATCACGACGATGAGCCACTCGACGCTGCCACCGTGACCTCCCTTACCAGGCGGATCCAGACAGGCCCGTCGCAGTCAAGGAGCCTCTTAGGCAGCCGCAGATACATCCCGCGGCCAGCCGAATTGCTCGTGACAGTGATGCCGCTTCAGCTATTTCCTGACCCGCTTGCGTCCCAGCTCGAACGGCACTCGCCGCCCGCTGGCGTTGCTCGGCCCGGCTGAGCCACGCTGTCGCCTCACGAACAGATCGCCAAGGGAGTCGCCGGCGACCAGGTCCCGGAACACCTCGTGGGCGGCGGCGATGATCCGGCGGCGGTTGAGCTCGGCATCCCGCCGCAGGGTAGGCCGGCCGGCTCCGGAGAGCGATGCCATGCCTATCGTCCCCCTGATGAAACGGTGACGCCCGATCCGCTTGATGTTACCGAAGGTACGTCGCGGACCGGAGTGGGTCAGGCCGTGGGCCTGCGGTCGTCTAGCGGCTGACGTGTGGCCTCATCCAATAGTCTTGGTTTGTGGTAGACCCTGAGACAGAGGTTTCGCGTTCGCCGGACTCGCAGGGCGGCGTCCAGGTCATCGCGCGTGTTGGCCAGGTTCTCCGTGCGCTCGACGGCGAGGCGCAAGGCCTCAGCCTGGCTCAGCTCGCGGACCGCGTGGACCTGCCGCGCTCCACTGTGCACCGGCTCGTGACCGCACTTATCGCCGAGGGCCTCATCGCCGCCGTCTCGCCGGCCGGCCGGGTCCGGATCGGTCCCGAGATTGCCCGGCTGGCCTGGTCAAGCCAGGCTGACCTCTGGAAAGAGGCCGAGCCTTTCATGCGGCGTATCTTCGACGAGATCGGCGAGACGGTCGACTGCTCAGTCCTGGACGGAGACCACGTCCGGGTGATCCACGGGATCCCCGCGCACCATCACCTGCGGGTGACCGCCGACGTCGGAACGACCTTCCCGCTGTACTGCAGTTCCAAGGGGCGGGCGATCCTGGCTGCCTAGACGCACGCGGCCACGACGCACGGGGCCACGACGCACGGGGCGAGGGGAGCTGAGATGGCGGGTGACAAGTTCGATGTCATCATCGTCGGCGCTGGCCTGCTCGGGCTTTCGACCGCGATGGCGCTGCTGGCGGAGCGCCCTGCGCTGCGGGTAGCGGTCCTGGAGAAAGAGGCCTCTGTTGGCGCACACCAGAGCGGCCACAATTCCGGCGTCATCCACGCTGGCCTCTACTACAAGCCCGGCAGCCTGAAGGCGAAGTTCTGCCGCGAGGGACGCCAGGCGATGATCGAGTTCGCTGAGTCCCGCCAGATTCCCTACCGGATAACGGGAAAGCTCGTGGTCGCCACCGACGAGAGCGAGCTGGCCCGGTTCACCGACCTGGCCGAACGAGGGCGCGCGAACGGGCTGGCCGTCAAGGAACTCCAGGCAGCGGAGTTCGCGGAGATCGAGCCGGGCGTGCGCGGCATCCGTGCGCTGTACATCCCGGAGAGCGGCGTGATCGACTACCGGCAGGTCTCAGCCGCCTACGCGGATGTGGTGGCTAGCCGCGGCGGCGCCGTGCTGCGGCGTCACGGGGTGCGCAGCCTCACCCGCGCCAGCGAGGGCTGGATCGCCGATACGGACGCCGGGCCCCTGCTGGGCCGGGCCGTGGTCGCCTGCGCCGGCCTGCAGGCCGACCGGATCGCGGCGATGACCGGGCACGGCGGTCATGAGTACCGGATTATCCCCTTTCGCGGGGATTATTATACATTTCGGGCGCGCGCCAGCGACTACGTGGGCGGGCTCGTGTACCCGGTCCCGGACCCGGCGTTTCCGTTCCTCGGCGTCCACTTCACGCGGGGGATCGACGGGACGCTGCACGCGGGGCCGAACGCGGTGCCCGCCCTGGCCAGGGAAGGGTATGGCCGCCTGTCAGTAAACCCCAGGGACCTTCTCGACACGCTGCGCTTCCCTGGCCTGCGCAGGCTGGCGCGTTCCTACGCGGGCACGGGTGCGCGGGAGATCTGGCGCGACCTGGTGAAGCCGGCCGCCCTCGCCCAGATGCGACGTTACTTGCCTGCGATCAGGTCCAGCGACGTCACGTTCGGGCCGTCAGGGATCCGCGCCCAGTGCCTGAGCAGGTCGGGAGCGCTGGTCGACGACTTCCTGATCGAGGAGGCGGACGGGATCATCCACGTCCTGAATGCGCCATCGCCCGCCGCGACGGCCTCGATTGTCATCGGGCGGCACATCGCATCGCGTGCGGTCGGTCACTTCGCCCTGTGAGCACCGACATGGACGAACGCCATGGTGACCGGCGCCTCGCCAGGTTGCGCCACGCATGCGGCCCGCGCTCTGACTTAGCTCACGAAGGACGGGGAGATCATGGCATACTCACGCGGAATCGTCGGCTTGCTCACGCTAGCGGCGCCAGCGCTTATTTCGTCATCGAGAACTCATACATCGGGCTCTGTCTGGGCCGCAGGGTGCATCGACGAGCACCGGCGCTGCGGTTGAGCAGGAACCCTGTGACGGGCTCCCCGACCAGAATTGGGCACCGATCTCCCTCGGCGGCTCAAGCCATCAATTCCTGAACCAGCACAGCGGCCTGTGCCTGGATGCCAGGGGCAGCGCCAGCAACAACACCCCTGTCCAGCAGTGGACCTGCAACATCATCAGCAACGAGACGCGGAGCGAGAACGAATCCATCCCGACCGGGCCGCCATCACAAATAAACTCCAATGTCAGCGGCAGTACCAGCCTCTGACTCGACGTGCCGGGGAATTCGCCGCAGACCGGCCTGGGCCGGATCCGCCAGCGCCGCCGGGTCGGCACCCGCCGGAACCAGCCAGCAGGAGGTTTGGGACGCAACGGGAGTTTTCCCATTATTCGGGTAACGCCACCTTTGCCCAGTTATACTCGTTTATCTTCGGTTAGTCGCATGTCTGCCTGCTTGCCTCTTCTTCACGCGGAGCTTCATGAACCTCAACTTCAGCACCCATTCGCTGTTCTCCTGGTACGTCGTGCTACTCCTGCTGAGCGGTGTCATCATGCTGGTCCTGGCCGCGGTGCGAGTCGGCCAGAAGCCAGTGGGGCGCATCCTCAATCTGCTGTTCGGCGCCGGCTTCCTCGGATACGGCATCTACCTGGGCTTCATCTTCAACGGCGGTTCATACCTCGTGTTCTTCAAGGTGTTCATCCTGCCGGTCGTTCTGGTCCTCAACTCCCTGCGGTCGGCCGCTAGGCGCCGAGCTAGCGCGCCGGTTCAGAACACTTCCGCCAACCCTGGCCCGCAGGGCTGACCCGCAGGGCTGACCCGCAGAATTTCGGCCGCCACATTTCTGCGACCACGGCCCCGGGCAGCCCAGCCTGCCCGGGGCCGGCCGTCGCCTGCACGCAGCTCAGCCAGCTCTCACCCGAACGACGGATCGGCAGCGGCGGAGTATGGGCGGCCGGGCCAGTACGGCCATTCCTCGAACCAAATGCAGTGCCCGTCGTCGCGAAAACGCAAGACCCATAGATCCCGGTATTCCTGACGGACCGGATCGCCATAGCGAACCTCCGCCTGTACGACGGCAACCGCCCCGTCCACGGCCAGAACCTCGGTGGCAAGGGTGAAGACTTCGCCCGGGCCGTCCCGCTCCCGCTCCCACATCTGGGTAATCGCGTCCAGCCCGGCGACCTGCTCCTCGTATGGAGCGGGAAGATAGCTGGCGTCCTGGCTAAACAGCCCGGCCAGCGCAGCGGTGCCGGATGTCCGCCAGGCGCCCTCATAGGCCGCAAGCCACCGACTCACCGTTTCGCGATCCGTCACCAGCCCTATGGTGCACGACGTTCCCCCGGTCTCCCAGGATGCGCCCCGCCAAACGCGGTGCTGGCCCCGTGGCCGCCAGCTGGGCGATCTGCAGCTCCTGGGCGGTGAGCTGCCCCGCCGGGGCGTCCAAGGCGGTACCAGATCCTGGGGCCACTCCTTGTCGTCAATAGAGACGGCAGGCATCCCATCAGCGCCCAGAAGATACAAGTCCTGCTGGCAGCTCTATTGATTAACTCGGACCTCGTCGTGACGGTTGACCAGTTAACGACCGAGATCTGGGGCAATGCCGCGCCGCGCTGCCGCCACGTTACAGGTTTACGTATCTCAGTTGCGCAAGTTCTTGGGCCGCGCTGAGGAGCCGGACAGCCCAATTGTCACCCGCCCGGCCGGCTACTTTCTGCGAGTCGGGGCTGACGAAGTTGACCTGCACGCGTTCACTCGGCTGCTGCGGGACGGCCGTGGACACGCCAGGCTGCGATAGCACCAAGATGCGTGCGCCGCCTTCAAAAGTGCCCTCGGCTTATACCGTGGGCCAGCGCTTCTTAATCTTGACGGTGGGCCGATCGTGAACCAATTCGCGGCGTGGCTCGAGGAGGCTCGCCTGGAATGTATCGAATTGCTACACGAGAAAGCCGGTGCCGAGCCGCCGGATTCCGGGACCGCTAAAGCGGCCCTAAAGCCACCTAAAGCGGTGCTAAAATCCGGGCTCGCGCCAGCAGCGTGCTAGGACGCGTCCGATGCCCGGTAGACGCCCCATACCTGGCGGAACACGTCGCACACTTCACCCACGGTGGCGCGAGCGCGGAGCGCCTCGCGCAGCGGGTAGAGGACGTTGTCGTCGCCTGCGGCCGCCTTTTTGAGGTCATCGAGTGCGATGCGGTGAGCGGCCTGGTCACGGGAAGCCCGCAGCAGCGCGAGCCGCTGTATCTGCGCACCCTCGATCGCCGGGTCCATGCTGGGAGGCTGGTAGTGCTCCCCGGAGTCGGAGCGGAACCTGTTGACCCCCACGATGATCCGCTCGCCTGCTTCTATCTGTCTGGTGACCTGGTACGCCGACCGCTCGATCTCGGCCTTCTGGTAGCCAGCCTCGATGCCGGCGGCCGCGCCGCCAAGCTCCTCGATGTGCGCGATAAGCGCCGCCGCCGCCGCCTCGATGTCGTTAGTCATCGACTCGATCGCGTACGAGCCCGCGAACGGGTCCACCGTCGCCGTCAGGTCGGTCTCGTGCGCAAGCACCTGCTGCGTACGCACCGCCAGCCTCGCCGCCTTCTCGCTGGGCAGTGCCATCGCCTCGTCATAGGAGTTGGTATGCAGCGACTGCGTGCCGCCGAGTACCGCTGCGAGCGCCTGGATGGTGACCCGGGCCATGTTCACCTCTGGCTGCTGCGCGGTCAGCTGCACACCCGCGGTCTGGGTGTGGAACCGCAGCATCTGCGACCGCGGATGGACGGCGCCGAATTCCTCCCGCATGATCCGCGCCCAGAGCCGGCGTGCGGCGCGGAACTTCGCCACTTCCTCCAGCAGCGTGGTCCGCGCCACGAAGAAGAACGACAGGCGCGGCGCAAAGTCATCGACCGCGAGACCGGAACCGATAGCCGCGCGCACGTACTCGATAGCGTTCGACAGGGTGAACGCGATCTCTTGCACCGGCGTAGCGCCCGCCTCCGCCATGTGGTACCCGGAGATGGAGATCATGTTCCACCGGGGAATCTCCTTCCCGCAGTAGGCGAACGTGTCTGCGACCAGGCGCAGCGAAGGTCGCGGCGGATAGATGTAAGTGCCGCGGGCGATGTACTCCTTGAGGATGTCGTTCTGGAGTGTCCCGGTGAGCTGGTCTGCACTTACCCCCTGCTCCTCCGCCGCGAGCTGGTAGAGCAGCAAGAGCGCGGCAGCGGGCGCGTTGATCGTCATCGACGTGGACACCTTGGCGAGCGGGATGCCGTCAAGCAGCTGGCGCATGTCATCGATCGAGTCGATGGCTACCCCCACCCGTCCCACCTCGCCTCGGGCCAACGGCGCGTCGGAATCGAGGCCCATCTGGGTGGGCAGGTCGAAGGCGACCGATAGGCCGGTGGTGCCCGCCTCAATGAGCTGGTGGTAACGGCGGTTGGACTCCGCCGCGGTGGCGAAGCCGGAGTACTGGCGCACCGTCCACGGACGCTGCACGTACATGCCGGGATGCACGCCACGGGTGAACGGGAACTGACCCGGCTCACCCAGGCTCTGCTGCGGGTGGCAGCCGGGAAGCGACCCCGGTCCGTACACGGGCTCGATCGGCAGCCCGGATTCCGACTCGCGCGGTGTGGGCGTCATCAGGACAGGACGAGTTGCTGAGCGATGGTCCGCTCGCGTAGCAGTTCGTCGGTGGTGATCCGCATGCTGTTGGCGGCGAGCAGGTCACCTCGGGCCATGCCCCTCCGGCGCGGAGTTGCGCCAGCCAGCAGCGCCCACGACGTGCGGAGGATCAGGGAGTACCCTACGTGGCCGGTGGCGCGGGTGACGGTGACCTGCACCGCTGGACGGTAAGACGGGTCAGTCGCGGGCACGGCCGCCTCCTCAGAGGCTGGCAACCTAGGGCCAGCCGCACCCATTGTCGCAGGCCGCCGCTCGGTCTGGCCAGGGCCGGGCCGGGCCGGAGCCGGCCGTGCTCGGTCAGAATGGCACGCCGTCATCAAGCCGGCTGGCTTGCCAGGTCGCGCCGGGAGTGCGGCCAGGGTATCCGTCAGTCGCGACAATCGTGGCCATCCCGCTGCTGGGCTTCGCGCTGGCCGGGCGCAGGGTCGCCGAGCGGGTGCGCGCGTTCCGCACCCGCGAGCGGGGCATCCGCATCGGTGCCGGGGTTGTCCTGATTGCCCTCGCCGTGGCGCTCACCTTCAATGTGACCGATGCCCTGCAGCGTGCCGTTCCCGACTACACGGCCCGCCTGAACAAGGCGCTCGACGATGCGGGTAACGCTTCGAAGGTGCTCGGGCCGCAGCAGCGGGCCCTGCTGGCCAGCTGCGGCCAGGACCCGGCCCCCGTCCTGCAGACCTGCGGGAAGGCTCCCGGAATCGCCGGCATCCAGCAGTGGTTCAACACGCCGTCAGGTGCACCGGTCAGGCTGAGTTCCCTGAAGGGGAAGGTGGTCCTGGTCGATTTCTGGGCCTACTCGTGCATCAACTGCCAGCGCGCGATCACGCACGTCACGGCCTGGTACTCGGACTACAAGACGGACGGGTTCGAGGTCATCGGGGTGCACACGCCCGAATACGCCTTCGAGCACGTCCCCGGCAACGTGGCGGCCGGCCTCAGGCGCCTGCACATCACCTATCCCGTCGCCCTGGACAACAAGTACACGACCTGGAACAACTTTGATAACGACTCCTGGCCGGCCGACTACCTGATCGACTCCAGCGGCTTGGTACGGCACGTGGCCATCGGCGAGGGCGATTATCCGGCGACCGAGTCGCTGATCCGGCAGTTGCTGAGCGCAGCGCATCCGGATATCAGGCTGCCGCGGCCCACGCAGGTCGCGGACACCACGCCGGCCTCGCCGTACCAGGCTCCCGAGGCCTATCTCGGGTCGGCGCGGGCGGGCAGCTACGCCGGCCTGCCAGCGTCGGGGACGCGCACCTTCCGTTATCCTTCCTCGGTTCCCGCTGACGAGTGGGCGCTGTCGGGCACCTGGTCGGTGGGCAGCGAGGCGCTGACGGCGCGGAAGAACGCCGCGATCAAGCTGAGCTTCCTGGCCGGCGACGTCTACCTGGACGTCGGCGGCACCGGGACGGTCACCGCGACGGTCAGCGGGAAGACGAGCACCTATATGGTGTCGGGGGCGCTTGACATCTATACCCTGGTCCGCCGGAATTCGCCAGAACGCGCGACGATTCAGGTAACGCTGTCGGCCGGGCTGAGCGCATACTCCTTTACCTTCGGATAACTACCCTTCGCGTCCCGGGAGCCTGAATGACTGTGACCACGTCCAGCGCCGCGACGTCCGGCTATGCGGCACGTGAAGTCTGGGGCGCCTTCATCGGCGGCGGGTTCGTCGAGGCGGGGGACGCGGAGACCTTCGCGGTCATGGAGCCCGCGACGGGACGGCAGATCGCGCGGGTCGTCAGCGGCGGCGCCGGCCTCGTCGACCGGGCGGTGACCGAGGCACGCCGGGCGTACGGGCCCTGGCGGGACACCTCGCCCCGCGAGCGCGGGAGGCTCCTGCGGCTGGTAGCGGCGAAGATCCGGGCGCACGTGGAGGAGCTGGCCGAGCTGGAGGCCCGTGAGGTCGGCAAGCCGCGCCGCGATGCTCTGCGCTTCGACCTGTCCTACTGCCACGCGGGCTACGACTACTACGCGGGACTCGCCGATACGCTGCACGGCGAGATCCTGGACCAGGGCCCGATCGAGGCCAGGGTGATCTACGAGCCCTACGGCGTGGTCGCCGCGATCTTGCCGTTCAACTGGCCGCCGATTCATTTCACGAAGAAATGCGCGCCCGCCCTGGCCGCTGGCAACACCGTGATCGTGAAGCCGGGGGAGCAGGCGCCGCTCACCGTGCTGCGGCTGGTCGAGCTGGCGAACGAGGTCCTGCCGCCCGGCGTCCTGAACGCCGTGCCCGGCATCGCCGCCGGCCCTGCCCTGGCGGCTCACCCGCGGGTGGAGCGCATCACGTTCACCGGAGCGACGGTGACCGGGCAGCGGGTGCTGCGGACCGCGGCGCAGAACCTGACGTACGCCACGATGGAACTGGGCGGCAAGAACGCCGTCATGGTCCTGGCCGACGCGGACCTGGATGCGGCGACCGCGGTCGCCATCGAGGGCATGTTCTACAACCAGGGCGAGGCGTGCACGTCCACCGCGCGGATCCTGGTCCATGACTCGGTCCATGACGAGTTCCTGCAGCGGTTCGCCCGCGCGACCGAGCGGCTGGTCGTCGGCGATGGCCTGGACCCGGCCACCGACATCGGACCGATGGTCGACGCGGCCCAGCGCGACAAGGTGCTCGCCTGCCTGCAGACCGGACTCGACGAGGGGGCGCGCCTGGTCACACAGGGCAAGCTGCCCGCCGACGAGCGGCTCAAGGACGGCTACTGGGTCGCGCCGACGGTCCTGGCCGACGTCACCCCGGACATGACCCTCGCGCAGGAAGAGATCTTCGGGCCGGTCGCGTGCGTCATGCGCTTCTCGACCGAGGACGAGGCGATCGAGATCTGCAACGGCACGGCGTACGGGCTGACCGCGGCGATCTGCACCACCGATCTCGGCCGCGCCGGCCAGATCGCGCAGCGGCTGGAGGTCGGCATGGTGTTCGTCAACAACTACCTGCGCCGCGCGTTCCTCGGCTCGCCGTTCGGAGGGGTCAAGGGCAGCGGCTTCGGCCGCGAGAACGCCGTGGAGACCCTCCACGAGTTCGTCCGCTCCAAGAACATCCGGTTCCCGTCCGGGCGCGGCCAGATACCGGCCTGGCCGCCCCGGGACTGATCGCCCGTAGCGCCCCTTGTGCCCGCCCGCGTTCTGTCGTCTCATGGGTACTACCGACCGAGCTGGCCGCGGCCCCGGGGTGGCCCGTTACCACTCCTGTTCATTCATCGCGCTCCTGCACGGAAGCAGGAAGCCGATGTCGACGCCGCCGTGGCCGCGGCGCGGAGGGCCTTCGACGACCCGGCCGGCTGGTCGCAGTGGGAGCCGGCGCGGCGCGCGGCCGCGATGGAGAGCCTGGCGGTCTGAAGAACGCGGTTTTCGAGGAGGAGCGGCCGCACCTGCTGGGCGGCACCACGACGGTCCGCCGGGAGCCGATCGAGGTCGTGGGCACCATCGCGCCTTGGAACTATCCCCAGACGCTGAAGGTCGTCACCGGCGGCGGCCGGCCGAGCGGCCTGGACGCGGGATGGTTCGTCCAGCCGACGGTCTTCGCTGAGGTCGACAACAACTCGACCATCGCGCAGGAGGAGATCCTCGGCCCCGTGCTGTCAGTGATCCGCTACACCGACACCGACACCGACACCGACACCGACACCGACACCGACGACGCCATCCGCATCGCGAACGACTCCGACTACGGCCTCGGGGCCGGCTACTCCCTGAGCTGAGGCCAGCGTGCCGCGGAGAGCCGCGGCCGCCGGCCTACCGTTCACGGCTTCGACGCGGGCAGCGGGCCCGTCCCAGCTGGGGCCGCTTCCGCCGCCGGAAGAAACCGGCCGCGCCAGGGAACCGCCACCGGTCCGCGGTCAGCCCACGATCACACCCGCACCCGCACCCGCACCCGCGCGGGCATGCGGGTCACAGCCGCCGCATAGGCCTCAGCCGTCACTTGGCGCGCTGCCCGCGTCCCGTGGCGCCGGAGTCCAGTGTCGTGGTTGGGCACCTGCTGTCGTGGCAGTGACAGCAGGTGCCCAACCACGTCGTTCCGGCCTGGGCCAGGCCGGGGCGGGCAGGGGCGTCTAGGGCTGTCGGGGCCGCCGGGGCGTCTGAGCCTAGCGGGGGACCGCGCTATAGGCGCCGAAGCCCTTGAAGCTGGCGATGGCTGGCCGGAGGATATGTTCACGATCGAGGCGCCCGGCGCGGCGGCCAGGCGTACTTCGAGGCCCGTCCTGAGGTGGCTGCCGACCTGGCGCTCGTGCCAGGCGACCAGGATGGCCTCGACGTCGGAGCACGCAGTACACAACTATTACCTCCCGCCTGATGGCGGGAGGTAATAGTTCCAGTCCTTGCTGAGCGCCTGGCCGCAGGGCCACTCTGAGCCGCTGCATCAGCGTCGGCTGTGGCCGCTATTACCTGGCCGACCACCTGGTGCCGTTCCAGTGCAGGGCCAGCGTGCGGCCCGCGACATCGTCGGACAAGACCGGTTCGCAGTGCTTCGCGCAGAAGGAGCCCACTGCCCAGGCGTTCCGGGCCGACACGCTGGTCACCCCGGTCAGGACGTCGACGCCGCCGGGCCCTGTTCCCGGGTCCGGGCTGGCGACCTTGGACCACCTGGTGCCGTTCCAGTGCAGGATCAGCGTGGCGAAGGCGTTGGCTCTGGTGGCGTACACACCCACGGCCCAGGCATCCTTAGGCGAAGCGGCGCTCACCGAGAAGAGTCCCTCGATAGGGCTCGGGCTCGGGCTGGGCACCCTGGACCAGGCCCTGCCGTTCCAGTGCTGGATCAGCGTGTCCTCGGCCCCCTGTCCGCAGTTCGGCCCGCACGACAGCCCGATCGCCCAGCCGCTGGCGGCTGAGAAGAGATTCACGCCGAACAGGAAACCCTGACCTCCGCCCGTTCGCGCTGCCGCTCGTAGCGGCATCGCCAGGGCGCCAGCGGCCGGCATTCCCAGCACGCCGCCATGCGGGCCCAGACCACTCGTGAGCCGACTCGGCCGTAATGCCTCCGGTCGCGCGGGATGCTGGGCAGCCTGCGCGGATCCCCCCGTGGGCGCGCCGACCGCTAGCAGCGATACCGCGCCGATCCAAGTCAGGCGCTGGATGAAATGAGCCATCCCGTTCGTCCTTCCCTCGTGCGATTACTCCTGTCGCCATCGTCCTCGGCGCGCCGGGCCCGGGTCTGAGCCGGACTACTCATTCTCAAATGAGTAGTCCGTGAGTACTCGGCCAGTTTGGCCAGGATCTAGCTGGCGCTCAGCGCCGACTTCATGGCATTACGCAGCCGTTACAGCTCAAGTGCTCGCTGGGACCTACCCAGCCAGCACTTGGAGGTTCATCGTGAAGTTCATGTCTCCGGCCCAGTTGCTAGTCATGGTCGCGGCGGGGGCGATGATGGTCGCCGGCTGCGGCGGTGCCAGAATGCGGAAGGCCACAACGCCAAGCTGGTCACCGGCATTGGCGACAAGGCCTTTACCGCAGGCGTGTCCGCAGAGCTCGAGGTCCTGTACGGCGACGTGCTGATCAAGATCACCGGGCTGACCTCCACGACGATCGGTCAGGACAAGCAGATCATTAGTCAGCTGCACGCCAAGCTATGACGGCGACCGCTGTGCCCCGACAATGCGCGCACATGCGCTGAAATCAACAGGGACCGATAAAGGTGCGGTTCGTAATAAATCTGGTAATCCTACCGTCAGGAATGGCGTCTGCGACTGAGCTGCACGAGGCGGATCTGCCTTTCATCTGAGTTCTATCAGTCGGTCGATGATAATGTCATCTAGAATTTCGGTCTAGCTTGAGCCGTACGGGATGGCTCTTTCCGTGCATGGTGTCGGGGTGGACGTGATGAAAACGGGTCAGGTGTTTGTCAGCCATACCTCTGATATGGCGTACTTTCCCGAAAACAGGTCGTTTGTGCAGGCTGCGATTGATGCGGTGGTCCGGGCCGGGATGGCACCGGTTGATATGCGATATTTTGCTGCGCGGGATGGCAAGCCTGCTGATTATTGCCGACAGCGGGTCGCCGGATGTGAGATCTACGTGGCGCTGGTCGGGTTCCGGTACGGCTCGATCGTGCCGGGCGAGGAGATCTCGTATACGGAGCTGGAGTTTGAGGCGGCCAGCGCTGCGGGCGTGCCCCGGCTGGTTTTCTTGCTGGAGGAGCCGACCGGGCAACCTGGGGGGTCAGCTGATGCCGATCGTGACCTGGCGGAAGGGTTCCGGCAGCGGCTGCGCGACGCCGGGCTGGTTGTCCGCGTCTTCACTTCCGGTGCCGAGCTTGAGCTCGAGGTGTTCCATGCGCTGTGTGAGATGCAGCCCATCCAGTCGCCGCCACTGGCTCCGCCGACGGTGCGGTACTCGCTGCCGCCGGATGCTGCGGCCTTCACCGGCCGGGCCGAGGAACTGGGTATTATCGCCGCTGCGGTGGCTGATGCCGTCGGCGGTGGCGGGGTGGCAATCCATGCGATCGGCGGGATGCCGGGGGTGGGCAAGACCGCGCTAGCCATTCATGTGGCCCATCTGCTGCGAGCGCGGTTCCCGGACCGGCACCTGTTTATTGATCTGCTCGCCCACACCCCCGGGCAAGATCCGGTGCCTGCGCAGGCGGCGCTGGCCGGATTGCTGGCCGCCGTCGGGGTAGACGCCCGGGTGCTGCCCGGGGATCCGGAGGGCCGAGCCAGCCTGTGGCGGGACCGGATGGCCGAGCAAAAGGCGCTGCTGATCCTGGACAACGCCGCCAGTAGCGCCCAGGTCGCCCCGCTGCTGCCCGGCGGTGACGGCTGCCTGGTGCTGATAACCAGCCGCCGGCACTTGGGGGACCTGCCCGGGGCGGTCGTCCCGGTCCTGCTGGGTGCCCTGTCGCCGGATCAGGCGCAAGCAATGTTCCTGCAACTGGCGCCCCGCGCCGCAACCGAGCCGACGGCGGTGGTGCGCGAGCTGGTTCAGCTGGCCGGCAACCTGCCGCTGGCGGTCTCGCTGCTGGCCCGCGTCTACGCCCGGCATCCGTCCTGGACTCTGGCCGACCTCACCCGCGAGACCCGGGCGAGCCTGCTCACCCTCGCGGCAGAGAAGCACAGCGTCGCCGCCGCGTTCGACGTGTCCTACCGATACCTGGCCCCGAGCCAGCAGCAGTTTTTCCGGCGCCTTGGCCTGCACCCTGGCACCACGATCGATCCCTATGCCGCCGCTGCTCTGACCGGTTTCCCGCTGCGCGAGGCTGGCGGGAACCTGGACACCCTGCACAGCGAGGGCTTGCTGATCGAGACCGAATACCGCCGGTATGGCATGCACGACCTCATCCGCCGCTACGCCCGCGATCGCGCTGCCACTGACCCAGCGGCCGACCGCGACCACGCACTGGACTGCCTGCTCGACTACTACCAGCACACCGCCGCCATCGCCGAGGCCCTCCTGGCCCGCCAGTCCCGCAGCACGCCGCCCTCGGCCGCGCTCGCGCCGCCCCCGGCCACTGTCCCTGACCTGGCCGACCCCACGCGGGCGCTGGCGTGGGCCCGGACCGAGCGCGCCAGCCTGCTCGCCTGCCTCGACTATGCCATGCGCGCCGGGCAGCATGCGCGGATCGTCGCTCTCACCGCCGCCATCGCCGCTCTCCTGCGGCAGGATGGCCCCTGGGCTGACGCCATCGTCCGCCATACCACCGCCGCGCAGGCCGCCCGGCATCTCGGCGACCGGCTAGGCCAGGCCAACGCCCTCAACGATCTAGGGGGCGTGCGGCAGCTAACTGGGGGCTACCGGGCCGCGACCGAGGCGCTGGAGGAGGCGCTGGGCATCTGCCGCGATCTCGGCGACCGGCTAGGGCATGCGCGCGCCCTCAACGACCTGGGGATCGTGCGGTATCTAGCGGACGACTACCCGAGGGCGACCCAGATGCTGGAGGAAGCGCTGGGCAGCTACCGCGATCTGGGCGACCGGCTGGGCCAGTCCCGCGCCCTCTGCTACCTAGGGGCCGTGCGTCAGATATCCGGGGACTATCCGGGCGCGGCCGAGGCACTGGAGGAGTCGCTGGGCATCTGCCGCGACCTCGGCGACCGGCTGGGCCAGGCCCACGCCCTCGGGTACCTGGGGGCTGTGCGGCGCCAGACCGGGGACTACCTGGGCGCGGCCGAGAAACTGGAGGAGTCGCTGGGCATCTCCCGCACTCTCGGCGACCGGCTGGGCCAGTCCCGCGCCCTCGGCTACCTGGGGGCCATGCGGCGCGAGACCGGGGACTACCTGGGCGCGGCCGAGGCCCTGGAGGAAGCGCTGAGCATCTGCCGCGACCTCGGCGAGCGGCTGGGCCAGTCCCGCGCCCTCGGGTACCTGGGGGCTGTGCGGCGCGAGACCGGGGACTACCTGGGCGCGGCCGAGGTCCTGGAGGAGTCGCTGAGCATCTGCCGCGACCTCGGGGACCGTGGGGGTGAGGCTGAGGTACTCAACGACATGGGGGCGCTGCATCGCGTCCGCGGTGACCTGGACCGGGCCGAGGCGTGTCACTTGCAGGCCCTGAACCTGGCTCGCGGCATCGACAGCTCCTGGGATGAGGCCCACGCGCTGGCCGGCCTGGGCCGGTGTGCCCTGACTGCTGGCCGTAGCTCCAGCGCCAGGGCCAGCCTGCGGCAGGCGCAGGAGATCTTCCAGCGGATCGGCGCTGCCGAGGCCACCGGCGTAGCCGATGAACTCGGCGCCCTCACCGTGCCGGGATCTACCGCAGAAAGGCAGCGAATTTCTTCGGTGATGTGACCAGCGCCTTCTCCACTATAGTGGAGCCGGTGGTGGACTACGACGGCATGGGCGCGCGGGTGCGGAGCCTGCGCCGAGCGCGCGGGCTGAGCCTGGATCGGCTGGCTGCGCTGAGCGGAGTGAGCCGGAGCATGATCTCCGAGATCGAGCGCGGCGGCCGCGTGCCGACGATCCTGGTGCTGGACCGGGTCGCGACGGCGCTGGGCACGAGCATTGCCCGGCTGACGCGGGCGGCGTCGGCGCACCAGCCGGTGCTGCTGCGCCGCGCGGAGCAGGATGTGCTGGACGACCCCGCCGGGTGGGAGCGGCGAATCCTGTCGCCGGTGCTGGGCGGGGTGGAGTTCGAGTTCATGCGCACGACACTCGGCCCGCGGGTGGACGCCGGGGTGTTCCTCGCGCACGCGGTGGACAGCCGGGAGTACGTGGCGGTGGAGCGGGGGACGCTGGAGCTGTCCCTCGACGGCAAGCGGTACTCGCTGGAAGCCGGCGACAGCATGTTCTACCCCGGCGATTGCCGGCACGGCTTCGTCAACCCGCGCCGGGCGGTCTGCGTTTACTACCTCGCGATGGAGATCGCTGGCGCGCATCTCGCCGGCACTGCCATCGCTTCGGGTGCGCCGGGCACCGTCGCCATGGACGAGGTCGAGACGCCGCGGCGGCCCCGGCCGTGACGCCGGATGCGCGTGGGCGACTAGATCCCGGTAAGCCGGGCTGGGCGTGGGATGCCGAGGCGATCGCGCGCCTGAGCCGGGAAACGGCGGCGCTGCTGACCTCGACGCTGCTCGACGCGCGGACCGGGCCGGTGACCGCGCGCCCGCCGGCCGAGCTGCTCAAGGCATGGCGTACCGATGGGTGGGCTGAGGACGGTATATCGGTCGACCAGATTCTGGACGAGTTCGCGGAGTCGATAGCGCCGTTCTCATTCGGCAATGCACACCCGCGCTTCGCGGCCTGGGTGAACTCGCCCCCGCACCCGCTCGGCGTGGCCGGGGCCGCGCTGGCGGCCGCGATGAATCCCAGCGTGGCCGGCGGAAATCACGCGGCAGTGCATCTGGAAAGACGGGTCGTGCGGTGGTTCGCCCAGCTCCTGGACTGGCCCGACGGGTTTGCCGGGCAGCTGGTCAGCGGCGGGTCGGCGGCGACGCTGACCGCGCTGGCCGCGGCCCGGCATCGCGCGCTGGACCGGGCCGGGCATGACGACCGACGCGACGGGCTGGCCGGCATCCCGCATCGGCTGGTCGTCTACGCCAGCGCCGAGGCCCACACCTGCGTCACCAAGGCCGTCGAAGCACTGGGGATCGGCTCGGCCAACATCAGCCGGATCGGCACCGACGCACGCCGCCGCATGGACGCCGACGAACTCCATCGGACACTCGCCGCAGACGTGGCCGCCGGCGAGCTGCCAGTAGCGGTGGTGGCGTCGGCCGGGACGGTCAACACCGGTGCCGTTGACCCGCTGGCGGCCATCGCCGCGGTATGCGCCCGGCACGATGTATGGCTACACGTCGACGGCGCCTATGGCGCGCCGGCGGTACTGCTGCTCGATGACTGGGCGCAGGCACATGCCGGGCTCTCCGGCGCCGACAGTGTCGCACTCGACCCCCACAAGTGGCTCTACGTCCCGGTCGACGCCGGGCTCGTCCTGTTCCGCGACGAGCCGATCGTGCGCGACACCTTCAGCCTCGTCCCGGCCTACCTGCGCACCGGCGGTGACGCCGACGAGCCCGTCTGGTTCTCCGAATACGGACTGGAGCAGACCCGGCCGTTTCGTGCGCTGAAGGTCTGGATGCAGCTGGCGCACCTCGGCAAAGACGGCTACCGGCGTCTCATCGCCCGCGACATCGCGGTCGCCGACGCGCTACGCCTGCAACTGGACGACAGCGACGACTTCGAGGTCCTGGCCTACGGCCTGTCCGTCGTCTGCTTCCGGCACCTGCCCGGCGGGATGGCTGACGGCGACCTCGACCACCACAACCGGAGCCTGCTGCGCGACCTGCAGGCCCGCGGCAGCGCGTTCCTGGCGGGAACCCAGGTGGATCAGCGGTTCGCCCTGCGTGCCTGCATCGTCAACCCGCTCACGACGACCCACGACGTCACGGCGATGCTAGCCGAGACCCGCCGCTGCGCGTCTGACCGCGCCGCCTAACCCCCTGCTCCTCACGGGGCTGGTGTTCTGCGCGGGACTGACCTGGTAACCACCATTAGGTGGGGTAGGTGTCGGGTTCGGTGCGATAGGTGCGGCCGGCGGAGGTGGTCCACTCGAAGTGGCCGGGGGCGGGCTGTCGGAGGGTCCAGCCGGGTTGCTGCTTGATTTTGTGGTGGGTGCGGCAGCCGCCAGCAAGCAAGCGATAATGACATACCTGGCGTGGCCGTGGGGGTCATCGTGAGGGCGCGAGGGGAACGCGGGAATCGCGGGGTTCGCCGCTGTTCGGGCTCGGCGCGGCGGATCTGTGCGGAAGGCGGCCTGTCGCCGACGTCAGGCTGGCAGGTGGGTCCGGACATCGTCGAGCCGTTCGGTGAGGAAGGCGCGTTCAACGTCGTTGCCGGTGAGGGCGAGCGCCTCCTCGTAGGCTTCGGCCGCTTCCCGCCATCGTCGCAGGCGCCGCAGGAAGTCCGCGCGGGCGCCGCTGAGGTAGCCGTAGCTGGCCAGCGCCGGATCGGCGAGCAGCGGCGTCAGTGCGTCTAGCCCGCTCTCCGGGCCATCGCGCAGGCCGATCGCGACCGCGCGGTTGAGCTCGGCCACGGGTGACGGCCAGAGCCGACGCAACACCTCATACAACTCGACTATCTCCAGCCAGCCGGTCTCCTCCCACGTCGGCGCCTCCGCGTGCACAGCGGCGATCGCGGCCTCCACGGCGTATCTCGCTGGTGGCTGGCGGCGCAGCGCGTCAGTCAGCAAGCCGATGCCCTCGCTGATCAGCCGCTTGTCCCAGCGTGTGCGGTCCTGCTCCGAGAGCAGCAGCAGCCGCCCGGCGGGAGACAGCCGGCTCATGGCACGCGCGTCGATCAGCAGCAGCAACGCGAGCAAGGCGCTGATTTCCGCACTGGCTGGCATGAGGAGGTTCAGCATGCGGGCGAGGCTGATCGCGCTTTCCGCTAGGTCCCGGCGGGCTAGCTGCGGTCCCGCTGGTGCGGTGTGGCCGGTCGTGAAGATCAGGTGAACGACCTCGGCCACGACGCTGACACGCTCGGTGAGCTGGTCGGGCGACGGCACACGGCAGGGGATGCGGGCCGTGCTGATCTTCTTCCTGGCGCGCGTGATCCGCGCGGCCATGGCGGGTTCCCGCACCAGGAAGGCGCGGGCCACCTCGGCTGTTGACAGGCCGCATACCAGCCGGAG
>Ga0066790_10000144_pt1 | contig 22909 bp, 17 predicted proteins | sample OrgsoiDNA2013050_FD_70963 | JGI IMG/M metagenome (GOLD analysis project Ga0066790, IMG submission 70963) | Permafrost soil microbial communities from the Arctic, to analyse light accelerated degradation of dissolved organic matter (DOM) -... | ecosystem: Environmental > Terrestrial > Soil >...
TCCACCGGCACTCACCCCTTATGGACCGCTGCTGGAACCACAGCCCCGGAGCCCATTATCCTCCGGGTCCTGAGCCCTGGCGGCGGGGCGGCGCCGCGGCCGGCCGGCCGAGGATCACTTCCACCCCAACGACCTGGGCTACGCCGCCTCAGGACGACGCGCCGGGATCCGTTCTGCGTGAGAATTCCCAGCCGGGGTAATAGAGACTGGTCATGAACGCGCTGAAGCGATACCTGGATGCCATCGACCGGGCCCAGCAGGGCCGGCCCTGGCTGGCGGTGGCCATCGCCACCTGGAAGAAGTTCGGCGACGACCAGGCCGGGAACCTCGCCGCGCTGATTGCCTACTACGCCTTCGCCTCGATCTTCCCGCTGCTGCTGGTCTTCGTCACGATCCTCAACATCGTGCTGAAGAGCAATGCGACCCTGCGCCAGCACCTGGTGAACACGGCCCTGAAGCAGGTGCCCGGCATCAGCCTGAGCCACGTGCACAGCAAGGGCGGGTCGAGCCTGGCACTGGTCATCGGGCTGGTGCTGACCTTGTACGGCGCCCTCGGCGTCGCGAACGCCATGCAGAACTCGCTGAACTCGGTGTGGGAAATACCGAGGGCCCGACGGCCGGGATTCCCCTGGACCATCCTGCGCAGCCTCGGGCTCGTCGGCGTGATCGGGCCGGGACTGCTCACGACCATCACCCTGTCCAGCATCGCTGGCGGCACCGGCCACCTGGGGGGCATATCCGCGAAGGTCGCGGTCGCGGTCGTCTCGCTGATCCTGAACGTCGGCCTGTTCTGGCTGGGCTTCCGGCTCGCCACCGCCCGCGAGGTTCCCCTGCGCGACCTGCGGCTGAGCGCGATCCTGGCCGCTGTCGCCTGGCAGATCCTGCAACTGGCTGCCGGCGTGATCATCGCTCATCAGCACGCCAGCAACTCCCAGTACGGGGTCTTCGGCGTCGTGCTCGGGCTGCTCGCCTGGTTCTACCTCCAGGCTCAGCTGACCCTGTACGTAGCGGAGCTCAACGTCGTCCGGGTGCGCCGCCTCTGGCCGCGCAGCCTCGTCCCGCCGCCGCTGACCGAAGCCGACAAGCGGGCCTACGAGCTGTACGCCCGCGCCGAGCAACGCCGCACCGACGTCGAAGTCGACGTGGACATCAAGGAGGTCCCGGCCGGCGAAAGCCCGGATCCCGCACCCGCTGACGCCAGTTCCGCCGACGCGGCGGACCAGGCGGACCAGGCGGCCCCGCCGTCGCCCGGCGCCTATGCCGCGGCGCCGGTCAACGGCCGCCACCAGCGGCGGCCGTCCCCGCGGCAGTACGCTACGCGTGCGATACGCCGGCTCCGGAGGAGATAGAACCCATGCCGCTTTTCTCAGGTCAGCAGACCCCCGCGCCAGGCTCCTGGGAACCGCAGGCGGCCGAAACCCGGCTGGCGCACACCGCCGGCGCTGACCCCACCGGGGTCTTCACCTCGGACCTGACGGTGTCGGAGTACGCGCTGCTGGGCGAGGCAGGCTTCGAGCCACTGGGATTCGTGGTCGGGTCGTCGATCTACCACATCGGCCTGCAGGCGGGCAGATGGTCGCAGAACCAGGAACTCCAGGTGCTCACCCAGTGCATGTACAACGCCAGGGAACTGGCGATGACGCGCATGCGCGCTGAGGCCGATCACCTCGGCGCCGACGGGATCGTCGGGGTCGAGCTCAAGATGCAGATGTATGTCTGGGGCCAGGAAGTCCTGGAGTTCATCGCGACCGGCACCGCCGTCCGGGCGCTGAGCGGCGACGGCGCGCACCGCGCCCCGGACGGCCGGGCCTTCACCTCTGACCTGTCCGCCCAGGACTTCTTCCGGCTGCTGGCCAGCGGCGCGGTGCCGGTGGCCTTCGTGCTGGGCACCTGCGTGTACCACATCGCGCATCAGGGGGTGATGCAGTCGCTGCGCCAGATCGGCCAGAATCAGGAGATGGTGCAGTTCACTCAGGGCGTCTACGAGGCGCGGGAGCTCGCGCTGGTCCGGATGCAGTCCGAGGCGTCGCAGGCGCGGTCCTCGGGGATCGTCGGCGTCAGCGTGGGCGTCTACAACCACGTCTGGGGCGAGCACGCGACGGAATTCCTCGCCACCGGCACGGCCATCCGCCGCCTCTCGGAGGAGCACCGGCTGCCGGCCACCACGCCCAAGCCCACCTTCACCCTCGGCCTAGATAACTAAGCACGGCATAACTAAGCACGGCCCAGCTAAGCACGGCCCAGCTAAGCACGGGGCCCCGGCGCGACCGGTTGCAGCGGCGGCGCGCCGAGCGCGCAGTTAGTCAGGCATTCCGGCCGGCTAACCGGCTCGCCCGCCGCCGGGCGGAGCACGTCGCTGCGGATTGCGACGGCCGACAGGACGGCCGCCACACCCAGGATGACTGCGCAGCCGATCGCCGCCTTGTCAAAGCCGTCGTTAAAAAGTACCGGCGAGTGGTAGCTCGCCGCGTCCAGGCCGACCGCCGCCGGGAGTCCGGCCACGGCTAGCAGGCCCGCGGCCCGCGCCACGGCATTGTTGACGCCGCTGGCCACCCCGGCATGCCGGACGTCCGCGCTGGCCAGCACCGTCGCGGTCAGTGGCGCGACCGTCAGCGTGAGGCCGACCGCGAACACGGCCATGGCGGGCAGCACGTCCGTCAGGTAGGAGGCGTGCAGGCCGATCCGCAGCATCAGGAGCAGCCCGACCGCGCAGATCGCCGTCCCGGCCGACATCGGCCAGCGCGGGCCGATCCGCTGGGCCAGCGCGCCGGATCGCGCGGAGAACGCCAGCATCAGCAGCGTCACCGGCAGCAGCGCGGTGCCTGCCTTGAGCGGCGTGTATCCCGCCACCACCTGGACCTGCAGCACGAGCAGGAAGAGCACGCCGCCCAGCGCGGCGTAGACCAGGAAGGTGATCACGTTGACGGCGCTGAACTGGCGCGAGGCGAACACGTCGAGCGGCAGCATGGCGGGCGTCCCGGCCGGGCGGCGGGTGCGGCGCCGCTCGACCAGGATGAAGGCCACGGCCGCCGCCACGCCGACCACGGCGGCCGCCGCGATGCCGGCCGGGTCGCTGGCCGCCGTCGGCGCCTCGATCAGCGCGTAGGTAATCCCGCCGAGCGCCAGGGCGGCCAGGGCGGCGCCGGCCATATCGAACTTGCCCGTCGCCGCGGGGTCCCGCGTCTCGGGCACGTGCCGCATCGTCACGACGATGACGGCCGCGGCCAGCGGCAGGTTCAGCAGGAAGACCCATCGCCAGCCAGCGGTCTGCACGAGCCACCCGCCCAGCAGCGGGCCCGCGGCGCCGGCCACGCCGCCGAGCCCCGACCAGGCGCCGACGGCGCGCGGCCGGTCCTCGGCGGCGAACGACGCCTGAATGATCGCCAGTGATCCAGGAGTCAGCAGCGCTCCCCCGATGCCCTGCAGTACTCGCGCGCCTACCAGCACGGCGATGTCCGGCGCCAGCCCGCACAGGGCGGAGGCCAGGGCAAACCAGACGACGCCGACGAGGAACACCTTGCGGCGGCCCAGCCGGTCACCCAGCGAGCCACCGAGCAGGATGAGCCCGGCCAGCGTCAGGGTGTAGGCGGTGACGGTCCACTGCAGGCCCCCCAGCGACGTGTGCAGGCTCCGGCCGATAGTGGGCAGCGCCACGTTGACCACGGTGGAGTCCAGCATGGCCATGCTGGAGCCCAGGACCGTGGCCGCCAGCACCCAGCGCCCGGATCCCTGGCTGAGCCGGAGGCCCGCGCTGGTCACGTCCGGGGCTGCTGTCATCTGGGGATCGTCTCACCGTCGGCGGCCGGGGCGCCAGCGTGGCCGCCCGGGGCGGCCAGCGATCAGCGGGCCGCGGGCTCCGGGCCAGCATTCACCCCCGCGCCGTCCCGCGGTTAGTGACCGAACACGCAGAGTAACGTACGGCTGGTCAGTGCTCTACAGGGCGGGCCAGCGGTGCACCGGCTCGTTCGAGGTCATCCGCTCGATATAGCCCTGCGTCATCCGCTGGAGAGCGTCGCGGCGGTCAAGCGGCCCGTTCAGCGCGTGCACGGTCTCGGACTGCCAGGTCGCGCCGGTCCGGCCGGTCAGGCAGCGCTGCTCGATGATGCCGAGCAGTCGCTCCGCGTCCGCCGAGTCCACTCCCCAGTGGCCAAGGCCCTCCCAGGCCAGCGGCAGCAGGCGCCGCAGCACCAGCTCGGTGACCGGCACCTGGCCCATGCCCGGCCAGAAGACTCGGGCGTCAATCCCGTTCCTGGCCCCGTTAACCAGGTTCTCCGCGGCGGCCGAGAACGACATGCGGGTCCAGATCGGCCGCTCGGCCTCGGCCAGCGCGCGCACCACTCCGTAATAGAAGGCCGCGTTGGCCACGACGTCGACGACCGTCGGCCCGGCGGGCAGCACGCGGTTCTCGACCCGCAGGTGCGGCCGCCCGTCGACCACGGCGTACACCGGGCGGTTCCACCGGTAGACGGTCCCGTTGTGCAAGGTCAGCTCGGCTAGCTGGGGCGCGTCACCGCGATCGAGCGCGACCACCGGGTCCTCGTCCCCGCGCAGCGGCAGCAGGGCCGGGAAGTAGCGCAGGTTTTCCTCGAAAAGATCGAACACAGAGGTGATCCAGCGCTCGCCGAACCAGACCCGCGGCCGCACGCCCTGCTCTCTCAGCTCCTCGGGCCGGGTGTCGGTGGCCTGCTCGAACAGCGGGATCCGGGTCTCCCGCCACAGCTCCCGGCCGAACAGGAACGGCGAGTTCGCGGCCAGCGCTACCTGGACGCCGGCGACCGCCTGCGCCGCGTTCCAGTAACTCCCGAAGGCGTCCGGGCTGACCTGCAGGTGGAACTGCACGCTGGTGCAGGCCGCCTCGGGCATGATCGTGTCGATGTGGGCCAGCAGCCGCTCGGGTCCCTCGATCGCGATCTGCATCTCCTCGCCGCGGGCGGCGAACATCTGCTCGTTCAGCAGGCGGTACCGCGGGTTGGCCGACATGGCCTGCTCGGTGACATCGCAGGGCCGCAGGGTCGGCAGGATGCCCACCATCACCAGGCGCGTGCCGGCCTCCAGCGCACGCTTGTCCGCGTGGCTCAGGCTGCTGCGGACGATGTCCTCCAGCCGGGAGAAGGCGTCGTCGGCCAGGTGCTGGGGCGGGACATTGATCTCCAGGTTGAACTGACCGAGCTCACTAGCCCAGCGCGAATCGGCGATGGCCTCCAGGACCTCGGTGTTGCGCATCGAGGGCAGGGCCGCGGCGTCGACTAGGTTCAGCTCTATCTCCAGGCCGAGCCGGGGCGCTCCCCCCTCGATCCGGGACTCGCGCAGCATCCGAGCGAACACGTCGAGGCACTGGCGTACCTTCTCGCGGTAGGCGCGCCGGTCCTGCTGGCTAACGGTGATGGCTGGGACATCCCTGCCCATCTGACCCTCCACATGCTGGCAATGGGCACGGGGCTCGCTCCCACATTCGCACGTAACGTGCCCGCTGGCCAGGTCACATTCACCTCGGCCGGCCCCGGGCCGGGGCGGCCGGGCCGACGGAACATGACAAAAAGCATGAATAAGAGATCTCGACTTCAGCAATCACGGTCAATCAGGCTTAGCGCCGTACATCTCCGGTAAAGCAGCGTTCGGGCCAGTTGGTTACCCCCCCAGGGGGCATGACGAGGCGACCGGGATCGGCTCGCCGAAGATGACGGCGCTGATCATCGGCAGCCTGTAAGCACCAGACACTGGCTCTCATGATCACCACCGTTTTGCCGCGGCACGTGCGAAAAAACGGTGGTGATCAAGAAACCTGGCCGGGCGGGGCGGTCCAGTCCAGCAGGGGGCCGTCCGGGACGATCCGGGACGGGTTCAGCTTCGGGTGCGTCATGTAGCGAGCGTGACCCACAGCCGCACGTCGGCCTCCGTGAGGGTGTCACCCGTGAGATAGCGCCGCTGGCCAAGCCGCCGCTCCAGGTCATCCAGCGTTGCGAAGAGCTGGCCGAAGGCCTCGTGATAACTCTCCTGTGAGCCGGCGAAGCCGCACCGGTACACGCCGTTGCTCACGATGGCCCCGGTCTGCCGGTCCCACAGCAGCGGCACCGAGACATGGCCGTCATAGCCCGGCTCGGTCGCCTCGTAGGCCTCGCGGAGCAGGGCGAATCCGTTGACGGGATCGAGCCCGTAGCCGTCGCCCGCGCGGAACGCCCAGCCGCGGCCGTCGCGGACCGGGTCGACCGCCGAGAGCGAGATCACGTCCTCGAGCCCCAGCAGGCTGCGGACGATGGCCGACCGGTGCGCCCACGGGCACGCCCAGGAGATGTAGAGGTGATACCGGCCGGGCTTCCTGCGCCGCCCGCTTGGGCTGGTAGTCGCCGTAGTCGCCGTAGGTCGCGAAGTCGACCGGGCTCGCTCCCCCGGCCTGCGTCGTCGCTATGGTCATATGCCCTGCAACGAGGCCGCGCGGAAAGCCATTCCGGCGGGCCCGACCGCGCTACCGCCAGGCGGCCGCGATCAGGCCCGCGGCGAGCTTGCGCGGCGTCGCGCCGCCCTGCGATACGTACAGGTCGCGGCCCGCGAGGTACAGCAGCCACTTGCCGCTGGGGGTCGCGTCGAGGCTGGTGTGGTCGAGCGTGGCGAAGCCGACGGCGACCTGGTGGACAAACGCGCCGGACGGGCTCACCTCCCACATCAGCCTTGAGGTGTTCCGGACGGGAACACCCGCGCAGCAGGCGCGGCTGACGAACAGCTCGCCGCTGGGCAGGTAGGCGCCCTCGCGCAGGTAACTCTGGCGCGGGCTCGGCTGGCCGGTCGCGGGGACGTAGGACACCCCGCCGCCGCTCAGGTAGTACTTCGCCACGGCGGTATCCACGAGCGCGACGTTCCAGCCCTCGTTGTCCTGAACCGAGGAGACCGAGACGGCGAGGTGCTGGTTATCCGCTGACCAGGACAGGTGCGAGATCGGGGCGGGCAGTCCGCTGCCCTGCCCCGCTGGCACCATGGGGTAGGTGACCTCGGCACCCGTGCTGAGCGTGCGGACGACCAGCTTGTACAGGGGCGTCAGGTCGGGGTTGCTCGGCACGCAGCCCGCGGCCAGGGACGGCTGGCTCGCGTACGCGACCTTGCTGCCGTCCGGGCTGAGGGCCGGCAGCGAGCCGGCCGTGATCATCACCGGGCTGCCACCGGCTGCCCCGATGGACTCGATCTCGGTGCTGCAGCCACTGCGGGCCGTGTAGTAGACCATGCCGTTGCTGGCGACCGAGACCTCGTCACCGATGACGCCCGCGGGCACGAGCGTGCGCGCGATCGCGCCGGTCGCCGGGTTCAGCACGACGAGCGCCCCGGCGGCCGTGACGGCGACGATCCCGGGCGGGCGCACGGCACTCGTCGCCGCCGAAGCGGTGGCGGATGCCGAAGCGGCGGTACTGGCCGTGGCCGAGGCGCTCGCTCCGGCACCGGCCGCCTGGCTGCCCGAACTGCCGCAGCCAGCCAGCAGGGCCACGGCGGCGGTGGCGGCCAGCACTCTCATAGCAGGAATGTGGGCGGCAGGCATATCTGGCTCCATCGGAAAACTGGGCTGGCTGCTGGCGGGGCATGCGGGCGCCAGCCAGCGTTCGAGCATGAAGTAGGAGCCGATCCTGACAGCACCGGCCGGGCGCGGCAAGAGCTGCCCGCAAACCGGTCATAAGCTGTAATCCGGCGGGCCGGACGCCCCGCGGATCGGGCCGCCGACGGGCCGCCGACGGGCAGTTGCCGAGGCCCGGCGCGGCGCCTTACCCGGTCGCCGCGGCCATCCGCTGGACGACCTCGGCCAGCAGGTCGGGCGAGGTGCCCATGTTCAGCCGCGCATAGCCCCGGCCCTGCTGACCGAAGTCCGGACCGGGGCTCAGCGCGACCCGGCCCCGCTCCAGGAAGGCCGCCGCCGGGTCATCGCCGAGCCCGAGCCGCCGGCAGTCGAGCCAGGCCAGGAAGCTTGCCTCCGGCGGGACGTAGCCGACGGCGGGCAGGTGCTTGCCGAGCAGGCGCGCCAGCAGCACGCGGTTCTCGTCGATCTGGCCGAGCATCGCGTCGAGCCACGGGCGCCCGCTGGTGAACGCGGCGACCGCGGCCAGCACGCCGAGGTGCGAGGCCAGCAGCGCGTCCCACCGGTCCTGCAGGATGGTGGCGGTCGCCGTCGACCCGGCGACGGCGATGCCGCACTTGAGGCCGGGAATGTTCCAGGCCTTGGAGGCCGAGGTAAAGGTGATCACCCGCTCGGTCAGCTCGTGGTCGAGCGACAGGAACGGCACCTGCAGCGCGCCGGGCAGGACCAGGGGCGCGTGGATCTCGTCCACGATCAGCACGATGTCGCGCCGCGCGCAGATGTCGGCCACCGTCCGCAGCTCGTCGCGGGACCAGACCCGGCCGACCGGGTTGTGCGGGCTGCACAGCAGGTAGGCGCCGACGTCGTCGGCCGACAGGACCTGGTCGAGTAGATCGAGATCGAGGTCGTAGCGGGAACCCTCGCCGGGAGGGCCGTCGCTGCGGCGCAGCGGCGCCTCGACGAGTTTGCGGCCCATCATGGCGAGCCGGAAGAAGAACGGCGGGTAGACGGGCGGGTTGATGACCACTCCCGCGCCCGGCGGCGTCAGCGCCATGAGCACCTCGGCGATGCCGGTCATCACGTCGGGGATGGGATAGACCAGGCCAGGATCGGGTGACCAGCCCAGTCGCGCGGCGGCGAAGGCGGCGAATGCATCCCCGAGCTCGCCCTTGTCCGCGTAGCCGCAGTCACCGTCGGCCATTGCCGCCGTCACGGCTTCCTTGACGGGCTCGGCGAGGTCGAAGTCCATCTCGGCGATGAAGGCGGGCAGCACGTCGTCGGGATAGGCCCGCCACTTGAAGCTCTTACGACGCCGGAGCTTGTCCAGCGTGCAGTCCCCGAGTATCGCGTCCATCCGCTGATCGTAACGAGGCGGCTGAGCGGACCCAGCCCTTCCGCCGCCCGTCACCTCCCGTCCCCACCCGCCGACCTGCGGACATTCATCAGTGGTTCGCATCGCACTGCCTATGACCACCAACATCCGAACCACTCACGAAATCGGGCCCAGCGGCGGAACCCAGTTGCGGGTGATCAGTCGCGGGGTATCGATCCGGTCATCGCCAGCAGGTGAAACCCAGCCTCCACGAGCAGGAAGCCGACGCGGCTCCGCAGGCGCTGCCGGCGGTCGCCGCCGCCGGGCGCCCGTGCTCCCGGCGGCCGTGCTCCCGGCGCCCGGATGCGGCGCTGGGCGGCCTGTCGCCGGACGTCACGGAGGTGGCAGTCGGCCAGGGCATCGATCATCCGGGAGTTCACGCCCCACCACCCACTGTGGGTGCCGGGCTGACCGGGCCCGCCGCGGGCGGCGGCGCTGCTGTCTGCGCTGGGATGCTGGCACCGAAGTCCCGCCAGCTTCGCTGGCTGAGTCCCAGGAGGATCGCCACGGCGAGGGCGGCCGCCGCCAGCGGGAAAAACGGAGCCGGGCCCAGGTCATGCACCACGAGGGCGCCGAGCGCAACGGAGATCGGGAAGACACCGAAGCTGGTCAGCATCAGCAGGCCCGTGAGCCGGCCCAGCGCGGCCGGCGGCGCCCAGCGCTGGAAGGTCGTGATCATCAGCACGTTGCCGAAGCCGTTCGTCGCGCCGAAGGCGACAAGGGCCGCGCCGGCCGCGAGCGTGCCGCCGAGATAGGGGATGACGGCGAGGAAAAGCGCCTCGCCGAGGAATACGACCGAGCCGAGGATGGCGGGCCGCCGCGCCCGGCGCACCTGCCCGGCACCGAGCGTGCCGAGGAGCGCGCCGACGCCGAACGCGGCGATGAGGGCGCCGTAGCCGCCGGCTCCCGCGTCCAGTGGCCCGTGGGCCAGGGCGGGCAGCGCCACGTCGCTCATCCCGCCGAAGCCCAGGTTGGCGGTGATGTTGACCAGCAGGATCACCTGCAGGACCCGTTCCGTGCGCAGCATCCCGCGCAGTGTCGGCGTTCCGGTCCCGGACACTGGCTCAGGCCCCGGCGTGACCAGCGAGGGGCGCCCGGCGGTACGGACGCCGATCAGCGTCACCGCCGAGATGGCGAACGAGGCCGCATCGAGCGCGAAGGCCGGCGACGGGCCCAGGAACGCCACCAGCGCGCCCCCGATGGCCGGTCCGGCGAGCGATGCGAGCTGGGTTCCGCCGAACGCCAGCGCGTTACCGGCCTGCAGGTCCTCGTCGGGCAGCAGCGCCGGGATGATGGCATAGGAGCCGGGCAGGAACATCCCCTCGCCGGCCCCGAGCACGACGGCGATGGGCACCAGGACCAGGGCGCGGGCCGGTCCCAGGCTGGCCGCCACGGCGAGCGCCCCGGCGGCGAGGGCCCGCAGGGCATCGGTCGACATCATCACGGTCCAGGGCCGCCAGCGATCACTGGCGTGGCCGCCGACGGCCAGGAGTAAGGTGCGCGGCACGCCGTAAGCCACCAGGACCGTGCCGAGCAGCAGCACGCCGCCGTGCTCGGCGAGCACGTACCACGGCAGGGCCACCGCGTAGCAGGCGTCCCCGACGTTCGAGGCGAACTGCCCGCCCGCCAGCAGCCGGAAGCCGCGGTGCCGGAGCGGAGCCAGGCTGCGCGGGGCGAGGCGGCCGCGAAGCGCCGTCCGGCGGGCCATCAGCCGGTCCCGCCGGGAGGCTCGTCGTCACTGCGCGCCGCCGGGAGACTGATCGGGTAGGAAAACAGGAGCATCTCCACCGGTACCGACCCGGCCGGGCGTTGCGACGGGTCGGCGAGCCGCTCGCGGAACCGGGACAGCAGGAGGGCCGACAGGTCCGCGTTGAGCTGCTCCAGTTCCTCGACGGTCAGGTAGAACACGATCTCGCTGTCGGTGGCGGCCTCGCGCCACCGGCGCGGGTAGGCCTTTCTCGTTTCCAGCCAGGTCCGGTACCGGTCGAGCTGACGCTCACGGACCAGCCGGGAGAGGGCACCGACCGCGATCTCGACTTCGGGGTCATCGTGAGTGGCGGCGAACGACATGCCGATCGAGGTCATGCGCCAGGGCCTGGCCCGGCCCTGGCCGCCGCCGGCTTCCTCGACGAATCCGTATTTCGCCAGCTGCCGCAGGTGGAACGAGCAGGTGGTCGGCGACTCGCTGATCTGCTCGCCGACCTCGGTCGCGGTCATCGCGCCGCCGAGGCTCAGCGCCTCGATGAGGGCGATCCGGACGGGATGGGTCAGGGCGCGCAGCGCCCGCACGTCGCTGATCTGGCGCAGCTCCGGAAGCTGCGAGGGCTGCGAGGGCTGCGAGGAGTCGGGGGGCCGCTCGCCCGGCGCGATATCATCAGGAGACATCTCTCGAGAGTTACGCATCGAGAGAGTTATGTCAAGAGCTTTCTCTCGAAACTATCCTGTCAAGCCGCCATTCCTGCCGACCCTGCCGAGCCAACGCGGTTTGCTATGCCTGGGCAAACCGGGCAGGGTTTGTGTCAGCCAGGGATTACCCGGCCGCGCGCGAGACGTGACGCTCGGCAACACGCAACGAGGAGGCCGGACGTGGGTGCCGGGGTGCTGGAGCTGAACGGCCTGCGGCGACGGTTCGGCGCCGTCATGGCGCTGGACGGCCTGACCTTTACCGTGCCGCCGGGCCAGGTGTTCGGGTTCCTCGGGCCGAACGGGGCTGGCAAGACCACCGCGATGCGGGCGATCGCCGGCGTCGCCGCGGTCGATTCGGGCGAGGTCCGCTGGAACGGCGAGCTCATCGACCAGGCCGCCCGCAGCCGGATCGGCTACATGCCGGAGGAACGCGGCCTGTATCCGGCGATGAAGGTGACCGAACAGCTCACCTACCTGGCGCGGCTACATGGCCTGTCGACACCCCGGGCCCGGGCAGCGGCAGAGCAGTGGAGCGAGCGTCTCGGCATCTCCGGTCGTGGCCAGGCCAAGATCGAGGCGCTGTCCCTGGGCAACCAGCAGCGCGTGCAACTCGCGGCGGCGCTGGTACATGATCCCGAGTTGCTCGTGCTCGATGAGCCGTTCGCCGGCCTGGACCCGGCGGGGGTCGATGCGATGAGCGAAGTGCTCGCCGAGCGCGCGGCAGCGGGCGTGACGATGCTCTTCTCCAGTCACCAGCTCGACCTTGTCGAGCATCTGTGCGAGTCGGTGGCGATCATTCACCGCGGCAGGCTGGTGGCGCACGGCAAGGTGGCGGACCTGGGACAGTCAGGCACGCTCCGGGTCTCGGTCCAGGTGGCCGGCGACGAGACGGGCCGCTGGGCGCGAGACCTGGGCGACATCGCACAGGTCGAGAAGATCACCGCGGGGACGGTGGTGCTCGTCCTCCGGGACCGGGCCGACGCCGGCGCCGTCCTGGACCGGGCGCGCGCCGCCGGGCCGGTGGAGCAGTTCGGCTTCGTGCGCAGAAAGCTGTCCGAGGTGTTCCGCGACGCTGTCGGTTCCGAGGTAACGATGGGACCAGGGGAGCAAGACAACGGCGGCCTGGCGGCGACGGGGACGAGGGGGAGTTCCGCGTGAGCGCCAACTGGTGGCAGCTGACCAGGATCGTGGCCGGGCGAGAGATAGTGGAACGGGCGCGGGCCAAGTCATTCTGGGTCGCGTCGGTGCTGCTGCTGGTCGCGGTGGCGGCAGGCGTCCTCATCCCGGCGCTCCTGCATGGCACCCGCTCGGCGGCGCGGGTCGGCGTGGTCGGTGGTCCGGCCGCGGCCCTGGCGCAGACGGTGCGCGAGGCCGGCCGCATCTCCGGGACGACCGTTACCATCGTCCCCATGCCTGATGTGGCGGCGGCCAAGGCCCGGCTCCGCTCCGGCACCCTGGCGGCCGTGCTCGTCGGCGATTCCGCAGTCCTGGTGAAGCAGCAGGCGCTGGGCGGGTCTGGCTCTCCGGGCGCGACCCTGGGTGGCGCCCTGTCGGAGGTCGGCGGCTTGCAGCGGCTCTACGCCGAACTGCCGCCCGGCGCGGCGGCCAGCATCGGGCGCAACGGTATCGCCCTTCCGGTCCGCGGCCTGACCCCCCCGCCGCGCGGCCTGACCAGCCGGATCACCGGCCTGGCGGCGGCCATCCTGATCTACGTGATCATCCTGACCTACGGCATTCGGATCACCATCGGCGTCGGCGAGGAGAAGAGCAGCCGGGTCGTCGAGGTACTGCTCACGACGCTGCGACCGACCCAGCTGCTGGCCGGGAAGGTCATCGGGATGGGCTCGCTGGCCCTGGCCCAGATCGTCGTGCTGGTCGGGACCTACTACGCGCTGGGCTACGCGGTCGGCTCCTCGGCGGTGCGCGGCGCCGCCGGCGGCGTGGTGCTGGCCGGAGCGCTCTGGCTGCTGCTCGGCTACATGTTCTACTGCACCGCGTACGCGGCGGCCGGCTCGCTGATCACCCGCCAGGCAGACGCCTACAACGCCACCCTCCCGCTGCAACTGCCGCTGCTCCTCGGCTACGTGCTGGCCTACACGGTGGTCTACTCCAGTAACGTCTCCTGGTTCTACCACCTGCTGGGGTTCATCCCCTTCACCGCGCCGGTGGTGATGCCGGTGCTGGTCGCGGTCGGCGCGGCGCCGGCCTGGCAGCTGGCGCTGTCGGTGGCGATCACCCTGGCTTCCACCGTCGCCATGGCGCGGCTGGCGGGCAAGATCTACGAACGGGCGATCCTGCGGACGGGCAGCCGCCTGCGGTTCCGGCAGGTCCTCCGGTCGACCAGCTAGCCCCGTAGCCAGCAGGCGGGGACCCTCAGGCGGTCACGCGGATCCTGACGGACTCGCCATCGCCGACCGGCGTCGGCTCGCTGGCCCGCGGGTCGTCGTCCAGGGCGGTCGCCCCGACCAGTTCCAGCGCCGTCGCGAGCGTCTCGCTGGAGATCAGCTGCTGATGCGCCGCCATCGCCCCCCGGGCGGCCGGGGTCCCGGCCACAGTGAGGGTGATCCGGTCGGACACCTCGAGGCCGGCGGTGCGGCGCGCCTGCTGCACCGCGCGGACGACATCGCGGGCCAGCCCTTCGGCCGCTAGCTCGGGCGTGACCGCGGTGTCGAGCACGATGAATCCGCCGCCGGACAGCATCGCGGTCGCGCCGGCGCCGTCGGCGACCACGGTTTCCACCGTGAACTCGCCGGGCTCCAGCTTGACGCCGCCACAGGTCACCACGCCCATCGTGTCCACGGACCAGTCGCCGGACTTGCTGGCCCGGATCACCGCCTGCACGTCCTTGCCGAGCCGAGGGCCGGCCGCGCGCGCGTTCACGGTGAGCCGCTCCGATACCCCGATCTGCTGCGCCGCCGCATCGGCGACGTCCAGCAGCGTCACCTCACGCACGTTCACCTCGTCGGCGATCAGCGCGGTGAAGTCGGCCAGCGTCTCGGCATCCCCGGCCACGACGGTCAGCTCCGGCAGGGGCAGCCGCACCCGCAGCCCGTTCGCCTTCCGCAGCGACGCCGCCGCCGAGCACACCTCGCGGGTGCGGTCCATCGCGGCCACCAGGCCCGGGTCGGACGGCAGTGCGGACACGTCCGGCCAGTCGCCCAGGTGCACGGAGCGTCCGCCGGTCAGGCCGCGCCAGATTTCCTCGGTGGTCAGCGGGAGGAGCGGCGCCGTCACCCGGCAGGTGACCTCCAGCGCGGTGTACAGGGTGTCGAACGCCTGCCGGGCCACCGACGCGTCGACGCTCCCGGTGTCCCAGAACCGCTCGCGCGAGCGCCGGATGTACCAGTTGGTCAGCACGTCGAGGAATGTCCGGGTCGAATCGCAGGCGTTCGCGATCTCGTAGTGGTCCAGCTGCCGCTGCACCGTCTCGGCGAACTGGCGGAGCTTGGCCAGCAGGTACTGGTCGAGCAGGTCGGCAGAAGGCTCGGCGGCCGAGGCCTCGTAGCCGGCCGCGTTCGCATACAGGGTGAAGAAGTACCAGCTGTTCCACAGCGGCATGAGCACCTGCCGGACGCCCTCCCGGATGCCCTGCTCGGTGACGATCAGGTTGCCGCCGCGCAGGATGGGCGAGGACATCAGGAACCAGCGCATCGCGTCGGCGCCGTCGCGGTCGAACACCTCACGCACGTCCGGGTAGTTGCGCAGCGACTTGGACATCTTCTGCCCGTCGGAGCCGAGCACGATGCCATGGCTGGCGCAGGTCTCGAACGCGGGTCGCTCGAACAGCGCGGACGCCAGCACGTGCATGGTGTAGAACCAGCCGCGGGTCTGCCCGATGTACTCCACGATGAAGTCACCGGGGAAGTGGCGGGCGAACCAGTCGGCGTTCTCAAACGGGTAGTGCACCTGCGCGAACGACATCGAGCCGGACTCGAACCAGCAGTCGAGCACGTCGGTGACCCGGCGCATGGTGGACTGCCCGGACGGGTCGTCGGGGTTGGGCCGGGTCAGCTCGTCGATGGCCGGCCGGTGCAGGTCCGTGACCTCGACGCCGAAATCCTTACGCAGCTCGTCTAGCGAGCCGTAGATATCGATCCGCGGGAACTTCGGGTCGTCGGACTTCCAGACCGGGATCGGGCTGCCCCAGAACCGGTTGCGGCTGATCGACCAGTCTCGGGTGTTCTCCAGCCACTTGCCGAACTGGCCGTGCTTGACGTGCTCGGGCACCCAGGTGATCTGCTCGTTCAGCTCGAGCATCCGGTCCCGGATCGTCGTGGTTGACACGAACCACGATGTGACCGCCATGTAGATCAGCGGCTTGCGGCACCGCCAGCAGTGCGGGTAGGAGTGGTCGTAGGTCTCGCGCCGCAGCAGCACGGTGCCCCCCGTGGTGGCGCCGACGGTGGCCGCGCCGCCCGTGGTCGCGCTATCCGGTGTTTCCGCGTCGAGCCGGGTGCGCGCCTTCAGGTCGTCGATGATCGCCTGGTTGGCGTCGAAGACGTGCAGCCCGGCGTAGTCGCTGACCGGGAAGGTGAACTTGCCGTCCGGGCCGACCGGCACCACGGGCACGATCCCGTACTGGTCGGTGAGCAGCTTGTCCTCTTCACCGAACGCCGGTGCGATGTGCACCAGGCCCGTGCCGTCCGTGGTGGTGACATAGTCGGCAGGTAGCACCACATGCGACTTGGGGTGCCCGCGGAAATAACTGAAGGGCGGGGTGTATCGCAGCCCGACCAGTTCGGCGCCCTTGCAGCGCCGGATGACTCTCGACGGCGCGTCCTCGCCCAGTTCGCGCGCGTAGGCGGGTAGCCGGGCCGCCGCCAGGAGGTAGCGCTCAGGCCGCCCGGTGAAGTCGGACTCGACCACGACGTAGTCGACGTCCTGGTGCACGGCCAGTGCCAGGTTCGAGGGCAGCGTCCACGGCGTGGTGGTCCAGATCAGCGCGAGCTCGCCCGTCTCCAGCCGGCAGCCGACGGTAACGGCCGGGTCCTGGCGGGTCTGGTAGACATCCTCGTCCATCCGCAGCTCATGCGCCGACAGCGGGGTCTCGTCGTTCCAGCAGTACGGCAGGCAGCGGAAGCCCTCGTAGACCAGCCCTTTGTCGTGGAGCTGCTTGAACGCCCACATGACGCTCTCCATGTAGGTGAGGTCGAGCGTCTTGTAGTCGTGCTCAAAGTCGACCCAGCGGGCCTGGCGGGTGACATAGTCACGCCATTCCTGGCTGTAGCGCAGCACCGACTGGCGGCATGCCTCGTTGAACTTGGCGATGCCGAGCTCTTCGATCTCTTCCTTGGTCTTGATGCCGAGCTGGCTCATCGCCTCAAGCTCGGCCGGCAGGCCGTGGGTGTCCCAGCCGAACCGGCGCTCGACCCGCTTGCCGCGCATGGTCTGATAACGCGGGATCAGGTCCTTCACGTAACCGGTCAGCAGGTGCCCGTAGTGCGGCAGTCCGTTGGCGAACGGCGGCCCGTCGTAGAACACGAACTCGTTGGCACCGTCCTCGCCGGTCGGACGGTTCTCTACCGACGCGCGGAAGGTGTCATCGGCCGCCCAGTAGTCCAGCACCCGCTCCTCGATCTCGGGGAAGCGCGGGCTGGCCGGGACGCCGCCGCCCGTTGAGGCATTGTTGCTGGCAGATGCCTTGGGGTAGCTCATCGGTGATCCTTCGTAATCCTTCGTAATTCTTCGCAGTCTTTGCAGTCGGTCCTCACTGTGCACGAGGACGACATCGCCCGGGCTGGGCCCAGGCGGCACCGCGGTACCACCTCGCTTGTCGCGGCCCGTCCCGCTGGGGGAACCAGACGACGGTCGCGACCGCTCGTTTCGCAGGCTGTGACGGGCCTCCCCGTCCGGTTCTACTGAGGTGCTAGCTACCGAGCTGGCCAGCCGCGCACCCGTTCTTCCGGAGGCTCACCGGTGATAGCCGGGTCAACGCCGTGTTGCCGCCAGTCTACCGATTCAGTCGAAGGCTTTCCGCCATCCATCGCGGGCGCGGTCAGCCGGCGCCGTCCAGGTCGCAGCCGCTACCTGCGTGGACGTTCGCCTCTGCGCCGGATGTCTGATCAGATGAGTCCATGGTCGTTACGCGGCACGGCGGGCGCTGGACCCTAGAAGATCGCTTCGTCTCCGCCTGGCAGTATCTGCCCGTCGAGGTCCCGCCCGGCGCCTACGCGCTGCGGGTCGAATTGGAGTACGAGCGATCCGGTGCGGTCATGGACCTGGGCTGCATGGGCGTCGGCGGTTTCCGCGGCTGGTCGGGCGGGGCGCGCAGGTCGTTCGTGATCAGCCCTGACGCGGCAACGCCCGGCTACCTGCCGGGCGAACTCGAGCCGGGGACCTGGCAGGTGATGATCGGGCTACACCGGGTGCCGCCCGGCGGCGCCGAGTACCGGGTGACCGTGGAGGTCTCCAGTACGCCCGGCGAACTGAGGCCCGACACGGTCCCCGAGGACCTGCCCCCGCTGACCGACCGCCCGCCTCGCCGTGCGCTGCCTGCCACCGACGGGCGGCGCTGGCTGGCCGGTGACCTGCACACCCACACGGTGCACTCCGACGGGGTAATGACGGTGCCCGAGCTGGCCAGGTTCGCGGCGGGACGAGGCATGGAGTTCATCGCGGTCACCGATCACAACACGGTCAGCCATCACGCAGAGCTTCCCGCCGCCGCGGCGGCGCACGGCATCGTGCTGGTGCCCGGCCAGGAGGTGACGATCGACACCGGCCACGCCAACGCGTTCGGCGACATCGGCTGGATCGATTTCCGCGAGCCGCCAGACGCCTGGCTGGAGGCAACCGAGCAGGCCGGCGGCCTGCTGTCGATCAACCATCCGATCGGCGGGCACGTGAGCTGGGCCACGCCGATGAAACGTCGACCGCCGCTGGTCGAGGTCTGGCACTGGAGCTGGCTGGATACCCATTGGACCACCCCCCTGGGCTGGTGGATGGCCTGGGATCCGGCGGCGATCCCGGTCGGCGGCAGCGACTGGCACCGGCCGGGGTCCGACGCGCCGCCGGGCACCCCGACCACCTGGGTGGAGGCGGCGGCCGACGACCCGGCGGCGGTGCTGGAGGGCCTCCGGGCCGGCCGGACGGCAGTGTCCGCGAGCCGGGACGGCGCCGTGCTGCTGCGAGTGGGCGACGAACTGGTGGCGAGCGCCGCGGACGGAGCGATCCTGACAGGCCCGGACGGCCCCAGGGCCCGCGTCCGCGGCCCACTCGCCAAGTTCCCCGCCGCGGCGGGCTGCCACCGCCTCGTCGACCCGACCGGCGCCACGCTAGCCCTGACCGGCTGACCCCGCTCGCTGCCCGCTCTGCCGCCCGCTCTGCCGCCCGCTCTGCCGCCGCCAGCGGCCTGAATAGCTGATTGGTTCGGATTACACCTGCGATAGCAAGCGTAATCCGAACCACTGCGCTAATTACGTCCGCCGGGCAGGCGCCGGGCGCCGATGGCCAGCCCGACCGCGATCACCACCTGGACGGCGACTACGACCAGGAATCCGTTACGCATCCCCACGCCGTCCCTGGCCAGCGCCAGGAACAGGGTGCCGAGCGTGGCCACGCCGAGCGCCAGGGCCGTCTGCTGCGTCGTCGTGAGCACGCCGCCACCCGCGCCGGCCAGCGCCGGCGGCACCTCGGAGAGCACCAGCCCGAACAGCGGGCTCATCACCAGGCCCTGCCCGAAGCCGGCCACCACCATGCCGGGCGCCAGCGCGACGACCGACACGTGCGGCCAGCCCGCGAGCACGGTGAGACCGAGGATGACCAGGCCGGCGCCCTGCGCCGCCGCGCCGGCGACGAGGACGCGGGCGCCGAAGGCGGCGAGCAGCCTCGAGGTGGACAGGGACGCGAGCAGGAACGCCGCTGCCATCGGCGCCAGCCCGGCCCCGGCGACCAGCGCGCTGTCGTGCAGGCCCTGCTGGACCAGCAGGGCGTAGCAGAACATGAAGGCGCCGAAGCCGGCAAAGAACGGCAGCGCCAGCATCAGGCCGCTGCGCATGCTCGCATGCCGCAGCAGCGAGGGCGGGACCAGCGGCGACCGGCCCGCCCGCTCCGCGCGGAGCTCGATCGCGGCGAACGCGCCCAGCGCCAGCGGCGACGCCGCCAGCAGGCCGATCGCCCAGGCCGGCCAGCGCAGCGCCTGGCCCTCGGTCAGCGGGATCAGCACGGCCAGCACGGTCACGCCGAGCAGCACCGTGCCGGGGACATCGATGCGCGCCGCCCCGGCCGCCCGGCTGTCCGGCACGTACCGGCTGGCCAGCAGGAGGCCGGCCAGGCCGATCGGGACGTTGACCAGGAAGATCGGCCGCCACCCGGTCCCGCCAAGGTTCGCGGACACCAGGAGCCCGCCGAGGAGCTGGCCCAGGACGGCGGCGATACCCCCGGTCGCGCCGTACCGGCCCAGGGCCCGCGCCCGGCGCTCCCCTGTCGTTGCGGCCTGAATCGTCGCCAGGACCTGCGGCACCATCAGCGCCGCCGACGCGCCCTGCGCCGCCCGCGAGACCACCAGGAAGAGCGCTGTGGGCGCCAGGCCGCACGCCAGCGAGGTGATCGTGAAAGCCGCCATGCCCAGGAGAAAGAGCCGCTTGCGCCCCAGGCTGTCGCCCAGTCGGCCGCCCAGGACCAGGAGCAGTGCGTAGGCGGACGCGTAGCCCGAGACGACCAGCTCCAGCATCGGTACGCTGGCGTGCAGGTCGCTGTCGATCGTGGGCAGCGCCACGTTGACGATGAAGAAGTCGACCATCGGCAGCAGCACGCCCACCAGCACGGTGACCAAGCCGGTGGCCGTCAGCAGCGCCTGGCTCGGGCGGTCGGCGCTCAGTCCGTCGGGGCCGCCGTTGATGAGTTCGTTGTCGGTGCGCAGAGCCAGGCCCGGCGGGCTGGCACGGCCGGACACGGCGACGTCCGTGGTGTTCAGTGGTGAAGGCATACCGCCATAGTGACGGCATTTCGAAGCCGGGTACTAGAGCCTGTTTATACTGGTACCACTGGTACCTGGCAACCCCACTGAGCCCGTGGCAAGATAGTAGCCATGAGCGCGCAAACTGCCGCGGCCAGGCCTGCAGCCGACGGTCGCCCCACAGCGAACGGGCAGCCCCAGACCAACGGGCGGCCCCCAGCGAACGACCGGCCCGCGGCGGACGGGCAGCGAGCGGCGGATCATCGAGCGGCGAATCATCAGGACCAGCGACTGCGCCGCCAGGAACTGGCCGGGTTCCTGCGCAGCCGCCGGGAGCGGATCGCCCCGCAGGAGGTCGGGCTGCCGCCGGCTATCCGGCGGCGCACGCCCGGCCTGCGCAGGGAGGAAGTCGCCACGCTCGCCGGGGTCGGCGTCACCTGGTACACCTGGCTGGAGCAGGGCCGCGATATCAACGCCTCGCCCCAGGTCCTGGACGCGGTCGCCCGCACGCTGCTCCTGGACCCGCATGAGCGCGAGCACCTGTTCCGCCTCGCCGACGCCCCGGACGGCACGGCCATGAGCGACTGCCAGGCGGTGCCGCCCGAGATCCAGCTGCTCCTGGATCAGCTCGGCCCTTACCCGGCCTGCGTCCGCAACGCGCGCTACGACATCCTCGGCTACAACGCCACCTATGAGCGGCTCATGGGCTCCCTCAGCGACCTGCCGTTCGAGGATCGGAACTCGCTCTGGCGGGTCTTCACCATTCCGGCGCACCGCACCGCCATGATCGACTGGCCGGACGGCGCCCGGCGGATGGTCGCCGAGTACCGGGCGGCCATGGCCGAGCATGTCGCCGAGCCGGCGTGGAAGTGCCTGGTGGCGAGGCTGTTGAAAGCATCGCCGGAGTTCGCCGAGCTGTGGGAGCGGCACGAGGTCGCAGCCCCGGAGAACCTGACCAAGCGCTATCTGCACGCAGAGGTCGGGCTGCTCCGGCTGAACTACACCCATCTGTGGCTGGGCCAGCGGCTCGGCACCCGGATGGTTACCTATACCCCGGCGGACGAGGAGACCGGCGAGCGGCTGCGCGAGCTGAGCCGGCGGGCCGCCGAAGCCCGGCTCTGACGAGCCGGGCTCAGCCGAGATGCCTTACTTAATGGCGATGCGGAAGACCGGGTAGCCGGGCGCGATCTCGAGCAGCTGGGCGTCGGAGGCGTCCGGCCCGACGCCGTTGAAGAAGACGCCGACCTCCAGCTTCCAGCGCTTCAGGTAGGCGCGGAGAATGGCCGGCTTGTCGGAGTCGGCCAGCTCACTGGCCGTGAACTTCTCGACCCGCCTGCCCACGTGCAGTTCGCCGCCGCCCGCCACGCGCATGTTCCGGACCCACTGAGTGTGCCCGCGCGGCGCGACCAGGTACTGGCTTGCGTCGTGGGTCAGCAGGTTGACCGGGGTAGTCCGCCACTGGCCGCTCGTGCGGCCGCGGACGTAGAGGACCCGGCTGCCCAGGACGCTGATGCCGGCCTTCGTGAGCCCGGCCACCAGGGAGTTGAAGAGGCTGCCCATCAGGCGGCCCGGCGCGCTGGTCGGCATGACATAACGGGGTGTGCTGTCAGACATCGGATGCTCCTGGTGTTCTGGGTGCCGTTCTGCTTCCGTTTCGAGATCAGTGCTCTCGCTTAAGATCAGTGTTCCGTATCGGCTGCAACCTGTCAAGAGCACCGCTCTCTTAATTGAACACTGCTCTCGAACGTGGCAGACTGGCCAGCATGACGAACACGCGGGGGGCCAGCCACGACACGGTCACCACCGAGGCAGCGGCCAGCCCGGCAGCGGCCACCGAGGCAGCGGCCAGCCCGGCAGCGGCCAGCAAGATAGCGGCCGGCCGGCCGCGGGGCGCCGGCCAGAACGCGCGGCAGCGGGCGCGGGCGCAAATCACCCGCGAGATCAAGGAGGAGGCGCGCCGTCAGCTAGCCGCCGAGGGGGCACAGCGGCTATCGCTGCGCGCGGTGGCCCGCGAGCTGGGCATGGTCTCCTCTGCCCTGTACCGCTACTTCCCGAGCCGGGACGACCTGCTGACGGCACTGATCATCGACGCCTACGACTCGCTCGGGACCAGCGCCGAGACTGCCGTGGCGCGGTGGCCGACGGCCGACACCCGCGGCCGCTGGCGTGCTTGCTGTCACGCCATTCGCGACTGGGCGATCGCCCGCCCGCACGAGTACGCACTCATCTACGGCTCGCCGGTCCCCGGCTACCAGGCTCCGCAGGAGACCATCGCCCCCGCTGCCCGGGTCGCGGTCGTCATCGGCGGCCTGCTCTCCAACGCCTGGCCGCAAGACACCGGGCCGCAAGACACCGGGCCGCAAACGGGCCGGACGGCCGCCTCGGTGCCTGGGCGGCGGCTGCCGGGCCTGCTGGCCGGGCAGGCCGAGGCGCTGAGCGCGGCCATTGCCCCCGGGGTTCCGCCGCCGGTCATGGCCCGCACGCTGATCGCCTGGACGCAGTTGTTCGGCATGCTCAGCTTCGAGCTGTTCGGCCAGCTCATCGGCAGCGCCGATCCCAGCGATGACTTCTTCAGCTACGCGATCGACCAAATGGCCGACCTCGTCGGCCTGCCGGCCTGACGCCAAGCCGGCGCCGTCAGGCGGGGCTCCCTCCGTGATCACTACCGTCTTTCTGCGTCATG
>Ga0066790_10000145_pt1 | contig 22868 bp, 22 predicted proteins | sample OrgsoiDNA2013050_FD_70963 | JGI IMG/M metagenome (GOLD analysis project Ga0066790, IMG submission 70963) | Permafrost soil microbial communities from the Arctic, to analyse light accelerated degradation of dissolved organic matter (DOM) -... | ecosystem: Environmental > Terrestrial > Soil >...
CAGCTCGGTCGTGGCCTGCCTGTTCCTGGCCGGATCGGCTTACCTGCTCATCAGCAGCCGGCGGTCGGCCCACGGCCACCAGGGCGCCGACGCCGCGCGCCAGGGCGGCGCGGAGCCCTCGTTCCTCCGGATTGCCGCCACTGCCTTCGGGATCATCTTTCTCAGCGAGTGGGGTGACATCACCCAGGTCACCACGGCGAACCTCACCGCGCGCTACGCCGATCCGGTGGCGGTAGGCGTGGGCGCGGTTCTCGGGCTGTGGGCCGTTACCGCCGTGGCGGTCAACATCGGCGCCAAGAGCCTCAACGTGATCCCCATGACCTGGGTGCAGCGGATCACCGGCATGATCCTGCTGGCATTTGGCGTGTTCAGCGCGGTGCAGGCCATCGGGGCCTGACCGCGGCGAGTATTGCTGTTGCGGCGCCTGGGCCGCTTTGGTGATACTGCCCGGATGGCGACGTCAGCTACGTTCAGCGAACTGGTAACTGAGGGCGCAGCCGAGCCGGTCGAGGGCTGGGACTTCTCCTGGTTCGAGGGCCGGGCGAGCGAGGAGCGCCCGGCCTGGGGATATTCCCGGCTGCTGGCCGAGCGGATGGGCGCCGCGACCGCGGCGCTCGACATCCAGACTGGCGGGGGTGAGGTTCTGGCGGGGATCCCGCACCCGCCGCCGGTGCTGGCGGCAACAGAGTCCTGGCCGCCGAACCTCGAGCTTGCGCGGCTGAACCTGCGTCCGCTCGGGGCCACCGTCAGCGCGGTGGCCGACGAGAATGACCTGCCCTTTCCCGATGAGTCCTTCGACCTGGTCGTCAGCCGGCATCCAACCGTCACCGGATGGCCGCAGATCGCGCGTGTCCTGCGGCCCGGCGGCACCTATTTCTCGCAGCAGGTCGGTGCGGGATCCAACCGGGAGCTCACCGACTTCATGATGGGACCCCAGCCGGTCGGCCAGGAGCGCAGTCCGCAGCGGGCCCGCGCGCAGGCGCAAGACGCCGGGCTGGCGGTGATCGACCTGCGGGAACAGGCGCTGCGCGTGCAGTTCCTCGATGTCGGAGCGGTCGTCTACTTCTTGCGGAAGGTCCTCTGGACCGTCCCCGGATTCACCGTCGATCGCTACCGGGACCGGCTCGCCCGGCTGCACGATCAGATTCAGGCCGAGGGGGCGTTCGGCTGCCATGCCCAGCGGTTCCTGATCGAGGCCCGCAAGCCGGCCTGACCAGCGCTTCGGCTGGTGCCCGTCAGCTACCGTGCGAGGGCCGAGCCGGATCCGCAAGCGACTGGTCGAGCCAGGTACGCAGCGCGGCCACCGGCGCGGCCCCGGCCTGCCGCGCCAGGACCTTGCCGTTGCGAATGACCATCAGCGTCGGGATGGACTGCACCCCGAACCGCTGCTGCAGCCGGGGTGACTCATCCACGTTGACCTTGACCAGCTTGATCTGGCCCGGCCGCTCGCCGGCGAGCTGGGCCAGCGCCGGGCTGACCATCCGGCACGGCCCGCACCAGGGCGCCCAGAAGTCGACCAGGACCGGGATGGCCGCGCTCTCGGCGACCTCGGCAAAGGTCGCATCGCCGGAATCGACGATCCAGGGCAGCGGCTGGTGGCAGTGGCCGCACCGCGGCGTGCCGGCGGCCGCGGCCGGAACCTTGTTCCGGCGCCCGCAGTTCGGGCACCTGATGATCGCGTCTGACATATCCCGCCTGCCGTTCGTCGCACCGGGCCTGCGTGCCTGACGCCCGCCCACACTCGGTATACACGCCCAGCTCACCCCGGGTATTCCCGGCGCGGCCGGCCACCCGCCCCGCGACCGGGCTAGATTCAGGCGCGGGATGGATGCGCACACCAGGAGGATGCCGTGCAATGGCTGAACGAACCGGCGCGATGGCGCGCGGAAGACGGCGCCCTGAGCGTCACCGCCGACGGCGACACGGATTTCTGGCGGATCACCGGCTACGGATACATTCGCGATAACGGGCACCTTTACGGGAGCGTGCAAGCCGGCGACTTCGACCTGTCGATGCGCGTGCGCGGCGCCTACGGCGCGCAGTATGACCAGGCCGGTGCCATGGTGCGCGTCGATGAGCGGCACTGGATCAAGACCGGCATCGAGTTCTTCGAGGGCAGGCCGCGCTTCAGCACCGTCGTCACGCTGGAGCACTCGAGCTGGGCGGTGGCCGACCTGCCGCCGGGGGCCGACGAGGTCAGCCTCTCGCTGACCCGGCGCGGGGACGCCGTGGAGGTTCGCTACGCGGTCGGCGGCGGGCGCCGCGAGCTAGCCGCGCTCGCCTACCTGCCGCCCGGTCGGGAGGCCCTCGTCGGCGCCATGTGCGCCGCGCCCGAGGGCAGCGGCTTCCCGGTCACCTTCCACGACCTGACGGTCAGCCCGCGCTAACCCCCGCCCGGCCGGCCTCAGAGCTTGAGCAGCGCCTGCTCAAGAACCTCGGTGAGCGCCGGATGGATGTACAGGACTCCCCGGCCGACCTCATCGACCGTGCTGCGCAGGCACATCGCCTGGACGAGCGGCTGGATGAGAGTGGCGGCCTGCGGGCCGATGATGTGGGCTCCGAGCAGCAGCCGCGTGCCGGGATCCGCCAGGAGCTTGACGAAACTGGTCGTGTCCTCCAGCGCCCAGCCGAAGGCGGTCTCGCTATAGGGGTGGGTGGCGGCCACGTACGGCCGTCCCCGGGCTCGCAGTTCCTGCTCGGTCGCGCCGGCGGAGGCAACCTGCGGGTCCGCGAACACCGCGGCGGGCACGACCGGGAACACCGCCGTGCGCGGGCTGCCGGGATGCGCGATGTTGTGCCACACGACCCGGGCCTCGGCGTTGGCCATGTGCTTGAGCTGGAAATGGTTCGCTAGGTCGCCGAGCGCCCAGACACCGGGGACCGCGGTCTGGCGGGTCTCGTCGGTGCGGACGTGCCCGTGGGCATCGACCTTGATGCCCGCCGCGGCGACGTCGAGCGTGTCGCTGTTGGGCTCGCGGCCGGTGGCCACCAGCAAGACCTCCGCCTCGACCGACTGCGGCCCCGCCGGTGTCGCCAGGTCCAACCGGACCCGCGAGCCGCTGGTTGATGCCCGCTGAACTGCCCCGTTAACGCGAAGATCGAACCGTTTGGAGTAGAGATCGGTGAAACGTTCCGCGATATCGCTGTCGTGGCGCGCGAGCAGATGATCGCCGCGCTCGATGATGGTCACCGTCGTGCCGAGCGATCCGAAGATGTGGCTCATCTCGGCGGCCACGTACCCGCCGCCCAGCACGATCATGGATTCGGGCAGCGCGGCGAGGCGCATGACGGTGTCGGAGGTCAGGTAAGGGACCTGTGACAGGCCGGGCAGCGCCGGGATGCGGGGACGCGAGCCGGTCGCCAGGACGAAATGATCGGCGCGCAGCTCGTCGTCGCCCACCCGCAGGACCTTGGGCGCCAGGAACCGGGCCTCGCCGAAGTACACGTCGACGCCGCCGGCCCGGCGGTGCGCGGCGGCCAGGCCGGGGAGCGGGTCGATGCGGCCGAACACCCGGTCGCGGATGGCCGGCCAGTCCGCACCGGACCACTCGGCCTTGATGCCAAAACGACCCGCGTCCCGGACCGCGGCCGCCACATCGGCCGTGTGAACGAGCATCTTCGAGGGGATGCAGCCGCGGTTCAGGCAGGTGCCGCCGAACCGGTCTGCTTCCACCACCGCGATCCGCCAGCCGGCGAACTGGCCGGCGGGCAGCATGTTCCCGGTTCCGGCACCGACGATCACGAGGTCATAGCGGTGTGCCGTCATCGCTGCCTCCCCCCTCCTGCCCGGCTGCCTGCGCCGGATATCAGCTTGTACCCTGGCGCCGTTACGGAGTAGGTGCTGACCCTGTCCTGCCCGGACCGGCCGGGCATTGTCGCCGCGGTGTCCGGCCTGCTGGCCGAGCGTGGCCGCAACATCGTGGAGAGCCAGCAGTACGGCGATCCGGCTACCGGCAGGTTCTTCATGCGCGTGCAGTTCACCGTACCGGCGAACGGGCCGGGGTCGCGATTGACGGCGCGGGGGTCGCGGGCGACGAGTTGCGCGGCCCGCTGACCGCGCTGGCGGGCGATCTCGATCTGGAGTGGGCCTGTGAGACACCGCCATCGCGCCGCGGGTGCTCATCCTGGTGTCGAAGGCGGAACACTGCCTGAACGACCTGCTGTTCCGGCAGCGATCCGGGCAGCTGGGCATCGACATCGTCGCGGTCGTGTCGAACCATCCTGACCTGCGGCCGCTAACCCAGACGCACGGAATCGACTACCACCACGTTAACTTCGGCGGGCGGCCAGCACGCTGTAGTTAACGGTCCGGTCGGTCGGGTCGACCTGGTGGTCCTCGACACCCGCCCACGAGGCGGCCTCGCTGAACAAGCGGATGACCTCCCCGACCTGATAGGCGCCGTGCTCCACGAGCACCAGGCCACCGGGAACCAGCAAGCGGCGGGCGGCGCGTTCCACCGAGCGGATGACGTCAAGACCGTCCGTTCCAGCCCATAGGGCCAGGCCAGGATCGTGATCGCGGACCTCGGGAAGGCGCACCTCGCGGTCGGCGGGGAAGTACGGAGGGTTCGCGGCCACGAGATTGACCGTGCCATCGAGGTGCGGAAACGCCACCGCCGCATCGGCGCACTCGAACTGCACATCGAGCCCTGCGGCGTTTCGTCGCGAGAGGTCACACGCGATCTGCGATAGATCCGCGCCGTACACGCGCGCGCCGGGGGAGCTTCTGGCGATGGAGATGGCTACTACGCCGCTTCCGGTACACAGATCGACGACCCGCGGCGCAGCGGACCCTAGGCCCGCCAGGTAGTCCAGTGCCAGGCCGACCAGCACTTCGGTCTCGGGCTTCGGCACGAATACGTCGCGATGGACCTCGAACGAGTGCCCCCCGAAGACGGCAACGCCGGTGATCCGCTCGACCGGCTCCCGGGCGATCCTGCGATCCACGAAACGCCAGTAAATCTCGGGTATCGCCTGGTCAAGGAGTTCGGTCAGCCCGTCAGGAGTCGTCCCCCAGGCGTGCGCGGCGAGGGCGGCCGCATCCACGGCGGGCATGCGGGCCCCCGCCGCCGCGAGCAGCCGCGAGGCTTCTCCTATGGCGCTGCGCGTCGTCGTCATCGTTCTTCTTCCCTGGTCAAGGCCAGGCCCCCCTGGCGACGATGGCGTCTGCTCGCTGGCACCGGGTGCGGGTGCGCTCGGCAGCCAGGGAACGGCCCCGGCGATCCCCGGCGGCCCGGTTAGCACGATCCGACGCACCGCCGGTGACGCCGGGACGCTGCATACGTCTACGGCGCCCAGGACCCTATCTGAGCTGCCCGTCCGGTGTTTTGAGCACGACAAATATTACTCGGCGCGGAGACGTAGCCGCTCACGCCAGGCGGCCACGACCGCCTGTCAGTCGCGCCCGGAGCCGGTGCCTGTCAGGTGTCGGCTGGTATCGGCCGGTAGTGGCGGTGTCGGCGAAATCAGTGCCCGCCCGCACCCCGCTCGCACCCGCTCGCACCCGCTCGCACCCGCTCGCACCGTGGCCGGTGTCCCTGAGGAACCTGGGGCACCGGCCATCACTTTTGTCCCACTCTGCCGACCGCGCGCCCAGGCCGCTGACGTCGTGGTTGGCCCCCTACTGTCGTCCTAGCAGCAGGAGGTGCCCAACCATGACGTCGGACGCCTAACTGCTGTAAGTCGGCAAGGGGCGGGTGGGGTGAGAGGGATATGTGGGGCAGCCGGGATCTCGGGCCGGACTCGCGTGGCAGGACCGAGCGACGTGAACGTGTGGTTGCTGTCGAAAGGCCGGATTCAAGCGGGCTGCGCAACCTCGGCGAGCCGGCGGATCCGCGAGTACGTCGAGGCCCGCGACCAGGCCTGCCGACTTAGCCAGGCTTTCCAGGGGAGGACGATCTACGGCGCGTTCCCTGCGCGCTTGTCCCCGGCGGCGGCTTCTTCAGCGGACTCGTCCTCGCCCGGTGGGCTCGTGCGCAGCGGAGGCAGTTCGTAGAGGCGATCCACGGTGAGGCGCTGCGCATCCGCCAGCACGACGTCCTGCTGCGCTTTGGCTTCCTCGGCTGCCTGCTTCGCCAGTTCCGACGCCAGGCCACCGAGTTGCCGGACGCCCGTGGCATCGACGAGCACGTGGCTCATGGAGAGGATCGCGATGCCCTCGACCCGCCGCGTCTTTGCCTCGGGCGGGGACAGAGCGGCACCCACCTTCGCTACCTCGAACGGGTTCGCCGAGTGCCGGGTGTGCTTATTGCGTTCCTCGATGACCCATTTGTGGTATCTCATCACTTCGCCCTGCAGCGGCAGACTCCGGACGTCATCGGCGGTGAGGCCGAATCGCTTACCGGTGCTGAAGCATCGGGCGTAGGAGACGAGCGCCGAGGACCACAGCGCCAGCGGCACCACGGCGTCCCGTTCATCCTCGGGTTTGGCCAGTTCGGTGAGTAGCCGCTTGCAGCACTCCATGACGAACTGGAGGTCCTGGATGATGCCGGCCTGGTCGGCGAGGACCTGGGCCGACGGAACGTCTAGGTCCACGGTCAGCGGCAGGTCTGCCCCTGATGCCGCATTCGTGCCGGTCATAGCGCCTCGTTCCGGTGGCCGCCCCTACGGTGGCTGCGCCCCCGATGCTCGCACGAGAACAGCGCGGTCGAGGTCTCATGTAGCGACACCGCGGGTGTCCGCGCTGCGGTGCGGGCGGGCGACGTGCTCGTTCAGCGCCTGCACGCTGGCCCGGACCACCCCAGGCTCGAACCCGGCCGCGAGGGCGGCGAGCGCCGCGTCGAGATAGAAGGTGAGATCGTCGTCGGCGCGCGCGGACCAGCGGTCGTAGGCGGCACGGCAGGCCGCCAGGGTCGCGCGGCCGACGGCCAGCGGGTAGAGCGAGTCGGCGGGCTGGCCGATGCGGGTGGCGGCGAAGTCGCTGATGGCGCGTTCCCACGCGTCGTAGTGAACGGCGGCGCTGGACTGCAGGGCTGGCACCGAGCCGATGAGGTTCATCCGCATCCGCAGCTCGGGAACGTCCTCCGGCCCGTAGTGATTGGCCGTGACGACGGCGCGGCGGATGGCGTCCATCATCGGTACCCCCGGCGGCGCGTCGGCCAGGGCCGCGCGGATGGTGCCGACCTCGGTGTCGAATTCACTCCACAGGACGCTGGCCTTGGAGCTGAAGTAGCGGAAGAAAGTCCGCTTGCTGACGCCGGCCCCGGCGGCGATCTGCTCGATGGTCGTGTTGTCGAACCCGTGGTCGTTGAACAGGCGCAGGGCGATCAGTTCCAGCTCCCGGCGGCTCGTACCCGGGGGCCGGCCTCGCCGGGGACTCCCGGCAACTGCCTGGCCGGTGAGCACATGCCCTCCCTGGGATATGAGTCCGAAGAGTTCGCCCGCCCAGTCTTGCTTATGTCACCAGGTGACGTTAACATCCGAAGATATTCGTCACCTAGTGACGGAATGTTGGCTAAGCATCTCTGCAGGCAGGGAGAGCGTCATGAGCGAACACGTCGCGACCGCCGAGGCGGCCGACATCACCGGGGCTGCCCCCGCATATGTGTCCGGCTCGGCGGGATCCGAGATCACGGGCGGCTCGGCGGCCGAGCCTGAGCAGCAGGTCGCTATCCAGGATCTGCTGGTCGAGGAAGTCTCGATCGACGGCATGTGCGGTGTCTACTGACGCCAACGCCGGAGGCGCGCGGGCCGGGTTTGACCTCGACCGCCCCTGGCAGCTCCACCCGCGGGTCTCGGTACGGCCGGAGCGATTCGGCGCGCTGCTGTATCACTTTGGCACCCGTCGGCTGTCGTTCCTGAAGAGTCCCACACTGCTCGCGGTCGTCAGCTCGCTGGACGATGAGCCGAGCGCGCGGGCGGCCTGCGTCGCCGCGGGCGTGACGGCGGGGGAGTTGCCCGCCTACTCCGCTGCCCTGGCGACACTCGCGGGATCGCAGCTGATCTGCGAGCGGACTAGCCAGCTCCAGGGGGCCGCCCGGTGACCGTCACGACCACGGCCACGGGCCCCGCGGCGTCGCCGCCCGCCGCGCCGCTCCCGCTGGTCGAGCAATTCCAATATGGCCTCGACGCGCCGATCTGCCTGACCTGGGAGCTCACGTACGCCTGCAACCTGGCCTGCGTGCACTGCCTGTCGAGTTCCGGGCGGCGCGATCCGCGCGAGCTATCGACCGCCGAGTGCAAGGCGGTGGTCGACGAGCTGGAACGGATGCAGGTGTTCTACGTGAACATCGGCGGCGGCGAGCCCACGGTGCGACCCGACTTCTGGGAGCTTGTCGACTACGCCACCGCGCATCACGTCGGCGTCAAATTCTCCACCAACGGGGTGAAGATCAGCCCTGCCGTGGCCCGGCGACTGGCCGCCAGCGACTACGTCGACGTGCAGATCTCTCTCGATGGCGCGACCGCGGAGGTTAACGACGCGGTGCGCGGCGAGGGATCGCACGCGACGGCGCTGCGCGCGATGCGCAACCTGGCCGATGCGGGAATGCGCGGCTTCAAGATCTCCGTGGTGATAACTCGCCAGAACGCTAGCCAGCTTGATGACTTCAAGGCGATCGCCGACCGGTTCGGCGCGCAACTGCGGCTGACCCGGCTGCGGCCGTCGGGCCGAGGCGCCGACGTGTGGGAGACGCTGCACCCGACGGCGGGCCAGCAGCGGCAGCTTTACGACTGGCTCGTGGCCCACGGCGAGCAGGTACTGACGGGCGACTCGTTCTTCCACCTCGCGGCCTACGGGGACGCGCTGCCGGGGCTGAACCTGTGCGGCGCCGGGCGCGTGGTCTGCCTGATCGACCCGGTCGGCGACGTGTACGCCTGCCCGTTCGCGATTCACGACAACTTCCTGGCCGGCAGCGTCCGCTCGCCGGGCGGGTTCGCAGGCGTCTGGCGCGAGTCGGAGCTCTTCGCTGACCTGCGCCGCCCCCAGACGGGTGGTGCGTGCCAGTCCTGCTCGGCCTATGACTCCTGCCGCGGTGGCTGCATGGCGGCCAAGTTCTTCACGGGCCTGCCCCTGGATGGCCCCGACCCGGAATGCGTCAAGGGACATGGCGAGGCGGCCCTTTCCGCGGTCCGCGGCGCGGCCGCACCTCGTCCCTCGGGTGACCACTCCCATCGAACGCGCCCGGTGCCGGTGACCATCGGAAGTCGGCCGCCCCAGGAAGCGGCCGCCGGCGCGGGCGGACGGCGACCGCCCGACCGGGCCTGCGACGAGAGCCCGCTCACCGGATTCGACCCCGGCGGACGCTGAGGTGGGGTCCCTCGATGACGAGGCGCCGCCCCCGGATGGTGAAGCGCAGGCCCCGAGCGGCGAGGTGCGGCTGCTCGACCAGGTCACGCTGGCGGGGCGGACGGCACCGTCGCGGGTGATGTTCGGGCCGCATGAAACCAATCTCGGCGACGGCCGCGCGCTGTCGGGCCGACACGTGGCCTACTACGCGCGGCGCGCGGCGGGCGGGGCCGGGGTAATCGTCACCGAGGTTGCGTCGGTGCACGACGGCGACTGGCCCTACGAGCGCGCGCCGCTGGCGGCGGACTGCCGGGACGGCTGGCGGCAGACCGCGCGGGCGTGTCATCGCAGCGGCGCGCTGCTGCTCGCCGGGCTCGGCCATGCCGGGCTGCAGGGCTCGTCGGCGTACTCGCAGCGGGAGATGTGGGGCCCGTCGGGCTTCACGGACGTGGTCAGCCGCGAAACGCCGATGATCATGGAGCAGCCGCAGATCGACGCGGTCATCAGCGGGTTCGCCGACGCCGCGGTGGCGGCGGTGGAGTCGGGCGCCGACGGAGTCGAGATCGACGCGGGTGCCGGTGCGCTGCTGCGCCAGTTTCACTCGGGGCTCACCAACCAGCGCACGGACGCTTACGGCCCCGGTGCAGGCGGCGCGGGTGCAGGCGGCGCGGGTGCAGGCGGCGCGGGTCGGCTGGCATTCACGCTGGCGGTGCTGTCGGCGGTCCGGGCGGTTATCGGCGGCGGGCGCGTGCTGGCGCTGCGGCTGTCCTGCGACGAGCTCGCGCCCTGGGCGGGCATCACCCCGCAGATCGGTGCCGAGCAGGCCGCCGCCCTGGCGCCCCGCCTGGACCTGCTCACCGTCGTGCGCGGGGGGCCGTACTCGGGCAGCGCATACCGTCCGGACGCGCACACGGAACCGATGTTCAATCTAGAACTCGCCGCCGCCATCCGGGCCGCGGCCGACGGCGCGGTGCCGGTCGTGCTGCAGGGAAGCGTGGTGGACGTGGCGGCCGCGCAGGGCGCGCTGGCCTCCGGTGCCGCCGACCTGGTGGAGATGACCCGTGCGCAGATCGCCGACGCGGAACTGGTGGCCAAGCTGCGTGCCGGACACGGCGAGCGGATCCGCCCGTGCATCTTGTGCAACCAGACGTGCCGGGTCCGCGACTACCGCAATCCGGTCGTTACCTGCGTCGGTGACCCGCGCAGCGGCCACGAGACCAGCGATCCGGCCGAGCCAGCCGAGCTGGCGGGATCGACCAGTGGGGCCAGGATGACTGGTGGGGCTGCCCGGGAGGGACGGCGGGAGGTGCTCGTCGTCGGCGGCGGCCCGGCCGGGCTGGAGGCGGCGCGGGTGGCCGCGGCGCGCGGGCATTCGGTTCGCGTGGCGGAGCGGGCCGGGCGGCTGGGAGGGACCCTGCGCACGGCCGCCGTCGGGCCATTCCGGCAGCGGATGGCCCTGCTGGCGGACTGGCTGGAGGCCGAGTGCCGGCGGCTGGGCGCGCGGCTGGACACCGGCACGGAGATCACCGCCGCGGACCTGGACGCCGCACGCGCGGACGGGACCGAGGTCATCCTCGCGACGGGCTCGCGCCCCGCGGCTGGCGATCGCACTGTCACCATCGACGCGCTCTCCGCCATGTCGGGCGCCGAAGCGCTCTGCGCCGCGGGCCCGCTGGTCGTGCATGACCCGGTGGGCGGGCCGGTGGGCGTGGCCGTGGCGGAATGGCTGGCCGCGACAGGGCGGCCGGGGCGGCCGGGGCCCCGGGTGACGATCGTCTCGCCGGACCAGGTGATCGGCACGCTGCTGTCGCTGACCGGCGACCTGGCCGATGCCAACGTGCGGCTGCAGCGGGCCGGCGTCACGCGCGAGCTGCGCTCGCTGCTGCGCGAGGCGGGCGGCGGCACGGCGCTGCTGGAGGACGTCTGGACCGGCGCGCAGCGGCGCATCGACTGCGCCGTGCTGATCGACTGCGGGCACCGGCTGCCCGAGGAGGAACTCTACTGGCAGCGGCCGGGCACGTGCCGGGTCGGCGACTGCGTCGCCCCCCGGACGGTGCACGAGGCGGTTCTCGAGGGCCGTCGCGGCGCGCAGGGCATCGGCGCGACCGGCGCGACCGGGGAGCAGGCGGCGGGCCGGGAGCCCACGACTGAGGCAGAAGGGGAAGGAGCGAGGTAAGTGACAGGGAAGCTCGAAGGCAAGGTGGCCTTCATCACCGGCGCGGCCCGCGGCCAGGGGCGCAGCCACGCGATCCGGCTGGCGCAGGAGGGCGCGGACATTATCGCGGTGGACATCTGCGCCCAGATCGACGCGGGGCCGCCCGAGGTCATCGTCGCCCGCGCCGTGCCCGCCGGCGACCCGGCCAAGGGGCAGCTCTGACCGAGGGCTACCAGCACCTGTTCTCGCCGCTACGGGTCGGCCCGCTGACGGTCCGCAACCGGGTGGTCTTCGCCGCGCACCTGACGAACTACGCCCGCGACGGGCTGCCCACGGCCCAGCATGCTGCCTACTACGCCGCCCGGGCCGCGGGCGGCGCGGGGCTGATCATCACCGAGGAGCATTGCACTCACCCCACGGGCTGGGCCTACGAGAAGCTGATCCGCGGCTTCGCGCCCGAGGTCATCCCCGGCTACCGGCGGATCACCGAGGCGGTGCACGCCCACGACGTGCCGATCCTGGCGCAGCTCAACCACAACGGCGGCCAGGGGTCGGGGATGTACTCGCGGCTTCCCGTCTGGGCGCCGAGCCCGGTGCCCGATCCGCTGTTCCGCGAGGTGCCCAAGGCCGTCGAGCGCCGCGAGATCGCGGAGATCATCGCCGGGTACGGGCTGGTGGCCGGTCACTGCGCGGACGGCGGGTTCGACGGCGTGGAGCTGCAGTGCTCGCACTCGTCGATCTTGCGCGAGTTCCTGTCCCCGGCGACGAACCGCCGCGCGGCCAGTTACGGCGGTTCCCTGGAGAACCGGGCCCGGCTGCTGCTGCAGATCATCGAGGTGGTGCGCGCGGCGATCGGGCCCGGCCGCGCGCTCGGCGTGCGGGTCTGCGGTGACGAGCTGATCGCGGGGGGCAGCACGCTTGAGGAGGCCGTGGCGCTCGCGCGGCTGGTGGACGCCACGGGCCAGGTGGACTTCATCAACACCGCGATCGGCGTCGCCACCTCGGCCCAGTACATGATCACGCCGGGCATGCGGGTGCCGCCCGGGTACGCCATGTACATCCCCGCGGCGATCCGGCGGGCGGTGTCGGTTCCCGTCGTGGGCGTGGGCCGGCTCACCGATCCCCGGCAGGCCGAGCGCGCGCTCGCCGAGGGACAGTGCGACCTGGTCGGCGTGGTGCGCGGGCAGATCGCCGACCCCGAATTCGCCGCGCGGGCCCAGGCCGGGGAGTCCGCCCGGATCCGCGCCTGCGTGTCCTGCAACCAGGAGTGCGTCGGCCGGGTAGGGCTGAACCGGTGGCTGGGCTGTGTCCAGAACCCGCGGGCCGGCCGGGAGTCCGTGCCGATACCGATACCAGTAACGGGGCCGTTGGCGCGGGCGGCCCGAGGCCGTCGGGTCTACGTGGTGGGCGGGGGTCCCGGCGGGCTCCAGGCCGCGGTCACCGCGGCGGGCCGGGGTCACCACGTGACCCTCTTCGAGCGGGCCGGGCGCACTGGCGGCCAGGTCAGCGTCGCCGCCAGGGCGCCCGGCCGGGCCGAGTTCGGCGCCATCGCGAGCCACCTCGCGGCGCAGGCGGCGCGGCTGGGCGTGGACGTGCGAGCCGGTCATGCGGTCAGCGCCGGGTTCCTGCTGGAAGAGGCGCCCGACGCCGTGGTGCTGGCCACCGGCGCCCGGCCCGCCCGCCCCGGCTGGTACCGCGGCGGTCGGCGGGTAGCCGATGTCCGCGAGGTGATCGACGGGACGGTCACGCCGTCGGGCACGGTAGTCGTCGTGGACGAGCTGGGCTTTCACCAGGCCACTTCGGCCGCCGAGCTGCTCGCCGACCAGGGCTGCGACGTCGAGGTGATCACCAGCGGCATGGTGGTCGGCCAGGATCTGGGCCTCACGCTGGACCTGGAGCTGTGGAACGTCAAGGCGCACGCCAAGGGCATCCGGCAGCGCACCGATGTCGTCGTGCTGGACGCCGCCGGCCCCGCCGACGGGCCGGTGGTCCTGGAGTTGCTGCACCATCCGACGGGCACGGCGCAGCAACTGGCCTGCGACTGGGTTGCCTGCGCGATCCCGGCGCGGCCCGAGGACACGCTATGGCGGGCGCTGGCCGCGGCGGCCCCGCAGGTGCCGTTCGAGGTGCTCCGGGTGGGCGACTGCGTGGCTCCGCGACGCGCGCACGCCGCGGTGATCGAGGGCGAGCGCGCGGGCGCGGCGCTGTGCCGGGGGGCGCTGTGACTGGTGGCGCTGTGCCGGGGGGCGCTGTGACTGGTGGCGCTGTGCCGGGTGGCGCTGCGCCGGGTGGCGCTGTGCCGTGGCTGGCGGGGCTGACCTCGCCCGAGGTCGGCGAGCTCGCGGCCGCCGGCGCGCTGCTCGCCATCCCGGTCGCGTCCACCGAGCAGCACGGCCCGCACCTGCCACTGTCGACCGACACCGACATCGCCGTCGGGCTCTGCGCCGGGCTGGCGCAAGCCTGCGCCGACGTTGTCGTGGCCCCGCCGGTGGCCTACGGATCCAGCGGGGAGCATCAGGATTTCGCCGGAACGCTGTCCATCGGCCAGGAGGCGCTCGAACTGCTGCTGGTCGAGCTCTGCCGGTCAGCGACCCGGACCTTCTCGCGGGTACTGCTGGTGTCGACGCACGGCGGCAACGCGACCGTGGTGCGGCGGGCCGAGCGGCGGCTGCGCGGCGAGTCGCGCGAGGTGCTGGCGTGGATGCCGAACTGGCGCGGTGATGCGCACGCGGGACGCACCGAGACGTCCCTGCTGCTGGCGCTCGACCCGGATCACGTACGCCTGGACCGGGCCGAGGCCGGAAACTGCCGCCCGATCGCCGAACTCATGCCGGTGCTGCGCGCATCCGCGGTGAGCGCGGTGAGCGCCAACGGCGTGCTCGGGGATCCCGCCGGGGCGTCGGCGGCCGAGGGCGCGGAGCTGCTCGGGGAGTTGCTCGCAGACCTGCTGGGTACCGTCCGGTCGTGGCGCGGACAGTCCCGTAGGCTGCCGGCCCCGTAGGCTGCGGCCAGCGATTCCGGACGGGCCGCGATCGAGGCCAGGAGCGAAGGGAAACGGGCATGAGCCCAGCCGGGGATCGGGTCGCGCTCGTCACGGGCGCGGCGCGGGGCATTGGCGCGGCGACGGTCGCGGCCCTGGCCGCGGCTGGCTGGCGCGTCGTCGCCGTCGACCGCTGCGCCGACGACCCGGCGCTGCCCTACCCGCTGGGAACCCGCTCCGAGCTGGATCTCGTGGTCGCGGCGGCCGGCGCGGGCGTTATCGCGGCGCAGGCCGACACCCGTGACCCCGACGCGCTGGCCGCTGCCGTGGGGGAGGCCGAGCAGCGGTGGGGCGGGCTGGACGCGGTGATCGCGGCCGCGGGCGTCATCGCCGGGGGCGTCCCGGCGTGGCAGGTCCCGGCCGAGCAGGAACGAGCGGTGCTGGACATCGACCTCGGCGGCGTGCTGACCGTGGCCCGGGTGGCCGTGCCCGCGCTGCTACGCCGGCCCGAGCCGCGTCATGGCAGGTTCCTGGCTGTCGCCTCGGCGGCCGCCACTCGCGGGCTGCCGATGCTCGCCGCTTATTGCGCGGCGAAGGCCGGGGTGGCCGGCTTCGTCCGGGCCCTGGCGGTCGAACTGGGCGGCACCGGCATCACCGCGAATGCGGTCAGCCCGGGCTCGACCGCGACCCCCATCCTGGACGAGAGCGCCCGCCTCTACGGCCTGCCCGACGCGCAGAACTTCGCGGCGCAGCAGCCGCACGGGCGGCTGCTGCGCCCGGCGGAGGTGGCGGCGGTGCTGGCCTTCCTGGCCGGGGACGGGGCCAGCGGGATGACCGGGGCCGTGGTTCCGGTCGATGGCGGGCTGGCGCTGTGAGGCCGATGAGCACCGCAGGCGATCCGCCGCGGGTGGCCCGGCCGGAGGAGGCCGGGGTCCGGGCCGATGCGGGCATGCCGATCGGGATGCCGGTCGAGCTGGATCCCGATACCCGGCAGATCGCCGACGACGTGCTGTTCGGCGGGTCGCCGGCGCGGGTGCTGCGGCTGAGCGCGGCCGGCCGGCGGGCGCTAGCCGAGCTACGCGCGGGCCCCGTGACGTCGGCGGCGGGGGCCACGCTCGCGCGCCGGCTGGCCGACACGGGCATGGCCCATCCGCGCCCCGTGCAGTCAGTACCGGGGGCGGCGGCAGCCGTGCTGGACGCGCCCGTGCTGGATGCGCCCGTGCTGGATGCGACCGTGGTGGTGCCCGTCCGGGATCGAGCCCGCGAGCTTAACCGCTGCCTGGCGGCGGCGGGGACCGGCTATCCCGTGGTGGTCGTCGACGATGGCTCGGCGGATGCCGCCGCGGTGGCCGCGGTCTGTGCGGCACACGGCGCCCGGCTGCTTCGCCGCAGCGTCAACGGCGGCCCCGGCCCCGCCCGCAACACCGCGCTCGGGGTCGTCAGCACGCGGTTTGTCGCGTTCCTCGATAGTGACTGCATCCCGCCGCCGGGCTGGATCGATGCCCTGGCCGGCCACTTCGCCGATCCGCTCGTCGCGGCGGTTGCGCCGCGAGTCGTGGGGATCGCCGCCGGCCCCGCCGGTGCTGCGGGGGCCGCCGATGCCGCCGCCGCGGCCGGCGGCTCGCCGCTGGACCTGGGTGACCGGCCGGCCCGGGTCGCGCCGCTGACCAGGGTCGCCTATGTGCCGACCGCCGCCCTGGTGGTGCGCCGGGCCGCGATCGGTGCCGGGTTCGACGAGGCGCTCCGTTACGGCGAGGACGTCGACCTGGTGTGGCGGCTGATCGAGGCGGGCTGGCGGGTGCGTTACGAGCCGGACGTCCGGGTGGCCCATACCGAGCCCGCATCGCGATCGGCCCTGCTGCGCCGCCGCTTCCGCTACGGGAACTCGGCCGCGCCGCTGACCCGCCGTCATCCCGGCGCCGTCGCCCCGCTGGTTCTCCAGCCGTGGCCCACGATCACGATGGCCGCCCTGCTCGCCCGGCGACCGCTGACCGCCGGGTCCGCGTTCGGCGTCTCGACCGTCCTGCTCGCGCGCCGCCTGGGAGCTAACGGTCTGCCGGCCCAGGGTCTTGCCCGGCCCATGGCGGGCGGCGTCTGGCAGACCTGGCTGGGCACCGGCCGCTGGTGCGGCCAGTTCGCCGCGCCCGCGCTCCTGCTCGTGCTGGCCCGGCCCGGCGGGCGCAGGGCGCGCACCCGCTGGGGCCGGCGGCTAGCGGCCGCCTCCTTGCTGGTCGGCCCGCCGCTGGTCCAATGGGGTCAGCGCCGTGACGGTACCCCCCTGCGCTTCACCGTGGAGACCCTCGCCGACCAGGCCGCCTACGGTGCCGGGGTCTACGCCGGCTGCCTGCGCGAACGGCTGGTGACGCCGGTGCTGCCGTCCGTCTCCTGGCAGCCGTTCGAGGGGCTGCGCCGACGCCGCGCTGCGCGGCAGCCGGCGCGCGGTCCCGACCGTCGCCTTGGTCATCAGCGCGGGGATTTCTCAGTCCATACGACTGAGAAATCCCCGCGCTGATGAGTGCCGTTTGCAATTTATCCTAAATATGCCAATTTCTGGCGCGGAGGCACGCCGCGCCAGAACAGCGCGGTCATGACCGGGCCTCAAGGGGGCCGCACCCGCCCAGCCCGCGCGGCGCCGCTACAGCCCCATGACCGCATGCACGCGGCCAGCCGCGACGGCGTTGGTCAGGTTCTGGTAGTCCCGCTCATTCTGGTCGGCGTAGGCCACGGAGAAGTCCGCGATGGCGTGATCGAATGCCTCGCTCGTGCCCAGGTAGCCCGAGATCAGCGCGGCCCGGCCGGTGCGAGCATGCCCGCGAGCCAGCGCCCAGCCGCACAGCCGGGCGTAGTAGTTGAGCTGATCTGGATCCATGGCCGGAACGTTCATGCTGCCCTTCATGTCCCGCAGCTGGCGAACGTAGTAGTCCCGGCTCGACACGCCGTCCGCGGCGATGCCCTTGGTCCAGCCCAGGAACGGGTCCGTGCCGGCCTGGGTCAGCCGCTGGCCCCGGACGACCCGCTCACCCTCGTGCTCGCACTCGCTGGGGCCCGCGAACGGGGCCAGCACCGACTCCTGCGCCTCCTTGAGCTGCAGGAACAGCGGCTCGTCGTCACGGTCGCCCATCAGCAGCAGGATGAAGGCCTCCGTCCCGACCGAGCCAACGCCGACGACCTTGCGCGCGAAGTCGCCAAAGTAGTAACGGCTCAGCACCTCGCGCAGGTCGGCCTGCAGCGTGTCCTGGTATACGGCGACGGCGCTGCGCAGCTCGTCGAGCATGCCGGGATTGCGCTCGATCGGGAAGCGGACGATCACCGGATGGTCCGGGCGGATCCGGTACTCCCCGTCGACCTGGCTGCAGAACTTCGTCATCGCCCGCAGGCTCGTGCGCCGGTGGGCCTTCTTGATGTCCGCGCGGCGGCGGCGCACGGCCTTCCTGGGCTGGACCGCGTCGAACAGCCGCGTCACCTCGTCGACGTCGATCCTGGAATACCAGACATTGAGGAACCGCATCTGCGCGAAGTGCCTCATCTCGAGGCGGTAGTTCCGGACGCAGCTGCGGGCCGCCCGGTGGGCGGCGCGGTCGCTGAAGCCGTTGTCGCGGGCGGCCACGGCAAAGCTGGCGGCCAGGCGCTTGACGTCCCAGTCGAACGGAGCCGGGAGCGTCTCGTCGAAATCGTTGACGTCGAAGACGAGCCGACGGTCCGGCGCCGCGAACATGCCGAAGTTCAGCAGGTGAGCGTCTCCGCAGCACTGCACGCGGATGTCCGTCGTGGGGGTCTGCGCCAGGTCCCAGGCCATCGGGGCGGCGGCGCCGCGGTAATAGGCGAAGGGGGAGGTCAGCATCCGGCCGTAGCGGATCGGCACCAGGTCCGGTACCCGGGTCTTGGCCTGGGCCTCCAGGATGGTGACCGGGTCAGGCCGCTGCGGCGGAGGGTCCCAGGCCGCGTGGCTGGAGCGGCCCACGGCCTTGCGCTCGGCCTGCCCGCGCGCGTGCCATTCGTCCGGCTTGAGCACCTCGTGCGGTGGCGCGAGAACGCCCGGCGAGATTCTCATCTGTCACTGACCCCCCGATCGTGACGGCAGCCAGGCCGGTAGTAACCGACCTGGTCGCGCGTTGCCAGCCTGAGCAGCGTGGCTCGCTCACCTCTCCTACCCCCGTTGGCACCGGCCAGTCCGCGGCGGTGATCAACTCGCATGGTGGCGCCCGCTTTGGTGCTGTATGCGGCTGTCGCGTTACGTGTGATGCTGGCGGGGGTGGCGCCGGCGGCCGGCGCCGGGCAGGCCGGGCCAGCGACGTCCTTCGGCACGGCGCGGCGGCGAGGCTCTTGCGCCACGACGGCCGGCCTGCCGCCCGCCCCGGCACCTGCCAGGCGACAGCCTCCACAGCGCGGGAAAACGGTCGCGATCGCGCTGCCCAGAGAGCCCGGCGGGCCCGGCCCGCTTGACATGTGACTAAAAGGTCACCTATTTTATTCGTAGACAAGGTGTCCGCGGTCAGCGGCCTCGAGCACGCCGGCCTTGAGAACGCACTGGAGAATCCCATGGAAAAGGTCTACGAGATCTACATCCGGACGACCCCGGAGCGGCTCTGGGAGGCGATTACCGACCCCGAGATCAGGAGCAAGTACCACTTCGGCGCCCGGATCACCTCGGACTGGACGCCGGGCTCGCATTTCGAGATGGGCCACCCGGCCGCCGGCGTGCTGCTCGGCGAGGGCGAGAACCTCGAGGTCGAGCCGCCCCGCCGGCTGGTCCAGAGCATGGTCGCTCTGTGGAGCGACGAGGTGAAGAGCGAGGGAACCTCCCGGATCACCTGGGAGATCGAGCCGGTCGGCGATTCTTGCCGCCTGATCGTTACTCATGACCAGCTGCGCGAGGGCGCGAACGACCAACTCTACGGCGGCTGGCCGATGATCTTGTCCGGCCTCAAGACCTGGCTGGAGAGCGGCCAGCTACTCACCACGCCCGGGTCCCTGATGTATGGCTGATGCTGCTGTTAAGACCCTGCTGTTAAGACCGGGCGAGCGGTGGCCCAGCGGTCGGGTCACGCGCTGCAGGAGGACAGTGTCCACCCAGCGGCCGTGCTTGCGGCCCCCGGCGCCGATCCGGTGGCCTCCGGCGGCAGGTAGGGATCGTCCGGGGGACTGGTCACGCGCCGTCCCAGGCCGGTGCCGCGCCGGCAGGAAGGGGCACGTCGAAGGCGTTGAGCAGGAACGAGATCAGGCTGTAGTAGCCGCACAGCGATACCAGCTCGACCAGGCCGGCCTGCCCGAGGAGCCGCTGCGCGGCCTCGTAGGTGTCCTGGCCCAGCCGGCCGTTATCGGTCAGTTCGCGCGCCACGGTGTACACCGTCCGCTCGTCCTGCGACTCGAACGGCGGGTCCTCGCCCCTGCCGATGGCCTCGACCACCGCGGCGGGCACGCCGTGCTCGCGCGCCATCCGGCTGTGCGCCCACCACTCGAATTCCGCCTTCCAGCGGGCTCCCACGGTGATGATGGCGACCTCGCTGAGCCTGCGCTCGATCGAGGTCCCGAAGCGCAGCGTCCCGCCCAGCGAGCTCAGTCGCCGCCCGACGTCGGGCGCGTGCACGAAGGCGTTGAACGGGCCGATCAGGCCGCCCTGCTCGTTGATGAGCTCGGCGCCGCGCGAGCCGACGACCCCGTCCCACACCTGCTGGCCGTCGGGGTCGAGGTCCTCATAGCGCAGGAGCGGCAGTCGGCTCATAGCCAGACAATAATGCTTGGCCGGCCGGCCGGCCGGGACAGCGCCGCCGGGACAGCGCCGCCGGGACAGCGCCGCCGGGACAGCGCCACGGTGTAGTCGTCCACGTCCTGTGCAGTTACCCGCCTGCACAGATGAGCTGCGGTACGATCCTTGGCAATTCGGGAGGGAATAGTGTATTCAGACGAGCAGGTACCGCAGATCTCCGCGCCCGAAGCACGTGTCGGCCATATACGCCGCCAGGTAGTTGAGGCGGCCGGCGACATAATGCGCGGCAATAGGGACGCCAGCACCGGAACCTCATACGTGGAGTCCGTGCACGACGGCAGGTTTCCCGCAGAGCCAGCCGACCACGCCGCGATGGACCTCTACCTCGCGTTACTGCAGGACCGGCTGCCCGTTTACGTCCATACACTGGCTGACCTGGTCACCTGCTGCGGACAGGGCAGCGTCGAGGACAACCTGCTCCCGGCCGCCACCGCCACCATCGATTTCTACCGCGAGATTCTCGGCGCCAAGGTGTCGGTCTTCACCCGGCCGACTCAGCTCGTCCGGCTCCGGGAGGTAATGCGGGCACGTCAGCTCGGCCCGAGCGCAGCCGAGGATAGAGTCGCCCGCTATCTGGAAGAAGAACAGGAACTGGGGCGGGTAGCGCCAGACGTTGCCGCGCTGGCCGCCGCCCGCCTGCTGCTCGGGGCGTGCGTGAGCTACGCGTTCACCACGATGCTCATGGGCGAGGACCACATGCCACCGCGTGACGCATATATCGCGGACGCCATACGCGCACTGCGCCTGCGCCCTTGAGCATGTGGTACGGCTAAGCGGAAGTCGCCTGATGGTGTTCGATGTTCGTTGTGACAATGGTCGCGTTGTTCAGCGAGGCAGACTTGCGGCGGGTGGCCGGGGAGAGGTCGTTCGACCGCGGCCTGGGCTACCTGGACGCGGTCGGCGATCTGGAGATCGGCGTGGACCAGGTCACCGCGACGGTCTACGGCACCGATGCCTACGAGACCGTGCTGACGCTGGACGGCGGTGTCACGGGCTGGTGCTCGTGCCCGCACAGCCAGGACGGTTTCTTCTGCAAGCACCTGGTCGCCACCGGCCTGGCCATGCTTCGACAGGCAGGTAACGTTCCCCGGCTGCGGGCAGCGGCCGCGACCAAGGTCCAGTCACTGGAATCGTGGCTAGCCGGGCTGCCCCGGGAGGACCTGCTCACGCTGGTACGCGAGCAGGTCCGTGCGGACCGGGGGCTACGCCGTCGCCTGGAGCTACGAGCCGCGGCCGCAGGCACGGACCTGGATGCCGTGCAGGCCCGGGTGCGTGAGCTGCTCGACGCCCGCGCCGTGTCCCGGCATGGGTACATCGAGTACGCGGACGCCCCCGTCTACGCCGCCCAGGTCGGCGAGGTAGTCGACGTGATCAGAGGGCTGATCGACGGCGGGCAGGCGGCCGACGCCGAGGACATTGCCACGGACGCGCTGTCCGCGGTCGCGGCCGCGCTGGAACAGGCCGACGACTCCAGCGGGTACATCGGTGGCGCTGCAAACGTGCTCGTCGCCGCACATGCCCTGGCCTGCGTCGTCGCGCCGGCCGATCCCCTCGAGCTGGCCGCGTGGCTGGCCAGGTTCGTGTTCGGCGGCGGGCAGCTGCTCCCGGACTTCCCGGACGACGCCTACGACGGCGCGCTCGGCGACCGCGGGATAGCGGAGTACCGCCGGCTGATCACCGAGGCGTGGCGGCGGAACCCCTCCGGGTGGCACGAGAAATACCTGCTGGAGGTCGTGCTGCGCGCAGCCGGGGACGTGGCCGCGGTCGTCGCCCTGTACGCCGCCGATCTGCAGCCGAGCGGCTACACGCACCTGATGATCGCCCGCGAGCTCGATCAGGCCGGCCAGGCCGGCGACGCCCTGGAGTGGGCCGAACGTGGCCTGCGCGAGGCGACCGGGCGGGTGGATAGCCGGCTCGTGGACTATCTCGCGGCTCGGTACGAGGAAACCGGGGCGTTCGACAGGGGGCTGGCGGCACGGCAGGGCGTGTTCGAGGCCGACCGCACGCTGGCCCACTACCAGGCCCTCCGGGACGGTGCGCGTAAAGCCGGTCAATGGGAGGAGGCGCGGGAGCGGGCCTTGCGGCAGCTGCAAAGCGATGCCGCCGCGCTCCGCGCCCGCGGGCGCGCCGACTTCAGCTGGGGCGACGGCCCGGTCTGGATCAGCGCGCTGATCGACGATGGTGACGGCGCCGCGGCGTGGGACGCGGCGGCCGGAATCGCCAGCGAACGCCAGTGGCTCACGCTCGCCGACCTCCTCAGCAGTGATCGGCCGGCCGACGTCCTGCCCATCTACCTGCGCGCGATCGAACCGCTCAGGTCCCAGACCGGCGACCCGGTCTACCAGCAGTTCGCCGCCCTGCTCGTCAAGATCCGGGACTGTCACGAGCGACTGGGCACAGGTCCGCAGTTCGCCGCCTACCTGGCCGCTCTGCGCGCCGACCAGAAACGCAAGCGCAACCTGATCAAGCTCCTCAATCAGCGCGGGCTCTGAACCCGAGCGGGTCAGCTGGCTAGTGGCTGGCCAGCTCGACCGACAGGCCGAGGCGCTGGGACAGCAGTTCAGCGCGGGCAGCCTCGGCCGCGCCGAACGCGCCGGCCCGGGTGAAGCGGATGCGATGCAGCGCACCGCCGAGAGGCAGCCCGTCGTCGCGGCCCGCCGAGGACGGCTGGACCAGCCGGAGCCGCCGGCCGCCGGGCCAGGACACCTCGACGGCCGGCCCGTCGGCGGTGTCGGCGCGG
>Ga0066790_10000147_pt1 | contig 22842 bp, 20 predicted proteins | sample OrgsoiDNA2013050_FD_70963 | JGI IMG/M metagenome (GOLD analysis project Ga0066790, IMG submission 70963) | Permafrost soil microbial communities from the Arctic, to analyse light accelerated degradation of dissolved organic matter (DOM) -... | ecosystem: Environmental > Terrestrial > Soil >...
GCCCGAAACCACCTGAACCGCGGAGCCTTCATCCTCGGGAGACCTCGACCCCCTATCCGGTCACCGACGCGCCGAGCACCTCGACGGGGACCACACCCTCGATTGTGAAGAGCCAAAAAACGGTGGTGATCACGGAGCAGGGACTCGCTGGCCTAGATGAAGTCGGCGAACTCGCGCAGCAGCGCGGCTGCCAACCCCCTCGGCGGCGGCGAACTTCCCGATCGTCAGCCCAGCCATGCCTGCAAGCTAACAGCCGTACCGCGCTACGGAGTCAATGCTGAGCGGGTCAGCGTGGCTGCCGCCCGAGCACGAGCACGCCGGAGGTCGAGAACATCCCGCCGTTGCCGACGATGACGCTGATGTCCGGCCCCTCCACCTGGGCCGCGGCCTCGCCCCGGATCTGCCGGACGCCCTCCTGGATCGCGAACATGCCGTACATGCCGGTGTGGGTGTAGGACAGGCCGCCGCCGTTGGTGTTCAGCGGGAGCCGGCCGCCCGGCTCGGTATTGCCGTCGGCGATGAACGGGCCGCCCTCGCCCTTGGCGACAAAGCCCAGCGCCTCCAGCCCGTAGATGGGCACGTGCGCGAACGCGTCGTAGACCATCAGGTGGCCGACGTCGGACGCGGCGATGCCGGCCTCGGCGAAGGCGGCCTGCCCGGCGAGCCGGAACGCCTGCGACTCCGTGAAGTCGACCATCTGCGAGATCATCGGCGTCTCCGATGACTCGCCGGTGCCCAGCACGTGCACGGCCGGATGCGGGAACTCGCCCGCCCGGTCCGCGGAGGTGACCACCAGCGCCCCGCCGCCGTCCGTCACCAGGCAGCACTCCAGCAGGTGGAACGGGTAGGCCACCATCCGGGAGGCCAGCACGTCGTCCACGGTGATGGGGTCGCGGAAGGTCGCCCGCGGGTTCTTGGCGGCCCAGCGCCGCTGCGCGACCGCGACGTAGGCGAGCTGCTCGTGGGTCAGCCCGTACTCCTTCATGTACCGCAGCGCCGGGATCGTGAAGGTAGTCGTCGGCCCGAGCGTGCCGTAGGGCGTCTCGAACTGGCCGGCCGGCGAAGTCGGCGCCGGGGCCATCCGGGCGACGTCGACCCGGGACCGGCCGGACTCCCCGTGGGTGATCAGGATCGTGCGGGCGTAGCCGGCCCGGATGGCGGCGGCCGCGTGCCGCACATGCAGCAGGAAGGACGTGCCGCCCACGCTCGTGCCGTCGATCCAGTCCGGCGTGATGCCCAGAGCGTGCGCGACCTGGACCGGGCCGGGAGCGGAGACGGTCGCGATGCCGTCGATGTCCCGGAGGGTCAGCCCGGCGTCCGCCACGGCGTTGAGCGCGCCCTCGATGTGCAGCCCGAGCGTGGAGTAGCCCGGCAGCTTGCCGAGCTCGTTGGTCTCGGCGGCGCCGGCGATGATGACACCCCGCTGGCCCCGGCTCATCGGCCCTCCTCCGCGGGGGTGAACACGGGCAGGCTCACGTCCCCGCGCTGCTCGAACACCACCCGCAGCGGCATGTCCAGGACCAGGTCGTCCGGAGTGTTCGGGACGCCCGTCAGGTTGGTCATCATGCGCGGCCCCTCGGCGAGCTGGACAACCGCGATGGCGTACGGGGCCTCGTTCTCGAAGCCGCGGGCCGGGCGGTGATTGATGACGTAGGAGTAGAGGCTGGCCCGGCCGCTCGCGGTGAACCACTCCACCCGCGTCGAGCCGCACGCCGGGCATACCGGGCGCGGGTAGAAATACGGCGTCGAGCAGTCGGTGCAGCGCTGGATCCGCAGTTCCCCGGCCGCGCAACCGTCCCAGAACGGCTGCGTCTCCGGCGTCGGCACGGGCACGGCCTTGGCGGGCACGGTCTTGTCTGGCACGGTCTTGTCTGGTAGGGGCGCGGTCACCGCTGCTGCCCGAGCGCCGCCGGGAACGACCGCTCGACCTGCTCGGCCAGCTCCGCCAGCCCCCAGGGCTGCGTGCCGATCAGCCGGACCAGCGGCTGCGGGTTGTTGTAGAGCGTCACCTCGTAGCCGGAGGAGTGGATCACTCGTCCCGTGATCCAGCCGGATCGCTCGCTGGCCAGGTAGGCCACGACCGGTGCCACGTTGTCCGGCGACCGCCCATCCGCCGTCGCGGCAGCGCTGCGCCGCCGCTCGTCCGGCACCGACTCGGTCATCCGGGTCGCGGCACCGGGAGAGATGGCGTTGACCGTCACCCCGTATTTCGCCAGCGAGTTCGCCGATGAGTAGGTCAGGCCCACGATGCCCATCTTGGCTGCGGCGTAGTTGGGCTGGCCCGGAGCGCCGTGCAGGCCCGATACCGAGGTGAAGTTGATGATGCGGTTCTGCGCCGACTCATCGCGCAGCGAGCGCCAGTGCGCCGCCGCGAATTTGGTGGTGTTGAACGTGCCGCGCAGGTGCACGCGGATCACGTCGTCCCATTCCTGCTCGGTCATGTTGAACACCATCCGGTCGCGCAGGATGCCGGCCACGTTGACCAGGACGTCGAGCCGCCCGAACTCGCTGATCGCGGTCTTGACCAGGTCCTCCCCCGTCGCGTGGTCCGAAATGTCGGCGCTGCTGGCGACCGCGGCCCCGCCGGCGGCGGCGATCTCATCGGCCACCTGCTGGGCGGGGCCGGCATCGGTGCCCGATCCGTCCAGCGCGACGCCCAGGTCGTTGACCACCACGGACGCGCCCTCGGCCGCCAGCAGCATGGCGACCGATCTGCCGATACCGCGTCCCGCACCGGTCACGATCGCAACCCGCTGGTCAAGAGTTCCCACTGGGCTCACAGGCCTTCCCGCACTTCGGCATTATCAGAATAGTCTTCTGGAATTACACTCTAGATAGGACGTGTCGCTGTCAAGGCGCGCCGGGTCGTCAGGCCCCTGGACAAGGCGGCCCCGCGGGGCCGCAGAGCTGGCACCATGGAAGTCGGTGGCGGGCCCGGCGAGCAGCGACCGCGGCGATGAATCGGGAGCGTGCGGATGGCAAGGCGGCCCACGGGCAGGCGCGCGGGCGGGTCGGCGGGCGGGGCCTGGCAGTGGCAGCGCACTGCCCAGACCCAGCGCGCACTGCTGGACGCGGCGCGCGAGATATTCGCCGAGCAGGGCTTCACCGACGCCAGCATCGCCGACGTCGTGGAGCGGGCCGACTCCAGCGTGGGCAGCCTGTACCACCACTTCGGCGGCAAGAGCGAGCTCTTCCTCGCACTCTGGCAGGAACACCAGCTGGCCCATGAGGAGGCGGCGAGCGAGGCCGTGGCCGCGGCCCGCCAGGCGGGCATGACCGATCCGACCGAGCTGTTCTGCGCCGGCGCCCGAGCATTCCTGGAGGGTAGCTGGCAGCGCCGGGACCTGGCTATGCTGTTCTTCGTCGGCGACGGGCCGCCAGGATTCGAGGTCATCAAGCGGCACCGCGGGCGGGAGTGGATCGGCCAGAACGACGCGCTGCTGCAACTGCCGGACACCGCGCTCGACCGGCTGTACGCGGCGATCCTGACGTCCCTGATCGGCGAGGGCGCCCGGGAGGTGGCCATGGCCAAGACCCGCCGGCAGGCCAACCGGATCATTGACGCGGTGATCGAGTACGCGCGCCGCCTGATGGCCGACGGCTCGTGGAAACCCGCGGAAGTACCAGGCGATAACGAGCCCGGCGGTGTGCCCCGCCCGGCTGTGCGGCGGCCGCGCGGCCCGGCGGCCACCAAGGTAGCCGGGTAACTGCCCGCCGTGGCCGACGTCTCCGCCCGCCGCCCGCCCGCCGGACCGCCGGCCGCCCTTGACAAGGCCCCCGGCCGCGAGTTTTCATCGGTCTAGAATTGAATTCTAAAATTCAGCGGTAAAACTCTGGAATGCGCGCCGTCGGCCGGCGGCGCGGGAAGGGCGTCGCATGGCGGCAACCGAGATCCAGCTCGCCGTGCCGCACCGTCTGAGTCACGCACCCGATTCGCCGGGGGTCGCCGGGAGCGGCCCGTCCCCGCTCCCGGCAGTGGCCGCGCCGTGTCGGCGCACCACCCGCGCCCAATGACCGTTATCTACGTAAGATCCGCCAGGCACGCCAGGGAGGCTCGCCATGGAACTTGACCTTGGTCCGGAGATCGCGCAGTTCCGCGGCGAGCTGCGGGACTGGATCGCGGCACAGGCACCCGAAGTGCTCGCCAGCCTGGCCGACTGGAACCAGACCGCGACCACCGGCGGCCACCGCAACGAGCGGCTGGCGGCGGCGCTGGCCCACCCGGCCTACGCGGAATGGGAGGACAAGCTGCTGGCGGCCCGGCTGATCTGCCCGCAGTGGTCGGCCGAGTTCGGCGGCCAGGGCATGGACGCCGTCCGCGTCGCCGTGCTGAACGAGGAGTTCTACCGGGCCGGCGTGCCGCGGGTGAACCGGGGGATGGGGGAGGGACTAGTCGGCCCCTCGGTCATCGTGCACGGGACGCCGGAGCAGCGGGCCCACTTCCTGCCGCGGATCATCTCCGGCGAGGACATCTACTGCCAGGGCTTCTCCGAGCCCGATCACGGCTCGGACCTGGCCGCGGTCGAGACCAAGGGCGAGGTGGACGGCGCGGAGATCGTCGTTACCGGGCAGAAGGTCTGGACCTCGGGTGCGGCCCGCGCCAACATGATGTTCCTGCTGTGCCGCACTGACCCGGCGGTGTCCAAGCACGCGGGCCTGTCCTACGTGCTGATCGACTTCACCGGCCCCGGCGTCACGTACCGGCCGATCCGGCAGCTATCGGGCGCGCAGGAGTTCTGCGAGGACTTCCTCGACGGGGTCCGCGCTCCGCTGTTCAACGTGATCGGCGGACTGAATAACGGCTGGCGGGTCGCGATGACGACGCTCGGGCACGAGCGGGGCGGCCGGGCGACGGTGCAGCACCTGGGCTTCGAGCGGGAGTACTGGGAACTGGTCGAGGCCGCGCGCAAGCACGGCAAGAACACCGACCCGCTGATCCGCCAACTGCTGGCCTGGGCCTACACCAGCGTGCAGCTCATGCGCTTCAGCGGACTGCGCACGCTGGCACAGGTCGCGCAGGGGCGGCCGCCGGGCCCGGAGGCGTCGGTCGCCAAGCTGTTCTGGAGCGAGTACCACAAGCGCCTGGGTGAGATCGCGGTAACGATCGAGGGCTCCGGCGCGCTGCTGCGCCCAGGCGGGCCCGGCTACCCGACCAGCCGCTGGCAGAACGTCTTCCTCAGCAGCCGGGCCGGGACCATCTACTCGGGGACCAGCGAGATCCAGCGCAACATCATCGGCGAGCGCGCGCTCGGGCTGCCCAAGGAGCCGCGCCTGCCGGGCTGACAGTGCCGGGCTGACAGGGCCGGCCTGGCGCGGGCACGCCAGTACCGGACGGATATCGCTGCCATCGACGATCAGAAGGAGCATCTGGTCATGCCGTTCCAGCAGGCTTGCGTCGCGGGCGCCGAGCAGACTGACCCGGCCGCCGGCGTCCAGGACCTGGTGCGCGAACTGGTCACGCCGGCCCGGCTGCGGGAGTTCTTCGCACCGCGCGGCGTCGCCCTGGTGGGGGCCTCCGACACATCCGGCTGGGCGCGGTTCATCGTGGCGGCCAGCGCGGCCGCCGGCTTCACCGGGCCGCTGGTCCCCGTCCATCCGGTCCATGACAGTGCCTTCGGCAGGCCGGCGGCGCGCAGCCTGCGTGATCTCGCCGAGCCGGTGGACCTGGCCTTCATCCTGGCGCCGACGCACGCGGTGGAGAGCGTGATCGACGACGCGGCGGCCGCTGGCGTCCGCAACGCCGTCGTGCTGGCGTCCGGCTACCGCGAGGTCGGCCACGAGGGCCGCGCCCTCGAGGAGCGGCTGGTCGGCCGGGCCGCAGCGGCCGGGATCGTCGTGCTCGGCCCCAATTGCCTGGGCTTTCTCAACACCCGCGCGAGCGCGGGGCCGTTCGCGCTGAACGTCCCCCTGCCGTTGCTTTCCGGCCCGGTCGGGATCGCGCTGCAAAGCGGCGCCCTCGCCAGCGTGATGCTGGCCTTCGCCCGGTCGCGCGCCATCGGCGTCAGCTCGCTGACCTCGATGGGCAACGAGGCGATGATCACGACCGCCGACATGCTCGAGTACCTCGTGGAGGATGCGGCTACCCGGGTGATCTGCCTGTTCCTGGAGGAGATCAGCGATCCGGCCAGGTTCGCCCGCGCGGCGGCCCGCGCCGATCAGGCCGGCAAGCCGATCGTGGCGCTCAAGGCGGGGTCGAGCCCGGCCGGCCAGCAGGCCGCGCTCGCGCACACCGGATCGGTCGCGGGAGACGACGCAGTCGTGGACGCGGTGCTGCGCCAGCTCAACGTAATCCGGGTCACCGGCATCGAGGAGCTGCTGACCACCGGCGCGCTGCTGGGCTATGACCGCTGGCCGGGCGGCCGGCGCATGGGCGTGCTGACGGCCTCGGGCGGCGCGTGCGGCATCATCGCCGACTGCGCGAGCAAGGAGGGCATCGCGATTCCGCCGTTCTCCGAGCAGACGGCCGCGGTGATCGCGCCGCTGCTGCCGCCCTTCGCCGCGGTGCGCAACCCCCTGGATGTCACCGGCTATGTCCTGGCCAACCAGCGCACGTCCACGCTGACCGCGATCGACCACGCGCTGGACGCGGCGGTGAGTGACCCGGGACTGGACTTCGTCATCTTCTCGGGCGTCACCCTGCCCGACATCCGGCCGCCGGATGAGGCGCTGGCGCAGCTGATCGAGCAGCGGCTCGCCTGGCTGGGGGAGCGCATCGCCTCGGCCGCGGTGCCCGTCATCCCGATGGGCGCGACCTGCGTCGACGTCAGCGCCTACGGCCGCGAGCTGCTGGGGCGCCACAACCTTCACGTGCTCGGCGGCATGAACCTCGGTCTCCAGGCGATTGGTCACGCGCTGCGCTGGCTGGAGCACCGGGGCCGCGCTCGGGAAAGCCTGCCGACGCCGGGCGCGGCAGACGACGGAATGGCCGAGCCATGGTCAGAGGCGGCGGCCCGGTCCCTGCTGACCAGGGCGGGCGTCCCGGTGGTTCCCGGCGAGCTGGCGCAGTCGGCCGAGGAGGCCGTGGCGGCCGCGCAGCGCCTTGGCCAGCCGGTTGCGCTCAAGATCTGCTCCGCGCAGATCACCCATAAGTCTGACATCGGCGGCGTCGCGCTCGGCCTGCGAACCGCCACGGAGGTCGCGGAGGCCTACGGCAAGGTCCGGGCGGCCGGCGACCTGGTCCCGGCCGCGCGGATCGACGGCGTGCTGGTCACGCCGATGCGAACCGGCGGGGTGGAACTGCTGGCCGGCGTTACCGTAGATCCCACCTTCGGGCCGGTCCTGGCCGTGGGGCTGGGCGGGATCTGGGTAGAGATCTTGCAGGACACCAGCCTGCGCGTGCTGCCGGTCGACGCCGGGGAGGTGCGGCGGATGCTCGGCGAGCTGCGCGGACTTCCGCTGCTGCGCGGCGCGCGCGGCAGCCGGGCGGCCGACCTCGACGCGCTGGCCGAGGTCATCGCGCGCATCGGTGACACCGCCCTCTCGCTGAACGGAGCGCTGCGCGCGCTCGAGGTCAACCCGCTGTGGGTGAACGGGGACCAGGTCGAGGCACTCGATGTGCTCATCGCCACTGGTCCGGACGGCATTTCGGGAACGGAGCTAGGCGCATGATGTTCGGTGTCAGTGAAGAGCAGCAGGAACTGCGTGCCTCGGTGCGCCGCTTCGTGGCCGACCGTGCGCCCTTGCCGCGGGTCCGTGAGCTCATGGACGCCCCGGACGGGATAGACCGGGAAGTCTGGGATCAGGCGGGGGCCCAGCTTGGTCTGCAGGGCATCGCGATCCCGGAGGAGTACGGCGGGTCCGGCTTCTCCTTCGCCGAGCAGGCGATCGTGCTGGAGGAACTGGGCGCAGGCCTGTACGGCGGCCCGTACCTGGCCAGCGCGGTACTGGCCGCCACCGCACTGCTGGTGAGCACCGACGAGGGCGCCCGGCAGGACTTTCTGCCCGGCATTGCCACCGGGGAGGCCATCGCGACGCTGGCGTTCACCGAGGATGACGGCTCGTGGGACCCCGATGCGATCCGCCTCGCGGCGGTCAAGCACGGCGACGGCTGGGTGCTGGACGGGCATAAGAGCTTCGTGCTCGACGGGCGCACGGCGGGCCTGGTCCTGGCCGTGGCGGTGACCGACGGCGGCCTGTCGCTGTTCGTGGTCGACGCCGACGTGCCGGGGCTGACCGCCACGCCGCTGCCCGCTCTGGACCAGACCCGGAACCTGGCCCGGCTGGAGTTCGCGTCGGTCGCCGCCCGACTGATCGGAGCGCCTGGCGAGGCCGCGGCGGTGCTGGACCGCACCCTGGACGTCGCCGCGATCGCGCTGGGCGCGGAGCAGCTCGGCGGTGCGCAGCGCGCGCTGGACATGGCGGTGGACTACGCCAAGGTCCGGCATCAGTTCGGCCGGCCGATCGGCAGCTTCCAGGCGATCAAGCACCGGTGCGCCGATCTCCTGCTGGAGGTGGAATCACTGCGCTCGGCCGTGGCCTACGCTGCGTCCGCCGTGGCTGACGACTCCAGCGAGATCCCGGTCGTCGCCTCGCTGGTGAAGGCGTACGCCTCCGAGGCGTACTTCCACGTGGCGGCGGAGAACATCCAGATCCATGGCGGGATCGGGTTCACCTGGGAGCACGACGCTCACCTGTACTTCAAGCGGGCCAAGTCCAGCGAGCTGTTCCTGGGCGACGGCAGCTATCACCGCGAGCGGCTGGCCCAGCGCATCGGGCTCTAGAACAAAGTTCTATAACGCCAATGCGGGCGGAGGTCGCGATGACGCTGGACCATAGTCTCGTCGGAGTGCCGGGCGAGCCGCAGGAACGCTCCTGGACGTCGACCGACGCGCTGCTGTACGCGGTCGGGGTCGGGGCAGGCCTGGGCGACCCGCTGAGCGAGCTCGAGTTCACCACGGAGAACTGCGCCGGCCTCCGGCAGCAGGTGCTGCCCACCTTCGGGGTGCTGATCGCGCAGGGGCGGCAGGGCCGCAGCCTGGGCGACTTCGACCGGGCGATGCTCGTCCACGCTGAGCAGGCGTTCGAACTGCATCGGCCGCTGCCGACCGAGGGCACCGTGCGAACGGTCTCGACCGTGACCGGCATCTACGATAAGGGCTCGGGTGCGCTGGTCGAGTCGGAGAACGTGGCCGTCGACGCGGCTACGGGCGAGCCGCTGGTGACTTCCCGGGGCGGCACGTTCATCCGGGGCGAGGGGGGTTTCGGCGGAGAGCGCGGCGACAGCGAGCCGTGGCAGCTGCCCGATCGCGAGCCCGATTGCCAGGTCGTGCAGCAGACCAGGCCCGAGCAGGCACTGATCTACCGCCTGTCCGGCGACCGGAACCCGCTGCACGTCGACCCGGAGTTCGCGGCCAGGGGCGGGTTCGCCCGGCCGATCCTGCACGGCCTGTGCACGTACGGCGTGACCGGCAGGGCGCTGCTGCAGGCACTGTGCAACGGTAATCCGACCCGGTTCCGGGCCATGTCCGGGCGGTTCAGCGCGCCGGTGCTGCCCGGCGACTCGCTGGTCGTCTCGATCTGGCTCGATCCAGCCGGGGATTCCGCCCTGTTCCGGACGGCGCGACAGGACGGCACTGTGGTCATCGACCGCGGCCGGGTGCGGCTGCGTTCACCGGGCGAGCCGGCCGGGGATCTGGCCGTGGCGGGCGGCGTGGCCGGCCGCCCGCCGGTGCCGGGCTGATGGCGGCATCGCCAGAGCTCGGTGTCGCTAGAGCTCGGTGTCGCTCGGGATGGAATCGATCGGCGCGTATCCCTGGCCGCCCGGGAGGTGCCGCCGGACCGACCGCGCGGCCACGCTGCTCACCAGCGAGCCGATGGCGATGCCGATGACCAGGTCCACGAAACCCGTGGCTACCTTCGCCGACAGCGGCGCCGTCGTCCGGAACGGGAGGATCACCACGAGCACCGTCGCCAGGCCGACGATCCAGCCGAAGAACGTCAGCGGCCGCGGCGTGCTCAGCAGGAGCAGGTACACCAGGCCCGTGGCCGCCAGCGCGGCGGCCGCGGCGACCAGGACGATGGCGGTCGTGTGCACGTCACCGTAGGCGCCGTCCTTTTTCGGAGCCAGGACGGGAATGTTGAACAGCCACCGGCAGACCAGCACCCCGACCAGGGCCACCAGGCCCGCGACGACCGCAGTGGCCACGCCGCCGGACCAGAGCCGGCCCGCGTCTACCCGGCCTGCGGGGCGGCGGCCGCGCTCCTGCGGCGTCATCGGCGTAGTCATGTCGTACCTGCCATCTCAGCTCGGCGATTCGGCCCTGTTTGCACCGGCTGAAGTAACCGCACTGCCGGCGCCCAAACACCGTCAGCGGCCGGCGTCCCATGGATCGCCGCACTGACCACTTGCGATTTGCTTCGTGTCATCCACGCTATCCCGGCCGCCGCGACGCGTACAGTGCCGGTGTGACCGACCTTCCGCAGTCACTGCCGCGCGCGCTGCGTCGTGCCTTCTACTCAGAGCTTGATCTTGGCCAGCGGGCCGCGCTGCTGAGCTGGCTGTCCTTTACGACCACGTTCACCGGTGTGCGCGCAGTCACCTGGAGCATCCGAGCGGGCAAGGGGCCCTTCGGGAATCTCAGCCTGGGCGGTGAGCACCTGCACCACTACATGTGGGGCATCGGGATCCTCGCCGGGGTCGGCGCGGTCGCGGTTCGCGGCGAGGATGAGCAGCGCAGGCACCCGGCGGTCGCCCTGAGTTACGGCAGCGGCCTGGCGCTTATTGTGGACGAGTTCGCCCTGCTGCTGGACCTTAAGGACGTCTACTGGGCCCAGCAGGGGCGGGTGTCGGTCGACATCGGCGTCGGGGGTATCGCCCTCGCCGGCAGCTACTTCGCCGCGCTGCCGCTTCTCCGCGCCGTGCGCCGCGACCGCCGCGACCACCGCAACCGTCGCCGGCGCAAGCTCCAGACGGTAGCCAGCTAGGCGGCCGGCCGCGGCTAGGGGAGCTTCCAGTCGACCGGGCCGGCGCCGAGTTCCTCGAGCAGGCGGCTCGACCGGCTGAAGGGCCGGGAGCCGAAGAAGCCCCGGTCGGCGGAGTTCGGGCTCGGATGCGCCGACTCGATGACCGGGACGTCACCGAGCAGGGGCGCCAGGCTGCGTGCGTCGCGACCCCACAAGATCGCGACCAGCGGGCCGCCCCGGCCGGCGAGCGCGCGGATGGCCTGCTCGGTTACCTCCTCCCAGCCCTTGCCGCGGTGTGCGCCGATGTTGCCGGGCTGCACCGTGAGGACCCTGTTCAGCAGCATGACGCCGCGATCGGTCCACGGGCTGAGATCACCGGTCGATGGCCTGGGGTAGCCCAGGTCATCGGAGTACTCGCGGAAGATGTTGGCCAGGCTCGCCGGCAGCCGGCGGACCTCCGGCGCGACCGAGAAGCTGAGCCCGACCGGGTGCCCGGGGGTGGGATAGGGATCCTGGCCGACCAGCAGCACCCGGACGTCGGCCAGCGGCTGGCGGAAGGCGCGCAGGACGTTCTCTCCCGCCGGAAGGTAACCGCGGCCTGCCGCGATCTCGGCCCGGAGGAATTCCCCGATACCTGCTATGCGCTCAGCGACGGGCTGGAGCGCCTCAGCCCAGTCTGGCGCCATGATCTCCTGCAGCGGGCGGGCAGCCATGACAGCCAACTGTAGAGGATGCCGCCCCGGCTCGGGCGCCACGCTAGCGTGACTCTGCCCGACCGATTCCCCGCCGGAGGTTCAGACAGCTGTGGCCCTGCCCAGGACATCGCCCGATTCCGTGCTCTTCACGACCTACAACGTCCTTGACCTGTTCCTGGCCGACTCGCCCGCCGGGACCGAGCATTACCAGCAGGTGGTGGAGGTCATCCGCGAGCTCGGTACCGATGTGGTCGCCGTGCAGGAGCTCCGCGGCAGCGACGCCCAGACGGTGGGTGCCCGGCTGCGTCAGCTCGCTGACGATGTCGGCATGCGCTGCCTGGTCATGGCGGGCGGCCTGCCCGCGGGGGTCCGCAAGCCGGCGCTGGCCATGGGTACCCGCGGCTTCCACTGCGGGCTGATGTGGCGCGGTGAGATCGAGCCGGTGACCGGTTCCTTCCGGACGATCGGCCGCGGGCATTTCTGGCATTCGCTGGCCGCCGTCACCCTGGACGTCGGCGGCCGCCAGGTGCGGCACGCCGCCTTTCACGCCACCCCGTTCGGGCGGCTGCTGCGAGCGGATCAGAACGAGCGCCTCGTAGCCATGCTCACCGGGGCGCCCGCCAGCCTCCCCCTGCTGATCGGCGCCGACTGGAACACCGAGTCGGCGGACCGGGTCTGGGACTCCGGCGCCGGCCGCTCGGAACTGTATGAGCCGCGTGATCCGTACGACGGGGTCGCCTGGATGGACGACATGATCTACCAGTGCGAGTGGGACTACGACGAGCGCGGGCAGCGCCGTTACTGGGCCGACAGGCGGCCGGGCGACGTGCTGTGGGCGGGCGGGCTGCACGACTGCGCCGCCGTGCTGCGGGCGCCGTGGCAGCCGACGGTGGGCCATCATCCGGGTGACCGGTACGGCATCGTCGGCATCTCCCGGCGGATCGACGCGATCCGGGTCACCCGCCACCTGCTGGAAGCGCTGCGTGCCTATCACGTCACCGATACCGAGCTAACCCGGCAGGCCTCCGATCACCTGCCGGTAACGGTGGAGTACGGGCCGGCGGCCATTGCGGAGACCGACCCGTCCGGCCGTAGGTGACCTGCGCCGGACCCCGCCAGGACCAGCGCGCCGGGGTCGGCGGGCACGGCGGTCGCGCCTCGCCTGCGCAGCTCGGGAAGCACGCCCTCGCCGAACCAGTAGGCCTCCTCCAGGTGCGGGTAACCGGAGAAGATGAACTCCTCGATCCCCAGCGCGGCGTACTCCTCGATCCGGTCGGCGACCTCCTCGTGGCTGCCAACCAGGGCCGTGCCGGCGCCGCCGCGGACCAGACCGACCCCGGCCCACAGATTCGGGTAGATCTCCAGGTCGGCCGCGCTTCCGCCGGCCCGGTAGCCGGCGTGCAGCGAGCGCATCCGGCTCTGCCCGACCGACTCGGATCGGGCCAGCGACTGCTGGGCGGTGTCGATCTCCGCCGGGTCGAGCGAGTCGAGCATCCTGTCGGCCTGCGCCCAGGCGTCCTTGGCGGTATCCCTGGTGATGACGTGCAGCCGGATGCCGAACCGCAGCGTGCGGCCGGCCTCCTGCGCCAGGCGGCGCATCCAGGCGATCTTCTCGGCCACCTGAGCCGGGGGCTCGCCCCAGGTCAGGTAGACGTCTACGTACCTGGCGGCGACCGGCCCCGCCGCCGGCGACGAGCCGCCGAAGTAGACCTGCGGGATCGGCTTGGGCGGGCTCATCACCGTGGCGCCGCTGACCTGGTAGTACTCGCCGTCGAAGTCATACGGTGTGCCACTCCACGCGCCGCGGATGACGCCGAGGAACTCGCCGGTGCGGGCATACCGCTGGTCGTGCGGCAGGTGGTCGCCGAACCTGCGCTGCTCGTTGGCCTCGCCGCCGGTCACCACGTTCAGCAGCAGCCGCCCGCGCGACAGGCGCTGGTAGGTGGCGGCCATCTGGGCGGCAAGGGTGGGCGAGGTGAGGCCCGGCCGGAAAGCGACCAGGTACTTCAGCCGCTGTGTCTCGCGAATGAGCGCGGCCGTCACCAGCCAGGCGTCCTCGCACCAGGTGCCGGTCGGCGTCAGGACCCCGGTGAAGCCGAGCTGCTCCGCCGCCCTGGCCACCTGAGCCAGGTAGTCGATGTCGGGCGGCCGGGCCGCCGACCAGGCCCCGGTCGCCCGGTCACCCGGGCCGGCCGACGGGCCGACCAGCGGGATGCTGTGGCCGCGGCCGACGATGGCGCGCCCGTCGCCAGAGGTCGGCAGGAACCAGTGGAATACCAGGCTCATGAGGATGCCCCGTCCGTACTGTTGAAGATGCTCACGGCGTAGTTGGCGAAATCGACGTGACCGGGGATGAGGCCCGCCGAGCTGAAGGCGTTGGAGATCGACTGCTCGGAGCTGACCACGGTGGGGTCGATCGGTGCCACCGCGGCCGTGTCGTCCGCCGCGGCCTTGGTCATGATGGCGTTCGGCAGCCCGGTGGCCCGGGACCAGGTCGCGGCCCACGTCGCCTGGTGCGTGTTCGCCCAGACGTGCGCCTCGTTGATGAGTCTTAGATAAACGCGGATCGCAGCCGCCTTGGCCGGATTGCCGAGCGCCGCGCGCGATGCCACCTCGAACGAGAACGTCTTGCCGATGGGGGCGCCGTTGACCAGGACCCTGGCTCCGTGCTGGACCTCGGCCTGCTCGATGAAGGGACTCCAGATGTCCCACGCAGCGATATGGCCCGAGGCGAATGCGGCCAGCGCCTGCGCCGGCTGGAGGTTGTTGATCGTCACGTCCTTAACGGTCAGCCCGGCCTGCTTGAGCACCGCGAGCAGGTGGTAGTTGGCTGAGCTTCCCTCGGCCACGGCCACGGTCTTGCCCTTGAGCTGGGCGACAGAGTGAACCGGCGAGCCCCTGGGCACGAGGATGGCGGCGGCCTGCGGGTTGGCGACCGTCGCGGCGACGACGGCTATCTTCTCCCCGCCCGCGGCGGCGAAGACGGGCGGCGCGTCGCCGACGGCTCCGATGTCGACCGAGCCGGAGCCCATCGCCTGCAGCATGGGCGGCCCGGAGGTGAAGTCGGACCAGGCCGCCTTGAAGGGCAGTTTGTTGATCAGCCCGGCCGCGGTCAGCAGGGCCTGCGCGCCGGATCCGGCCTGATCACCTATATGGAGGGTGACGCTGGACAGGCTGGCCGTGCTAGCCGGCCCCGAGCCGGCCGGCCCCGAGCTCGACGCCGAGGCTCCGCTGCTGGAGCCCGCGGACGAGCAGGCCGCGGCGAGGACGCCGGCGGCCAGCAGGCTGACGGTCAGCGGCAGTGCCTGGCGCCGCGCACGAGAGGTGCGGCGGCTGGTCCGCTTCGGCGGGAAGCGGGGGCCTGTGGTGGTCATTTGATTCCTTCCATCGTGACGCCGAGCTCGGCCAGCAGGTCGGCTCGCAAAGTGATCAGATCGGGGTTGTCGCGGTCGCGGGGCCGGGGCGCATCGATCCGGCAGGAGTAACCGATCCGGCCGCCCGACAGCACGAGCACCCGGTCGGCGAGCGAGAGCGCCTCATCGACGTCGTGGGTCACCAGCAGCACGGCCGGCCTGTGCAGCCGCCAGAGCCGCAGGACCAGCTGGTGCATCGTGATCGTGGTCAGCGCGTCGAGCGCGCTGAACGGCTCGTCGAGCAGCAGGAGCCGGGGCTCATGGACCAGCGCCCTGGCCAGCGATGCTCGCTGTGCCTCGCCGCCCGACAGCGTGAGCGGCCAGGCATTCGCCCGGTCGGCCAGCCCGACCTCCGCCAGCGCCGCGCTCGACACGGCCTGCGGGTCGGGAGCACGCAGGCCCAGGCGGATGTTGGCCGCGACGCGCTTCCACGGCACCAGGCGCGGCTCCTGGAAGGCCACCGCGGTGGTTCCGTTAACGATGACCTCGCCGGTCACCTCGCGGTCGAGCCCGGCGAGCGCCCGCAGCAGCGTCGACTTGCCCGAGCCGCTGCGGCCGATCAAGGCGATGAACTCGCCGGGCGCGATGTCGATGTCCAGGCCGTCGATGACCCTGCGCTCGCCGAAGACCCGCGACATCCCGCGGACCTGCGCCACCGGAAGTGCCGCGCTCTCGTCCTCGCCGCGCCGCATGGTCACTGCGCTACGAAGCTGCGACGCCATGACAGGGCCCTCCGCTCGAAGAGCCGGACCAGTGCGTCGGTCAGGAGGCCGAGGACGCAGTAGACGAGCAGGGCAACGAAGATCACGTCATTCCGGTCGAACTGGGTTCCCTGGCTGATCATGAAGCCGAGTCCGGCACTCGCGTTGAACTGCTCGGCGACCACCAGGGCCAGCCAGGCCACGCCCAGGCTCTGTCGCAGGCCCACTAGCACCTGCGGCAGGGCACCGGGCAGCACGATCTGGCCGAGGAGCTCACGGCGGCTCAGGTGCAGCACCCGGCCGAGTTCCGCGAGCTTGGCGTCCACGTTGCGGATCCCGGAGAACGTGTTCAGGTACAGCGGGATCGCGGTGCCCAGCGCGATCAGCAGGATCTTCGGCAGCTCGCCAATCCCGAACCAGACGATGAACACCGGGATCAGCCCGAACAGGGGGAGCGTGCGGAGCATCTGCATGAGCGGGTCCACCGCGTTCTCGCCGAGCCTGCTCAGGCCGGCGAGCACGGCCAGGATGATCGCGACCGTGGCGCCGCAGGCGAAGCCGACCGCCACTCGCTCCAGGGAGACGAGCATGTTGCCCTGCAGCGATCCGTAGGCGGGCGAGGTGCTCGTGATCAGCGACATCGTGGTGCTCCAGACCTCGGTCGGCGGCGGCAGCTTCGACGCCGGGATGAGGTGGGCGGAGCTGACGAACTGCCAGAGAGCCAGCAGAATGACGGGGCTGATCAGGCGGCGTAGCGCCTTACTGCGCAGCAGCCGGGTTCGCCCGGCGCCAGTTCCGGCCGGGGGCGCCACCGCGGCAACCGCAGGGCTGGCGGTCCTGGGCGGATCGGCCGTCTGGTCGGGCGCGAGCGCCACGGTTCTGGGTCCGGACACGCGAAAACCTCATTCATAACGGGGGCTGCCGGGGCGGGGCGGCTGGTAGGAGGGCTGCTGGGACGGGGCGCCGGTACGGAGGGGCTGCGAGAGATCCGCTGGGCAGAAATCTGGAAGACGGCAGGCCAGGGGTGAAGGTGACCGCGTCCCGTCGGCCGACCACGGCGGGCTCGGGGCTAACCCGCCGAGCGCGGATCGAGCGTGCGGCACACCGCGCTTGCCTGGCGGCAGAGGTCCACGTGGATGCGGGAGACCAGTCGCTGTCGGTGGCTCATATCCTCATCGTGAGCGAGGCTTCCTATAAAGTCAATTGGGAAAGTATTAATTGATCGTCATGGCGCCCCGCGGGACCGGCGCGGGGCTGGTGCCGGAGTTCCGGGGGGCGCCGGTCCGAGGGCCGCATCGTGGGCGGCGCGAATTTCGGCCGGTGGAGTCGGAAATTTATGCCCCGCCAAATTCCCGCTGCCGGTGATCACTACCGTTTTTCAGCGCGCATAAGGCGGTGAAACGGTGGTGGTCACCGGCGGCCGGGTTCCGGCGCAGCCCGAAGCCGTGCCCGGGGCGACCATGACGTTGCGCAAGAGCCTCGCCGCCGCACCGTGCCGAAGGCACGTCGCTGGCCCGGCCTGCCCCCGCCCGCCGCGCACCACCCCGGCTAACCTCAAGCTGGCCAGCGGAACAAGACCGCTGCCAGCCAGGTTGCGACGACCCATTGAACCCGTCAGCGTCCCCCGCTGAAAAACGGTAGTGATCAAGGAAGCCCGGCTGGTTGGTGGTTCTACGGCGGGCCGACCCAGGCTGAGATACCCTATGGGGGTATCCTGCGGCGGAGGCGCCGAGACACGCGAGCAGCGGAGGACAGGCATGGCGGCCATCGGGCACGCGCTGCTGATCACGGGATCCATGACCTGGGAGATTACCTGGGCGCTCATCCTCGGCTTCGGCCTGTCCGCCGTTATCCAGGCGCTCATTTCCAAGCAGGCAGTCGTCCGCCTGCTCGGTGATGACCGGCCGCGAACGCTGGCCGTTGCCGCCGGCCTCGGCGCCGCCTCCTCGTCTTGTTCCTACGCGGCGGTCGCGCTGGCCCGCGCCCTGCTGCGCAAGGGCGCGAACTTCACCGCGGCGATGGCCTTCGAGATTGCCTCGACCAACCTGGTCATCGAGCTCGGAGTCATCCTCGCGCTGCTGATGGGCTGGCAGTTCACGGCCGCCGAGTTCATCGGCGGCCCGATCATGATCGTCGTCGTGGCCGTCGCGTTCCGCGTTTTCCTGCGCCAGCGGCTGCTGGACAGCGCTCGCGCGCAGGCCGAGCGCGGGGTGGCCGGATCGATGGAGGGGCACGCGGCGATGGACATGTCCATCGCCGCCCGGGGCTCGTTCACCCGGCGGCTGCTATCGGGCGAGGGCCTGACCTCCGTGGCGCACGTGTTCGTGATGGAGTGGGCGGCGATCATCCGGGACCTGGTAATCGGCCTGCTGATCGCCGGGGCCGTCGCGGCGTGGATCCCCGCCACCTTCTGGCGGGTCTTCTTCTTTACCGGCCATCCGGTGGGCGCCGCGCTGTGGGGCCCGCTGATCGGACCGCTGGTGGCCATGCTCAGCTTCGTCTGCTCGATCGGCAACGTGCCGCTGGCCGCGGTCTTGTGGAAGGACGGCCTCAGCTTCGGCGGCGTGACCGCGTTCATCTTCGCCGACCTGCTGATCCTGCCGATCCTCAACATCTACCGGAAGTACTACGGCGCCCGGATGGCAGTCTTCCTGCTGGCAGCGTTCTACGCGGCCATGGTCGTCGCCGGCTACGCGGTGGAATTGATCTTTGGCGGCCTTGGCCTGGTCCCCGCCAGGGCCACCGCGAGCGTCCCGGACAGCGGCGTGTCCTGGAACTACACGACCTGGCTGAACATTGTCTTCCTGCTGCTCGCGGCCGTCCTGCTGATCCGCTTCGTGAGAACCGGCGGAGTGCCCATGCTGCGCATGATGGGCGGGCCGCCCGATGCCAGTACCCATGATCACGGGCCGCATGATCACGGGCCGCATGACCACGGGCCGCATGACCACGGGCCGCATGACCATGCGGCGCAGGCGCAGGCCGGACGCCCCGGTCACGAGGGTTCAGGCTGATCGCGCCGCCACGGCTAGCCCGCGGCGTCCCCTTCACCACGGGCCGACCGCCAGGTCGCGGTGCGGCTCTCGATGTAACCGTCGAAGTCCTCCGGCGTGTGCTGCAGTGACAGCAACGGCGCCGTGCGGAGCCGCTCCAGCGGGACCGGCAGATCCGAGGTGAGCTGCGCCTGGACCTGCTGAATGTGCGAGACCTGGCCGGCCGCCGGGTTAGCTCCGGCGGCGACCGGTGCCACGACCCCCGCCAGCGGGTCATCGGTTCGCGGCGTGGCCAGGCTCAGCGCGGCGCCCACGCCGGGCGCGGCGGCATCCCGGGCACTCAGCGCGGGCAGGCCCCAGCGGGTCTCCAACGTCTTGAGCACGGACGTGTGATCGAGCGGCGGGCCCCCGTCCGGCGCCCGGAACACCGTGCCGGCCGGGATCAGCGGCGATACGAGCACGGCCGGGATCCGGATCCCAAAACGAGTGAAGTCGAAGCCGAACTCGCCAGGGCTGCTGTCCGGCGGCGTGGCCCCGGATGGGGGCGGCACATGGTCATAGCAGCCGCCGTGCTCGTCGTAGGTGATGATCAGCAGCGTCTGGTCCCAGCCGGGTCCGCCGCGCACCGCGGAGTAGACCTGCTGGATGAGCTGCTCGCCCAGCGCGACATCGTAGTTGGGATGCTGGCTGTTGCCCGATGATCCCCAGCTCGGCTCGAGAAACGCGTAGGCCGGCAGCGTGCCGGCGGCCGCGTCGGACTGGAAATCGGCGAACCTGCCGAAACAGGTCTCCGGCGCGCTGGTGGTGTCCGGGTAATTGCGACGGGTCAGCGGTGGCTGGGTGTAGCCGTAGATCTTCCAGCTCAGGCCGTGCGCGCCCAGCAGGCCGAAGATGCTCTGCACCGTATAAGAGGCGGTGCTGTCATTCATGTGCCCCTGGCTCGTCGCGGCGCAGGCAAAGGCCCGGTTCGGGAACGTCTCGGTCGGCACGGAGCTGTACCAGTGATCACAGACGGCAAAGCCCTTGGCCAGACCCGACAGGACCGGCAGCGCCTGCGGGGTGAAGATCCCCATGATGTCCGCCGCGGGGGTGCCGGCCGCAAAGCCGCGGTGTACCCGCTGGTCGTAGGCGATTGCTGCCTCGAAGTTCGTGACGAATCCGCTGTTGGTGGCCTGCGGCGGGTTCGGCGCGGTCCCGCTGCCGAAGAGTTGCGAATTGGTGTTCGCATATCCCTCGCCGGGATTGGAGCTGGGCATGTAGTAAGCGCCGGTGCCGGTGCCGTCAATCTTGAAAACCGGCACGGCGGTACCGCTGGAGTCCAGGTTCGATTCGGCACCGGTCAGGCCCTCGAATGGCTGCCCGGTGGGGCTGGTATTGCCCGAGTCGGCATACAGAAATCCTAGCATGTGATCGAATGACCTATTTTCGAGCATTAGGTGAACAATGTGCTGAATGGAGGCGAGCTGGCCGTCAGTCATGCGTACGGCATATCACCTCAGGCCGGTGGGAGCCAGCAGCGAGCGGTGGCGAGAGGCGCGGCCGCGGCGTGCAGCGATATGCGCGGCCGGCGGCCCGCTGGTCGTGCTGGTCGACGGAGCCGAGTTCCTACGTGACGACGAGCTGGGAGCGGTCCTGAGCGCGGCCGAGCAGACCAAGCGCGTGGTGATCCTGCGCATCCTGGAAGGCGTCTGAGTCCCAGACGCCTTCCAGGATGCCTTAGGCGGCGCTGCCCTAGGCGGCGACCGCCGCCGGAGCGTTGGCCGGCTCCAGCGCGAGCTCGAGCACCTCTCGCACGTCGCTGACCGGGTGAACCTCGACCTCGGCGCGCACGTTCTCGGGCACGTCCTCCAGGTCGGGCTCATTCCGCTTCGGGATGAGCACCGTCGTGATCCCGGCCCGGTGCGCCGCCAGCAGCTTCTGCTTCAGCCCGCCGATCGGCAGCACCCGCCCGGTCAGGGACACCTCACCGGTCATCGCGACATCCGAGCGGACCAGCCTGCCTGATAGCAGCGAGGCCAGGGCCGTCGTCATCGTGACCCCGGCGCTGGGCCCGTCCTTGGGCACCGCGCCGGCCGGCACGTGCACGTGCACGCCACGGTCCTTGAGGTCGGCGACGGGGAGCTCCAGCTCCGCGCCGTGCGACCGCAGGTAGGAGAGCGCGATCTGCGCGGACTCCTTCATCACGTCGCCGAGCTGGCCCGTCAGCGTGACGCCGGTGGCCCCGGTCTCCGGGTCGGCCAGCGACGCCTCGATGAACAGCACGTCGCCGCCGGTCCCGGTCACCGCCAGGCCGGTCGCCACGCCGGGCACCGCGGTCCGGTCGGCCGACTCCGGCGTGTGCCGAGGATGGCCGAGGTAGCCGTGCAGGTCCGGGCCGTCCACGGTGACCGGCAGGGTCACCGCGCCGGTGGACAGCTGCGCCGCTATCTTGCGCAGCACCCGGCCGATGCTCCGCTCCAGCGAGCGGACACCGGCCTCGCGGGTGTACTCGGCCGCCAGCCGGTGCAGGGCGTCGTCGGTGACCGTGACGCCCGTGACATCCGGCCCAGTGGCGTCCAGCCCGGCCCGCTCCAGCTGCCGGGGCAGCAGGTGGTCCCGCGCGATGGTGACCTTCTCGTCCTCGGTGTAGCCATCGAGGCTGATCAGCTCCATGCGGTCCAGCAGCGGCTCGGGGATCGCCTCGATCATGTTGGCCGTGGCGATGAACAGCACGTCGGACAGGTCCAGCTCGACCTCGAGGTAGTGGTCGCGGAACGTGTGATTCTGCGCCGGGTCCAGCACCTCCAGCAGGGCGGCCGTGGGGTCGCCGCGGTAGTCGTTGCCGAGCTTGTCCACCTCGTCCAGCAGGATCACCGGGTTCATCGAGCCGGCCTCGCGGACGGCCCGGACGATGCGGCCGGGCAGCGCGCCGACGTAGGTACGCCGGTGACCGCGGATCTCGGCCTCGTCCCGGACGCCGCCCAGAGCGACTCGGGCGAACTTGCGGCCCATGGCGCGGGCCACCGACTCGCCGAGGGAGGTCTTGCCGACGCCGGGCGGCCCGGCCAGCGCGAGGACCGCGCCGCTACGGCGACCGCCAACGAGGGTCAGGCCCTTGTCCGCGCGGCGCTTGCGTACCGCCAGGTACTCCACGATCCGGTCCTTCACGTCGTCCAGGCCGGCGTGATCGGCGTCCAGCACCTCGCGGGCCGCGCCCACGTCGTAGGCGTCGTCAGTCGTGGTGTTCCAGGGCACCTCGAGCACGGTGTCCAGCCAGGTCCTGATCCAGCCGGCCTCGGGCGACTGATCCGAGCCGCGCTCTAGCTTGGCGGCTTCCTTGAGCGCCGCCTCGCGCACCTTCTCGGGCAGGTCGGCGGCCTCGATCCTGGCCTGGTAGTCCTCCTCCTCCGAGGCGGGCTCGCCGTCGAGTCCGGCCAGCTCCTTGCGGATCGCCGCGAGCTGCTGGCGCAGCAGGAACTCGCGCTGCTGGCGCTCCATGCCCTCGCGGACGTCATTCTGGATGGTCTCGGCGACGTCGAGCTCGGCGAGCTGGTCGCGCGCCCAGCCGGTCAGCAGGTCAAGCCGCTGCTCCGGGTCGATGGTCTCCAGCAGCTGATGGCGCTGCTGCAGAGACAGGTAGCTCGCGTACCCGGCGCTATCGGCCAGGGCCGAGGGATCCGTTATCCGCTGCAGGGCGTCCACAACCTGCCAGGCGCCGCGCTTTTGCAGGATCGATGCGGCCAGGGTGCGGTATTCGCGAGCGAGTTCCTGGGCGCGCTCGCTGGCAGCGGGCTCGGTCACGATCGTGCCCTCCACCCAGAGGGCCGCACCGGGGCCAACGGTCCCGGAGCCGATCCGCACCCGGGAGACGCCGCGGATGACCGCCGCGGGCTCGCCGCTGGGGAGCCTGCCGACCTGCTCGACGTAGCCGAGCGTGCCGACGGGGGAGTACTTGCCGTCCAGCCGCGGGACTAGCAGCAGCTGCGGCTTTGTTTCTGACTGGTCGGGCGCCGACGCGGCGTGCCGCGCCGCCTCGATGGCCGCGCGGACCTCCGTGCCGGAGGTGTCCAGCGGGACGACCATGGTGGGCAGCACGATGGTGTCGTCCAGCGGCAGCACCGGCAGCGAGAGTGTCTCGGGCATCGCGCTCACTTCCTGT
>Ga0066790_10000148_pt1 | contig 22774 bp, 23 predicted proteins | sample OrgsoiDNA2013050_FD_70963 | JGI IMG/M metagenome (GOLD analysis project Ga0066790, IMG submission 70963) | Permafrost soil microbial communities from the Arctic, to analyse light accelerated degradation of dissolved organic matter (DOM) -... | ecosystem: Environmental > Terrestrial > Soil >...
GATCGGGCGTACGACCTTGTCCACCCCCTCGTAGCCGAGGATCCGGCCGCCGTTGCCGGACAGGATCGCTACGCCCTTCGCCGCGTCGATGCACGAGCCGCCGCCCAGCCCGATGATCACGTCGCTGCCGCTCTCGGCGTACATCTGGAAGGCGGCTTCGATCTCATGGTCCTTGGGATTGGGGGTAACGTCATGCCACGCTGCCGGGCGGAGCCCGCTGCGCCGCAGGTAGGCGATGGCCTCATCCACCCAGCCCGCCTCGATCAGCCCAGGGTCGGTGACGAGGAACGGCCGACGCGCACCGAGCCGTGCCGCGCAGTGACCGAGTTCCGCGAGCGCACCCGGCCCGAAGACGATCTCCGGAGCATGAAACTTTGCCAGCCGGGCATGGGCGTCGGCGCTGAGCGCCTCGCCCCGGCGCGGGCCAACCAGCTGGCCGGTGCTCATTTCGCCGTTCCAGTCGGCACCGGGCCAGTCGCTCTCGACCATCGCGGGGTTTTCCAGTGGAATGGGCATGAGAGCTCCTGCCCTGTTACGCCAGATAATACCCAGGTTACGCTGCTGTCAAGAGTCTGTTACATCGGCATTTCCGGTATATCGGTATTTCTGGCAAGGGTAGCCGAGGGGCGATTGGGTAGTCACGTCGCCATCCTCCTGTGCGCACCGGCCTGTCCGGTTGGGTAGCTGCTGTGGCGCCCGGCCTGCTGGACAATGAGCACTATCGAATGTGCCCCGGCCAGCAGGCCGGGGCACGGCACGGCGATTGCAGGCTGGCCGCGACGGCGTGGCCACCGGCGTCGGCGGCAGTGGGAGATGAGCATTCATGACAGTGACCCTGGACCGGAGCGTCGAGGAATTCATCGGCGCCCCGCGGCAGCTGTTCATCAACGGGCAGTGGACGGACGCGGCGTCGGGCAAGACATTCGAGACCCCTAACCCGGCGACAGGCGAGACCCTCGCCCGGATCGCCGAGGGGGACGCGGAGGACATCGACAGGGCCGTGCGGGCTGCGCGCAGGGCTTTCGAGGAAGGCCCGTGGGGCCGGATTACCCCGTCCGAGCGCGGGCGGATCATCTGGCGGATCGGCGATCTCATCCTCGATCACGTCGACGAGCTTGCTCAGCTGGAGTCGCTGGACAACGGCAAGCCCTTCGCTGTGGCACAGGCGGCCGACGTGCCGCTGGCCGCAGACCTGTTCCACTACATGGCGGGCTGGGCCACGAAGATCGAGGGCAACAGCATCGACATCTCGGTGCCCTACATGCCGGGCGCCAACTTCCACTCCTACACGCTGCGCGAGCCCCTCGGAGTGGTCGGGCAGATCATTCCGTGGAACTTCCCGTTGCTGATGGCCGCGTGGAAGCTCGGCCCGGCGCTGGCCACCGGCAACTGCGTCGTACTCAAGCCAGCCGAGCAGACGCCGCTGACGGCGCTGCGACTGGCCGAGCTCATCGCTGAGGCCGGCGTTCCCGAGGGCGTGGTGAACGTGGTGCCCGGCTTCGGTGAGACCGCGGGAGCGGCGCTGGCCGCGCATCCCGATGTCGACAAGGTCGCGTTCACCGGTTCCACCGCAGTGGGCAAGTTGATCGTCGCTGCGGCGGGGGCCAGCAACCTGAAGAAGCTGACCCTGGAACTCGGCGGGAAGAGCCCCAACATCGTGTTCGATGACGCCGGGCTTGGCGCGATCGAGGGCGCCGCCCACGCGATCTTCTTCAACCACGGGCAGTGCTGCGTCGCGGGCTCACGGCTGTACGTCCAGCGCGACAGTTTCGACAAGGTCATCGAAGGCGTCGCCGAGATCGCGAAGTCAATCAAGATGGGACCGGGGATGGAGCCTGGTACGCAGATGGGCCCGCTGGTCTCCGACGAGCAGTTCCGCCTCGTCACGGGCTTCCTTGAGTCCGGCAAGGCCGAGGGTGCCACCGCTCTCGCAGGCGGCGGCCGATTCGGGGACCGTGGCTACTTCGTCGAGCCCACCGTGCTGACCAACACCAATCCCGATATGAAGGTCGTCCGCGAGGAGATCTTCGGCCCGGTTCTAGTCGCCGCTCCGTTCTCCGACCTAGATGAGATCGCCGCGGTGGCGAACGATTCCGACTTCGGTCTCGGGGCCGGCATCTGGACCAAGGACATCTCCAAGGCCCATGCGCTGGCGAAGAAGATCCGGGCCGGCACCATCTGGATCAACTGCTACAACGTGTTCGACGCGGCGCTGCCCTTCGGCGGATACAAGCAGTCCGGCTGGGGACGCGAAATGGGCCACGAGGTACTCAACAACTACACCGAGGTCAAGGCCGTCACCACCCTGCTGTAACACGGCCGGCTCATGCTGGGTCGGGAGGACAAGACAATGGCAGAAAGCCAGGAGCCGCAGGGTCCTGAGGTGCAGGTCTCCGAGGCGCAGATCGCGGTGCACTGGCGCGAGGAGGAGGTCTACTACCCGCCCGAGAAGTTCGTCGAGCAGGCTAATGCGGCTGACCCGGCTATCTTTGACCGGTTCAGCGAGGAGCACTTCCCCGACTGCTTCAAGGAGTACGCGGACCTGCTCACCTGGGATGAGACCTGGCACACGACACTGGACACCAGCAATCCCCCGTTCTGGAAGTGGTTTGTCGGCGGCAAGCTGAACGCCTCCTATAACTGCGTCGACCGGCACGCGGAGGCCAGCCCGGACAAGACCGCGATCATCTTCGTGCCGGAGCTGGAGTCCGACAACCACGTCGAGATCAGCTACTCGGAACTGCTCCGCCAGGTGAACGAGTTCGCTGCGGTGCTGCGCGACTCCCTGGGCCTGACGAGCGGCGACCGGGTGACCCTGCACATGCCGATGGTGCCCGAGCTGGCAGTCACCATGCTGGCATGCGCACGGCTTGGCGTCATCCACTCGCAGGTGTTCGGCGGGTTCAGCGGCACCGCCTGCGGGCACAGGATCGCCGACTCCGGCAGCCGCATCCTGATCACGATGGACGGCTACTACCGCGGCGGCCAGCTGACGGACCACAAGGTCAAGGCGGACGAGGCGCTCGCGGCAGCCCGCCAGGAGGGCCAGGAGGTCGAGAAGGTTCTTGTCTGGCGGCGTCATCCGGGCCAGTACGCCTCGCTGGTGCCCTCGACCAGCCCGGCTGGTACGTGGACTGCCGGACCCGCTGATACAGGCTGCCCTCTAATTCATGTTAGCAATTGCCAATCTTAGCAAGTACTGTGGCGAATAGCGCGGACCGGCCCCTGCACGGCGTCGGCGTCGCTGTGCGCCTTGTCTGAGGACCCTGGACCGACGCAGGCCGCCAGCATGCGAAGGGACGATCGCCATGGCGATGAACTGGACCTATCAGAGCAGCCGGGGCGTTAGCGTCCTCCAGCTCCGCGGATACCTGGGCGCCAGCGCCCTCGCCCGGTTCAGCGGCGCGGTGGGCTGGGCGCTGGCGCGCCACACCGGTCCCGTCGTAATCGACCTGACCTGTCTGCAGGGCTGTAGCGCCAGCGGCGTGGCCGCCCTCGGGGAAGCCGCCCAGCGGGCCGCGGCCGCCGACCGGGTCCTAGCAGTCTGCGGTTCTCACGGCAGCGCCGCCCTGCCCAGCGAGCGCGACCGGCCGGTAGCGATCCCCGCCTACGCAGACCTCAAGGCCGCCGTAACCGCTCTTAGCCCCCGGCAGCGAGAGGTCCTGTCGCCAGGCTGAGATGAACACCGGGCGGACGAGAGCGGCATGCGCGCGGCCGACAGCATGAACGCGCGTGGCGGTCGTGACCCTGCGCTCCAGCTCAGCCTGGGCGTGTGCTACCCGCGCGCCCATGGTTGAAAACGGTGCCCACAGGCACCCGCACGTCACCGAGATCGTCGGGCCCATGTGTTCTAACAGGTTCGTTTGGCTCCGCCAGGACGGCTTGAGTTCTGGTGGTCTGACTCGTTCGGGAGCTGCTTTGCCTCGACCACGCCAGCCCAGGAAGCTGCCCGGTAGCCAACACTGGCTGACCTGCGTGATCGCTGTCTCCCGCTCATGGCGCAGGGGCGGTAACCCGGCGGCCTGCCGGTCGCGGGCGGCAGCCGGTGACGCTGGCCGGGGAAGCTGGCAGGCAGCGCCGTGCTGCGCGAGTTCGTGGAGCACTACCTCGGCTGCGGTGGAGCGATCCCGGCGTGCTGATAACCCAGCGGCCGCCGGACCCGGGGAAGGCGACTTCGCGCCACCACTGCCGGTCGGCGCAGGTCGGCGAGCATGCACCTGGTTCACGTCCAGCCGGTATCCGATCGGCTTTCCTGCCAGCGGTGTCCCGGAGCAGGTCATCGCGCATCGGGGGTATCGGCTGCCGCCGGAGGGACACCCGGTCGCCGTCCAGCGTGCAGATCAGGTTGACCTTCCGCCACTCCGGCGACATGGCAGGGAAGTCGTCACGAGTGTGGCCGCCGCGGCCACCTGGCGGGTCGCACGGCCCCCCTCGTCGGCCTGGCCGTAGCGGCGTGCCCACGGGTGACCGGCACCGGACGAGAAATCGTCCTTGCGGAAATACTCAAGGCCACCGTGGCCATGCGGGTCATGATCCGCATCGAGGCCTCCGAGTATGCCGAGCCGGTCATATCCACGCCAGAGGCGGATCGCCTAGCGGGCCCGCGCAGAATGAGACCCCTAAATGACCGCCTGGTCATATGGACAGCCCTGCGAGCGTGGCGCGGCTCTGCTCTGAGCGATCCGGTTGCTGGTCGGGCAACGTCATCCTCGATCTACGGCACATGAAGGTGCGAGCCTTCCGGGCCATATCTGAGGGGTCGGGAGAACAAGGGGGCTGTCCAGCGGCAGGTCCGGGCTGAGCCGCGTGAAGGTGCCCTGCCCGATCGGCAGTCAGGCAGCCATTCCCGGCTCTGCCGCCGCCTGCCGCATCGAGGCCGTACCTCAGCCAGCCATCTGCCCTTGCCCACGAGCGCTGCGCTATATCACGGCGGCGGCGTGCTCACTGCGGGCCCCCGCCGGCCTTCCGGCGGCCTCCGGGCGCGGCCAAGGCCCGAGCCCGTGGCGGTGGGCGACACGGCGCAGGAACCCTAGCCGCTCGCGGTATGCCTCCGCCCCGTAGTAGTTGCCTTCCAGCCGGGCGGCCTCCATCTTGTCGGCCGCCTCATATATGCCCGCCCGCAGATCGTCCGCGAAAATTCCCATGACGCCTCTTCCGCCCGGCCCGAGTTATGCAACTCAGTCTAGTGAAAATATTATCTCTGCAATTAACAAATTATGCAACCCATTCGGGGCCGGGCTCGGTTCCGGAGCCCCGGGCCCGAATAGTGCCTGATAGAGCGGCGCGCGGAGCCCGGTAAGGGGCATATCACCGTCCCCGCATGTGCCTGCCGAGGAGGTTCCGCCGCGCAGGCAGGGATCAGCCGGCGGGCAGCCTGGACCGTGCCGGCCGGGCCGATGAGCAGGACGAGGTCTCCGGGGCCGCGTCGTCTCGTCGGCGGGGAAGGCGACTGCGACGGCGCGCGCCGGGAGCTCGGATAGCCACAGAGGGGCACTGGTCGCCCGGCCGGGCAGGACAGCGAGGCCGTTCCTGTTGCCAGGGGTTCCTGTCGTAACGGCCGGTCCCCAGGGAGCGAGCGTCGAGTCGAGTGGCGTCGCCATGCCAGCGCCGCAATTTACTGCCTGCCGGTGCCGACATGCTGGCGTGCGGATGGATGGTGTCAGAGAGCGGCGACTGCACCAGTGCGGCTGCCGGTCTCCGATGCGATCAACCACGCCGCATAGCGTCGGTAGCCGCAGGGGTGTTTCGGCAGATTAGACCTCGGCGGCAGGGCCGGGGCGGCGTCCGCGCCGGGCAGGGCCTGATCGTCAGCCGGTTCCAGGATCCGGTGCCCGCCAGCTACCGCGACACCGGGCCGATGGCCGGCCGCGGGCGCGGGCGAGGTCGCAGTTGATCACCGGGCGGTCACTGACCGCGGAACGCGGAAGGCAGGCGGATGGACCGCAACGTTGCGCAACAGCTCGTCGAGGCACATCTTGTCAGCGGTGACATGGTCCCGGGACAGGAGGTCGCCCTGCGAGTCGACCAGACCCTGACCCAGGACGCCACGGGCACGATGGTGATGCTGGAGCTGGAGGCTCTGGGCCTGGACCGGGCGCACACCGAGGTCAGCGTGCAGTACGTCGACCACAACCTGCTCCAGGCCGACGAGCGCAACGCCGAGGATCACCTGTTCTCCGCTCGGCCGCCCGCCGCTTCGGCCTGTGGTTCTCCAAGCCGGGTAACGGAGTCTCCCATGCCACGCACATGCAGCGCTTCGGCAAGCCCGGCACGACGATGCTGGGCTCGGACTCACACCTGCGCCGTCGGCTCGCTGGGCATGCTGGCCGTCGGCGTCGGCGGCCTGGAGGTCGCGCTGGCCATCGCCGGCAAGCCGTTGTATATCCAGATGCCGCAGATCTGGGGCGTGCGGCTGATCGGTGAGTTGCCCCGTGGTGCTCGGCGAAGGACGTGATCCTGGAGATGCTCCGCCGCCACGGGGTTACGGGCGCGCTGAACCGGATCATCGAGTACCACGGCCAGGGGCTGGAACACCTGTCCGCGATGGATCGTCACGTGATCGCCAACATGGGTGCCGAGCTGGGCGCGACCACCACGGTCTTCCCCGCCGACGATGCGGTGCGCGCGTTCCTGCGCGCCGAGGGCCGGGAGGACGACTTCACCGAGCTGACGGCCGACTCCGACGCCGGCTACGACATCACCGACGAGATCGACCTGTCCGTCCTGGAACCGCTGATCGCACGGCCGACCTCGCCGGGCAAGGTGGTGCCGGTCCGGGAAGTCGCGGGAACAGAGGTCAGCCAGGTCGTGATCGGGTCATCGGCCAACCCCGGGCTGCGCGACTACGCGACTACGCGACTACGCGGCGGCGATGGTCGCCGGACGCCAGACCCATGACGCGGTCGGCTTCGACGTCAACCCCTCGTCCCGGGAGATCTTCTCTGACCTCACCCGGATGGGCGCCACGTTCGACCTGATCGCCGCCGGGGTCCGGATCCACCAGGCGGGCTGCATGGGATGCATCGGAATGGGGCAGGCGCCGGCCACGGGGCGCAACTCGCTGCGCACCTTCCCCGCAACTTCCCCGGCCGCTCCGGCACGAAAGACGACGCGGTCTGGCTGTGCTCGCCGGAGACCGCGGCGGCAGCGACGCTCACCGGTGCGATCACCGATCCGCGCGCTCTCGCCGCGCAGCTGGACCTGGACTACCCGACGCTGGCGCTGCCCGAACGCGCAATGGTGAACACCGCGATGCTGGAGGCGCCGCCGCCGACAGCGGAAGCCGCCGCCGAGGAACTGGTCAAGGGGCCCGACATCTCCGCGCTGCCCGACTTCCCGGAACTGCCGGAGCGGATCGAGGCGCCGGCGCTGCTCGAGGTCGGCGACAACGTTTCCACCGACGAGATCTCCCCGGCCGGCGCCCGGGCGCCGGCCGTTCCGCTCGAACATCCTCAGGCTCGCCGAGTTCACCTTCACCCAGATCGACCCGGGTTGCCCGCGCAGGGCCGCGGAGCTGGCCCAGACCAGCGGCCACGTCGTGATCGGCGGCCACAACTACGGTCAGGGGTCCTCCCGGGAACACGCCGCGATCGCCCCTCGCTACCTGGGCTTGCACGCTGTGCTCGCCAAGTCCTTCGCCCGCATCCACTGGCAGAACCTGGCGAACTTCGGGATCCTCGCCCTCGAATTCACCACCGAGGACGACTACGACCGGATCGAAGCCGGCCACACCCTCCTGATCGACGGGGTACGCGCACGCTGACATCCGGGGGCGAGCTCACCGTGACCAACGCGAGTAAGGGCGAGCAGTACCTGGTCCGGCACCGGCTCTCGCCGCGGCAGGTCCAGATGGCCCGCGGCGCGACCGCGGACACCGGTTCCCCGGCTCAGCGCGCGGCAGGTCCGCCACAGCGCCATCAGCGTTGATGAAGGACGGCGTGACATGAAGGAGGTTGAGGGACGCATCAAGGCAGCCGGACCTCGATCTCCTCCAGCCGCCAGCCGGGGCGACGCGGACCATGTCCAGGAAGCTGAGGATCGCGGGGTGCAGGGCAGGCGCGCCCATTGGGCACGCCGTCCCCGCGCAGCTGCGCCACCGCCGCGCCGACCCGGCCGTAAGCGCAGACGATGTAATGGCCGCGCATCCGGCCCAGCAAGACATCCATCCGCTTCCTCCGCAGCCAGCTCGCCAGCCCGCCGTCCGCGACCAGCTGGGTGAAGGCGCTCATGGCGGCGGCCAAGGCGACCACGCCGGGCACCGTGGTGGGCGTGATGACGGTCATGTAGAACGCGTTGAGCAGCCCTCAGCCCTCAACGACCCCGGCCGTCGGCGACGGCCGCGCCCCGCCAGCGCCAGAGGAGGCCGCAGCCCGGCGAGCAAGCTCGCCCGCCTACTGCCCTCACCCGTTCCTCCCTGCCCGGTGGCATTCCGCTTCCGCGGAGACCAGGACCGGCGGGACTACGGCATGCCGGGCAGCCCCGCCCAGGGAAAACGTGACCTGCATCCCTGCCGGGACCGGGGCGCGCGGCTGGGCCGGGTCCGGCCGGAGCCCGGCAGTCCACGGGGAATGGGCTACCAGGGCATGCGGCGGCCGTCGGTGTTGACGACGTCCACGCCGAACCCGTCCCTGGCTTCGGGTGCTCACAGAGCCGGGCATTCAAGCCCTGCACCTGCTCCCGGGCCCCCGCAGGTACTCCCCAGGACCCGCCAGCGCGCATCTCGCCTCCGGCGTCAGCTGATTGCTAATATTGGCAATTGCTGAGCCTCATGACGGGCGCGGGGGCCCTTATCGGGGCACGATGAGCTGCATCATGAGGAGCTGCATGCGGTGACGGTCAGGCGATCCGGCGCCTGTGCAACACTCCGCGAAAACCAAGGGCCAGGGAGGCTGCAGGGTGAGCGCGCCGCTGTACCAGCTGAAGGCGGACTTCTTCAAGACGCTGGGCCATCCCGCCCGGATCCGGGTGCTGGAACTGCTCTCCGATCGCGAGCACGCGGTGGCCGAGATGCTCCCGCAGGTCGGCATCGAGGCAGCGCACCTGTCCCAGCAGCTGGCGGTACTGCGCCGAGCGAACCTGGTGACATCCCGCAAGGAAGGCTCCACTGTCTACTACGCGCTCACCAGCCCGCACGTGGCCGAGCTGCTGGCCGTGGCACGGCTCATCCTCACCAGCGTCCTAGCCGGCCAGGCCGACCTGCTCCAGGACCTGCGCGCCACCGCCAGCTGACGCCCCGCCGTCGGGCCGACCTCGGAACTGCACGGGAGCACGCGGTCCAGCGCCCCGGCCAGCCAGATGCCCGCTCACCGGCCAGGCTACCCGCCAGTGTCAGGCCGGGATGGCGCGTGCCGGCCCTAGCCGCGGCGGCGGTGCGCCGCCCCACGGCCGGCTTCCTTCTCCTGCCCGCGGCCGGCTGGTACGTTGACGATCTGATGTCCTTCTCAGGTGGCCGGCGGGACCGGGATGAGTACGTGATGTGGTGGCGCCCCCAGACAACCCGGCCCAGGAGGCCGTCGTGACGCTTCCCATCCACCAGGTGAAGGCGGACTTCTTCAAGACGCTGGGCCATCCCGCCCGCATCAGGATCCTTGAGGTCTTGCGGGACGGGGAATGCTCAGTAGCCGAGCTCATCCCCAGGGTCGGCATCGAGGCGTCTCACCTGTCCCAGCAGCTCGGGATCTTGCGGCGGGCGAACATCCTCCAGGTACGCAAGGAGGGCGCAGCCGTCCGCTACTCGGTGGCCGATCCGCGGATCTTCGAGCTCCTCGAGGTCGCCAAGGCGATCCTGACCAGCTCGCTCGCCGGGTCGAGCCAGCTCCTCGCCGAACTCCAGGCTACGGACTTCGCCGGCCGGCGCGGCTCTCCCGGCCGACGCGGGAGCGGCTGAGCAGTCCGCCAGGCGTGGTTCCCGCGGGACGCCCGGACGCGGGCAGCCGGCGGGCGCAGCGCGACGATGGGGGCCATGGATGCCGGTGACGTCGCGTCGCCACCGGGGGGTGCCACGGAATGCTCATCCGCGGAGGCAAGAGGTCCTGCCCCGCGCGCCGCGGCCGCCGCGGGAACGCCTGCCGCGATCCGGGCCTCCGTCAGCTCGCCCCGGCGGCCTCGCCTGGTGGCAAGAGCCGTAGCAGCTCCAGGACGAGATGGACGCGGAAGCCGAGCTTCAGCCCGGTGAGCCAGGGCGCGCCGGCCTCGTTTACCCTGGGGTCGCGAGTGCAGGCGCCCGGCCCGAGAACCTGTTCCAGGAGACGGTCGAGGGTGAGCACCGCAGCCAGATCCACCGCCTCAGCGAGCCGCCGGGTGTCCCTGCCGGCGAGCTGGTGCCTGCCGAGGCGGGCGAGCAGATCGGCCGTGGCAGGCTCGACGGCGCCGTTCTGGCTCTGGAAGTGCAGGCCGCGGGCGAGGTCCCACACCCAGGGCGCGACAAGCGGGAGCAGGCGGCGATCTGCGCGCAGCGCGCTGACGAGAGCCGGCCCGAGAACCTCTCGAAGCGCGTCGTTGCAGATCCCGGCAATCGCGTCGCTGGTGGCGGCGTCGACTGGCCCGAGCGCGGCGGTCAGCGCCTCGTCGAGCAGCCCGTCTGCGCCGACCAGCTCAGCCATGCGGGCCGGCGCACGGCGCAGGAAATGAGGCTGCGCCGGGGAATCGGCGCGCTGGGCTGACTGCCCGCGGCGCCCTGCTGGCACCGCCCTTCATCCGGCACAGGCCGTCCCCGGCGGTGCGGGCCCGCTCAGGCGGGTGCGCCTCGCCGCGGGTACGTACCCGCGCGGCACTGCATCCCCGGGCGGCCAGTGCCCGGTCAGGAACGGAGGACATGCTTGCCTGCTCCTTGCCTCGGCCGACAGGCAGGCGCCGTCCGGAGATCAGAGATCCGGCGCCGGATCTGATCCTTCCCGGTTCCGTTCCCCTCCCCTGCGCCGGGCGGCTGCCTGGCAACATGATAACTTCATCAACTGTGCAAATCCTGGCCCTGCTGCGATCCCTCTTCACGCGCCCGGTAACCGAGCACCTCCCCCGGCCCCCCGGCCCGGCTCGTCTAGCGCGTTTCCCGGGGTCGGTCCAGCTTCGCCACGTTGATGCCGGGTCCTGCAACGGCTGCGAACTAGAGATCGCATCGGCTTTCGGCCCTGTCTATGACGCTGAGCGCTTCGGCGCCCGCCTCACCGCCTCCCCCCGCCACGCCGACGGGGTCCTTGTCACCGGGGTGGTGACGCGGAACATGGCCGTCCCGCTCGAAAAGACCCTCGACGCGGTCCCGGCACCCCGCGTGGTCGTGGCCTGCGGTGATTGCGCGCTTGGCGGCGGGCCGTTCGCCGGCGGCTACGGAGTGGCGGGCCGTGCCGGGGCGATCGCCGAGCCTGATATCGCCATCCCCGGCTGCCCGCCCGGCCCTGTGGCCATCACCCAGGCGCTCCGCGCGCTGACCGGGCGGTGAGCGCCGCCCTCTTCCTCGGCGGCCTCGGGCTGGGAGCCGCCGGGGCCCTGGCCGGCGCGGCCCTGCCCGCCCGGGCCAGGGTGCCGGCCGCGGCCGTGCTCACCGCAGGAGCCTGCATCGCGGCTTTCGCCGCAGCGGCCAGCGTGCTTGCCTCCGGGGGCACGATCACCTTCCGCTCCGCCGAGATCCTGCCGCTGACGGGGGTCTCGCTGTCTCTTGACCCTCTCGGCGCGATCTTCGTCATCACGACCGCCGTCGTCGGCCTGGCGGTGAGCTGCTACGCCTCTGGCTACGCGGCCAGCGGCGGCAGCGGCCGTACCGCTACCGCCCTGCTGCCGCTGTTCATCACGAGCCTGCTGCTCGTCCCGGCCGCGGCGAGCGTCGCGACGTTCATGGCCGCATGGGAGCTGATGGCGCTGTCCTCCCTGCTGCTGCTGCTCACCGGCCACCGGCGGCGCGAGGCCCGCGACGCGGCCCAGTGGTACGCCGGGATGACCCACGTCGGCGCCGCCGCGATCCTGCTCGCGCTGGTCCTGATCAGCGCGCACGCCGACGGCCAGTCGTTCGCCGCGATCCGGGCTCATGCCGGCAGCCTTCCGCCCGCGGTCCGCTCCCTCGCGTTCCTGCTCGCCCTGGCCGGCTTCGCCTCGAAGGCCGGAGCGGTGCCGCTGCACGTCTGGCTGCCGCGCGCCCATCCCGAGGCGCCCGGCCCGGTTTCCGCGCTCATGTCGGGTGCCATGGTGAACCTCGGCATCTACGGCATCGTGCGAACAGGCGATGGCCTCCTCGGCGGAGGTCAGATGTGGTGGTGGCTGGCCGTGGCCGGCCTCGGCGTCGTCTCGGCGCTGTTCGGCGCGCTCCACGCCGCGGCGAGCTCGGACCTCAAGCGCCTGCTCGCATATTCCACGGTCGACAACATGGGCATTGTCCTGATCGGTGTCGGTGCCTCAGGCGCCCTCGCTGCCCGTGGGCACGGCGTCCTCGCGGCACTGGCCATGGTCGCGGCGCTTTTCCACGTGATAAGCCACGCGGCCGTCAAGGGCTGCCTGTTCCTGGGCGCGGGATCGGTCCAGCACGCGGCCGGCACCCGCGACCTCGACCGTCTCGGCGGGCTCCTCCGACGGCTGCCGGCGACGGCCACCCTGTTCGGGATCGCCGCGCTGTCGATCTGCGCCCTGCCGCCCTTCAGCGGTTTCGCGGGCGAATGGCTGCTGCTGCAAGCCCTCCTGCGGGGCTTCTCCGGCCACAGCGCGGCGACGGCAACAGCGCTGCTGGCGGGCGTCGCGGCGCTCGCGCTGACGGGCGGCCTCACCGCCGCCGCGTTCGTGAAGGCATTCGGCATCGGTTTCCTGGGCCAGCCCCGCACGCCCTCGGCCGAGGCCGCAGCCGAGGTAACCCCGGCGATGGTAGCCGGCATGGCGCTCCTTGCCGTGCCGTGCCTTGTTCTCGGCGCAGTCCCCGGTGCCATCGTGCCGCTGCTGGTCAAGGCCTCGGGCACAGCCCTGGGCGGCACACCGCCCGCCCCGGTCCGCACAGGCACGGGTCTCGCCATCGCGGGGAGCACGGACGTGATCCAGCCGGCGCTCCTGACCGCGGCGCTCATCGCCGCGCTCGTTCTCGCCTGGGCGCTCGTCCGCGCCCGCGCCCGCGCCCGCGCCGGAGCGCGGCGCGCCGAGGCCTGGGCATGCGGCCGGGAACTGCAGACAGCGCGGATGCAGTACACGGCGACGTCGTTCGCCGAACCGCTCCAGCGCGTCTTCGAGGACGTGCTGCGCCCCGACCGCGACCTTGATGTCAGCCACCTCGCCGAGTCGCAGTACTTCGAGGATGCCATCGCCTACAGCAGCCGGATCGACGACGCAATCGAGCGCCACTGGTACCGGCCGCTGATCGGCCTGGTCAGCCGCTGGGGCGAGGTGGCACGGCGCGCCCAGAACGGGAGCATGCACCGCTACCTTGCCTACGGGCTCGTCGCCCTTGTCGTTGTGCTCGTGCTGGCATGAGGGCCTCACTTGCCGCCTCAGCCGGCGTGTCGCTTCTCCAGGTCGGCGCGGCCGGCATCGGCGGCCCGCTCCTTTACGGCCTCATGGCGAAGGTGCGGGCACGGGCTGAGGGACGCGCCGGCGCTCCCGTCCGCCAGCCTCTCCTCGACCTGAGGAAGCTCCTCCCGAAGGAGCGCATCCACGCCACGCACTCCAGCGCGGTGCTCCCACTCGCCCCGCTCGTCCTCATCGCCTCTACCGCGGTCGCCGTCGCGATCACGCCGCTCATCTCGACCGGGCCCGCGCTCGGCCGGACCGCGGACGTGTTCGTCATCGTCTTCCTCCTCCTCCTGGGCTCGGTGGCGGTCGCCCTGGGCAGCCTCGACGCGGGCACCGCGTTCGGGGGAATGGGGGCGAGCAGGGCGATGACGATCGGGGCGCTCGCCGAGCCCGCCCTCCTCGTCGCGGTGCTCGCGCTGTCCATACAGGCCAGGACCTCGAACCTGCCGGGGATCGTCTCGGCCACCCTCGCCCACCCCCAGTGGATAGCGAGCCCGGAGCGGGTGCTCGCCCTCTTCGCCCTCGTCATTGTCGTGTTCGCCGAGACCGGCCGGATCCCGGTCGACAACCCCGCCACCCACCTTGAGCTGACGATGATCCACGAGGCGATGGTGCTGGAGTACGCGGGGCCTGAACTCGCGCTCGTCACCCTCGGCGAGGCGATGCGCCTCGGGCTCCTCTTCTCGCTGGTGGCGAACCTGTTCTTCCCCTGGGGCATAGCCGCGACGGCAAGCGTCCCGCGCCTCGTGCTCGGGCTGGCAGTGCTCGGAGCCAAGACGGCCGCGATCGCCGGGGTGATCGCCGTCGTCGAGGTCTCCGCTGCGAAGCTGCGGCTGTTCCGCGTTCCCGAGATCCTCGCGGCCGCGTTCGTGCTCGCCGTGCTGGCGGTCGTCACCGGGCTGGTCATGCCATGACCGGATTCGCCTACCACGGGCCGCTCGGCCTGGCCGCCGGGGCCGTGCTCGCATGCGCTGTAGTGACGCTGTGGCGGCGTGACCTGCGCGCGATCGTCTCGGTCCTCGCCCTCCAGGGAATCGCCCTGGGTGCCACCGCCGCGGTGCTCGCCGCCCACTCCCGCGACATCGGCCTGGGCATCACCGCCGCACTCGTCCTGGCCGCCAAGGGGTTCATCATCCCGGCCCTGCTCCGCCGGGTGGTCCGCCGCGACCCCGGCAGCAGGGAAACAGCCCCCCTGGTCAACGTGCCGGCATCCCTTCTCGCCGCCGCCGTGCTCATCGTCGTGTCCTACCTGGCGAGCGGGAAGGTCACGGCGCTGGCCCCGGGCACCGCCTCCGGGCTCGCCCCGATCGGCGTGGCCACGGTCCTCATCGGCTTCTTCATGCTCTCGACGAGGCGCAAGGCCGTCTCCCAGATCGTCGGGCTCCTGCTGATCGACAACGGGGTCGCGCTCGCCACGTTCCTCCTCACGGGCGGCGTGCCGCTCCTCGTCGAGTTCGGGACATCCCTGGACGTCCTGCTCGTCGTCGTCGTCCTGCGAGTCCTCGCCACGACGATGCGGGCCCGCTTTGGCCCCTTCGACCTCGACCAGCTCCGGGAGCTCCACGACTGATGCTTATCTACGCTGTCCTCGCCGTGCCGCTCGCCGCCGGGATGGCCGCCGCCGTCCTGCCGTGGTGGCGACTGGCCGGCTGGGCCGCGGCCGCGGCCAACGGCGCCGTCCTCGTCCTGGGCATCGCGCTCGCCGCAGAGGCCACGCACCGCCGCCTGCCCGTGGTAGCCGGCGGCGTGCTGCGCGCCGACGCGCTCAGCGCCTTCATGGTCGTCGTCATCGGCGCCATCGCCTTCCTCGCCTCCGTGCAGTCAGTCCGCTACCTCGGCGCCGAGACCGGGCGAGGGGCCTGCACCGCCCGCCATGCCGTGCTCTACACGACGCTCATCCAGGCTTTCGTGAGCTGCATGCTCCTCGCGGTCCTGGCGGCCAATCTCGGCGTGACGTGGGTGGCGGTGGAAGCCACGACGATCGCCACGACCTTCCTCGTCGGTCACCGGCGAACCGACGGGGCACTCGAGGCGTCGTGGAAGTACCTGGTGATCTGCTCGGTCGGCATAGCGCTCGCGTTCCTCGGCACCGTCCTGGTTTACTTCGCGGCCCTGCACGCCGGCGGCCACGCGGCCGGGTCGCTGGACTGGACCTCCCTGATGGCGGGCGCCCGCCGCCTCAACCCGGGCGTGGTGCGCCTGGCGATGGGGCTCCTCGTCCTCGGGTACGGGACGAAGGCCGGGCTCGCTCCGATGCACAGCTGGCTGCCGGACGCCCACAGCCAGGCCCCGGCCCCTGTCTCCGCGCTCATGTCCGGGGTTCTGCTCACTGTGGCCTTCTACGCGCTGCTGCGCTTCAAGGCGATCGCCGACGGCGCGCTCGGGCCCGGGTACCCGCGGGCCCTCCTCGTCGTGGCGGGACTGGCCTCCCTCGGGGTCGCGGCATCGCTGCTGCTGACGCAGAAAGACTACAAGCGCATGCTCGCTTACCACAGCATCGAGCACATGGGCCTGATCGCCCTCGGCGCGGCGGCGGGAAGCTCGCTGGCGATCGCCGCGGTCCTGCTCCACATCCTCGGGCACGGGCTCGCCAAGGGGGTGCTGTTCCTCGCCTCCGGCGAGATCCTCCTAGCCGAGGGCACCAGCGAGATCGAGAAGGTTCCCGCTCTCCTTTCCCGCCGGCCTGTGCTCGGCGGGATCTTCGGCTTCGGCCTCGTGGCACTCCTGGGCCTGCCGCCATTCAGCCTCTTCGTCAGCGAGCTGAACATGGTGCGCGCCGAGTTCACCGCCGGCCTCGGCTGGGCCGCGGCGATCGCCCTCGTCTGCATGGCGGTCATCTTCGCCGCGGTGATGGCCCATGGCCGTCATCTGCTCCTCGGCGAGGCAGCACCCCAGGGACAGCGCGAGGCAGCACCGCGGATCGTCGCCGTGCCGCTCATCACGGGCCTGCTCGCCTGCGCCTTTCTCGGCGTGTCCGCCTGGCCGCTCGAGCCCCTCCTGCACGCCGCAGCCAGGGTTGTCGCCTCATGAACCCGGTCACGGAAGCCGGCGCCCATCGGGCCCGCCAGTGCCACCAGATCGCGGCAGGCGAGCTGACTGCAGAGGCGGCGCGGCTTCTAGCGGCCGGCTACCGGCTCGCCGCGGTCGCCGCCCACGACGACGAGCGCGCGCTCCGGGTCGTCTACGCGTTCTGCGCCGGGCCGCCGGACAGGCGGACCGAGCTTGAGGTCCGGCTTGATCCCGCGCGCCCGCAAGTACCTTCCCTGGCCGGTCTCTCGTTCCCGGCCAGCCGGTTCGAGCGCGAGTTCTGCGACCTGTTCGGCATCGTCCCGGCCGGGCACCCCTTCCTGCGCCGCCTCGTCCTGCACCAGCACTGGCCGCAAGGGTGGCATCCGATGCGCCGCCAGGCCGGGCCGATGCCGCCGATGCAAGCCGACGCTGAGCCGTTCCCGTTCGTCAGGGTCGAGGGACCCGGGGTGTATGAGATCCCGGTCGGCCCCGTGCATGCCGGGCTCATCGAGCCAGGGCACTTCCGGTTCTCGGTCGTCGGGGAGACGATTCTCAAGATGAAGGCTCGGCTGTGGTTCCTCCACCGCGGCGTCGAGCGGCTCTTCGAGGGCCAGGACACGCAGGCGGCAGTGCCGCTCGCGGAGTGCATCTCAGGCGACAGCGCGATAGCGCACAACCTCGCCTACTGCCTCGCGGTAGAGGACGCGTGCCAGATCTCGGTGCCCGGGGACGCGGCACGGATCCGGGCGCTGCTGCTCGAGCTCGAGCGCCTCTACAACCACGTCGCCGACATCGGCGCGCTGTGCAACGACGTCGGCTTCGGCCTCGCCCAGGCACGAGCACTTACCCTCCGCGAACGGCTCCTGCGCCTCAACGGCGAGGTGACAGGCCATCGCCTGCTCCGCGGCGCGATCCGGCCCGGTCATACATCCGTCCAGCGGCTTCCCGGCCCAGCCGAACTCAGCGAGATCGGACAGCGCTTCGATGAGATTGTCGGCCTCGCCACCTCCAACACCGTCGTCATGGACCGGTTCAGAGGCACCGCCGTGCTCTCGGGCCAAGATGCACTCGACATCGGCACTCTCGGCGTCGTGGCTCGTGCCTCCGGACTCACCCTCGACGCCCGGATCGCGCACCCCTTCGCCGATCTCGGCAGCGGGTTCCAGTGCGCGCAGCAGTCCGGCGGGGACGTCATGGCGCGATTCTGCGTCCGGGTCGAGGAGGTCAGGGCGTCGCTCCGCCTCATCGCCGAGCTCGCCGGGCAGGTCAGCGCGCTCAGCGCCACGGCGCCGCAGATGCCGCACCGCGGCGGCTCCGGGCTGGGGATCGTCGAAGGCTGGCGAGGGAGCACAGTCCACCGGGTTGAAGTCGACTCCGCAGGTGCGCTCACGCGCTGCAAGATCGTCGACCCGTCCTTCCTCAACTGGCCCGCGCTCTCCGTCGCCCTCGCCGACACGATCGTCCCGGACTTCCCCCTCGCCAACAAGAGCTTCAACCTCTCCTACGCCGGGAACGACCTCTGAACGAGCACCACCCGGCTCGCCAGAACTGCCGCACAGCCAGGGAGGGCACCGGAGCCCGGAAATTTCCGCCACGGCAACGAGGACCCTGCCTGCGGCTGGGGACGGCGTCCTGACAGGCAGGCCAGCGGGCGCAGATCCTCGCCCGCCCGCATGGACATAGGCGCACCGATTACCTGAGCCGGATTCTCACGGGCCGAGGCGAAGGCAGACCCGGTGCCGCGCAGGATCTCCGGCACCGGCGCCAGCGAAACCAGGATCGTGAGTGGCGCCCTGGCTGACCGTCAGGGCGGACCCGCTCCAGGCCAGCGGGCCAGGCCCGCGAGCAGGTTCTCCGTGACCGCTCGCACGAGACATCGCCCCAACGTCACGGCGTTCAGGTCTGGCCGTCCTCAGCGCACGACTGCCTGGAGATCCAGTTCTGGTACCGCTCGGCTGGCTCACTTCCCCGCTGGAGGCGATGGTCAGTGAGGCATTGCAAAGCGTGTTCGACCTAGTCAGCACAGCCCGCGATCCTGCCTGCGCGCTGAATGGAACCCTGCCTGTCAATGACAGCAACGCACGGCATCACACCGTCGGATACTGCGCTGAACCCGCGCAGGCGCTGCCGGCCGGCAACGTAATCTCCAGGCTCACGAATGAGCGTACCTATCCAGTTGACCTGAATTACCCGGCGTCGGTGCGCAGCCAGTGTGGGGAGTACGGCAAGTGCCTGCACTTTCCGGCTAACAACGACAGGTGGGTAGCGCTCGGTGCACTATTGTCGCCCGGCAGCCATAAAGTACTGCTGCCTGGCAATCAGCAAGCAACAGCAATCGCGCCTATCCCAGCTGGACAGACCGCGATGTTCACCACCACTTTTGACGCCCCAGCGATGTCCTTCGGGTTCCTGGAATCTGGAGTAAAAGTGTTTGCCGCGATCATGACCCGCGGCACCAAGCTCAAGACCGCGGATATTCTAGACAAATCCGTCGAGGCACTGGACGTTGCCGCGTGTGCCCGAGATGGCTGGCACGGATCCCAGTTGCCGCCCAGGCTGGCCGCGGCTGCCTTCTCCTGCGTCGGCGCCTTGCTGCCAGAGATCCTAAAGCAGCTTGGCCGCCCGCTGCTAGGACTGATTGTTGACGCGTTTCAGACGGCTACTGGCTTCGTAGCAGCCGCTCTCGGGTCCGTCTCCGGAAATATCGACAATATCACTGGTGCTTCGACCCACGTATTGACTGTACACGGCGTATCACTTGACACCGTCACTCCAACGGCGGCCGATACGTTCATTGCTGAAGGTCAGAACATCACTGAGCCGTCCCTGCACAGGCCGGCCTGCACATCAGGCTGCGTCCTGTCCGGGGACGCCACCGCCATCCTTGAACATATGACCTGGAGCACATGGACAGGAACCGTTGCGGTAGGCAGCGGGATGGAACACCTTGAGGACTGCATACCGGGCTGCGCCAACGGCGGCCAATACCTTGTACCGGTAGTCGTGACGTTCAGCCACCCGGTGAAAGACTGCACCGCCCAGTATGGAAGCGGAAACACCGCCCTCGGCGGGACACAGTGGTTCTGGTCCCAGGCAGCCTTCCGCTATCCGCAAGGTCTGCCAAAAGCCCTCCAGGGCGCCAATGCACCTCAAGACCCGTGGATGTTCGTGCCGCTTATCGCTCAGGCAAAGCAAAGCTGCAGCTAACGTGCCATTTACCACAGCCGCGGTACTACTGTTTGAGGTGCCGACCTCCGTATCATCTCGATAGCGAGCACATGCTGGCGCCGTCGGCCAATTGATTGACGAGGGTCATTTCGTTGGCCGTCAGGTGGTGGCCAAGAGACGGGCGGATCGCTATCGCTGACCCCGTTGAGGAGATCGCCTGGCGGTAATCCGCCGCGGCGACCGCAGCCAGTGGCCGACCCGCACGGCCTGCTTACAACGCCTGCCCTTCGAGGGACAGCCAGGCGACTGCTTCTGCTCGCCTGACGACTATTGACCACGGATCGGGCTGGTTATGGCAATGCCGCTTGTTGTCGCCTCGTGGCTGGCCATCGCGATGGTCACCGCCGTATGCCCGCTGCTGCGACTGGCTCGGTTGCTGACTGCCGGCGACATGAAGTCGTCATTGGCGGGTTTTGACGTCTACCCGCCGGCGGCCAACGGCACTTGCGTGGGCTGTGCACCGGGCGATCAAGTCGCTCGGTGGCTCTCCCGAAAGCAGTCCCAGGAGCAGCCCGGCTACGGAGGAGTCGATCCGATGGTGCCCGCCACCATCGTGTGCCGCCCGGAAACTCGATCGTGTTGTTGACCTGCCCGTTTCGCCTGCGAAGCTGGTGCGGTGATGGTTGGCTGACAAGGTGCTGCTCAAGATCGTCTGTCTGCTGATGCGTTGGTTATTCGGCCTGACTGTGCTGGTGTTCGGCGGTGACCGGGCGAAGAACGCCGCGCTGCTGGTGCTCCGGCACCCGAACGCGGTGCTGCGCCGGAACGCCGGGCGGATGCGGTACGAACCCGCCGACCGGGTCTGGTTCGCCGCGCTTACCCCGGTTCATCCCGCGGCGGCGCTGGGCGGGGTCTTCCCCGTGACGCCTAGCCACTACAACGGCCACCGCCCGCACCAGTCCCGCTAGCAGCCACCCGACCACGACACGCCGGTCGTCGTACCGCTCAGCGCACCAGTTAGGCCGGAAAGTACTCGGCGACCTGATCAACGAGTACAGCGCCGCATGAACGACTCCACGAACCAGCAGGTCAGCCACCGCGACCCATTTTGAAGCGGTACAGGCAGCGGTCGAGAAAGCCGTGAAAGCCCTCGCCCGCTGTGGCGCACCCGTGACCAGCGCAGCGGCGGCCCGGCTCGCCGCGGTGTCCCGCTCGTTCATCTACGAGAACGACAAGGCGTGAGCCCTCATCACCTCGACGCAGGCCAGAAGCCAGGCACTCGCGGCGGGCCGCATCCCCGCCGCAACGGCGCAGCAAGAAGCGTCGTGGCGGGAACGGGCGCTCAACGCTGAAGAACGCGCCTGCCAGCTCCAGCGTGAGCTGACCGCTCAGCGCCGCATCTTCAACGCGCCACTTTTTGTCCATGGCGAGGGGCTCACTATTACTGGCAGCACCGATTACCGCCAGGTACCTCGGCCAACTCGCCCGCGACCGCAACGACCTCCAGCACAAGCTCGAAGCCGCCCGCGCCAACCTCGCCCGGCTCACCGAGCGGCAGGTCGCCGACCTATTCCCCCGCGGTCCCGAGAAGCAGGCAGAAGGACGGGCCTTACAGACAGCCAGTGCTGCTGCAGGCAACGTTTGCCTCGTCAGGGTTTATCTGGTTGGTGGGATACTGTCGCGGTGTCCTCCGCCGACGCTGACGCCGCCGCTCTGTAGACGGCTCGCCCTGATGGCGCAGCGTGCCGATCTCGCCGATCGTCGTCGCGCCGTCGGCGATCGCGACCGCCAGATCGGTGAGCACCCGGTCCCGGTCATGCAGCGGGACGAAGCCCCGCCGGGCCAGCGCGCCCGACAGCGGCCCCGGTCATACGGACCCGGTCCGCCAGCATCCGGGTCGCCGCCAACCCCGCATGCGACACGACTCCGTGACCGCCGTCCTTGACGCTCAGCCCCCTCGACCACACCTTAGAATCCGCGTGAAAGGTGCCTTCCGATCGCGATTCCGGGTATATCCGCAGTCCCATTATCGCAGATAGAAGGCACCTTTCACACCTATTTACGACTACTCAGCCGAGCTTGCCCGACCCGATGAATAGCGGAGGTTTACCGCACTCCAGCGGTCGAGTCCGGCTAAGTTAGCGGACTAGATCCTCGAATCGCTCGGACTACCTCTCCTAAGAATATCCGGCGAAAAATACTATTAAGTACCGATATATAATCGCTTTGCGATGACGGGTCGTTAATGTCAGCGAACGTTCATGCCGCGCGACCCGACGGCAATACCAGAGCCGTCCACCGTCGCCTGGCCCATCCGACCCGGCCCACCGACGCTATCAACTCCGAGGAGGACCTCATGAGCATCATGGCCTCGCCGCGACGCCAGTGGCTGCGCTCGGCGCCGTGCGCCGGCGCTGCCGCGCTCGCGCTCGCTGGCTTGGCGGCCTGCTCCGCCGGAACGAGCCCGGCATCAGCGCCCCTAGGCGGGGCATCCTCCGCCAGAACGAGCCCGGCATCAACGCCGCCAGGCGGGGCAGCGTCGCCGGCGGCAAGCGCCGGAACGAGCGGGGCGAGTGGCTGGAGGAGCCACCCTTGCGTGCTGCTCACCGGGGCTGAGGCCTCCGCGGCGCTCGGCCAGCGAGTCAGGGCCCTTGAGAATACTTCGGGGGGCCTATGCCAGTACATCTCAACCGGCCTCTCAGCCGGCACCGCATTTATCCAGACCTGGGCCGGCGACTGGCGCAGTTGCAAGCAGACCGTGAGCCTCGGCTCGAAGCGGCCTGTCCCTGTCAGTGGCGTCGGCGATGAGGCGCTCTGGGATGCTAAATTCGGTAATCTCTGCGTCCGCTCCGGCAGCATCGGCTTGCTAGTGATCATTGGCGGCTCGAAGATCAGCCAGCTGTCCGACCACGGCCTGGCCCAGGCAGAAAGTCTCGCGCGCCTGATCCTGCCCCGGCTGTGAGCGTCCGCTCGATCCGGGCTGAGCGGCAGACACCCTCGGCTAGAGACCCGTCGACATCGTCGCGATCACACTGTTCTCACCGGATTCTTGGCGGGGTGCGGTGACGATGTCGTGTCCGGAGCAGGACGATCCGCGGCTCCGCTCGAGTGCTGCGGGTCA
>Ga0066790_10000149_pt1 | contig 22579 bp, 16 predicted proteins | sample OrgsoiDNA2013050_FD_70963 | JGI IMG/M metagenome (GOLD analysis project Ga0066790, IMG submission 70963) | Permafrost soil microbial communities from the Arctic, to analyse light accelerated degradation of dissolved organic matter (DOM) -... | ecosystem: Environmental > Terrestrial > Soil >...
CCCCTATTCTGCCAGTAATCTCCTGTTCTTCCGTCGCCCTTGCCTGTGCCATGAAGGACATACGCTCTAGTGGAGCGGCTGGTATGACTGCCGCACCCTTCTCTCCGACAGGCTGCTAGACTGGGAAGACCATTTCCCTGTGTTTTGAACAGCGGACGTATCCATCGATCACATGGAGCAGTGTTTGAGCTCTCTTTGTCTACACAGCCCGCTTGTTCTGCGGGTCTACTCGCTCTTTCCCTTGATGAGTGTCCTCATTCCAGGCAGAGCCAGTCGCTGGAAGATCTCATCCATCCGTCCTGGTGAATAGGGCATCTCGGCCTCGATCCACCATCTGAGGAGATTGAGAAATGCTCCGGCCAGATACTGAGACACCACTGTCGGGGGTACTGAGGGAAAGCTTTTTTCTGCTAACGTGGTGGCAAGGGTCCTCTCAATGTTCCTGCTCAAGAGTGCCAGTACCGTTTCCCACAACACCCCTGCGCCATGACCTCGCAGCATCGCTTGAAAGAACTGATAATTCTCCTGGGCATGCTGAAACAGTTCCAGACTCGGTACGATCTTCTGCTCCACATTCCTCAGAGAGAGTTGGTGACGAAATGTTTCCAACATCTGCTCACTCACACTTTTCAGCACATCCTCCTTATCGAAGAAATGGGCATAAAATGTGGAACGACCGATCCCCGACCGATCCAGAAGGTCTTGAACGGTAATCGCGTCATAGCGTTTCTCTCTCATGAGTTCCAGCATGGCGGCACTCACCAAATGGCGAGTGCGCAGGGAACGACGATCCTGTTTCTCCTGCTTCATTGAGCCTCTTTCCTTTTCGTACAGTTTGCATTCTCTGTTCCGTAATGAACTTTTTTCCACGATTGCTTCTTGTCGGGTGATCCTTTCCCCTGTATGCTATCACTAACGAACAGTATGTTCATTACGGAACAGTTCATTTCTTTGAAAGGAGCACTCTCATGCACTGGTTTGTGGACCACGTGCACTACAGAGAACAAGGGGAGGCATCTGCCCCTCATACGCGAGGACTCGTCCTCAACTGGGCCTGGCTTTATGACTGCCTGATGTGGTTTGTCACGCATGGCAGGGAGCAGGCGTTTCGGCACATGATTGCAGATCAAGCCCAGTTTCACCTGGGAGAGACAGTGCTGGATGTGGGGTGTGGCACCGGAACGTTGGCGATGGTTGCCAAAGAGCGCGTCGGCGCAACGGGTCGTGTCTCCGGCATTGATGCCGCTCCACGAATGATTGCCCTGGCTCGCCAGAAAGCGGCTCGACGTGGTTGCACCCTCGATTTTCAGGTTGGTCTGATTGAGCAGCTCGCTTTTCCCGACCAGTCGTTTGATGTCGTGCTCAGTACCTTTATGATGCACCATTTGCCTGACGACCTCAAACGTCAAGGACTGGCGGAGGTGGCCCGCGTGCTCAAACCAGAGGGGCGCCTGCTGGTGACCGATTTCAATCGCCCGCAGGAGCATCAGAGCCAAACTGAACAGTTCGGTGTTGGAGAGATGGGTGTTCAAGATCTGCCTGCACTCATGAAGGAAGCGGGTTTCTCTCAGACGGAAACTGGGGAGATAGCGTTCCACATCAGGAGTTTGGGCGGACGGAGAGCAGGACACCAAACCTACGGCTTTGTGCGAGCGAGAAAAAGCCTGGCAGAAGAGAAAAGGAGGACCGTGTAGTCGTTCTCCTCACTCGTCGCCTCAACACTGATTTGCTCTGCGCTGAGGTGACGTGCCTCATTTGATGCGCAATCACAAGCAGTGGCGTGAGACTCTGTTAACCTATTCCCAAACACACTCTAATCCTTTCCGCTCTGCCACTGCGCCAGAGATTTTGTCCGTAAACAGTTTCTCGCACTTGGCCGCAATCAGTGCATCTCCAAAATACGGGGCGTTGAAAGATGGCGCAAGTGGCTGAACGAATAGCCCTCTTGCACCATCCAGAGAGGCTTCCCTGTACGAGGAGCACGAGCGTCTTGTCAATGGCTCTGATCCAGGGAAAACTCGGTCACTTTGATGGGCCTGACATGCAGCGCCACCCTTCCCTCTTGCAGGAAGAGCGAGAGAGCAAGTACTCTTGCGGCCTCCTCTTTGACATAGCGGGCTGTCAGTTGCTCCAGATCCCGGCGAATCACGTTTTGGTCCGAGCTGATGGTCACCATCCCATAAAGGCTGACTGAGCGCCTCTCATCTCCCACACAGACCGCGATGCGGGGATCACGCCGCAGATTCTTCACTTTTTGCGTGCGACCCGGGGTACTCATGATGAGGGTGCCATCCTCCTGGAGGAGATACCAGATCGTCGTGACCTGTGGGCTGCCATCCGTGTTGAGGGTACTGACCACGGCCACACGGTCTTCACGAAGAAACGCTCTGGCCCAATCGGAAAGTATGTGTGTCATCGATCCATCTCCTTTTCTTGTTTCAATGGTGCTCTCTCCTCTTTCGTTCCAACACCTAACAGGACTTCTGCTGGCGCACTTATCCCCTGCGGCCCTTCAAACTGGCGCACTGCTTGCCGGGCTTCTCCAAGCAGGCGTCGCCTTGGCTCTGAGTCAAGCTTTGCCAGGGCTTTCTTCCATGAGGACCCCCACCAGGCAGTCAGCACTTCAAAAGAGGGGAAGTGGAGGGTGAGCGGAATGACTTGCACCTGCACTTCCTGGAAGCCCGCCTGCTTCAGCCTGCTGGCAAAAAGCGCCGCATCCGCCAATGAGAAAACATCGGCCTGTGGCTCTTTTCCCTCTTCTGGCGCTAGCCATTTTGCGAGAATGGCTTCGTCCAGGGTGAACAGCGGGTTGTGCTCTGGCTTCGACCAGACGAGGGTGGCCAGTCTTCCTCCAGGCTTAAGGACACGCCGGATTTCCGCAAGCGCCTGCTGGTGGTTGGGGATCAGCATCAAGCCAAACCGCGAGATCACCGCATCATACCGGTTTTCCGGCAAGTCAAGCTGCTCGGCATTCATGACACGAGTCGTCATATTGCTCAATCCTTCCTGTTCGGCTCGCCGAGCGGCCATCTCCAGCATCTCCTGGGAAATGTCGGTTGCCAGGACGCTTCCTTCTGGTCCCACCTGCCAAGCGGCCAGTCGGCTCTGGTCGCCCGTTCCGGCAGCGATATCCAGAATCTGATCCCCGAGTTGCAGATCTGCCGCCGCCAGCAGCTGCCAGGTTACCGCACTATACAGCTGCTGGCGCAGCTCGGTTAAGCGATCCCAAGCTGTAGCTTGCTGCTTCTCTTGTTGTAAGAGTGCTCCTGTGTTCTCGATTTCTGACATTGGTTCTTCCCCTTTTCTGTTTCCCTTGCACCATCTCCAACGGGGCGGATGCCAGACGGCACTCAGGATCGAGTCATGCTAGCCCCGCGTCGCGCCCTCGCGGACCGGCTGGGCGATCCCGATGAGGTTGCCCTCGCTGTCGTAGAAGAACGTGCCGAGCTCGCCGGTGCCTTTGCTCGGGTAGTTGTCGGGGGCTGCGATCGTGTCGCCGCGTCCCTCGAAGCCAGGCATCCCGAAGCGCTCGAAGGTCACACCCCGGGCTCGCAGATCGGCCAGGGTCGCCTCGAGGTTCTCGACCTCGAATGCCATCTGGGTCGATGCCCCCGACGGCGCTCCCGCTGAGCTGAAGAGATGGAACTCGGTCGACCCGCACACGTAGCGCAGGCCGCCGGTGCGCTCCTCGACCGGCTCGAGCCCGAGCTTGTCGCGGTAGAAGGCGCGTGCCCGCTCAAGGTCCTGAGCGGGGAGCTTGGTGACGGTGTGGGCGTTGCTGAGCGGTCCGGGCATGGTTGTCTCCTTCTTCGTGTGTGTTCTGACGTGGTGATTGGTCATCGTCTGATCTCCTCTCCGGGTAGCGCCAGGCCACAGCTATCCGAGGTCGTCGGAGCGTCCGGCTGCCAGCCGAGACCATTGGGCGATGGGACGTCCGTTGGTGCGGAGCTGGTCGCCGTTGTCGTTGGTTTCCCACCGTTGCGGCCAGCCGACGGGCGAGTCTTCCCACGGCTCCTGCCGCCCGTAGATGGTGAGGTCCATGAGCGCGTAGCTGTTGTCCATGGCCTCGACGCCGCGGATGGTCGTCCAGTAGGTTTCGAAGACGCGGTCGCCGTCTCGTAGGTAGCACACGAGGTGCATCATGCCGGGCCGTTTGGGCGGGGCCAGCAGGACGCCGAGGGAGTCCCGGGCCGAGTACCACGGCATGTCCCAGCCCATGAAGTCGCGGTAGCGGATGCTTTCGTCGTAGGGACCCTGACAGAAGACTGCGTAGGTGATGTCGCGGGAATGCAGGTAGGACAGCTCCGCGACCTGCGATGTAACCCAGGTGCAGCCTTCGCACTGCTCGGGCGCGGGTCGGCCAGGGTTCCACATGAAGTAGTAGGCGATGAGCTGTCGGTGCCCTTCGAACGCTTCGAGCAGGGTGAGCGGCCCGTTAGGCCCGATCAGTGGCGTGGTGGGGTCTACTTCGACTATGGGCAGGCGTCGTCGGGCCGCGGCGATGGCGTCGCCTTCGTGGGTGTGCGCCTTCTCCCGCACCCGCAGCCTGTCCAGTTCGGCCTGGAAGGTAGCCCGGTCGACTACTGCAGGCAGCGCAGCGGTGTCGAGGCCGCCGGCCACCGGCAACCCTCCGTTCTTCGACTCATTGAAATGGTGCTGATCATATGTGTTCATTGGTGTTCCTTTCCTTTTTTATCCCGCATGCAAGAGGGATGACTCATGGGAAGCGGAGAAAGAACAAAACTTCTCCTAACTTGCTCACATCCTCGGCCCGGCTCAGGTGAATTATCTACTCGCAGTATACATCGTTATGGGGCAAAACGCATCGGGAGAATTCCGTATCTCTAGAGTCGAAACGAGTGGATGAGAAGCGTTACTACGGAGAATCCCGTAGAGACGGTCAGACGAGGTGATGTTCGATGGCGTAACGGGTAGCGGCAGTTCTCGAGGAGACCCCGATCTTGCTATAAATCGAGGTCAGGTGCGTATCGACGGTGCGAGGACTGATGACCAGGCGTTCAGCCACTTGCTCATTGGTCAGGCCCTGTGCCACGACGCGCAGCACCTCGACCTCCCGGGCCGTCAGCCCATCTGGATAGGGTGGAGAAGAAACGGAAGTTGGGGATAACGACCCTTCTTCCTGGGTGGAGGCAGGGAGCGCCACCTGTTTTGGCGCGGCAAGGACTTGCTCTGGGGACATCGTGCGTCCCTCGGCCCACGCTTTGGCAAAGGCGTGTGCTCCAAGCTGCGTCCGGCTCGATGCTACTGCCCGATAATAGGCGACGTGTTCAACTGGTGGGAGGGGTGCTCCGATCTCCTCACGCAAGGTTTCCGCAGCCCCCCAGAGATGGGCTGCCCAGATATGGTTCCCTTGAGTGGCCGCGGCTGCTGCTAACCCCTCCAGGCCAGGGATGGTGGTTAGTGTGTCGCCCGACTCGCGCGCTACCTGGACGCCTTGCTCGTAGAGCATCTGGGAATGAGCAGCGTCCTGCTGGGCAGTGGCCAGCCTGGCCAGGGCATAGAGTGAGCGAGCGACACCAGATTCCAGCTTCTTCTCTCTGAAAAGCGCGAGTGCCTGCTCAGTGAGCGAGCGTGCTGAGTCCGTATCGCCCTCATCGAGGGCGAGCACCCCTCTGAGAGAGAGACCATTGGCAATGCTCTCTTTGTCACCCACCTCCCTGGAGAGTGCAAGGCTCTCGTCGAGCCACAGGTGCGCCTGCGCCAGGTCACCTCGAGACACACGGCACATCAGTGCCAGGCTCAAGAGCGAGATCGCGATGATCCGCGTGTCTCCCAGTTCCCGGTTGATCGTCACACTCTCGGTGAGCAGATCACGCCCTCTGGCGTACTCCCCTTGCTCGACGGCCAAACTCCCCAGGTGGTACAGCAGATAGGCGACTGACCGATTGTCACCCACCTCTCTGAAGAGCCTCAGGGACTCTTCAGAGAGCGCGCGGGATGCAGCGAGATTCCCCCGTCCCCAGGCAATATCCGCTAGCAAGTGGAGACAGTTGGCAATACCCCTGGTGTCTCCCAGTTCCCGGTACAGAGTCAGGCTCTGCTCACATAAAGCCTCCGCACGATCAAGCGAATCCAGGACATCATGCAGTTGCGAAGCCGCATATAGGGCCTTTGCTCGTACCTGCGCTGTTACTTCCGCGCTTTGCGAGAGTGCTCGCTCCAGGAAATCCCGCCCTTCACTGAAATAGGCGTGCACAAACCAGAACCACCATAGCGCTGTTCCCAGCCGTAAGGCCATCTCCGCTCCTCCCAGGCGCAAAGCTATGGCTTTCTCCTCTTCTGCATGGGAAGTCGACCAGTGCATGGCTACTCGCAGGTTGTCATGCTCCTGCTCGAGGCGCTCCAACAAGACCGCTTGCTGTGGGCCTGTCATACCCTGTTCGGTTTCTTCGGCCAACGCCAGGAAGTAGGTAGCGTGAGCCCTTCGCGTTGCCTCTGTTTCCCCGTGGGACTCCAGACGCTCCAGGGCATACTCACGAATCGTCTCCAACATCGCGAAGCGTGGCTCCTCTCCCACAGGCTGCTCCACCTGTTGGAGGAGACTTTTGTCGACAAGGGAAGCAACTCTGTCCAGGATGGACGCCGATGGGCTGCCGGGCAGAGTGCAGACTGCTTCGATGGCTTTTAGAGTGCATCCGCCAGCAAAAACGGCAAGTTGCCGGAAGAGCCGTTGCTCCGGAGCATCGAGCAGCTGGTAGCTCCAGGCCATGGTGTGACGCAAGGTCTGCTGCCGTTCCGGCACATCCCGTGACGCGCTGGTCAAGACAGAGAGGCGGCTCCCTAGCCGGGCAAGCAAAGCGTGCGGCGAGAACAGCTTCATGCGAGCTGCCGCCAACTCAATGGCCAGGGGCAATCCATCCAGGCGAGCACACAGTTCAGTGATGGCGCGGGCATTCGTGCCCGTCAAATGGAAATCGGGCTTGACTGCTTGAGCTTGCTGGAGGAAGAGAGCGACCGCTGCCTGCTGCGAGAGCATCGCGAGGTCAGGTAGATGGTCAGGGTCGGGTACAGTGAGTGGGAGCACCGGGAACTCGTGCTCGGCTCGCACGTGCAACACTTCCCGGCTCGTCACCAGGATCTTGAGGTGCGGGCAGCCAGTCAGGAGGGTCGCCACCTGCTCTGCCGCGCTCACCACATGCTCAAAGTTATCCAGCAGCAGCAACATCTGCCGCGGTCTCAACTCCTCCGTAAGAAGGGAGAGGAGCGTCCGGCCACTTCCTTCCCGGATGGCAAGCACCTCGGCGATGGTGGATATGACCAGGGCAGGATCGCTGAGGGGAGCCAGATTCACGAAAAACACGCCATGCTGGAACCGATCACTCAGGTCTGCTGCCACCTGCAAGCCAAGGCGAGTTTTGCCCGTTCCACCTGGGCCGGTGAGTGTTACCAGGCGCACGTCCTCGTGGCGCAGGAGGTCTTGGAGAGCTGCCTCCTCGCGCTCACGACCCAGGAACGGCGTCGGTTGGACCGGCAAGTTATTCGGGAAGCTTTCCAGGGTGCGCAGGGGCGGAAAGTCGGCGGGCAGATCTGAGATCACCAGTTGGAAAAGGCGCAGGGGGCGTCCCAGATCCTTAAGGCGATGCTCCCCCAGATCACGCAGGGACACCCTCTCCGACAGGTCCTGCTCCACAAGGGAACACGTCGTCTGGGAGAGCAGGACCTGCTCGCCGTGCCCGGCGTTCATGATGCGTGCGGCGCAATGCACATCCAGACCAACGTAGCCCTCAACGGTTCGCTGCGGCTCACCGGTGTGCAGACCCATGCGCACCTGGACCGCCACATCATCTGGAAAGGCGTGTGAGGCGAGGGCACGTTGGGCCGCCACCGCTGCGGACACAGCATCGGTGGCGCGGGCAAAAGCCACGAAGAAGGCATCTCCTTGCGTGTCTACGACGTTTCCGTTCCACTGTTCGAATGCCACGCACAGGACCTGGCGGCACTCCGAGAGTACCTGAGCGTAGCGATCACCCAGTTGGGTGAGCAGATGCGTGGACCCGGCAATATCGGTGAACAGCAACGTGACCGTACCGGTTGGCAAATTCTGCATACGTATCCTCTTTGAGCGGCTCTGGCTGGGATGGACGGAAACGAGCACATGCACTGGTCTCCAGCCCTTGTGACACGCGCTGCTTCCTCAAGAAGAGGCCCGATAGCTCTGGCCCCAGAAATGGGGAGTCGGCACCGTTTCAACAAACGAACGGTTTTGAGACACCCCATCACTGTCTAGATTATCCCAAAACCAGTCTTTCTCGTGCTTTTTCCACCACTTCTTTGGTCACCGTTTGCAGGTGGTTGATCTCCAAAATGCGCTCTTCTGAGAGCACATGAAACTGATGCGCAAATCCCACACGCGAATACAATTGTGGGTAGCGTGCTAAACTCTTTTCCAACCCAGGCTGACCAACCAGGATCAAGCCAAAGTTCAGACGATCATAGAGGTCACGAAGCCGTTCTAGCGCCGCCATTTTCAGCCGCTGAGCCTCATCGACTATCACTAACTCTGTTCGTTTCGGCAGACGATAGGCCAGTAAAAAATCATCCTTGATATACCCCTTTAGCTTCGGACGCCCCACTGGCTCCGGTTTCTTCTCCTCGATTTGTGGTGGCGGTGCCTCCTCGTGATGGACTGCAATAAATTGTTCTACGACGGCTATGCGTGAGGAAAGTCCAGCCCGGACTTGTTTGCGACGCTCTAATCTGGCCTTTTCGATCTCCTTCAAGCTCACGGCCTGTCCTGAAAGCTCCTGGCAAATAGCCCGACAGAGAAACGTATCCTGGTAGTACACACGTATCTCTGCCAGATCTGCTGGGTCGTAGCGAATGAGCACGTCTTCTCTGACATACCCGGCTAATGTCGTATCGATATAGCGATAGCCCTCAAAGCGGATGCCATCTTGTTGCACACGACGTGTCTTCCTCACCGTTAAGAGCAGCAGGTCGAGTTGCGAAAGTGTGGTGGGCATGCGGGGTACAAACCCTCCTTTCTCCCAGCGCGAGGCTGGCGTGCATTTGATCTCGCTGTGGACCCGATGATGATAGTCGGAAAGCAACCAGTTCCGAAAGCGCTGCTCAAATGCTGGCAGCGTCAGTTTGGCCTCCACTCCTGTCGATCCTTCTGGGGCGTAACCAGGAAGATCCTGGAGCAATAATTCATTCACGGTTTTGAAGAAGCGCTCTACCTTCCCACGCCCGCGAGGGACTTTGACTTTTGAAAAGGTGAGTTCCATCGGCAGATCAGCCGCTACCTGTTCCATATGTTTACTGGTGAAATCTGGACCATGATCGGTGTAGAACACGCTGGGGATCCCACAGACCTGCCAGCGCGGATCTTCTTTGCGCCAAATAGCTGTTCGCAGTGTTAAGGCGGTGGTCAGCGCCGTGGCTGACTCAAAACTGAGTCGATAGCCCGCAATGGCCCGACTGTAATCATCTTCGATCACCGTTAAGTAGGGCTTGACCGGCTTGCCTGCTTCATCCAGAAGCAAGATGTCAAGTGGGGTATGGCTTGTGCTCTTTGAGCCTCTGATAAGGCAATGAGCGGTACCAACGACTCACTCATCTCAAATCCTCTTGTATTCCCTGGGAAGTCAACAACACGATCTGCTCCCAGTATATCTGATCACCAGAGAATTTGCAAAGATATCACCAGCTTAATTGCAAAGTTTACACCACCTTGCCCTATGAGTGAATACATTGGATACAGGGCAAGGTGGCGAGCACATGATCGACGAGACTAGGGCAGCTGCGCGTCGAACGAACTGAGCGCTTTCATATAGTTGGCGCGCTCGAAGGCAGCAGGTTCGTTCACCGAGCGCTGGCTCATACTGCCGCGCATCTGGGCGACCGAGCGGTATTCGTGCTCCTCCATCCAGAGCTGCATACCATCCAGGATCTGCTTGATACGATCGGTGCCGCTTTCCAGCAGCGCCGAGGTGGTCATAGCCACGTTTGCACCGGCCATCATCGCCTTGATGACATCGGGCGCTGTGTGAATGCCGCTGGTCAGGGCAAGATCCGCCTGAATGCGCCCATACAGGATAGCGATCCAGCGCAGTGGCAGGCGCATCTCGTAGGAAGTGCTCAGTTGCAGATTTGGCACGACCTCCAGTGTATCCAGGTCGAAATCAGGCTGGTAGAAGCGGTTGAAGAGCACCAGCCCGTTTGCACCGGCCTCCACAAAGCGTTTTGCTAAGTTCGGGAACGCGGTGAAATAGGGGCTGAGTTTGAGCGCGATCGGTATCTTGATCTTCGCCCGGACATCCTTCACCAGCTTCACATACTCATCCTCCAGCTCCGCGCTCGTCAGGTCCAGATCGGTAGGCACGTAGTAGATGTTCAGTTCTAGGGCGTCGGCCCCGGCCTGCTCGATTTTCTGCGCGTAGTCAATCCAGCCGCCCGACGAGATGCCGTTCAGGCTTCCAATCACCGGAATACCCACCGTTTGCTTAACGTGGTGGAGGTGCTCCAGGTACGGCTCGGGGCCCAGGTTATAGTAGTCCAGGTCAGGGAAATAGCTCAGGGATTCCGCGTATGTATCGGTGCCGCGATTGAGATAATGATCCAGCTCGAAGCTTTCGTGATTGATCTGCTCCTCAAAGAGCGAATACATCACGATCGCAGCGGCACCCGCGTCCTCCATGCGCCGTACCAGGTGTAGCCTTTTCGAGAGCGGCGAGGCCGAAGCGACCAGGGGATTTTTGAGTTGTAGGCCCAGGTAGGTTGTTGTCAGATCAAGCGTTGTCATACTTTTTTCTCCCTCGGGGCGGTCCGCTAGAGACCGCCCTCCATCTGGTAATGCTTACTTGTGAGGCTCGAACTCGTCGCTGTGTGCCAGTTGCTGATAATGATCCCAGCGTCGTTTGACATCTTCCTTCGCCAACTGCATCAACGTATCGGCGCGCGTCTCACTGCTTTGCAGCAGCATGCGATAGCGTGTCTCATTGTAGGCGAAATCCTCTAATGGGATGCTCGGCGCTTTGGCATCGATGGTCAGTGGATTCTTGCCCTCCTCGGCCAGCAATGGATTGTAGCGGTATAGCTGCCAGTAGCCGCTCTGGACCGCCAGTTTCTGCTGATCGAGTCCCCGGCGCATATCGATGCCGTGTGCGATACAGTGGCTGTACGCGACGATCAACGATGGTCCGTCGTAGGCTTCGGCTTCGATGAAGGCTTTCAGCGTCTGCTGGTCGTTTGCTCCCATTGCCACACGCGCCACGTAGACGTTCCCGTAGGCCATTGCCAGCAGGCCCAGATCCTTCTTGGCCGTCGCCTTGCCACGCGCCGCGAACTTGGCGACCGCCGCCCGTGGAGTGGACTTCGATGCCTGGCCGCCGGTGTTGGAATAGACCTCGGTGTCCAGGACCAGGATATTCACGTTGCGACCAGAGGCCATGACGTGATCCAGGCCGCCGAAGCCGATGTCGTATGCCCAGCCGTCGCCGCCGATGATCCAGACGCTCTTCTTCACCAGCGTATCCGCCAGACTCAGCAGGTTCTGGACCCGCAACTGCGCGACCTGATCCAGATTGCTCAGGCCCTGAAGCTGTGCTTTCAGGCGGGCGACACGCTCGCGCTGCGCCTTGATGCCTGCCTCCGTCGATTGATCAGCGTCCAGAATAGTGGCAACCAGATCGTCGTTGACAAGATCGGTGCATTGTGCCAGGAGCTCGCAGGCGTACTCCAACTGCTTGTCCAGCGTCACGCGCATACCCAGGCCAAACTCGGCGTTGTCTTCGAAGAGGGAATTGGCCCATGCTGGCCCGCGTCCCTCGCCGTTCTTTGTCCAGGGCGTCGTTGGCAGGTTGCCTCCGTAGATGGACGAGCAGCCTGTCGCGTTTGCCACCACCATGCGATCGCCGAAGAGTTGCGTTGCCAGCTTGATGTAGGGCGTTTCTCCACAACCCGAGCACGCGCCCGAGAATTCGAAGAGCGGCTCCAACAACTGCGAATTCTTGATCGCCCCCAGGTTGATCGCCGTATGGTCAATCTCGGGCAGTTCAAGGAAGAAGTTCCAGTTCTCGTTCTCCTGTTCCCGTAAAGGTGGTTGCGCCTCCATGTTGATTGCCTTGCGCCCGACCTGCTTTTTGTCCTTCACTGGGCAGGACTCTACGCAGAGAGCGCAGCCGGTGCAGTCTTCAGGCGAGACCTGCAGCACGTACTTCATGCCAGGGAATTCTTTGAAGTGCGCGTCCGTCACTTTGAACGTCTCCGGCGCGCCTTCCAGTTTATCCGCGTCGAATACCTTCATGCGGATCACGGAGTGCGGGCAGACCATCACGCATTTGCCACACTGGATGCAGATGTCAGGGTCCCATACCGGCATCTCCAGCGCGATGTTTCTCTTTTCCCAGGCCGCCGTACCGGTTGGGTAGGTTCCATCGACGGGCAGTTTGCTTACCGGCAGATCGTCCCCATCACCGGAGATCATCCGGCCCAATACCTCGCGCACAAATTCTGGTGCCTGTTCCGGTACTGGAGGACGCCGCGTCAGCATCGGCAGCGCGACACCGCGTGCATTTGTGTGACCGTTGTGTCCATTTCCGGCCATACGCAACGCCTCGCTGCTCGGGGCTGAGGTTCCTGTCTGCACTAACCCGGCTGCCGAGGACTTTGCCTGCGTCCCGCTCAGCGCCGCAACGCTTACCGCATCAGGAATCGTTACCTCGTGCAGGTGATCCAGCGTTGCGTCCACCGCACGGAAGTTCTGCTGCACCACCACCTCGCCGCGCTTGCCGTAGGTCTTCTTGATGCTCTTCTTAATCTGCTCGATCGCCTCCTCGCGCGGAAGAATACCGCTGATAGCGAAGAAGCACGTCTGCATCACCGTATTGATGCGCCCGCCCATGCCGATGCTGGAGGCGACCTTGTGCGCGTCGATTACATACAGGTGCAGTTTCTTGTCGATGATCTGGTGCTGCGCCTCGTATGGAATGTGCTCCCAGATCTCTTCCAGCGGATAAATGCTATCCAGCAAGAAGACGCCGCCCGGTTTTGCGTATCTCAACACATCGAAGCGCTCTAAAAACGAGAACTGGTGACATGCCACGAAATTCGCCTGGTCATTGCCGATCAGATAGGGAGCGTGAATAGGACGCGGCCCGAAGCGCAAGTGAGAGATCGTTACTGAGCCAGACTTCTTCGAGTCATAGACGAAGTAGCCTTGCGCATAGTTATCGGTCTCCTCGCCAATAATCTTGATGGAGTTCTTGTTTGCGCCCACCGTTCCATCGGCACCCAGGCCCCAGAAGACGCATTGGATCGTCTCCGGACTCTCAACCGAGAACGATTGATCGTAGTCCAGGCTGGTATGGGTCACGTCGTCGTTGATGCCTATCGTGAAGTGTTCCTTCGGCTCAGCCTTTTGCAGCTCATCGTAGATCGTCTTCACCATCGCCGGTGTGAACTCTTTAGAAGAGAGTCCGTAGCGACCGCCAATAACCCTGGGTGAACCGCTCAGTCCCTTGACGCGTCCCTCATTCAGCGCTGTCACTATATCCATATAGAGCGGCTCACCGATACTGCCGGGTTCTTTCGTGCGATCCAGGACCGCGATCGACTTCACCGTAGAGGGCAATGCCTGCAAGAAGTGCTCCACCGAGAAGGGGCGGAACAGCCGTACTTTGAGCACGCCGACTTTTTCGCCCTGTGTCTGCAAATATTCGGTCGTGGCCTGTACCGTTTCCGCACCTGAGCCCATCAGGATAATCACGCGTTCGGCATCGGGCGCACCCACGTAGTCGAACAGGTGATACTGGCGTCCAACCACGCTTGCAAACTTATCCATCGTCTCCTGTACGATGCCTGGGCAGGCGAGATAGTAGGGGTTGACGCTCTCGCGGGCCTGAAAATACACATCGGGGTTCTGCGACGTGCCGCGAATAATTGGATGGTCCGGCGAGAGGGCGCGCCCGCGATGGGCCTCGACCAGGGAATTATCAATGAGCGCCTGGATGTCCGTGCGGTCCAGTTGCTCGATCTTATCTATCTCGTGCGAAGTACGAAAACCGTCAAAGAAGTGCAGGAAAGGAACCCGCGCCTTCAGCGTCGCGGCGTGCGCGATCAACGCCATATCGTGCGCCTCCTGCACTGAGTTCGAAGAGAGCAATGCGAACCCTGTGGCACGCGTTGCCATCACGTCAGCATGATCGCCGAAGATCGACAATCCTTGCGCGGCCAGCGAACGTGCCGCCACATGAAATACAACTGGCGTCAGTTCGCCAGCGATCTTATACATATTCGGGATCATAAGGAGCAGGCCCTGAGACGCCGTAAAGGTACTCGCCAGAGCACCAGTTTGCAGCGACCCGTGGATGGCTCCAGCAGCCCCACCTTCAGATTGCATCTCGATGACCAGCGGTACAGTGCCCCATAGATTTGGTCGCCCCGCCGCTGACCAGGCATCTGATAGCTCACCCATAGGGGTTGATGGGGTGATGGGGTAGATAGCAATAACCTCACTAAGCGCATGTGCGACCAGTGCTGCAGCCTCGTTGCCGTCTATCATCGCCTGTGTGCGTTCCATGAATTTCCTCCTGATAGAGATGGTCCAGTCATTTTGAGTCCTATTGCTGCTAGAATACTGTAGCGGGATCACAATTCGATCACGACATTTTCTGATTATATCACTACTGGGACACGGTGGTTTCCTGGATAAGACGAGGCCCGCTATTTGGTAGAATGGTATTATAGAAATGTATGCATCTTATAGCCATAGGCTATGATAGAGCAACCTGACGGTATTTTTGATAACCCTTCTATACTAGAACTATGAGCGAAGGTGCTAATCAGTCAAAATATGAAGCAGTATGAGCGAAGTTACTAAGCAACCAAAGAACGAAGTACAGAGGCTTACCAGTACAAAGACGACGCCGCAGCAAAACCGTGTGGCGCTGCTTGTTGGAATTGCCCTGCTATGTGTTTGTATTCTGGCCCATCCCTATGCCATGGATGTGGGGCCGAGGGCACCTGCTTCCTTTCTGGTATTCATTATTCCTGCTATTTTTGCGGCACTCATGACTGCATATCTGCTTTTTGGACAATTTCTCGGTACTCGTCTTCCGTCGTTGGCGATACTTGGTACTACGTATCTGTACGTGAGCATGATCAATATTCCCTATCTCCTGGTATCGCCTGCAATTGGCGCTCATTATATTTTCTCTGGAAGCCAGGATACGATAGGGTGGCTGTGGATCTTCTTGCAGATAGGCTATCTATCCGGTATCTTTCTCTACCTGGTCGTCAATAGATGGTACAACATCAAACGCATTTCCCGCCTTGCCGCAAAACGTTTCCTCTGCTTGCTTCTTATCATCACGCCACTTCTGGCTGTGTTCTTATTTGTGTTGGCCCTTGATCCTCTGCATATGCTCCCAAAAATTATGGGTGGGGACCCGACCTCGCCTTCCTATACGCCATTCATACGCGTGCTGATTTTCAGTCTGAACGCCTGTATGTGTCTAGGCGCGTTGGTTTTTCTACGTGATGGGAGTGTTCTCCACCTCTGGCTCAGAGTAAGCACGCTCGCGGCGCTCATCACTGTCTCATTCAACCTGTATTCAAGGGGACGCTATAGCATCGGCTGGTACACTTCGCGGGTGAATGGCTTAATGGCTGCGACGCTGGTGTTGTGCGCGCTCCTCTATGAAGTCAATAAACTCTATACGCGCCTGGCGCAACAGAACGAAGAACTCGCGAAGCAGAATCGCCTGCAGAGTGATTTTCTCTCAATCGTCGGGCATGAATTCAGGACCGCGCTCACTGGAATACTGGGCTTCAGCGAAGTGATCCGCGAAAGAGAGCTGGACGATCAGGATGTGCAGGAATACGCTGCCGATATCCACACCGATGCCACGCGCCTGATCAATACTATGCTGGATCTTGAGCGTATGAAGTCCGGGCGTATGGAGATGAACTGGGAAGCCATAGAGATGAACGCGCTCATCCAGGAGATCGTCAATCATCGCTCGGCTGCATCAGGTGAGCAGATTTACGTCGACCTTGATACGACTCTGACCTCTGTACAGGGGGATCGTGATAAGCTGACCCAGGTGCTCATAAATCTGCTGAGCAACGCGAGCAAATATACGCTCGATGGCAGCCCTATTCTCATTGGAAGCAAGCGAGAGGGAGATGCGGTTCATTCTATTGGGAGCAATTAGCGTCACAAGCCCCGTCGCTCAAATCCCATCACCCTGGCAATGGTCGGCTATACTAGTCAACTTTCTGGGCTTCTTCCTGCTCTTTCTCACCATCCTGCTCTTCCCAGACGGACACTTTGTTCCTCGCTGGACCCGTTTTGTGGTAGTGGTTTACCTTCTCCAGTCGGTGAGCTATAACTTCTTCCCCACTGTGACCTTTCAACTCACTACCTGGACCCCTGTTCTTGGAGATTTTTCATGGATTGGCATTATTCTCGCCACCGTCGCGGCCCAGGTCTATCGCTATCGCCATGTCTCGAATGTCGTGCAACGTCAGCAAACCAAATGGGTCGTCTTTGGCTTCGCGGTACTCCTTCTTTCCAACATAGGAGCCACCCTCCTGTTGTTAGTCTTGCCTCCATTAAGCCTGACCAGTTTCCTCATTTCCCTGGCCTTTGGCTCTGATTCCAGCTTCATCTTGCTCGTCATCCCACTTTCCTTTGGAATTGCCATCCTGCGATATAGGTTGTGGGATATCGATCTCCTAATCAATAGGACTTTAGTGTACGGCATACTGACCATCTGCGTTTTTGGTGTATATACTCTGTTTGTCGGGTATATGAGCTTCCTCTTTGTCGGGTATATGAGCTTCCTCTTTCAAGAAAGATATACTCTCTTCGCCTCGCTGCTTGCGACTGGGTTGGTAGCATTGCTCTTTCAACCCCTACGTGAGTGGCTTCAACGGAGTATGAACAGGATAATGTATGGAGACCGTGATGATCCTTATCGCGTCATCGTACGCCTGGGGCAGAGGTTGGAAGCTACCCTTGCCCCTGATGCAATGTTGCCCGTCATTGTCGAGACAGTTGCCCAAGCACTGAAACTTCCCTATGCGGCAATTGCCCTGAACCACGACGCCGGGTCGTCAATCGCTGCATGCTATGGAACCCCAAGTGGCGGTCTTGTTCATTTACCACTTGTCTATCAAGGGGAACAGATCGGGGAACTCGTGCTGGCTCCTCGTGCTCCGGGTGAATCCTTCACGACCACTGATCGGAGATTGCTCGATAGCCTGGCACGACAGGCAGAAGTCGCTGCTCACACAGTGCATCTCACCATTGATCTACAAAGGTTGACGCACGAACTCCAGCGTTCACGCGGACAAATGGTCACCACACGTGAAGAGGAACGTCGCAGACTCCGGCGTGACCTGCACGATGGCCTTGGTTCCGTATTGGCTTCGCTCAATTGGCGTGCAGGTGCTATCCGCAAGTTGCTTGCCCTTGACCCACCTGCCGCTGATGCCCTCGTCGGTGAGCAGCAAAGCACCATCCGTTCAGCTATTGCTGATATTCGTCACCTCGTTTATGAACTGCGTCCACCCTCCCTCGACGAATTAGGTCTCGTCGGTGCCATTCAGGAACGCGCGGCACAAGAGAGTGCAAGCGGCTTGAGTGTGGATATTGTTATCCCCGAAAATCTCCCAGTCCTGTCTGCTGCCGTTGAAGTAGCCGCCTATCGTATCATACAAGAAGCATTGGTGAATGTGATACGACACGCGCACGCACACAGGTGCTCCGTTCATCTTGAAGTCAAACAAGGATTGCTTCAAGTAGAGATTGTGGATGACGGCATCGGTCTGAAGACTGGATATCGTGCAGGTGTAGGGTTGCTCTCGATGCGCGAGCGAGCAGAGGAATTGGGGGGAAGGTGGGAGATATCGCCATCACAAGGAGGCGGAACCAAGGTTTCTGTCAACATTCCTTTAGGGAACGTAGATGATGAAGAGAGCAGAAAGGAGAAGAGCAATGACACATTTGCGCATTTTGATCGCTGATGACCATCCACTGGTGCGCAGTGGGATGCGTGCGCTGCTGAGTGCAACAGAAGATATGGAAGTGATAGGCGAGGCGGCTACAGGAGAGGAAGCCATCATCAAGGCATCTACTATTCAGCCGGATGTGATCGTTATGGACTTGCGTATGCCGGGGATCAGCGGCATTGAGGCGACGCGCCGCATCCTGCAAGAGAACGCACATATCCGCGTTCTTGTCGTCACCCTCTTTGAGGATGACGACTCGGTCTTCGCGGCCCTGCGTGCTGGGGCGCGTGGCTACATACTCAAGGATGCGAGCGAAGATGATGTACTGCAAGCAATTCGGATCGTGAGTAGTGGTGATGCTATCTTCGATACTCCCGTCGCCCAGCGTCTTATCAACTTCTTCGCAGCTCCTCGACTGACTGAACCCGTTCTACCGTTTTCTGATCTGACCCAGCGTGAGCGGGAGATACTCACGTTCATTGCACAGGGGTACAGTAATGCAGAGATTGCACAATCTCTTGTGATCAACATGAAAACTGTGCGCAACTATATTTCAAGCATCTTCAGCAAATTGCAGGTCGCTGACCGTGCTCAGGCGATTATTCGTGCCCGCGAGGCAGGTATGGGCTAATAGGTGTTTGTCTTGACTCATCTAGCGTTGGTTCATGATTATTGCCAGAGGTGATATTGACACACTCTTCAAAGAAGGTACAAGAAATGCCAGTGTCACGAGACAACAAAGTATGACGAAGAGAAGCAACGCATGCTCAACTCTTAGTAAAAAAGACCTTTTAACAAAGAGATGCTTCTGAGGGAATGACTGCGGTTTGATGTAGAACATATGCGAAGCTGTACGACTCCTACAGTTTTGCGCGGTCAGCGAGGAGATGCTTCTGCACTTTCCCCAATGCGTTGCGCGGTAGTTCATCCACAAAGACGACGCGACGGGGTTTCTTATAGCTGGCGAGACGTTCTCGGCAAAAGGCAATGATATCGGCGGCCTCGGGTGTCTCATTCTTTTTCGCTACGACCATTGCCACGACCTGTTCGCCCATTTCGGGATCTGGCGTGCCGATCACAGCGACCTCAGCGATTGCAGGGTGCTGTGCCAGCACATCCTCGACCTCGCGTGGGTAGATATTGTAGCCGCCGCTGATGATGAGTTCCCGCGCGCGACCGGTGATGGTGTAGTAGCCGTCGCTGCTGTACCAGCCAAGATCGCCGGTCTTGAACCAGCCATCGGGACTGAACGACTCGGCGGTCGCCTCGGGCCGGTTCCAGTAGCCCACAAAGACGTGTGGCCCGCGCACTTCGATCTCGCCAATCTCGTTAGGAGGCAGCGCCTGTCGCGTTTGAACGTCCACGACGCGCGCCTCCTGTCCAGGGAATGGACCTCCGACCGTGCCTGCGCGCCGCTCTCCCTCGTAGGGATTGGTCAGGTTCATAATTGTTTCGGTCATGCCGTAGCGCTCAAGGATGCGCTGCCCAAAGACACGCTCGAAATCTGCGAAGACCTGCGGACTTAGCGGTGCCGATCCAGAGACGAAGAGCCGCAAAGGATGCGCCGGGGCACCCTGCCGTTCGGCCTCCGCCAGCAAGCGGATATACATGGTTGGCACGCCGAAGAAGAGACTGATGCTGGCATCGTTGGAGAGGGTGGTGAGGATATCGACGACCTCGAACTTGCGCCGCAGTATGACGCTGGCACCGTTGAAGAGCGTTCCATGCATGCCGACCATCAGGCCGTGCGTGTGAAACAGGGGCAGCGCCAGGAGCAAGCGATCGTGCTCCGTCCAGCGCCAGGCGGTCGTTATAGCAGCAATATTGGAGATAAGGTTGGAGTGAAGCAGGAGCGCGCCCTTCGCCTGCCCCGTGGTGCCCGATGTATAGCCAATGACGGCGGGATCGGTAGGAGCAGGCAGTGTAGAGCGCGCCCGGTCGGAGCTGGCACGCGCACCGCTTGCGATGAAATCAGTGAAGGCGATATGCTCTAAGGTAGATGACTGTGTGGCGTCCACGACAACTAGTGTCTTCAAGGGTGAGACCGTCAGGCGCTGCAATGCTTCTGCGCCCGCTGTATTGGTTACACACAGCCTCACACCTGCATCGGTCATGATGTGGCGTAGCTCCACCTGTTGATACTGCGAATTGACCAGTACCACGATGCCACCGGAGAGCTGTGTTCCAAGGTAGGCAATGACAAACTCAGGGCGGTTGTCGAGGAAGAGGGCGACGCGCTCGCCTGGCTGCAAGCCCCATTCAGTGAGGGCATAGGCAAAGTGTTCGATTTCTCTATACAACTGCCCATACCTGATTATCCGATCCTCAAAGAAGATGACCGGACGTTGCGGGTGTTGTTGCGCATGATGAAATACTGCCTCAACTATCGAGTTCATAGGAGAGCCTTTCTACCGGGCGAACGAAAAGATTGTACTTTTATAATACCATCATTTCACCTCTCTTGATATGTGAGTTTCAACACAAGCGTAGATGTGGAATAGCCTGAGACAGATCATCTTCAGGTGACTGCCAGCGTAGAAATTTTCAACGTAAGCAAAGAAAAAGTACAAGAATTCAACATAAGCGTAGAAATAGTCCTTTTTCACAATGCTTCCTGTGATTTGCAGGAATTACTGACCTTCAGGGCCAGCTTATGCTTCACTCGCTGATCGGCGCTTTATACTTCATAAGTGGGTTTCGAGTCGAACATGGTAAATACGTCCAACATCTGGGCTTGCAGTTCCCGGTTAGAAGCTGATTCTGCCTGAGATGTTAGGCGCTCTTGGGGCTGACGCTTCCACTGGACACTCGTGGGCATTTTTGCCAGAGGTGGGGAGGCCAGGGATATCAGCGCGCAGACGGTTACTCACTGGCCTTTCGGCAGTTTTGTGACGTAAAGATACAACAGGGATTTTTCAGTCAGCTTGTGGAGCGCATCGACAGCCCGTGGAAAAATGAGGAGTCCAGGCGAAAAATGCTTTTTCTGCCTTCTCTCAAACGGCTTCTAGAGCACCCTCACCATATTGTTTGTCGAAATACTTTTCCGCGTCCGGCGAATAACTTTTCGTTGTATTAGGATGCAACACCGGTAAAACCAGCGTACTCTGCCACATAACTTTTCCTGGCAACGAGCCAGATCGTTTACAGCGTGGCAGGATCGCAGAAACAGCCTTTTTCATGCAAACACGAAAAGTTATATGTCACTCTGTAATGTGGCTTCACAGGCCAATATACAGAGGTGCCAGGAAAAGTTATGTGGCAGAGTACCCGATATTATCAGGAGTTCTTGCGCTTCTACCAAGGCGAGAAAAAGGTTTATTGCAACCTGGAAAAGTTATGTGGCAGGAACAATCAGCCATCATATGTCCTCGATCCTCTTTCCAGGCTGCTTGACAGCAAGCTGATGAAAAGTTATTCGTCACAAAAATGACAATTTTATTCGACAATCAACACACCACAATGTTGTATCCTATCGTCAAAAAACTACTGACAGGCCCGTAGCTCGTAGCACAGCGGTCACGGTACGACGTCCCCGGGCCAGCAATGTTCCTTCAAGAAGGAGCAACACCTTCTGCCACATCGGTTTCGTGAACGCTGACCGAAAGGGGGATAACAGAAGAGCAGTGGGATGGGACACATGACCTTCCTTCTCTGATAAGTCGTTTCCCTCTCCTCTCTGAAAAGAGACAGCAAGTCCATTTCTCAACAGATCACAAGGTGGATCTCTGCGCGGCGACACACTACTGCCAGGTTCCTGGCTTTCCCAATGGCATCACATCTCGCGCTCCCCCGATGTGAGCCAGCCACCACGAAGCGTCATTGCTTCGGATTCCATGCAGTGCCCATTCCAGTTCAAGAGCTCCCGCCCGAAATCGGGCTCGATCCAATGCCGGTGGAATCGCGTGAGAGAACCGAGCCATGCGCTGGAGGAAACTCTCTCCCAATGCCTGAATGAGACAGGCAAAATCGCTCGCAGGATCGCCGAGTCCTGCTACACCAAAATCGATGATCCCAATGAGCCTGCCTTGGATCGGGTCGTAGAGGATATGATAGACTCCAAGGTCACCGTGAATCAGGACGGGTTCGTAGCGCAGGTCGATCTGCCCGTCAAGCACAGGAGTAAAGAGTTGCCGGACCCAGCTCTTCTGGTGGGCCACAAGAAGGGGAAGAGTTCCCGCCGGATATCAGCGAACATGGCCGACCAATCCTCAAGACTCCGCTCTGCCTCTGACATCCCGACCGCATGTTGCTCGACCAACTCCCGAGGAATCGCGTGCAATTGGGAGAGAAAGAGCGCAAGTTGTTCTGCCAAGCGATCTTGCAACGCCTCGTCCTGCCGCAAGAACACCTCACGGGTAAGTGGCTCACCCGCCAGCATGCGGTAGATGACCACATCCTCTGCCTGGTACTCGAATTGGGGAACAGGCATCTCCACACTCCCTCGAACAAGCTCGAGAATGCGGCTTTCGAGAGCGAGCCTTTCTTGGGCGTGCGCGTCTTTGGGGAAGCGAGCAATGAACTGATCATTCAGCATGATGACATCATTGACCAGGCCATCTTGATTGAAATGCATGGAAGTGATGACGAGGGTCGGCAAAAT
>Ga0066790_10000151_pt1 | contig 22523 bp, 19 predicted proteins | sample OrgsoiDNA2013050_FD_70963 | JGI IMG/M metagenome (GOLD analysis project Ga0066790, IMG submission 70963) | Permafrost soil microbial communities from the Arctic, to analyse light accelerated degradation of dissolved organic matter (DOM) -... | ecosystem: Environmental > Terrestrial > Soil >...
CGGACAGCGACATCCCCTCACCTTGCATGCCGTCACGCAGGGTCGTGTCGTAGAGCTGGATCGTGGTCATCGCGAGTAGATCTCCTTCTGGTCGGCGAACGGGCGAAGCGCGAAGCGGTCAGCGCTCGGCGCCGACCGCCTCCGTAATTCGCTCGCTCCGCCGACGCAGCCGCATCAGATCTCGTGTCCTACGCGGCCTTGCTCGGGACCTTGACGACGTCCAGCCACTCGAGGTAGCGCGGGTCGCGCCCGTGCAGCGCGTCGTCGAACACGCGCTGCACCTCACGCGTGATCGGCCCGGGCTCACCGGAGCCGATCACGTGGTCGTCGATCTCGTGCACCGGAACCAGCTCGGCGGCCGTCCCGGACATGAACACCTCCTCGGCCAGGTACAACTCCGCCCGAGCGAGGTCGCGCTCCACCATTTCGTGGCCGAGGTCACCGGCGATCCGCATCAGCGATTTGCGGGTGATGCCGTCGAGGATACCCGCCGTGTGCGGTGGGGTCACGATCTGGCCGTCGCGCACCACGTAGATGTTCTCGCCCGAGCCCTCGCACACGAACCCCCGCACGTCGAGCAGGATCGCCTCCTGGTAGCCGGCCTTGGAGGCCTCGATCTTGGCCAGGACGCTGTTCAGGTACTGCCCCGAGGCCTTCGCGTGCGGGATCAGCGAGTCGTGGGAGATCCGGCGCCAGCTCGAGACCTTGGCCCGGATGCCGTGGTTCTTGCCGTCCTCGCCGAGGTAGGCGCCCCACGGCCACGCGGCGATCGAGACGTCGACCGGGGCGTCGAGCGGGTAGAGCCCCATCTGGCCGTAGCCGCGGAAGGCGATCGGCCGGATGTAGCACTCGGTCAGGCCGTTGGCGGCGATCAGCTCGTGGGTCGCGGTGCGGAGCTCCTCCGGCGTGTACGGGATCGGCATGTAGTACAGCTCAGCCGACTTGAACAGCCGCTGGAGATGTTCGCGGTGACGGAAGATGGCGGTCCCCTGCGGGGTCTCGTAGGCCCGCTCGCCCTCGAACACCCCGGTGCCGTAATGCAGGCCGTGCGTCAGTACGTGGACCTTTGCGTCCTCCCAGGCGACCAGCTCTCCATTGTGCCAAATGAGGTCGGCTTGTTCCACGAGATGCTCCTTAGAGATGTTGGAGAACGGCGCGGGTGGCTTCGCCTGTGGACGCTCCGCCCCCGAGGTCTCTCGTACGCAGGCCCTCAGCCAGCGCCCGGTCCACGGCCGATTCTATCGCCACGGCCTCGGCTTCCAAAGCCAGTCCGTGGCGCAGCATCAGCGCCGCCGAAAGGAACATGGCCAGCGGATTGGCGGCGCCAGTGCCGGCGATGTCGGGCGCCGAGCCGTGAACGGGCTCGAACAGCCCCGGTCCCTCGCCGCCCAGCGAGGCGCTGGGCAGCATCCCGATCGAGCCGGTGATCATCGCCGCCTCGTCGCTGAGGATGTCGCCGAACATGTTCTCTGTCACGATCACGTCGAAGTGCCGTGGCGAGGAGACGAGCTGCATCGCCGCGTTGTCGACCAAAGTGTGCTCGAGCTCGATGTTGGGGAACTCGCGCGAGTGCAGCTCGCGCACCACCTCGCGCCACAGCCGCGAGGTCTCGAGCACGTTCGCCTTGTCGACGCTGGTCACCCGCGAGCGCGCGGCGCCGAACGCCACCCTGGCGATGCGCTCGATCTCCTCCCGCGTGTAGGTGCACAGGTCCGAGGCGGAGTCCGCCGTGCGGGTCTTCTCACCGAAGTAGATCCCGCCCGTCAGCTCTCTCACCACGAGCAGGTCGGTGCCCTCGATCCGCTCGCGCTTGAGCGGGCTGGAGTCGTACAGCGCCGGCAGCGGCTTGACCGGCCGCAGGTTGGCATACAGCCCCAGCCCCTTGCGGAGGCCGAGCAGCCCCTGCTCGGGGCGCGGCTGGGCGGGGTCGGTTGTGTCCCACTTGGGGCCCCCCACGGCCGCCAGCAGCACCGCGTCGGCCGTCCGGCAGGCCTCCAGCGTCTCGTCGGTCATGGCCGTCCCATGCGCGTCGATCGAGGCGCCGCCGAAGCGGTGCTCCTCGAACTCCAGCGTCGTCAGGGCGTTCAGGACCTCGACCGCCGGGGCGATGATCTCGGGTCCAATCCCGTCGCCCGGCAGCAGGACGATCTTGGGGGTCATGGCTTGCGGGCGGTCGTAGGTGGCCGCATCCCAGTCGCGATCGCCGCGGGCGCTCACAGCGAGGTGGTCACGGGGCCGGTGCGCTCGCGGTCGAGCTCGTAGGCGCTGATCGCCGCGTCCTGCGCCAGCGTGAGCGCGATGTCGTCGAGCCCGTTCAGCAGCCGGTGCTTGATCTCCGGATCGATCTCGAACTGCGCGCAACCGCCCGGCCAGCGCACCTCCTGCGCCGCCAGGTCCACCTGAGCCTGGCCCACCTCGCGGATCGCGGCGCAGTCCTCGGCGCTCAGCTGCACCGGCAGCAAGCCGATCTTGGTGCAGTTGGAGCGGAAGATGTCGGCGAAGCTGGGAGCGATGATGGCCTGGAAGCCGTAGTCCTCCAGCGCCCAGGCGGCGTGCTCGCGACTCGATCCGCAGCCGAAGTTGCGCCCGGCGACGAGGATCGGGTTGCGCGGCAGCTCCCATCCCGGCTGCTTGGCCCAGTCGTAGAACAGGAACTCGCCGAACCCGGTCCGCTCCACGCGCTTGAGGAACTGCTTGGGGATGATCTGGTCGGTGTCGACGTCGTCGCGGCCCAGCACCGACACGGGACCGGTGATCGTCTCGATGGCCTTCATTTGATGATCACCTCCGCGGGGCATCCAGCCCCGCCCTCTGAGTCGGTTGCTCGACATCACGTCTCGCTTGACCGGGGGCGCTTCGCGCCCCCTCCCAATTGCGGATGTCGACGAAGCGGCCTTCGATCGCCGCTGCGGCGGCCATCTGCGGCGAGACGAGATGGGTGCGCCCGCCGCGGCCCTGCCGGCCCTCGAAGTTCCGGTTCGAGGTCGAGGCGCAGCGCTCGCCGGGCTGGAGGATGTCCGGGTTCATGCCCAGGCACATCGAGCATCCCGCCCCGCGCCAGTCGAAGCCGGCGCGCCGGAACACCTCGTCGAGTCCCTCTCGCTCCGCCTGCAGCTTGACCTGCTGGGATCCGGGGACGACCATCGCGTTGACGCCGTCGGCGACCTTGCAGCCACCCACCACCTCGGCGGCGGCGCGCAGGTCGCCGATCCGCGAGTTCGTGCACGAGCCGATGAACACGCGGTCCAGCGCGATCTCCTCGATCGGCGTGCCCGGCTCGAGCGCCATATACTCAAGCGCTCGCTCGTCCTGCTCGGCTCTTGGCTCGGGCACCGACGCGGTCACCGGGACGACCATCCCGGGCGTCGTCCCCCAGGTGACCATCGGGCTGAGCGCGGAGGCGTCGACCACCACCTCGCGGTCGAACGTGGCGCCCTCCTCGGTGTTCAGCGAGAGCCAGCTCTCGGGCACCTCGGCGGGAGCGCCGGGCCGCCCGAGCACAAACTCGAAGGTGGTCTCATCAGGGGCGATCATGCCCGCCCGGCCCCCGCCCTCGATGGTCATGTTGCAGACCGTCATCCGGCCCTCCATCGACAGCGCCTTGATCGCCGGGCCGGCGTACTCGACGACGTGGCCGACCGCGCCGTCGACGCCCATCTGCCCGATCGTGCCGAGGATCAGATCCTTGGCGGTGACGCCGAACCGGGCGTCACCCTCGTAGCGGACCCGGAGCGAACGAGGCTTCGACTGCACCAGACACTGCGTCGCCAGCACGTGCTCGACCTCAGTGGTCCCGATGCCGAATGCGAGCGCGCCGAAGGCGCCGTGGGTGGCGGTGTGCGAATCGCCGCACACGATCGTCATCCCAGGCTGCGTGACGCCGAGCTCGGGACCGATCACGTGCACGATCCCCTGATGCTCGGACCCGAGCGAATAGACGGGGATCTCGAACTCGGCGCAGTTGCGCTCCAGCGTCTGGACCTGGACGCGGGAGAGCTCGTCCTTGATCCGGGCGGCCACCGGCGTCCCGTCGGTGGGCACGTTGTGGTCGGCCGTGGCCAGCGTGCGGTCGGGACGGCGCAGCTTGCGCCCGGCGAGCCGGAGGCCATCGAATGCCTGCGGGCTGGTCACCTCATGCACCAGGTGAAGGTCGATGTACAGCAGTCCAGGGCCAACCTCATGGGCCTCCCAGATCTTGTCGAACAGCGTCTTTGGCATTGGCTTTAGCTCCTCCGGAGGCCCGCGCTCACGACCGCAAGCAGGACCGCCTCTGTGGGTCCGGGGTTCTCGAAATGGTGGGGAAGGTCGGCATCGAAGGTCACGCAGTCGCCGGCCGAGAGCTGGTGACGCTCGCCGTCGCAGAGCAGCACGACCGTGCCCTCCTCGACCAGCGCAGTCTCGCGGCTCCCCGGCTCGTGCATCGGCGGGTCCCCCGCCCCACCGGTCTGCGCCCCGCCGGCCAGCACGTGCCGCGAGAGCTCGGCCCGCTGACCGGGCAGCGGCGGCGTCAGGATCTCGTAGCGGTGGCCGCTCCTCGGGGCCGCGGGCCCCTTGCGCCGGTCAGACCTGCGCACGACGCTCACGGCCCCATCCTCATCGAGCCGCAGCAGCTGCGACAGCCGCAGGTCCAGCCCCGCCGCGATCCGCGAGGCGACCTGGAGCGTCGGGCTCGTCTCGCCCCGCTCGACCTGCGACAGCATCGGCGCCGACACGCCCGAGCGCTCGGCCAGGTCGCGCAGCGACAGGTCCATGGCTTCGCGGAGCGCCTTCACCCGAGAACCAAGCGGTTCTGTCCCGATGGCTGACATACAGCCGTACGCTATCACGTACACCCGTATCACGGAAGAAGGCGCGGACGGTCCTGCCGCGCCTGGCCACTCGCGCAAGCGGCCAGGCGCGGCAGACCGATCCGCGGCAGACCCGGACCCTCGAAGAAACGGCGATAGGTAGCCTCAAAACGTGATCTCTCGTCCGGATGTTCTGGTTCTTGGCGCCGGCGGTGTCCTTGGTGAGGCTTGGATGATGGGTGTCCTGGCCGGCATCGAGGACGCGACGGGGTTCGACCTGCGGCGGTGCGAGCACTTCGTGGGGACGTCGGCCGGGGCGATCGTGGCTGCGCACCTCGTCGCCGGGCGCTCGGCGCGGCGGCCGAGCACTGTCGGGACCGAGATCGAGCTGGCGACGCCAAACCCGCCCGCTGGGGTGTTGGCCGCTGCGGCTCGTCGTGCCGCTCAGCGTGCCGGGCGCGTTGCGGTCGCCGCAAGTGCCACGGTGGCGCCGCTCGCGCTGGCGGCGAGTGGGCCCGGCACGGCGCTGGTCCGGGCCGCGGTGCTGAACCGGATTCCGCGCCCGCGGGGGTCGCTCGAGGGGCTGCGCCAGTCGGTGGCGGAGTCCGGGGCGCGCTTCGACGGCCGGCTGCGCATTGCCGCCGTCGACCGGCGCGCGGGCCGGCGGGTGATGTTCGGCAGCCCGGGCGCCCCCGACGCGACCGTCGCGCAGGCGGTGGAGGCGTCGTGCACCGTGCCGTGGCTGTTCGCGCCCGTCTCGATCGGCGGCCGGGAATATGTCGACGGCGGGGTGTGGAGCCCGACCAACCTCGATGCGGCGCCGGCCGGCCGGGACACGCACGTGCTGTGCCTGAACCCGACCGCCGGCATCAACGGGTCCCACTCGCTGGTCGCCGTCGCGCGCAACATGGCGCGCTCGGCGGTGTCGTTCGAGACGCTGGCGCTGCGACGCCGCGGCGCCCTCGTGCAGACCTTCTGGCCGGACGCCGAGTCGGCGGCCGCGATGGGCGCGGACTTCATGAACCACGAGCCGCGCAGCCGCGTGCTCGCCGCCGGCTACCGGCAGGGCCTGACGATCGCGGCCGCGCAGGCGCGCGGAGCCGCGACGTCGGACCAGTAGCGCCGGCGGTCGCCCTTACGGCGCGGGGATCGGCTCGGCGGCCGTCGCGGTGGCCGCCACGGCCTCGGTGGTGATGCTCTGCCGGCGCACGGCGCTCGAGAGGGCCCGCACGTAGGCGCGCCCGGCAGCCTCGAGGATGTCGGTCGACACCCCCTGGCCCGAGCCGCTCACGCCTCCGAGCTCGAGCACCACCGACGTCTCGCCGAGGGCGTCCTGGCCGCCGGTGACCGCGTCGACACGGAACTCGCGCAACTTGGCGTCGCGGCCGGTGGCGGCGTTGATCGCGCGGAAGATCGCGTCGACCGGACCGTCACCGGTGAACGACCCGGTCGCCTCACCCCCTTCGGGGGTGCGGATCCCCACGGTGGCGTGCGGCGGCCGGCGCGAGGAGGCCTCGACGTCGAACCACTCGAGCTGGAACCCGACGATCTCCTCACGCAGCTCGTCGGTCAGCAGCGCCTCGAGGTCCATCGCCGTCACCTGCTTCTTCTTGTCCGCGATCTCCTTGAAGCGCTTGAAGGCCGTGTTCAGCGTCTGGCCCTTGGCCTCGACGCCCAGCTCGGCCAGCGCCTGCTGCAGTGCGTGGCGGCCCGAGTGCTTGCCGAGCACGATCGAGTTCGCCTCCAGCCCGACGGTGGTCGCGTCCATGATCTCGTACGTCGTGCGCTCTTTGAGCACGCCGTCCTGGTGGATCCCGGACTCGTGCGCGAACGCGTTGCGACCGATGATCGCCTTGTTCGGCTGCACCGAGTAGCCGGTCAGCCGCGAGACCAGTCGCGAGGTGCGGGCGATCTCCCGCGTGTTGACTCGGGTGTTCAGCCCCACGTCGGCCTGCCGCGTGTGCAGCAGCATCACGATCTCCTCCAGCGAGGCGTTGCCCGCGCGCTCGCCGATCCCGTTGATCGCGCACTCCACCTGCCGCGCCCCCGCCCTCAGCCCCGCGAACGAGTTCGCCACGGCCAGCCCCAGGTCGTCGTGGCAGTGCACCGAAAGCACCACGTCGCGCAGCCCCGGGACCAGCTCGTAGAGCCGCTCCAGGTAGGCGGTGTACTCGTGCGGCATCGTGTAACCGACCGTGTCGGGGATGTTGATCGTGGTCGCGCCCTCGTCGATCGCGATCTGGCACACCTCCGCGGTGAACTCGAGGTCGGCGCGAGTCGCGTCCATGGGCGAGAACTCGACGTCGTCCAGGTATTGCTTGGCGTGGGCGACCGCCGCCCGGGCCTGCCCCTTGACGTCCTCGCGCGTGGTCTGCAGCTGGTGCCTGATGTGGATGTCCGAGGTCGAGATGAACGTGTGGATGCGGGGCCGGGCCGCGTCCTTGACCGCATTCCAGGCCGCGTCGATGTCCGCCGCATGAGTCCTGGCCAGCCCGGCGATCACCGGCGGGACGGGATCGACGACGCGACGGGCGATCTCCTGTACCGCCTCGAAATCTCCGGGGGAGGTGATCGGGAAACCGGCCTCGATCACGTCTACGCCCAGCCGCGCGAGCTGGCCGGCGATCTCCAGCTTCTCCTGCGTGTTCAGGGAGATGCCGGGAGACTGCTCGCCGTCGCGCAGCGTGGTGTCGAAGATCAATACTCGGTTCGGATCCTCGGGCTTGGTCATGTCACTCGTACTCCTTCGCTGGTCTCAAGCTGGGCTTCTTCTCGGTGCTGGTTCGCGGCTACGTGCGGCCGCCGGCGCGCTATTCCCCCTTGCGGGGGAGGAGAAGAAGTCGCAGGTCGAGGCGGAGTGCCATGGGCCGCGAAGCGTAGCAGCGGCGCTGCGGGCCGCAAGCCCCGGCCAGTGCCGTCGCTACGACGCCGCGGACAGCGACTCGATCTCGAGCACCTCGGGCGGTCCGTGACGGGTGATCACGATCGCGCGCATGCGGATTACAGGCTGACCGTGCGTCCCGCGACGAATCCGTCGCTGGCCACGATCTCGTCGATCACCGTACGTGGCACCGGGCTGTCGGTGGTGATCGCCATGGTGGCGATGCCGCCGTTCTCCTCGCCGCCCTCGTCGGGCTGACGGCCGACGGCCGCCGAGATGATGTTGACGCCCTCGCGGCCGCAGACGGTGCCGACCCGCCCGATCATGCCCGGAACGTCGCGATAGCGGAACAGGGTGATGTGGTCCTCGAGCTGCAGGTCGAACCGGTGGCCCCACGCCTCGAGCAGATGCGGCCGAGTGCGGCGCCCGATCACCGTGCCAACCACGCGCACCGCGGTGTCGCTGCTGCTGACGGTGACCCGGATCAGGTCGGTGTAGTCGCGCGCGCTCGAGCGCTTGGTCTCCGAGAGGACGATCCCTCGCTCCTCGGCGATCGTGGGGGCGTTGACCTCGTTGACGTCCTCCTCGGTGTGCCCCTGGAGCACGCCGAGCAGGGCCTCGATCGAGAGCAGGCGCGTGTCACGATCGGCCACCCGCCCCAGGAACTCGGTCTGCACGCGGTCGATCGAGGAGCCCTCCGAGAGGGCGACTGCGATCCGGCCGAGCGCGCGGCAGAGGGGCACGAAGGGCCCGAGCACCTCCATGTCCTCGGCCGGGATCGCCGGCACGTTGACGGCGCTGGTCACCACCCCGCCGGTGAGCGCCGCGACCACCTGCTCGGCGGCCTGGTAGCCGGCTCGGTCGGTCGCCTCCGCCGTGGAGGCGCCCAGGTGCGGGGTGACGATCACGTTCGGGTATCCGAACAGGGGATGCTCGGTCACCGGCTCGATGCGGAACACGTCGAGGGCCGCGCCGCCGACCTTGCCCGAGTCGAGCGCCGCCTTGAGGTCCTCGTCGACCACCAGCGGGCCGCGGGCCACGTTCAGGATCCGCACGCCGTTCTTGCACTTGGCCAGCGCCTCGGCGTCCAGCCAGCCCTCGGTCTCGGGGGTCTTGGGCAGATGCAGGGTGAGGAAGTCCGCGACGGCGTAGATGTCGTCCGAGGACTCGGCCTTCTCCACCCCCAGCTCGCGGTAGCGCTCGGCGCCGACGTAGGGGTCGTAGGCGATCACGTGCATTCCGAACCCGCGAGCGCGCTGCGCCACCAGCTGCCCGATGCGCCCGAAGCCGAGGATCCCCAGCGTCTTCTCGTACAGCTCGACCCCGGAGAACTTCGACCGCTCCCAGGCGCCGGCGGTCAGCGACGCGTGCGCCTGGGGCACGTTGCGGGCCAGCGAGAGCAGCAGCGCCATCGTGTGCTCCGCGGCGGTGATCACATTCGACTGCGGCGCATTGGCGACCACGATGCCGCGCTTGGTCGCGGCCGGGACATCGACGTTGTCGACTCCGACGCCGGCCCGGCCGACGGCGCGCAGGCGGCTCGCACGCTCCAGCAGCGCGGAATCGAGCTTGGTGGCTGAGCGGATCAGGATCCCGTCGTACTCGCCGATCCGCTCGGCGAGCTGCTCCGAGCTCCAGTCGACTCCGAGCTCCACGTCGAAGTGGTCCGCCAGCAGATCGATGCCGGACTGGCCGATCTTCTCGGCCACCAGCACGCGCGGGCGGCCGATGGCGGCCCTGGGCTCGGCCGCGCTCACGGCTGCCGCTCCAAGACCCAGTCGATGCACGCGGTCAGCGCCTGGACGTCGGCCGGGTCGGTGGCCGGGAACATGGCCACACGCAGCTGGTTGCGGCCCAGCTTGCGGTAGGGCTCGACGTCGACGATCCCGTTCGCGCGCAGGATCGCGGCCACCCCCGCCGCGTCGACCGTGTCGTCGAAGTCGATCGTGCCGACGACCAGCGACCGATGGACCGGGTCCGCGACGAACGGCGTCGCGACGGCGATCCGTTCGGCCCACCCGTACAGGTGGCCTGAGGACTCGGTCGTCCGGGCGACCATCGCGTCAAGCCCGCCGCGGTCGAGCATCCACTCGATCTGGTCGGCGAGCAGGAACAGGGTCGCGATCGCCGGCGTGTTGTACGTCTGATCCTTGCCCGAGTTCTCCAGCGCGGTGGCAAGCGAGAGGAAGTCGGGCATCCACCGTCCCCCGGGGCGTCCCTGCTCCAGCTCTCCGATCCGCTCCAGCGCCGCCGGGCTCAGCAGAGCGAGCCACAGGCCGCCGTCGGAGGCGAATCCCTTCTGCGGCGCGAAGTAGTAAGCGTCGGCGGCGGCAGCGTCGACCGGAAGCCCTCCGGCTCCCGAGGTGGCGTCGATCAGGACCAGCGCACCCTCGGAGCCAGTGGGACGCTCCACCGGCACCATCACGCCGGTCGAGGTCTCGTTGTGCGCCCAGGCGATCACGTCCGCGGCCGGGTCGGACACCGGGGCCGGCGCGTCGCCGGGCTCAGCGCTGACCACGATCGGGTCAGCCAGGAACGGCGCCTGTCGCGTGCAGGCGGCGAACTTCGACGAGAACTCGCCGTAGGTCAGATGCAGCGCGCGCTCACGGACGAGCCCACAGGTGGCGGCGTCCCAGAACGCGGTCGCGCCACCGTTCCCGAGCGCGACCTGATAGCCGGCGGGCAGCAGGAACAGATCGGCCAGGCCGGCGCGAATGCGGCCGACGAGCTGCTTCACCGGCGCCTGACGATGAGAGGTGCCCATCACTGCGGCGCCGTCGGCGGCCAGGTGGGCGAGTTGCTCGGGGCGGATGCGCGAGGGCCCGGCGCCGAATCGCCCGTCGGCGGGCTTCAGCTCATCGGGGATCTTCAGCGCTGTCTCTGACCCGGTCAGCGGCTCCTCGGAATTGTCGGGATCTACATGCCCAGGCGCGCGGCTCGCGAACGCCGTCGCTTCCCGGTGGTCAGGTCCACCCGTGGCGCCAGTCACGACGGCAGGCCGTCAGTCTAGCTCTAGCGAGGTCGCTACTCCTGGAACTCCGTGTCGATCCAGTCCATCTGCGAGCGCAGCTCCTGGCCGACGACCTCGACCTGATGGCCCGCCTGCTCCTCGCGCAGGCGCTTGAAGCTCTCCTGGCCGGCGCGGTTCTCGGCGATCCATTCGCGCGCGAAGTCCCCGGACTGGATCTCGCCCAGCAGCTGCTTCATCGCCGCCCGCGACTCGGGTCCGATGACGCGCTTGCCTCGCGTCAGGTCGCCGTACTCGGCAGTGTTGGAGATCGAGTAGCGCATGCCGGCGATCCCCTTCTCGTACATCAGGTCGACGATCAGCTTCAGCTCGTGCAGGCACTCGAAGTAGGCCAGCCGAGGGTCATAGCCGGCACCGACGAGGGTCTCGTACCCGGCCCGGACGAGCTCCGTCATCCCTCCGCACAGCACGGCCTGCTCGCCGAACAGATCGGTCTCGGTCTCCTCCCGGAAGCTCGTCTCGATCACGCCACCGCGGGTGCAGCCGATCCCCTTGGCGTAGGCCAGCGCCAGCGCCAGCGCATTCCCGGACGGGTGCTGGTGCACGGCGACGAGCCCCGGGACGCCCGAGCCCTCGAGGAACTGCCGGCGGACCAGGTGTCCGGGCCCCTTCGGGGCCACCAGCGCCACGTCGACATCCGGCGGCGGCACGACCTCGCCGTAGTGGATCGAGAAACCGTGGCCGAACAGCAGCAGGTTGCCGGCCGCGATCCCGTCCTTGACGCCCGATTCCCACACCTGCCGGTGAAGCTCGTCGGGAACGAGCATCATCACCACGTCGCCGCGACTGGCGGCCTCCGCCGGCTCGGCGACCTCGAGCCCGTGCTCGAGCGCCTTGGCGACGCTGGAGGAGTCCGGCCGGAGCCCGACGACGACCGAGACACCGGAGTCCTTGAGGTTCAGCGAATGGGCGTGGCCCTGGGAGCCGTAGCCGATGATCGCAACGGTCTTACCGTCGAGAAGCGTGAGGTCAGCATCGTCGTCGTAGAACATTCACCTGGTCCGGTCGGGTCGAAGTATCGTGCCGCGAGACCCTAGCGGACCGGCTCCGAAAGCCCTGCGAGGGAGCCCCGCGCGGGAGCGGCGCGCGGGAGCGGCGCGGGCCGCTACGCGGTGGCGACGGCGACCAGCGCCCGGGCCGGGAAGCGGACCGCGCCGCGGGCGTCCGTGTACGGCTCGGCCAGCGTGGCGATCTCCCGCTCGACCGCCAGGCGCTCGGATTCCGAGCGCCGGTTCACCGCCTCCGCGAACGCGCCCGACATTGTGCGGGTCTGCGCGATGAAGGCCGCCACGCTCGAAGCCGCTCGCTCGAGCTCGATCGTCTCCACCTCGACGTCGCCGAAGCCTGCTCCCTCCAGCAGCTCGCGAAGTCCCCCGGGGGCCGCGAGCGCGAACAGCCCCGGCTGGTTGCGGTCCGGCGGCGGAATGTGATCGAGCTCGACCAGCGCCTGCGTCGGTACCGATGCCCACGGGTTGTGCTCCGCGGCGGCCCACACCGACAGCGCGATCCGTCCTCCCCCCGGCCGCAGGACGCGCCGAGCCTCCCGCGCGGCGGCCGCAGGATCGAGGATGAGCATGATCCCCCAGCGGCACAGGATCGCGTCGACGCTGGCCGCCGGCAGGTCGAGCCACTCGAGCTCCAGCCGCTGGAAGCGGACGTTCTCGATTCCCAGTCTTGCCGCCCGGGCACGCGCGACCTCGATCATCGCCTCGGCGGCGTCGCTGCAGATCAGCGTGCCACCGGGCTGGATCAGCTCCGCGGCCATGAACCCTGTGTCGCCCGGGCCGGCCGCCAGCTCCAGCAGCTCCTCACCGGGGTGCAGCTCGAGATGGTCGATCATCCAGGCCGACACCGGCATCCCGAACGCGCGCTGCTCGTCGGCGCGCTCTCCCCAGCCCGGCGCGGCCCGCTCCCAGACCCCGAGCATCTCGGCGCGCTGGGCGTCAGCCTCGTCGGCGCTCATGTCTTGTGCGAGCGGATGTTGCGGACCGACATGCCCGACTCGGCCGCCAGCTGCTCGATCGTGCGCGGCCGGGCTGCGGTCTTGCTTGCGGCCATCGCGACATCATAGGCGCGGCTGACGTCACGACGAACAATGTGTTACCCCAGATCCCGCCTCAGCAGCTTCCCGGACGGCGTCCTCGGCAGCGCGTCGGCGAAGGCGATCGATTTCGGCACCTTGAACCGGGCCAGGCGCCGGCCGCAGTGGTCGCGCAGGGTCTCGGCGTCGATCGCGGCGCGGTCGCGGAGCACGACGGTGGCCACGACGGCCTCCCCCCACTCCGGATCCGGGCGGCCGTGGACGGCGGCGTCGGAGATCGCCGGGTGCTCGAGCAGGACCGCCTCGACCTCGGCCGGCGCCACGTTCTCGCCGCCGGTGACGATCGTGTCGGCCTTGCGGCCGGTGATCACAAGCCGTCCTCGCTCATCCAGCCGGCCGAGGTCGCCGCTGTGCAGCCAGCCGTCCGGGGCGAGCGACCCTGCGGCCACGGTTGGGCCTCTGACCAGGATCTCGCCGTCGGCGGCGATCTCGAGCTCGGTGCCGGGCAGCGGCCAGCCATTGGTGGCGATCTGCGAGCAGGCTTCGGTCATCCCGTACGTCGGGGCCACGGGGACGCCCGCCCGACGCGCCCGCACCAGGAGCGCGGGCGCGATCGGCCCACCGCCGAGCAGCGCCGAGCGGAGCGTCGGGGGGCCCTCGAGGCCAGCGTCGAGCAGCCGCGCGAGCATCGTCGGCACCAGCGAGACGAGCGTGATCCCGGCTTCGCGATCGGACAGGAGGCGCAGCACCTCGGCGGTGTCGAAGCGCTCACGGAGGACGGCGGTGGTCGCGTAGATCGAGCTGCGATGGAGGATCGACAGGCCGCCGACGTGGGTCAGCGGCATCGGGCACAGCCACCGCTCCTGCGGATCGAGTCCGAGCGCCACCGCCGAGCCGAGCGCGCTGGCGAGCCAGTTGCCGTACGTGAGCGCCACCGGCCGTGGCGCCGAGGTCGTTCCCGACGTGTGCACGACCGTTGCGACGTCGTCCAGCGACAGAGGCGGGGCGCGCCGCAGCGCCGGCCCGTCGAGCGGCGCGTCCACGAGCACGGCGGCCCCGGCGGCACGTGATGCCCGCTCCGCGGCCCCCAGGCGACGGTCGATCGGCACCGCCACGGCGGCGGCTCGCATGCAGCCGTGCAGCGCGGCGGCGAACTCGGGTCCCGCCGGCAGCGCCAGCGCCACACGGTTGCCGGGGGCGACCCCCAGCTCCTTCAGCGCCCCGGCCGCGCGCCGGGCGCGGTCGTCGAGCTCGGCATAGCTGAGCTGGGTGTGCGAGGTCTCGAGCGCTGTGCGCTCGGAGTGCATGCGAGCGGCGCGATCCAGCCAGGTGTCCATGGGCACACGGTAGTCTCCGGCGCCGCAACACCCGCCACAGGAGGCTACCGCGTGTCACTGACCTGGAAGGCGGCCGGCGATTACTCGGATATCCGGTACGAGCTGTCGACCGGCGAGGACGCCGGCATCGCAAAGATCACCATCAACCGCCCCGAGGTACGCAATGCGTTCCGCCCCGAGACGGTGATCGAGCTGTCGGACGCGTTCGAGCGCGCCCGCGAAGACCAGCGGGTCGGCGTCGCGATCCTGACCGGCGAGGGACCCGACGCGTTCTGCTCCGGAGGCGATCAGCGCGTGCGCGGCCACAAGGGTGGCTACGTCACCGGTGCGGACCCCGCTGCGGCCGGCGCCCAACCAGGTGTCGGGCGCTTCCACGTCACCGATCTGCAGATCCAGATCCGTCGCATGCCCAAGCCCGTCGTGGCCATGGTGGCCGGCTACGCGATCGGCGGCGGACACGTGCTCCAGGTCGTCTGCGACCTCACGATCGCGGCCGACAATGCGCGCTTCGGCCAGACCGGACCCAAGGTCGGGTCGTTCGACGGCGGCTTTGGCGCCAGCGTCCTGTCGCGCCTCGTGGGACCGAAGAAGGCCAAGGAGATCTGGTTCCTGTGCCGGCAGTACGACGCCCAGCAGGCGCTGGAGATGGGTCTGATCAACACGGTCGTGCCACTCGAGCGCCTCGAGCAGGAGACCGTGCAGTGGTGTCGCGAGATGCTGGCGCTGTCGCCGTTCTCGTTGCGCCTGCTGAAGGCGAGCTTCAACGCCGACGAGGACGGCCTGGCCGGCATCCAGCAGCTGGCCCACGATGCCAACCTGCTCTTCTACATGAGCGAAGAGGCGCTCGAGGGCAGGAGCGCGTACCTCGAGAAGCGCCCTCCTGACTTCTCCAAGTTCCCTCGGCGGCCGTAGTGCCCGACCCATCGCCCACCCCGAGCGGGATCCGCATCTGGCTGATGGCGGCGCGGGTGCGCACGCTGCCGGCGGCCGTCGCCCCCGTGCTCGTGGGCACCGCGCTGGCCGGGTTCGTGCACGTCTTCCACCCGCTGCGCTTCATCGCGGCGCTGGTCGGGGCGATCTTCATCCAGGTCGGTACGAACCTCTCCAACGACTACTCCGATGCCCGGCGCGGCGCCGACATCGAGGACCGGCTGGGTCCGGTGCGCGTCACCGCCGGCGGCCTCGTGCCGCCGGGGAGCGTGCTGGTCGCGACCTACGTGTCCTTCGGCATCGCCGTGTTGGCGGGTTTGTACCTCGTCGTCGTCGCCGGGTGGCAGCTGCTGATCGTCGGCGCGGCGTCGATCCTCGCCGGGGTGCTGTACACCGGCGGTCCCAAGCCCTACGGCTACGAGGGGCTGGGCGAGGTGTTCGTATTCCTGTTCTTCGGCATCGTCGCGGTGGCGGGGTCCTACTTCGTGCAGACCACGCACCTCGTGTGGGAGGCCTTCGCGCTGGCCGTTCCGGTGGGACTGCTGGCCGCCGGAATCCTGGTGGTGAACAACGTGCGCGACATCGACACCGACCGCCGCGCCGGCAAGCGCACGCTCGCCGTGCGGCTCGGTCGCGACCGCACCCGCACGATGTTCGCCGGGATGGTCTACCTCGCCTACCTGCTGACGCCGGTGACGTGGCTGTTCGGCCCGCTCAAGCCGTGGGTGCTGCTGCCGTGGCTGACGCTGCCGTTCGCCGCGCAGGTCGTCCGGACGGTGCGCAACCACACCGACGGCGGCTCTCTGAACCAGGCGCTCGCGCAGACCGGGATGCTGCAGCTGGCGTTCTGCACGCTGCTGGCGGCGGGGCTGCTGCTCAGCCGGTGAGCCGGACGGCGCATCCGAGCCTTGGGGGCTCCGGGTGAAGGTGCGGATCGAGCCGGTCACGGCGTCCCTGCGGGCGCCGTTCGCCGCGGCCTACGGTCGGGTCACCAAACGCGAGCTCCTGGTGCTGAGCCTGGAGGACGCCGAGGGCCGGTCGGGCAGCGGTGAGGCCGCCCCGCTCGAGCCGTATGACGGGGTCAGCATCGCTGGCGTCCGCTCCGCGCTCGAGGACTGCCGCGGGGCACTCGAGGATTCCGACGGGCACCCGCACGCCGAGCTGCTGGCCTCCTGCCGCGAGCGTGCCGTCCTGCCACAGGCGGTCGCGGCGATCGACCTGGCGCTGTGGGATCTGGCCGGGCGCCGGTCCGGCCGGCCGGTGCGGGAGCTGCTGGGCGCGGCGGATCGCGAGCCCGTGGAGGTGAACGCCACGATCACCGCCGAGGACCGGGCCGGCGCGGCGAGCGAGGCCGCCGCGATCCGTGGGGCCGGCTTTGGCTGCCTGAAGCTGAAGGTGGGGATCGGCGACGATGCCGGCCGGCTCGCGGCGGTGCGGGCTGCCGCCGGGCCCGAGATGCGGATCCGGGTCGACGCCAACGGGGTCTGGTCGCCCGAGGAGGCCGTAGCCTGGCTGCGGGCGTTGGCGCCGGCGGGAATCGAGCTGTGCGAGGAGCCCACGTCCGGCCTCGAGGCGATCGCGGCCGTGGCCCGCGAGGCCGAGGTGCCGGTGGCCCTCGATGAGAGCGCGGCGCTGCCGGGGGCGCTCGCGTCACGGGCGTGCTCGGCGGTGTGCCTGAAGGTGGCCCGCTGCGGCGGCATCTCCGGCCTGATCGAAGCAGCCACACAGGCGCGGCGAGTCGGCTACGACGTGTACCTGGCGTCGACGCTCGACGGCCCGCTCGGGATCGCGGCGGCGCTCCACGCCGCGGCGGCGATCGCGCCCGAGCGCGCCTGCGGCCTGGGCACCTTGGGGCTGTTCGGCGGCCGGCCGGCGCCGCTCTCACCCCGTCATGGGCGGATGCCGTGGCCGGCCGGCCCGGGCCTCGGTGACGGGCTGCTGTCCTGGTACCTCCTGGACTGACGTTCAGCCGGCCGGGGCGCGATCGCTCGCGGCAATGATCTCGGCGACGCGCTCGGGCGCCTCGAGGTGCACCGCGTGCCCGGCGCCCGCGACGACCTCGACCTGCGCCCGCGGGATCAGGTCGGCCATCCACTCGGCCAGCGCCCGGAACTTGTCGTCTCGCTCGCCGGCGATCAGGGTGACCGGCATCGCCAGCTCCCGCAGTCGATCCCGGACCAGCGGCAGCGTGGCCGTCCCCAGCCCCCGCAGCCCGCGGGCCAGCCCGTCCGGCCGGCTGCGCAGCCGGTCGGCGTGAGCGGCCTCGAGCACTTCGGGCGACTGGCCGGCGAGCACCGGCGTGGCCGCCCAGCGCCGCGCGAAGTCCTCGATCGACAGGCCCTCGATGTCGCGGGCCAGCGCCTCGTCAGCAGCGGCCCGCGCCGCGCGCTCGCCGGGATCGGCCAGCCCGGGGCTCGCGCCGATCAGGACCAGCCTCTGCACCCGGGCGGGCAGGGCCAGCGCGGCGTGAAGGGCGATCCGCCCGCCCATCGAGTACCCGGCGAGTGTGAACCGGGACGGCAGGAGCCGCGCGAGATCCTCGAGCACGGAATCCAGCGTCACCGGCTCGAGCGAGGAGGAGGCGCCGTGGCCGCGGATGTCCGGGGCGAGGGCAAGGTAGCGTTCGCCCAGCGCCGTGACCACAGGGTCCCAGCTCGCTCCGGTGTGCGTGAAGCCGTGGAGGAGCACGAGATTGCGCGCCATCAGAGCGACATCATGACCGCCACCGACAGCTACCTGCTCCTGCGCGCCCTGTGCGACGAGCTTGCCCGCTGCGGCGTCAGGCACGCCTGCACATCGCCGGGATCGCGCTCGACGCCGATCGTGCTGTCGCTGGCGCGCGAGCCGCGAATCCGCTGCTGGTCACATGTCGACGAACGCTGCGCCGGGTTCTTCGCGCTCGGCGCCGCCAAGGCGAGCGGAGCGCCGGTGGCCGTGGCCTGCACGTCGGGAACAGCAGCGGCAAACCTCGCGCCGGCCGTGATCGAGGCTCACCACGCGCGCGTGCCCCTGATCGTGCTCACCGCTGACCGCCCTCCGGAGCTCCGCGACGTCGGCGCCGGACAGACGATCGACCAGCTGAAGCTCTATGGCGACGCGGTCAAGTGGTTCTTCGAGCTCGGCACCCACGAGGCGAGCCACGCCACCCTGCGGTGGATCAGGACGCTGGCCTGCCGCGCCTACTGGACCGCGCTCGGCGGCCGCCCGGGACCGGTGCACCTGAACATCCCCCTGCGCGAGCCACTGGTGCTGGAGGAGCCGCTGCCCGCGGACGGCGGCGGCCGGGCCGACGGTGGCCCGTGGATGCGCCGCGCCACTGTCGCCACGGGCGCCCGGCAGCGGCGGCCCGCAGCGGCCCGAGGAGTGATCGTCGCGGGCCGAGAGGAGCGCCGGCCCGACCTCGGTCTCGCCGCGGCGCGAGTCGCCGGGCGCGCCGGCTATCCGCTGCTCGCCGATCCGCTCTCCGGGGCCCGCCACGGACCGGCGGCGATCGCGCACTACGACATGCTCCTGCGCGACGAGGCGCTCAGCCGCGAGCTGACCCCGGAGCTGGTGATCCGGATCGGCGATCTACCCACCTCGAAGCCGCTGCGCGTGTGGCTGGCGGGGCTCGACGGCATCGAGCAGCTCTCCCTCGACCCCGAGGCGGCCTGGCAGGACCCGGCCGGCGTCGTCAGCGAGCGCCACACCGGAGACCCGGTGCAGGAGCTCGATGCGATCGCCCCGGCCGGTCCCGGCAATCCCGACTGGCTGGCCGCGTGGCGAGCGGCAGATGACCGCGTCGCCGCCGCGATCGCCGAGACCCTGGGCACGGACCTGTCCGAGCCGCTCGTCGCCGCCCGGCTGGGCGACTGGCTCGGAGCCGGCACGAGCCTGTTCGTGGCCTCCTCGATGCCGGTGCGAGACGTCGAGCTGTTCTTCGGCGTCCACGAGGACGCCCCCAGAGTCCTGTCGAACCGGGGCGCGAACGGGATCGACGGCACAGTCTCCTCGGCCTTCGGAGCGGCGGCCGCGGGCGAGCGCCCGGTCGTGCTGCTGATCGGGGATGTCGCGCTCGCCTACGACATCGGCGGTCTGCTCGCCGCGCGCCGGCTGGAGCTCGCGCTCACGATCGTGCTGCTCAACAACGACGGCGGCGGGATCTTCCACTTCCTGCCCGTGGCCGGTGAGACGGACGCCTTCGAGGAGCACGTCGCCACGCCGCACGGGCTGCCGTTCGAGCACGCCGCACGCCTCTACGGCTGCGGCTACGAACGACCCACCGAGGTCGCCGAGCTCGAGGCCGCCGTGCGGCGCTCGCTGCGCTCAGGCGGGACCACGATCATCGAGGTCCGCACCGACCGCGCTGAGAACCTGGCTTTGCATCGCCGGATCGCCGACGCGGCCCTGTCGGCTCTGTGATGGTCAGCCGGCCAGGACCGGCAACATGGCCTGAAGCTTGATCTCCGACTCGGCGAGCTCGGAGGCCGGATCCGAGTCGCGGACGATGCCGCAGCCGGCGTAGCAGTGGGCCAGCCGGCCGCTCAGCAGCGCGCAGCGCAGGGCGACGCAGAACTCGCCGTCGCCGGATGCGTCGGTCCAGCCCACCGGCCCTGCATACCAGCCGCGATCGAGCCCCTCGAGGGCCGGGATCAGCTTCGTCGCCCGGTCCCGCGGCTCGCCGCCCACGGCCGGGGTGGGATGGAGCAGGCCGGCCAGCGCCACCGCTCCCATCGGCGCCGCCAGCTGGGCTCGGATCGGGGTCGCCAGATGCTGGATGTTGGCCACTCGGACCAGCACCGGGTCGGGCGCGGCGGTGATCCACACCGAGTGCGGGCGCAGCGAGCGCGCGATGCGCTGGACCACGATCGCGTTCTCCTCGCGATCCTTCTCGCTCTGCAGCAGCTGCTCGCCGAGGTGATCGTCGACCGCGGGATCAGCGCTGCGGCGGGCCGATCCGGCCAGCGCCACCGTGCTCGCCCGCTGGCCCTCCCGCCGCACCAGCAACTCGGGACTAGCCGCGATGAAGGTCGAGCCGCCGCGGCCGACCGCGAACACGTAGCAGGACGGAAACGCCTCGCGGAGCACTCCGAGCACTGCGCCCGGCGAGTGTTCGATCGGGGCCTGCACCTGCACCTCGCGAGCCAGAACGATCTTCGAGAGCTCACCGGCCCGGATCCTCCGCACCGCCTGCTCGACGGCCTGCTCGAAATGCGACGGCGGCATCGGGCTGAGGACGCCGTACGCCCCGGCCGGGTCGGGGTCGAGCAGCGGAAGCCGATCCGCCCGGAGCTCGCCGAGGCGGCGCTCGATGCCGGTCAGCGCGTCGCCGCTGGTGTCGTCGGGCGCGAGGTCGACGGTGACGGTGAGCCGGACCTCGTCCCCCCTCCGGGCGAAGCCGATCTCCGGGACGATAAGCGAAGCGGGGGCGAACCCCGACCACTGCGGCGGCCCGCCCCCATCGGGCGCGAAGGCGAATCCGCCCACGGCGGCCAGGCCCGAGCCCGGGGCACCGTCGACCGGATCGGCCTGGGCGCCGGCGGCGGCCGAGCGCCAGCGGGCGGCGACCTCCTGGAAGCGCTCCGGTCCGCCGGCCTCGATCGCCCGTGCGCAGCCGAGCGCGGCGATCGCGGACCCACCGCGGTCGGGCTGCTCGAAGCAGAACCAGTGCTCTCCGGGCCGGCGAGAGGCGACCACCACGGCAGTCGGATCAACGCCCGCGGGGAGCGAGACGGTGACGCTGGCCAGGATCGGCGAGCCCGCCGTGCGGGCTCGCCGGAGCGCCGCCTCGATCCGCTCGGCCAGGCGATCCTGCGCCCGGTCGTCAAGCCAGCGCGGCGGCGGCGATCCGGTGACGACGCCGCTCATCGACCCCAGCCGTCCGAGCTAGTGCCCCGGCTCAGGTCTCGCTCCGACCGCGGGAGATCGCGATCTCGCCGGTGCGCGCCATCTCGATCAGCCCGAACGGGCGGACCAGCCGCTCGAACGCGTCCACCTTGTCGCACGTCCCGGTGACCTCGCAGATCACCGAGCGCTTGGTCACGTCGACGATCTTGGCGCGGAAGATCTCGCAGATCTGCATCACCTCGGCACGGCCGGCGCCGTCGGTGCTGACCTTGAACAGCGCCAGCTCGCGGGCCAGCGTCTCCTCGGGCTCGAGGTCGCGGATCTTGAGCACGTTGACGAGCTTGTGGAGCTGCTTGGTGACCTGATCGATCGGATGCAGCGCGCCGTCGAGGGTCAGCGTCACGCGGGACACGGTAGGGTCGTCCGTCGGCCCGACCGCCAGCGTGTCGATGTTGAAGCCGCGCCGCGCGAACAGACCGGCGATCCGGGTCAGGACACCCGGCTTGTTCTCGACCAGGATCGAGAGGATGTGCTTGCGACCGGTGCGCAACCCGGCGACCGCCTCGAGCTCGTCGAGCGACAGGACTTCCTTGGTAGCTGGCTCGCCCACGTCAACCCACCATGTCCCGGGCTGCCTTGCCCGCCGGAATCATCGGATATGTGTTCTCCTCGCGCGTGACCCGGACGTCGACGAGCACGGGGCCCTCGGTGGCCAGCGCCTCCTTCATGTCGCTCACCAGCGTGTTCTTGTCCTCGAAGCGCATTCCGGTCGCCCCGTAGGCCTCTGCGACCTTGACGAAGTCGGGCCATTGGCCGGTCTCGACCTGGCTGTAGCGCTTGTCCCAGAACAGCTCCTGCCACTGGCGGACCATGCCCAGGTAGCCGTTGTTCATGATGAACACCTTGATCGCGATGTCCTCCTGGGCGCAGGTCGCGAGCTCCTGCATGTTCATCTGCACCGACCCGTCGCCGGAGACGCACACCACCGTCTTGTCGGGACAGCCGACCTTGGCCCCCATCGCGGCGGGCAGCCCGAATCCCATCGTCCCCAGACCGCCCGAGTTGATCCACCGGCGCGGCTGGTTGAAGTGGTAGTACTGGGCCGTCCACATCTGGTGCTGACCGACGTCGCTGGTGACGATCGCGTCGCCCTGGGTGGCCTGGTACAGGGCCTGGATCATGTACTGCGGCTTGATCTCGCCGTCGGTGCTGTCCTCGTAATGGAGCGGATGCCGTTCCTGCCAGGTCCGGATCCTCGACCACCACTCCTCGAGCCGGGCCGGATCCGGCGCCAGCGCGCGGTACTCGGCCGTCAGCCGCGGGATGATGTTCTTGGCATCGCCCACGATGGGGATGTGGGCGGGCACGTTCTTGGAGATCTCGGCCGGATCGATGTCGATGTGGATGAACTTGGCCCGGGGGGCGAACTCCGACAGCTTCCCGGTGATGCGGTCGTCGAAGCGGGCTCCGATACCCACGATCAGATCGGCCTCGTCGATGGCGTAATTGGCCGCCCGCGTGCCGTGCATGCCCAGCATGCCGAGCCACTGTTCGTGCGGCGCCGGGAAGCCACCCAGGCCCATCACCGTGCAGGTGACCGGGAACTTGTCCGCCAGCCCCAGCTCGGTCAGCTCAGGGCCCGCGTTGGCTCCGACGACGCCGCCGCCGGCGTAGATCACCGGGCGCCGCGAGT
>Ga0066790_10000152_pt1 | contig 22506 bp, 20 predicted proteins | sample OrgsoiDNA2013050_FD_70963 | JGI IMG/M metagenome (GOLD analysis project Ga0066790, IMG submission 70963) | Permafrost soil microbial communities from the Arctic, to analyse light accelerated degradation of dissolved organic matter (DOM) -... | ecosystem: Environmental > Terrestrial > Soil >...
GCCTGACCCGCCGCCTCGTCGCCCGCCTGCAATCCCTCGGCCACACCGTCACCCTTCAACCGCTCCCGCAGGCCGCGTGATCCAAGCGTTTGCCTTGACCCCAGCGTAATTTCCCATCAGGATGCCGGCGTTTGGAGCGAGAAGGCACGCCGCTCGCCGATGGTTGGAACAGAGTGCCCGGAGACGCAAACCGGCACGGCAGTGCCGGTTTACCCCGGGCGACGGGACGGCAGACAACGTTTCGCTCCATGCGTGGGGCGGCACCGGCGGGCAGATGAGTAGGATGCCCGTCCGTCCGGCATCTCGAGGGTATGGCTGAGCGCAGAGACATTGATTTCAGCTACTCGCTGACCGACCGCGTGGTGCGGCTTGGACTCGGCGAGCTGGCCGATTTCAGCGGAGCGAAGTACGACGGCGACTACACGCTGAGCCTCGAGCAGGCGCAGCGGCGCAAGCACGACTACGTGGCTGAGCAGATCGGGATCGCCCCCGGCAGGCGGGTGCTCGACCTCGGTTGCGGCTGGGGCGGCCTGCTCAACTACATCCGCAATAAGGGCGCGCGAGGGCTCGGGGTCACCCTATCCTCCGCCCAGGAGGCGTCGTGCCGCCGGCACGGCCTCGACGTCCGCCTCCACGATGCCCGTCAGGTGACCCTTGACACCTTCGGCTCGTTCGACGCGGTCGCCAGCCTCGGCGCCTTCGAGCACTTCTGCTCGCCCGAGGAGCACGAGGCCGGACGCCAGGACGAGGTCTACAGCGGGATCTTCGAGCGGGCGGCGACCGTGCTGCCCGACAAAGGCAGGTTCTATCTGCAGACGATGGTCTTCGGGCGCAACATGATCCCGCCCGAGACGGTCGCTCGCGACGCTCCCAAGGACTCGGACGCATGGTGGCTGGCGATCATGGCGGCGGCGTTCCCGGGCTCGTGGCTGCCGTTCGGCCAGGAGCAGGTGATCCGGTGCGCGGAGCCCCATTTTCGGCTCATCTCCAGCGAGAGCGGCCGGCTCGATTACATCGAGACGATCCGGCAGTGGGACAAGCGCATCGGTACCTGGAACCCGAGGATGGCGGCGCTCAAGCTGCGGCTACTGCCGCGCTGGCTCAGCAGTCCCGATTTCCGCTTCGCCTACACCTCGGGCGGGAGCTCGAACCGGGTCTGCTTCGAGCGCGAGCTGATGGATCACTATCGGCTCGTGCTCGAGAAGGTCTGACGGGCATGAGCACGGCGCTCCCGGAGCTGGTGGTGCCGGACCGGCTGCTGCTGGGGTCGGGGCCGAGCCCGGTTCCCGAGCGGGTGCTCCGCGCGCTCGCGCAGCCCACGATCGGCCACCTCGACCCTGCGTTCGGGGCGCTGATCGAAGACACGATGGAGCGCCTGCGCTGGACGATGGTCACCCGGAACCGGACGACTCTGGCCGTCTCGGGCACCGGCAGCGCCGGGATGGAGACGATGGTGGTCAACTTCGTCGCCCCTGGGGAGCGGGTGGTGTGCGGCGTCAACGGCCTGTTCGGCGAGCGCATGGCCGACGAGCTCACCCGCAACGGCGCGATCGTCGAGCGCGTCGACGGGGAATGGGGCCGGGCGATCGAGTTGCAGCGTCTGATCGAGGCGCTCGACGGGCAAACAGCGGCGCTGTTCGTCGTCCACGGCGAGACATCGACCGGGGTCTGCCAGTCGCTGGACGGGCTGGCCGAGGCGTGCCGGGAGCGCGATGCCCTGCTGCTGGTCGACTGCGTGACCTCGCTCGCGGGCCAGCAGATCGAGATCGACGCGGGCGTCGACGTGGCCTTCAGCGGGACCCAGAAATGTCTCAATTGCCCACCGGGGCTGGCGCCCTTCACCGCCTCAGCGAGAGCTGTCGAGCGCCTGTTCGCACGCAGCGAGCCCTGCCGCTCCTGGTATTTCGACCTGCGGGCGATCCTCGCGTATTGGCGGGAGGATGCCGAGGGCGCCCCGCCGCGCGTGTACCACCACACGGCGCCGATCAACTTGGTCTACGCGCTGCGCGAGGCGCTGGGACTGGTGCTGGAGGAGGGCCTCGAGCAGCGCTGGGCCCGGCACCAGCGAGCCCATGAGGCGCTCCGTGAGGCCCTGGCGACCCTGGGCCTGGAGCGCCTGGCTCCCGATGGCGAGGCGCTGTGGTCGCTGCTGGCGGTGCGGGTTCCGGAGGGCATCGACGAGGCCGCGGTCCGCCGCCGCCTGCTGCTGGAGCACGGGATCGAGATCTCGAGCGGCGTCGGCCCGCTGGCCGGACGCGTGTGGCGGATCGGGGTGATGGGCGCCGGCGCGGCCGTCGAGCCGCAGCGCCGCCTCGTGCAGGGCTTGGCCGAGTTGATGGGCGGTGACGCCGGCGAGGCGGTGGCGAGGCTCGAGGCCGGCTGGCGGTAGGGGGTGGGGTGGCCGGCGGCGGGGACCGGCGCGCGCGGCGATTCCACAGAATTGGCACGCGTTCGTGACCCACGCGTCACGTTTTCTGCGGGAGCATGGCCAGGTGTCCGCCGGGGCCCGCCCCGACCGCGAGACCAAGGCCCGCCCCGGCCCCGAGAGTGACTGTTCGTCCGAGGGTGGGCGGATTTCGGCGAAGGGGCCGCCGAAATCCGCCCACCCTGTCCGTGAGGCTGAGATCGTGGCGCTGTTTGCCCGCCAATAAGCGGTGGCGTCGATTGGGCAGCTGACCATGCTCGGGCTCAGCGCCCGAGCGGTGCGGGACCGCGCGGCCACGGGCCGCCTCCACCGGAGCGCCGCGGCATCCCGTGCACGTCTCTCGCCCGCACGGCGATCGACCTGGCCGAGGCGGTCGACCGGCGCGGGGTAGAGCGCTTTCTCGAGCAGGCCGAGGCCCACCAGCTGTTCGATCTCCGCGTGCTGGAGGAGCAGCTTGAGCGACAGCCCACGCGCCGCGGAGCCGGCGTGGTCGCGTCGATCCTCGCCGAGCTCGACGAGCCACGGCTGACCCGCAGCGAGCTGGAAGAACAGTTCCTGGCTCTCTGCCGCGACGCCGGCCTCCCGTCCCCCGAAACCGGCATGCACCTCGTGCTCGGCGACGGCCGGGCCATCGAGGCCGATTTCCTCTTTCGCCGCGCCCGCTTGATCGTCGAGACCGACGGCCGCCGCTTCCACGCGACCGGGTGGCGTTCGAGGACGACAGGCGGCGAGATCAGCTGCTGAAGCTGGACGGCTGGACGGTGATCCGCTGCACGCAGCGCCAGGTGGTGAAGTGCCCCCCGGGAGATCACGACGACCGTCGCCTGCCTCCTCCGGCAGAGCTGATACGGCCGAAGCCCCACACCCCGCCGCGGTTTCGCGGGGCCACCTACCCCTCCAGCAACCGCTCCACGACCCGGCTGTGGCGCCGGCCGGTGTCGGGGGTCCGGGCGGCGCGGCGCACGACGTCGCGGGTGCCGACGATCACGGTCGCGATCTTGGCCCGCGTGATCGCGGTGTAGAGCATCTCGCGGCGCAGGAAGAACGCACCGCCGGCCGGATGGGCGACGATGATCGCGACCGGAAGCTCGATGCCCTGGCCACGGTGGACCGAGCACGCGTAGGCCAGCTTCAGCCGGTCCGCGTCCTCGGGCGGCAGGCGGAAGATCACCTCCTCAGCGCTCAGCAGGAGCGCGGGGTCGTCGCCGTCTGAGGAGATCTCGTCCAGCAGCCGCAGCAGCATCCCGTTCATCAGCCCGATCTCGTGCAGGTTGCGGCCGGTGAGCATCAGCTTGTCCCCGATCCTGAAGCGGCCGCCGCGCACCGGCGGCCCGTCGGGATTGAGCGCTTCGCGGAGGGCGTCGTTCAACCGGTCGATGCCCAGCTCGCCTCGGTACACGGGGGCGAAGACCTGGATGTCGGTGATCGGGTCGATGCCGTAGTGAGCCGGGAGCCGGGATGCCACCAGCGACACGATCTCCTGGCGCGCGGCGACCTCGTCGGGCCGCTCGATCAGGAACAGGTCGCGCCGCATCTCCGGTCCCGTCACCGCGAAGTCAGGGGCCTCGCCACGGCGGATCGCGTGGGCGCCCTGGACGATCATGCTTCCGGCGGCCTGGCGGAAGATGTGAGTCAGGCGGGCCGTCGGCACGAGCTCGGAGGAGACGAGCTCGGCGAACGGCTTGCCGGCTCCGACCGGGGCGAGCTGGTCGGCATCGCCGACGAGCACGACGCAAGTCCTCGGCCCCACGGCGCGCAGCAGCGTCACCATCAGCTCCAGGTTCGCCATCGAGGACTCGTCGACGATCAACAGGTCGCAGGCGAGCGGGTCCTCCTCGTCGTGCGAGGGCCCCTCCCCGGGGATCCAGCCCAGCGCCGAGTGCACGGTCCTGGCGGTGATCCCGGTCGCCTCGGTCATCCGGATCGCCGCTCTGCCAGTCGGCGCCACCAGCATCACGCGCGCTCCCTGCGCGGATGCGACCGAGCCGATCGTCCGGATCGTGGCCGTCTTCCCGGTGCCGGGGCCGCCGGTGATCAGCGACAGGCGGTGCACGAATGCGGCGCGCACGGCCGCGAGCTGCTCGGCGTTCAGCTCGGGAGCGGCGTCGTGGTCCTGCGAGACCGCCGACGCGAAGTCAGCCGCCGAAGGCGGTGAGAGCCGTCCCGCGGGCTCGCTCGACAAGAGCCCGCGCACTCGCTCGGCCAGCTCCGCCTCGAGCTCCGCCGTCGGCCGCCGGTAGATCCACTCGCCCGAGCGAGCGAGGTCTCCGGACTCGACCACTTCGTCGATGAAGGCTTCGCCCGGCGGGTCGGACACGCCGAGCAGCTCGGCCAAGCCGGCGCGCAGCGCAGTCAGTGGCATGCAGGTGCTTCCGCTGCGCTCCGCCTCGCCGAGGAGATGAAGCACGCCGGCGCGAGCCCGGGCCGGGCCTTCGAGCGGCGCGCCGAAGCCGAGCGCGATGCGATCGGCGATCTGGAACCCGACGCCGAACACGCTCGTCAGCTCATACGGGCGCGCGGCGACGATCCTGGCCGCCCCCTCGCCGAAGTGCTCCTGCACGCGCGGGACCAGGTACGCCAGCCCGTGCGGCGCCAGCATCAGGTGCAGGCGCCGCATGGCCCGCAGCCCCTCCCATGAGCGGGCGGCCTCCTGCACGGCGCGACCGCGGCCGAGCCCGACGCCGGCGAACGCCGTCGCCGGATCGCGATCGATCGCGTCCAGCACGCCGTCCGGCCCGAACCGCCCCACCAGGGCCGCCGCCCGCCGTAGACCAACGTGCTTGACCCGCCGCAGATACGCGATCAGCGCGTCCGCGCCGGATGGGGGCAGCGGCCTGGCCTCGGTCACCTTGACCTGGCGGCCGAAGCGGCTGTCGTGCACCCACGTCCCGATCACGCGCGCCCGTTCGTGGTCCTCGAGATGCACGAGGGGGCCGACCAGCACCACGGAAGCACCGTCCTCGCCGGCGACGTCGAGCACCGCCCAGCCCGTTGCCTCATTGACGTAGCGCGTGCGGCGCACGGTTACCACGGCGTCGAAGCTGGCCATCGACACGACGTTAGCCGCCGGGATGGCGGGCGCGGTACCGTGACTCGAACATGGCACAGACCGGCGGCACGGACAAGCTCGACGGCGCGATCATCGCAGTGGCCTCCGTGGTCGTGATCGGGGCGATCATGTCGATTCTCCAGGGCTGAAGCCCTCCGCGAGCCCGCGGCCGCGCGTCAGGGCAGCGGCACCCCCGGAGGCACCACGTACACGTTTTGAGAGGTGGCGAAATTGCCCGTGTCGCTGGGATTGGAGGGCGGCGGGCGGAAGACGTCGATGTGGTTGCCCACGATCGCGCCGCCGGTGTCGTCGGCCTCGAACCAGCCGCCGTTGATTGATTGATAGGCGGAAATGAAGACGTGGCTGCCGAGCGGGATCACCCGCGGATCGACGGCGACGCTGCGCAGGTAGCCGAGTGGGCGCGATTGCCCGGGGGCGAAAGTGATTCCCGGGGGCGGCACATACCGCACTCCCACTCCCGCTGACCATCCACCGGCCGCGAGCGGGAAGGTCAGCACGCCCGAGGAGTTGCGCCAGAAGCCACCCGTGCGCCAGAACGGCGCGCTCCCGGGGCCGAACTGCGCCGTCCCCTGGCCGCCCGCGGTCAGCCAGCCGCCTGATCCGAGGTCGGCGACGTGGTACTGACGGCCGTTGAGGCCAACACCGTCGCCCTCCATCGACAGTCCGTGCGCCGAGTAGAGCCAGTCGATCCGGTGCTGTCCGGGCAGGCCGGGGGCGTTGACGGGCGCACCGGCGAACCAGGCCTCCAGGGCTGGATAGTACTCGGTCAGCTCGAATCCCCCCAGCCACTTGCCGGGCCCTCCGGCCGGGGACGGGGGGGCGGCGTGGATGGTGTTGATCGAGAATTTGACCGTGATCGTACCGGCGGTGACCGACGGCAGGTTGCCGAGCGGCGCGAGCTTGCGGTTGAGCCCGGCGCTGGCCGGCGGCAGGTACTTCGCCGGATCGGCGAGGATCGCGGCCCGCATCGCGTCGGCACTGGGGCCGTGCCAGTCGACCGACACGCTCGCGGTGCGGCTCGTGGACCCGAGCCGCGCGGCGGTGAAGGTGAACGTGTTGCCGCCCGGCCGGAGCGCGGCTCGCCACGTGAACGCGCCTCCGGCCGCCGGGTTGAGCACGGTGCGGCCTCCGGCCGGGTCGAGCAGGTAGACGGTGGTGCCGGCCGGGCGGACGACGCCGTGCAGCGTCGTGGTGTGGTGGCTGGTCCCGAAGCTCACGGTCGGCGCGCTCGAGAGCCCGATCAGAGGCAGCTCGAGCTGGAGCTCGACCGGGACCGGGGCCGCGGGCGCGCCGATTAAGCTCCGGGGTGGATCGTGCTTGGACCGTTCCCGCGCCGTGGACCCGCAGCCCGCCGCCACTCCGCAGCCGAGCAGCAGCGCGCAGCCGGTGGCCAGCGGGCGCGGAGTGAGGGTGGAGCCGAGCGGTCGCGGGCGAGCGATCATCTTTGCGCGCGACGATAGCTCCGCTCGGCCTGGCGCACCGCCGCTTCGATTCCCTCGCTGCCGACCAGGTGCTGGAAGGCGCTGACCAGGGGACGCACGGCGGCCAGGCCGACGCGCGCCTCCCGGTCAACCGGGGCCACCCTGGCCTCCGAGAACAGCAACGCGCCGTTCGCGGCGGGCTCGACCCAGTTCGCCAGCACGACCCGCACGGTGCCGGGGGTCGACCAGCTGCGGAACTCGTCCGGGTCATGAAGCTGCGGGTAATCCCGGCGCAGGGTCCAGATTCGCCCCACCAGCCCCGAGACAAGAGCGCCGTCCGCGGCGGAGAGGACTGCGAACGGGGAAGCGCGGAACAGGGTGTCGAACGGCAGGTTGCGCTCGAGGCCGGGAATTCGCCACCGGACCAGGCGGCCGAGCATGCGCGTGTCCTTCAGTCTCACCGTCTGCGCCGCTTCCCACAGCGCCTCCGGGGTGACGGCGGCCTGGCGGCGGTGGTGCACGCGCACGGCTGGATCCGGCAGCCAGTGATCGAGATCGGGGCGCACGCTTCCGTTGTACACCAGGTTCGCCATCATCCTGGAGTGCTCCGTCATCTGCTCGCGCCCGTGGTGCCGTCGCTGGCGCGCGACCTTGGCCTGGCTCAGCGCCTGCCGGACGGCGCCGGCGTGGCGCTGACCTTCGACGACGGACCCCATCCCCAAGGCACTCCCGCAATGCTCGAGATCCTCGGACATGCCGGTGCCCGGGCGACCTTCTTCATGATCGGGGAGCAGGTCGAGCGCCGGCCGGAGCTGGCGGCCGAGGTGGTGGCGGCGGGACATGCCGTGGCTCTGCACGGGCACCGGCACCGACTTCAGCTCAGGCTCTCGGCCGCCGAGATCAGCGCCGACCTGCGGCGCGGGGCGGCCGCGATCGAAGACGCGACCGGGACCTCGCCTGAGCTGCATCGACCGCCGTACGGGATCTACAGCGCGTCTGGGCTCGCGCTCGCCCGCGAGCGGTTCACGCCGCTGCTGTGGTCGCGCTGGGGTAAGGATTGGAGAAGGCTCACCACCGCCGGCCGGATTGCCGGCCGAGCCACCCGCCATCTCGCCCCCGGCGACGTGATTCTCCTGCACGACGCCGACTTCTACAGCGCCAAGGGTTCACACGAGCGGACCGCCGAGGCCCTGCCCCTGATCCTGACAGAGCTGAAGCGGATCGAAACCGCTACCGTCCTGCCAGTCTGACAGGCTTGTCAGCGTGCGCGACGCCTGAGACGATCGCGAGCTGAACGCGGGGTTGGCACCGGACGGCTGGATGACGGCGCCCCCTGTGCGACTCGTATTGCCGCCTAGAACATGACCACCGCTTCCAGACACAGCGTGCCCGAACGGGGCACGCCCGACTTCGCCAGGTTCGCGATCGGCTTCGATCAGCGCGACCGAGCGCGGCTGCACGAGCTGATCGATCAGGTGCTCGACTCGGGCCGCTGGTCGGAGGCCGACATGCAGGCTCAGTTCGAGGCCGCCTGGGAGGAGCACAACGGCCTGCCTGCCGTCGCCTGCTCTAGCTGGGCCGGAGGCGCGCTGGCCGCGCTCGACTTCGCCCAGGTGCAGGGGGAGACGGTGCTGTGTCCGTCGAACACCTTCATGGCCACTCCCCTCGCCGCCATCCGGGCCGGCGCGACGGTCCAGTTCGTGGACTGCAATCGAGATGATCTGTGCATGACGTTCCGAGACTTCGAGGCCAAGGCCGACCGCCACAAGCCCAGGGCCGCCTTCCTGGTGCACATCGGCGGGCACATTGCCTTCGAGGTCGAGGCGATCGCCGATTACTGCCGCGAGCACGGGATCTTCCTGATCGAGGACTGCGCCCACGCCCACGGCGCGAGCTGGAACGGGCGCCGGCCGGGCACCTACGGCGACGCGGGCGTGTACTCCCTGTATGCGACGAAGACGATCTCCACCGGAGAGGGCGGCGTGCTGGTGAGCGGCCGTCCGGAGGTGCTCGATCATGCCCGCCTGTACCGCAACTACAGCAAGCCGATGTACGAGATCGCCGGGCTCAATTTCCGCATGAGCGAGTTCACCGCCGCGCTCGGCCTGGTCCAGATCAAGCGACTGCCGGAGATCGTGGCGTGGAAGAACGAGGTCGCGCGCACGCACCTCGACCCGATCCACGCCGGCCGGATGGAGCTGCCGGCCGGGATGGTCTCAGGCTTGTACAAGTACATCGTGTTCGACTGGCTGGAGAAGTCGACCGGCCGGGTCTACGACGAGCCGTGTCACCGGATCATGGGTCACGACGTCGAGCTGCCGAATACCGACTGGGTGGCGCGCAACCATTCCTGCGTTCCTCTGTACTACCGGCCGAGCGAAGCGGCATGACGACGTCCAACGAGCAGGCGGGGTCCTAAAGCATGAGAGTTCTGGTGACGGGCGGATCAGGATTCATCGGCTCGCATGTGGTCGACAAGCTGCGCCTGCGCGGGCACGAGCCGGTGATCTACGACCTGCGCCCGTCGCCCTGGCACGAGCCCGGGAGCGTCGAGACCGTGCTCGGCTCGATCACCGACCGCGAAGCGCTGGAGCGCGCGCTGCAGGGCTGCGACGCGGTGGCGCATCTGGCGGCGGTGGCCGACGTCAACGACGTCCACGCCGAGCCCGAGGACGCCGAGCGCGTCAATGCTCGCGGCACCGTGGCGGTGCTCGAGGCCGCGCGTCGCTCGGGCGTGAAGCGGATCGTCTACGCGAGCACGATCTGGGTCTACTCCGACTGCGCCGGCGACGAGGTCGACGAGGGCACGCTGCTGCCACCGCCGAGCCACCTCTACACCAGCACCAAGCTGGCAGGCGAGCTCTACTGCAAGGCCTACCAGGAGCTGTACGGGATCGACTACACGATCCTCCGCTTCGGGATCCCCTACGGACCGCGGGCTCGCGAGGCCGCGGTGATCCCCGCGTTCGTCAACAAGGCGTTCGCGGGCGAGCCGCTGACGCTGGCCGGGGACGGCAGCCAATCGCGGCGGTTCGTCTACGTCGAGGACCTGGCCGACGGAGTGGCCGCGGGGCTGGATGAGGTGGCGCTCAATCGCGTGTACAACCTGGCCAGCGACGAGACGGTGACGATCAAGCAGATCGCCGAGACCGTCAAGGAGATCATCGGTGACGTCGAGATCGTGCACATGCCGGCACGGCCGGGCGACTTCGGCGGCAAGCTGGTGTCGAGCGAGCGCGCCGAGCGCGAGCTGGGCTGGACCGCCGCGACGCCGTTCTCCGAGGGGGTGCGCCGGTACGTCGCCTGGCGCCGCCAGCAGGCCGCTATCGCCGCCGAGCGGGCCGCGCTGCCGCCGCTGCCGATCGAGGAGCCCGACGCCGAGGCGCCGCCGCGCAAGGTGCTGCTGATCTCGGCCGACATCGGCGAGGGCCATGACCTCCCGGCCCGGGCCGTGGCCCGCGAGTTCGCCGACGAGGACCCCGACGCGCGGGTGTCGATCGTCAACGGCCTGCCCGCGATGGGACCGTTGCTGACCAAGGTGCTGCGCGAGAACTCGGCCTTCATGTTCCGCTGGCTCCCGTGGCTGTTCGACCTTCAGTACTCGCTGTTCATGAACTTTGCGCCGACCCGGTGGCTCTCGCAGCGCCTGCTGTATACCTTCGGCCGCCGCGGCCTGATGCGCCTGATCCGGGCCCACAACCCGGACGTGATCGTCTCCACCTACCCGGGCGTGACGGCGATCCTCGGGGAGCTGAGACGCAAGGGCAAGCTGGACGTACCGTGCTTCTCCTCGATCACCGATCTGGCCGGCCTGCGCTTCTGGGCCCATCCCGGGATCGACCTGCACTTCGTCACCCATCCCGAGTCCGTCGAGGAGGTCGAGCGGATCGCCGGACCCGGCAGCGTGCGCTGGGCCAAGCCACCGACCTCGCCGGCGTTCCTGGTGCCGCGCTCGCGCTCGGAGGCCCGCCACGATCTGGGCCTGCCCGCCGATGACCAGGTGATCGTCGTCTCGGGCGGCGGCTGGGGCGTGGGCAACCTCGTCGAGGCGGTCGAGGTCGCGCTACAGGTTCCCGATGCGATCGTGCTCGCGCTGTGCGGCCGCAACGACAACCTACGTTCCCGGCTGGCCAAGCGGTTCCCGTCCGAGCCACGGCTGCGGCTGATGGGCTTCACCGATCGGATGGGGGATGTGCTCGCTGCCGGAGACGCGCTGGTGCACTCCTCGGCCGGCCTGACCGTGCTCGAGGCGATCATCCGCGGGTGCCCGGTCGTCTCGTTCGGCTTCGGGGTCGGTCACGTGCGGGCCAGCAATGCCGCCTTCGAGCGATTCGGGCTGGCTCAGGTGGCGCGCAAGCGCGCCGACCTCGGGCCGGCGATCGAGCGGGCGCTGGCCAGCCATCCCGAGCCGGACGGCTCGTTTGCGCTCCGGCCCTCGACGGCGTCGCTCGTGTTCACCGAGGAGCGGCGCGCCACTCCGGTCCCGGTGTGGCGCCTGCGCACAACGCGCGTCGTGACGACCGCGGCCGCCGCCGGCGCGGTGGCCGCCTGGACGCTCACCACGGGCGCCTCCTACAGCCTCGTGTCCCATTTCGCGCACATCCGGCCCACGACCGCGGTGGAGACCGTGCGGCCCGAGGTCGGCGTCCTCGTCGACGCACCGGGCACTCAGGTGCCGGCGCTGGCCAGCACGCTGCTGGCGAGCGGCATGCACGTCTCCTTCACACTCGATTCCGCGCTGTCGGCCTCGGAGCTGGGCATCATGCGGATGGGCGATCAGGCGGTCCCCCGCCTGCCCACGGGCGGTCTCGTGCGCTGGCTCGGAACCCGCGGTCAGCTACACCATCTGGTCGCGACGATGGGCTACAGCAGGCACTTTCTGTACGCATCGCGGGGTCCGAGCATCGGCCAATGGCTGCTGGCGCACGGGGCCGGTGGACGGCCCGTCGCGGGCGCCGTACGGCTCGATCCCAGCGATTCGGTCGGCACGCTCCGCGCCGGTGAGGTGGTCGAGCTCTCGGTCGCCAACGCCTCCCAGCTCGATCCATTGCTCACGAAGCTGCGCCAGGCGCTGGATGCAGAGCATCTCACCGCTGTGCCGGTGGGAAGGCTCATGCACGACGCCGCCTCGACCGCGTAGCGCACTCGCCCCGCCGGCGCCCGCCGACCGGTGTGAACCGGGCCTGAGGCTCTCACCCCTGAAGGGCGGCGGCGGCCTCTTCGGCCGCGGTGAGCTGCTCCTCAACCAGCGTCAGCCCTGCGTCCCAGAAGCCCGGATCGGCGAGGTCGATGCCGACGATCGCCGCGAGCTCCTCGGGGCTGCGCGATCCGCCCGCGGCCAGCAGCTCGAGGTAGCGCGGCACGAACGTCTCGCCCTCCTCGGCGTAGCGGCGGTAGACCGACAGCGCCAGCAACTGGCCGTAGGCATAGGCGTACACGTAGCCGGGCGTGTTGATGAAGTGGGGCACGTACGACCACCACATCCGGTAGCCGTCGGTGACCTCGACCGCATCGCCCAGCAGCTCCACCTGGGTCTCGGTCCACAGCTCGCCGATGCGATCCACCGACAGCTCGCCCTCCTGCTGCCGTCGCGTGTGGACGACGTGCTCGAAGCGGTTCATGGCCATCTGCCGGAATACGGTCGCCACCGCGCCGTCGAGGCGCTCGGCCAGCAGGCTGAGGCGGGAACGCTCGCTCCCGGCGGCTTCGAGCATGCGCCCGAACACGAGCGCCTCGCCGAACACCGAGGCCGTCTCGGCCAGCGTGAGCGGGGTGGACTGGTGGAAGACGCCCTGCGGCTGAGCCAGGGCGGCATGCAGACCATGGCCGAGCTCGTGGGCCATGGTCAGGACGTCGCGACGCGTGGCGGTGAAATTGAGCATCACGTAGGGATGAACGCTCGGCACCGTGTAGGCGCAGAACGCCCCGCCGCGCTTGCCGGCCCGGATTGGGGCGTCGATCCAGTCCTCCTCGAAGAAGCGACGTGCGATCCGCCCAGCCTCGGGCGAGAACGAGTCGTAGGTGTCGAGCACGAGCTCGCGGGCCTCCGCGAAGCTGAACTTCACCTCCTCGGGCAGCACCGGCGCGGCGCGATCGTAGTCGGCCAGCCGGGGCACGCCGAGCAGCTCGGCCTTGAGCCGGTACCAACGCTGGGGGATGTCGTACCGGCGACGAACCGCCTCGATCAGGGCCTTGACCGACTCGTCGGACGCCTCGTTGGACAGGTTGCGGCTGGCCAGCCAGTGCGGATACGAGCGCAGACGGTCCTCGACCGCCTTGTCGTGGACGAGCGTGTTGTAGATGAAGCCGCGCGTGCGCAGGCCCGGCTCGAGTGCCTCGGTGACCGCCTCGGCGGCCTGGCGCCTGACCTCACGCTCGGGCGATTGCAGCCGGCTCAGCGCCACGTCCAGAGCCAGCTCGTCATCCCCGATGGGCACCTCGATCGCCGCGGTTAGCTCGCCGAACAGACGGCTCCACGCGCTGCGGCTGGAGATCGACTTCTCGGCCAGCACCTTCTCCTCGGGCTCGGATAGGAGATGAGGGCGGTAGCGCCTGACGCTGCGCAGGTAGTGTCGGCAGAAGTCCAGACCGTCGTGCTCGAGCAGCTCGGCGACGCGCTCATCGTCCAGCGCCGCCCACTCGAGCTCGAAGAACAGGAGCTTGGTCTCGATCGCCGTCGCGCGCTCCTGGACGCGCTGGAGCAGCGCCCCGCGGGCCGGGTCGCCCGTATCGGTGGCGAACCGCAGCGAGGCATACGACCCGGCCTTGCCGACCAGCTCGTGGATCTCGGCCAGCTCGCGCATTGCGCAGGCCAGCCCCGCGCCGTCCAGCTCGCTCATCCTGCCGGCGTGGGCGGCGGCGAACGCCTCGGCGAGCCGGGTCGCCTCGTCGAGCTCACGCTCGATGCCGACGGCCTCGTCGCCGTCGACCAACGGGCTCAGGTCCCACTCGGTCTGCAGCAGCTCGGGGTCTTGGAGATGGTCGCCGGTCGCGGTCATCGTCAGCTGAGATTAGCCCCCGCTGCAGCCGGGCGCTTGGCGCCTGCCGGCCCGGCGGCGGGTCCTCGACGAGCTCGGCGCTCCGCAGCGTCGATCACGCCTACGCTACAGCCGATGACCACGGACGGGCAACCCCCGGCGCGGCCGCTGACCCTCGATGAGGAGCTGCTGCTGTGGCTCGGGGACGAGCCGCTCGAGGTTCGCCTCGCGGACGCCGGGCGGGTGCGGGAGATCGCGGCGGAGTTCGCCACCGGGTTCGGCGCGCTGGCCCAGCTGCCGCGGGCGGTGACCGTGTTCGGATCGGCGCGGACGCCGCCGGCGCACCCCGACTATGCCCTTGTCAGAGAGGTGGCGGCAGGTCTCGGCCGGGCGGGCTACGCGATCATCACCGGGGGCGGCGGCGGCCTGATGGAGGCGGCCAATCGCGGCGCGCGTGACGCGGGCGCGCTGTCGGTCGGGTGCAACATCGAGCTGCCCCGCGAGCAACGCCTGAACCCCTATGTCGACATCGGGCTGCGCTTCAGGCACTTCTTCGCCCGCAAGGTGATGTTCGTGCGCTACGCCTGCGCGTTCGTGATCGGTCCGGGCGGCTACGGCACGCTCGACGAGCTGTTCGAGGCGCTGACGCTGATCCAGACGGCGACGATCCGTCACTTTCCGGTGATCTTGCTCGGCGACGGGGAGTGGGACGGCCTGCTGCGATGGTTACGCGAGCGCGCGCTGAGTTCCCGCCGGCTCGATGCGGCCGACCTCGACCTGGTGCGGCTCGTGCAGCGGCCGGCGGAGGTCTGCGCGATCGTCGACGAGGCCTACCAGCAGCAGTTCGAGCGCCGGGCCTCTCACCGGCAGCCAGAGGGGTCCAGCGGCCCGCTGAGCTCGTAGACCGAGATCTGACGCCCCAGAGCCCGGTGGCTGAAGACGAGTCGCGCGGCCGGGTCCGATCCGGTCCACGATCCCTCGGGGGAGGAGAGGAGCGTCCGCGGTCGCCATGGATCACGACCGGGTGTCGTTACGACGTACCGGTAGCGGCCGCCGTTGATGGCGCGCCGCCACTCGGCGCACGAGGAGATCGAGGTGAACGACCCGTGCGCTCCGCGGCGGCCGACGTATTGCACCCGGTTGGAGCTGTCGACGCCGAACAGGGGATAGGAGAAGAAGCCGCCGAAGGTGCCGGCGAGCGCGACGCGCTGATCATGGACCGGCCGGAACCACGCCCACAGCGTCGACAGCGACGAGACTCCGGGCTGGTAGGTGTAGCGCCCGCGGAGATAGTGGCGCTGGCCGGCGTAGCCTGCGGCCGCCGCGGCGCACGCCAGCAGGATCACGCCGGCGACCAGCACCGGGCGCAGCGGCGAGCGCACCCGCGAGTCCGGTGACGGCGTCCGGGTGCCCCGCCGGGGCACGAGGATGGCGGCCCCGACGGCCAGTCCGACGAGAACACCGCCGGTGATGTAGCCCGAGGGCCACAGACGCCCCTCGAGCAGGGTGGCGGCCAGCATGGCCGCCAGCGCCAGCTGCGTCGCCAGGCGCCGCCGGGGGCCGTCGAGAGCCGAGGCCAGCGGCAGCGTCACCAGCGTCAGGCTGAGCGCCGGTGCGGCATAGCGCAGGTTGAAGGCAAAGCCCGATGGGGCGCCGGCCGGGCCGGCGGCGCTCTCCGGGGTAAGCACGTAGCCGGCGATCGCCGCCAGCGCGACGAACCCCAGCATCCGCACGGCCCGCTCGGTGCTGAGCAGGCAGAGAATCGGGCCGATCACGGCCGCGGCGAGGATGAGCTGCCACCACGGACCGAGGCCGGCGGCCAGACCGGGCTCGAAGTAGCGGCTCCAGATGTGCGTGTCTGTGAGGTAGTGCACGACCGAGAAGGCGGTGTGCTGCTGGAGCGGCGGATCGGGCGTGGGCAGGACGCCGAGGCTCAGCCACGGCAGCGGGTTGCCGACCGCGATCAGGTTTCGCAGATACCAGTAGCCGCCCCCGACGGCCAGTCCCAGCGCCCAGACCGCCGCGGTGCGGCGGCGCGGCCGGAAGAGCACGAGCGCTCCGATGCTGAGGGCCAGCACCGGCGCCAGCAGGCTGAGCTTGACCGAGATCGCGAGCCCGGCCGACAAGGCCGCGAGCAGCAGCGGCGCGCGGCCGTCGTCCTCTTGCAGATTGAGCGCCAGCGCGACTGCGGCCAGCAGGAAGAACACGCCGGCCACATCGTTGGCCGCGCTGCCGGCCTGCGAGAAGCGCATCATCGGCGTGGCCATCGCCAGCGCCGCTCCGGTGAGGGTCAGGGACTCCAGGGCACGGGGACGGCCGATGCACCAGGCCGCGAGCAGAACGAGTCCGAGCCAGACGAGGTTGAGCGCCGGCGAGATCGTGTCGCGGCCCAGGAACACGATCCCCAGGCCGTGGAACAGCTCGGCGCTGGCCGGGTAGAAGGCGGTCACGTACTCCACATCGGTGAACCGCAGCGAGGCCACGTGACCGGTCTGGGCGAACGACGCCGCCCACGGTAGGTGGTACCAGAGGGAATCGAACGTGCGGATGCCGATGTCATACGAATTGAGGGTGGGGATGGCCCATTCGGCCATCACCGCTGCGGTGGCTGCCGCGGCGATCAGTTTCGACACGTGGCGGTGAGTGGGGCTCGTGGCGCGCACCCGGGGGTGGTGTTCCTCCGGGGGCTGGTGCTTCGCTCGAGGGTGTGCGCCGCGTGCCCCTCCCAACGCTTGCGCCACGACGATGGCGATGGCGACAGTGGTGATGACGACTGGTGCCATCTGGAAGAGGCCGACGGTGCCGAGGGCCTGGCATGTCAAGAGCAGGGTGGTGAGGCCGATGATCACTTCGGCGAGGCGGGCTGGGGCTCCCTGCCAGGTCGGGAGGACGTGGCGGCGGAGTGCGATCGCGGTGTAGGCGAGGGCGGCCGTGGTGATCGCCAGCGTGACGATGCCCAGCGCGTAACGGCTCGGCGTCACGCGGCGCCCGCGCCCCGGTCGCCCGGCTGCCGGGGGCTGGGGCTCGGGAGCTCGGCTACGCTTGCGCTGCACCCCATGGCCGGCGGAATCCTAAGACGTAGTGGACGGTCTCGACGTGCGCCATTGCCAGGCCTCGGGCTGCTGCTCGTGCTCGGGGCCGCGCTCGCAGGCTGCGGCGGGCAGGGCGCCGTCCGGAGCCCCGACCCCGGCGCGCTGCCGCTGGTGGGGGGAACCCGGGTGGTCGCTCAGGTCAAGCAGTGCGACACCGGAGCCAACGCCTACTGCGCGATTGAGGTGGTGGTGCTCGCCCCGAGCCTGAGCACGTCGGGCGAGTTGGTGGCGATCGAGCGCCGCGTGCTGCTCGAGCATGGCTGGACGCGTGCGCATCCCGACACCGGCGAGGAGATGGCGGCGGACTCCCCCGGCGAGAAGATCCATCTCAACTACGCCACCGCCTACGGAGACCTGCTGGGAATCGATCTCGGCTGGATCCACCGGAGCACGGCGATCGAGATGGCGCTCTCGAAGGCTATGTTCGCTCGTGTTCCGGCGATGTCGCTGATGATGGAGCTGGGCTCCACCTAGCCCCAAGGCTAGGCCCCCCATCGTCCAGAGGAGGCGGCCCGGTCCGCCTCAGCTCGAGCCGCCTCCGCGGCCCGACCGAGACCGCGCCGCGCCCCGCGAGCAGATCCCGAAGGTCGGCGCCGACCAGCTCGCGGCGCCAGCCGCCGAGGGTGCGAACTGGGGGCTCGGGGGCGCCGCGACGGGCCGCGGCGACGATCAGGTCGAGCTCGGAGCGCGAGGCGATCAGCTCGTAGGCCAGGCCGGCCTCCAGCGCTCGAGCGCGCAGCAGCGCCTCGGCGAGGGCGATCAGGGGCGCGTCTCCCGGCTCCGACACGCCGCGCCGCTCGTCACGCGGGATCGGTGGGTCCTCGAGGCCGCGGGAGATCGCGGCGACGATCGCCTCACCGCGGCGCTTGATCCCCGAGGGGTGGATGCCGCGGATGTGCTCCAGGCCTTGCAGATTGGCCGGGCGCCGCTTGGCCACCTCGACCAGCGCCGGGTCGGCGAGCACGGAGCCGACGGGACGATCCTCGCTGGACGCCGTGCGCTCGCGCCAGGCCGCGAGCTCCTTGACGATCGCCCGCGAGCGGGCGTCGAGCTGGCCGACACGGGGCAGGCGCTCCCACGCCGTCTCTGGGTCGCGCTCGTCGGTCGCCGACTCCAGGCGCCGGCATTCCTCGCGCGCCCACTCCAGCCGGCTGCTCGCCCGCAGGCGTCGCTGGATCTCGTCGGCGAGCTCCAGCAGGTGGGCGACGTCCTCGGCGGCGTAGCTGATCTGCTCGGCGGTCAGCGGCCGGACGTCCCAGCGCGTGTAGCTGGCGGTCTTGCCGACGCGGCGGCCCAGCATCGAGCCGAGCAGGTTCCCGTAGCCCGACTGCGCGCTGGCCCCGGCAAAGCCCGCCGCGGTCTGAGTGTCGAAGATGTTCGTCAGCTCGGTCTTCCAGGCGCGGCGCAGGATCGCCACGTCCTGGCGCCCGGCGTGGAGCACGATCTCGACCTCGGGATCGGCGAGCACAGCGGCCAGCGGCTCGATGTCGGCGTCGCCGCGAACCGAGTCGATCAGGATGATCCGGATCCCGTCCTCCGCCTCCGGGTCCGCCACGGCGACCTGGACCAGGCACAACAGCGCGCGGTAGCGACCCTCGGACATGAACTCGGTGTCGATCCCGAGTCGTCCCGCGGCGCGTGCGGCGGCGGCCACCTCGGCCGCCTCGGCGCTGCCCGCGAGCGTGGGCGGGTTATCCACGATCCACTCTGGCCCTACGCCTATGAACAGCCATCTGTCCCCCGTGGTTCCGACGCCCTCGGTCCGGGCCCAATCCTATTCAACTTGGTGGCAATGTCGCCATTCCGCAATCGGACCAGATCCGGGCCCGCTGGGCGGCGGCAGTTAAACCAACCGCGCTGGTAGGATTTATCGCGTGATCTTCTCCTCGAAGGCGGAATACGGAGTACGGCTGATGGTCGAACTCGGTCGCCAGTCCCCCGAGCACCCCACGAGCCTCAAGGCGATCGCCGAGGCCGAGGGGCTGCCGCTCGCATACCTCGAGCAGGTGGTGGCGAGGCTGCGCAAGGCCGGCCTGGTGATGAGCGCCCGGGGCGCCCGCGGCGGCTATTGGCTCTCGCGCCCGGCGGAGCAGATCGCGATGGACGAGGTGGTTCAGGCGCTCGAGGGCTCGATTGCGCCGATGGAGTGCTTCGTCAACGATCACACCGAGCGGGTGCTGTGCTCCCACGAGCCCGATGCCGGGCGCGGTTGCGCGACCAAGCTCCTGTGGACTCGGGTCCAGGGAGGCATCATCCGCTCGCTCCAGACAACGACGCTCGCCGAGCTGGTCGAATTCTCCCATCGCGGCGAGCCGACCCCGGCGGCGGCCTGATCGCACCGCGCGAGTGGACCCACAACCAACAGGAAGCTGAGATGGCAGAGCTAGAGATCCGAAACCTCCACGTCCGAGCAGGCGAGAAGGAAATCCTGCGCGGCCTCGACCTGACCGTGGGCAGCGGCCAGATCCATGCCCTGATGGGCCCCAACGGATCCGGCAAGTCAACGCTGGCCAACGTCATCATGGGACATCCCAACCTCGAGGTCACCGAGGGCCAGATCCTTCTCGACGGGCAGGAGATCACGGGGGCGGATCCCGACGAGCGCTCGCGCCTGGGGCTGTTTCTGGCCTTCCAGTACCCGATCTCGGTCCCCGGCGTGACGGTGACCAAGTATCTGCGCACCGTCCTCAACGCCCATCGCGAGTCTCGGGGCGAGGAGCCGATCCCGCTGAAGGAGTTCCGGCAGACGGTCGAAGCGGCGATGAAGCTGACCGACGTACCCAGGGACTTCTCCAGCCGCTACCTCAACGAGGGGTTCTCCGGGGGCGAGAAGAAGCGGATGGAGATCCTCCAGCTGGCGCTCCAGAAGCCCAATCTGGCGATCCTCGACGAGACCGACTCCGGACTCGACATCGACGCGCTGCGGGTCGTCGCCAACGGGGTCAACGCGGTCGCGGGCCCGGACATGGGCGTGCTCATCATCACCCACTATCAGCGGATCCTGCACCTCGTGCAGCCGAGCCACGTGCACGTGATGTACCAGGGCAGGATCGTCAAGCAGGGTGGCACGGAGCTGGTCGAGCAGCTCGAGCGCGTGGGCTACGGCTGGATCCGCGAGGAGTTCGACGAGGCGGCACCGGAGGCGGCGTGACGGCCACGGAAGCCACCGCCTTACTGGCCGAGCTGGCGGCCGAGTTCCCGGTCCTGCAGCGTGAGGTCGCGGGGCGACCGCTGGTGTACCTGGACTCGAGCGCCACCTCGCAGACCCCGCAGCCGGTGATCGACGCGCTGACTCGGTACTACACCGAGTCGCGGGCCAGCATCCATCGCGGCGTCTATCCGCTCGCGGTCGAGGCGACCGACCTCTTCGAGGGGGCGCGACGCCGCATCGCAGAGTGGCTGGGCTCCACGCCGGAGGAGACGATCTTCGCCGCCAACGCCACCGCGGCGATCAATCTGGTCGCCTACTCGTGGGGCCGGACCAACGTCCGAAGGGGCGATCTCGTGGTGCTGACCGAGATGGAGCACCACTCGAACATCGTCCCCTGGCAGCTGCTGTGCCAGGAGCGCGAGGCCGAGCTCGCGTACGTCCGGGTCACCGACGAGGGCATGCTCGATCTCGAAGCTCTCGACTCGCTGCTGGAGCGCGGTCCGCGCCTGGTCGCCGTCGCGCACATCTCCAACGTGCTCGGCACGGTCAACCCCGTGGCTGAGATCGCCCGGCGGGCTCACGCCGCCGGCGCGCTGGTGCTCGTCGACGGCACTCAGGCGGTGCCGCAGATCCCGGTCGACCTGCGTGAGGTCGACGCCGACTTCTACGCCTGGACGGGGCACAAGGCCTACGGCCCGACCGGAATCGGCGTCCTGCATGGTCGCCGCGAGCTACTCGAGGAGATGCCGCCGTTCATCAGCGGTGGGCACATGATTCGCACCGTCGGCGACGACGAGTCGACCTGGACCGACCTGCCGTGGAAGTTCGAGGCCGGCACCTCGCAGATCGCCGAGGCGATCGGGCTCGGAGCGGCCGTGGACTGGATCCGCGCGGTCGGGATCGAGCGGATCCGGACCCACGAGGAGGGGCTCGTGGCGGAGACCCTGAGCCGCCTGGCGGCCATCCCCGGGCTCTCGGTCCAGGGCCCCGCGCGGGCGCAGGACCGCGGCTCGCTGGTGTCGTTCACGCTCGGCGGCGCTCATCCTCACGACATCGGTGAGATCCTCGGCCGCGAGGGGGTGTGCGTGCGCGCCGGGCACCACTGCGCTCAGCCGCTGATGCGCAGGATCGGGACGAACGCCACCACGCGGGCGTCGTTCGCGGTCCACAACTCACTGGCGGATGTCGACCGGCTGATCGAGGGTTTGGAAGACGTCCGGCGGGTACTGCAGCTCTAGCCCCTGGAAGCTCAGCGCTACTGTCAGAACCATGGACGAGCTCTACCGCGAATACATCCTCGAGCACTACAAGCGGCCGCATAACTGGGGCGAGCTCGATCACGTCGACCTCGAGTTCCACGACCTGAACCCGCTGTGCGGCGATGAGCTCACGGTGCAGCTCAAGGTGGACGACGAGGGCCGCATCGAGGACGTCCGCTTCTCGGGTCACGGCTGTGCGATCTCGCAGGCCGCCGCCTCGATGGCCTCCGACGAGGTCAAGGGGATGCAGGTCGACGAGCTGATGAAACTCGACCGCTCGTTCATCCTCGAGCTGCTCGGGATCGACATCTCGGCGACGCGGATGAAGTGCGCGCTGCTGTCGCTCAAGGTGCTCAAGGGTGCCACCCTCGGCCACAACGCCGGCTGGGAGCTCGAGCCGGCCGACGGCAACGGGAGCGGCGACCACTAATCGCTCGACCGCTCAGGCGGCTCAGGCCGTTCAGGCGGCTCTAGCCGTTCAGGCGGCTCTACTCGATCGTGGCCCCGCCGGCGGCGTCGAGCGCCTCGCTCGGAGCGATGCGTCGCAGAACGCGCCCCTGGAGGTCGCGCAGCTGGATGGTGATCTTGCCCGTGTGGGGGTCGGTGAAGAAGGCGATCTGGCGGCCGTCGGCTTGCAGCCGGTCGTAGGCCTGAGCGGCCGCGCCGATCGCGTCGTGGACCTCTGGCGGCAGCAGCGACTGGATCGTGTCGACCCTCACCGAGTCCTTGGGCGCCACCACAACTGGAGCGGTCTGCTCGTGCAAATCGGTTTCGCCTACGGTCAGCCCGGCTTGGGTCCCGGCCCGTTCGACGGAAGTGACGTCGAAGCTCATGGTGTGTGCATTTCCTCTCTGGGAGGCGGCGCCCCCTGCCAGGGCCGCCGCACGGATCAGGCTTTCCAGTCGTGCTGCGTGGCTTCTAGCCGCCGTAATCGATCGCACACGGGAAAAACTTGAGCCTGGGCAATATGTTCAATCCTCTGTTTACGGGAATATCCGTCCCTCAGGCGCTGGCGGCCGGTGCGCTGCTGCTCAGCAGCGCGCACGCAGCCGCTGGCAGGAGATCGGACCGTGGTCGCATCCCCCGTGACATCGGCGGCGAAGGCGCTGAA
>Ga0066790_10000153_pt1 | contig 22376 bp, 14 predicted proteins | sample OrgsoiDNA2013050_FD_70963 | JGI IMG/M metagenome (GOLD analysis project Ga0066790, IMG submission 70963) | Permafrost soil microbial communities from the Arctic, to analyse light accelerated degradation of dissolved organic matter (DOM) -... | ecosystem: Environmental > Terrestrial > Soil >...
GGAAAGGGGCGCCGCCAGCGCCGCCGACAAAGGGCTCGAGGCGCCGCTAGCTGGGAGCGGGCTGGCGCTAGCCCGGATGGCTGAGCTGCGCGCGGCGGCGCAGCTCGGTCCACAGCTCGCCGGCCAGCCGGTCGAGCTCAGTGAGCGAGACGGAGTTGTCGATCACGATTCCGGCGATGGCCAGCCGCTGCGCGCGGTCGGCCTGGGCCGCCATGCGCGCCTTCGCCTGATCCCGGCTCAGGCCACGGTGGCGGACCAGCCGGTCAAGCTGAACCCGCGGCGGCACGTCCACCACGACGACGAGGTCGTAGGAGCCGGCCAGGTTATTCTCGGCGATGAGCGGCACGTCGTGCACGACGATCGCGCCGGGGCCCGCCGCGTCCTCAATGGCCTGCATCTGGGCGGCGACCAGCGGGTGGATGATGCCGTTCAGCTTGGTGCGCAGCTGCGGGTCGGCGAAGACAATATCGCCGAGGCGCGGCCGGTCCAGGCTGCCGTCCGGCATCAGCACGCCGGGTCCGAACGCCTCCACGACGTCGGCGAGCCCCGTGGTTCCCGGCGCGACGACGTCCCGCGCGATCGCGTCCGCGTCGATCACCACGGCGCCCTGCGCCGCCAGCCGCCGGGACACTTCGCTCTTGCCGGCTCCGATCCCGCCGGTCAGGCCGACCCGGAGCAACTCAGCCCGTCCCGACCGGGCATGCCGGCACGCCCTGCGCGGCCGGCACGCCCTGCGCGGCGGGCGCCCGATGAACGCCCGGCCCGGATGATCGGGGGCCGTGGCCGGCGCCGCGACAGAAATGATCGTGGCGGGAAGCCCGCACAGAGTACGGGAATCCCGCCACGATCCTGAACTGGGCTGCCCCGGTGGTCAGCTCTGGCCGCCGGACAGCTTGTCGCGGAGCGCGGCCAGCGCCTCGTCCGAGGCGAGCGTGCCCTGGGCCGGCGCGTCACTGCGGCTGGAGCCGCCGCGGTCACCGCGGTCCTCGCGCTCGGTCACGGCGGCGGTGGCCGCCTTGGTCTGCGCCTCGGCGACCTGCGCCTGGTGTGCCTCGTACCGCGAGCGAGCCTCGGTGTACTGGCGCTCCCACTCCTCGCGCTGGGTGTCGAAGCCCTCGAGCCACTCCCCCGACTCGGGGTCGAAGCCGTCGGGGTAGACGTAGTTGCCCTGCTCGTCGTAGGTCGCCGGCATGCCGTAGAGCGTCGGGTCGAAGTCCTCGCCCGCCGCCTCGCCGAGGGCACCCTCGTTCGCCTGCTTCAGCGAGAGGCTGATCCGGCGCCGGTCGAGGTCGATGTCGATGATCTTGACAAAGATCTCGTCGCCGACCTGCACGACCTGCTCGGGGATCTCGACGTGCCGGTCGGCGAGCTCGGAGATGTGCACCAGGCCCTCGATGCCCTCCTCCACCCGCACGAACGCGCCGAACGGCACCAGCTTGGTGACCCGGCCGGGCACGACCTGGCCGATCTGGTGGGTCCGGGCGAACTGCTGCCAGGGGTCCTCCTGCGTCGACTTCAGCGACAGCGAGACCCGCTCGCGGTCCATGTCGACGTCGAGCACCTCGACGGTGACCTCCTGGCCGACCTCGACAACCTCGCCGGGGTGGTCGATGTGCTTCCAGGACAGCTCGGAGACGTGCACCAGGCCGTCGACGCCGCCGAGATCCACGAACGCGCCGAAGTTGACGATCGAGGACACCTGACCCTTGCGGATCTGGCCCTTCTGCAGGGTGTTGAGGAAGTTCTGGCGGACCTCGGACTGAGTCTGCTCGAGCCAGGCCCGGCGGGACAGGACCACGTTGTTGCGGTTCTTGTCCAGCTCGATGATCTTGGCCTCGATCTCCTTGCCCACGTACGGCTGGAGATCGCGGACCCGGCGCATCTCCACCAGGGACGCCGGCAGGAACCCGCGCAGGCCGATGTCCAGGATCAGGCCGCCCTTGACGACCTCGATGACAGTGCCGGTGACGACGCCGTCCTCGTCCTTGATCTTCTCGATCGTGCCCCAGGCCCGCTCGTACTGCGCGCGCTTCTTGGACAGGATCAGGCGGCCTTCCTTGTCCTCCTTCTGCAGGACAAGCGCCTCGATGTGCTCGCCGGTCTTGACGACGTCGTTGGGATCGACATCGTGCTTGATCGACAGCTCACGGGACGGGATAACGCCTTCGGTCTTGTAGCCGATGTCGAGCAGGACCTCGTCTCGGTCGACCTTGACGACGGTGCCCTCAACGATGTCGCCGTCGTTGAAGTACTTGATGGTCTCGTCGATCGCGGCGAGGAAGGCCTCCTCGGAACCGATGTCGTTGACCGCTACTTTGGGGGTCGAGGTGGCCTCGGTGCTGCTCGTCATGTGTTGGTGGGCTCCGGATGCGGACAGAATTGAGTGGGCGTGCGCCGTGCATCAGGCGCCCGACACAAAAGGCCAAGGTTTGAGACTTGACGCGCCTAGCCAGCACCGACGGTAACAGCCCATACGCGCGACCGTTCCTCAGGCTGCCCGGCCATGGCGGACGGCAGAGCACACAACGCAGCGTTCAGCATATGAGAGCCTGGCCCGGGGGTCAATCTTGGGGTCGGGCCAGCGGGCCCGATCGGGACGCAATCGAGACGTGATCGGGTCGTTAGTGCGCCGCCTGCGCCCAGCTGCGCCCGGTCCCCATGGAAACCTCCAGCGGCACCGACAGCCCGAACGCGCTGCCCATGGCCGAGGCGGCGATCTCCCGCAGCCGGTCCAGCTCACCGGGAGCGACCTCGAAGAGCAGCTCGTCGTGGACCTGCAGGAGCATCCGCGACCGCAGTCCGGCGGCGGCGATCTCGCGGCGGGTGGCCAGCATGGCGACCTTGATGATGTCGGCGGCGGAGCCCTGGATGGGGGCGTTCAGCGCCATCCGCTCGGCCATCTCCCGGCGCTGCCGATTGTCGGAGGTCAGGTCCGGCAGGTAGCGGCGGCGACCGAGGATCGTCTGGGTGTAGCCATTGGTCCGGGCCCGGTTCACTACCTCGTGCAGGTAATCGCGGACCCCGCCGAACTGCTCGAAGTACTCGTCCATGTAGGCGCGCGCCTCGTCCGGCGTCACGCGCAGCTGCTGGGAGAGCCCGTACACCGACAGGCCGTAGGCGAGGCCGTAGTTCATGGCCTTGATCCGGCTGCGGAGCTCCTGCGTCACGTGCTCCGGCTCGACGCCGAACACGCTGCCGGCCGTGGCCGCGTGGAAATCATGCCCGGAGCCGAAGGCGGCGGCGAGCGCGGCGTCGCCGGACAGGTGGGCCATGATCCGCAGCTCGATCTGGCTGTAGTCCGCGGTCAGCAGGCACTCATAGCCCTCGCCGACGATGAAGCCGCGGCGGATCCGGCGGCCCTCCTCGGTCCGGATGGGGATGTTCTGCAGGTTCGGGTCGGTGGATGACAGGCGGCCGGTCGCCGCGATCATCTGGTTATAGGTGGTGTGGATCCGCCCGTCATGGCCGGCCATCGGGATCAGGGAGTCGACGATGCTCTTGAGCTTGGCCACGTCCCGGTGCCTGAGCAGGTGCACGAGCACGGGGTGCTCGGTCTGCGCTAGCAGGCTGGTGAGCGCCTCGGAATCCGTTGTATATCCGGTCTTGATCCGCTTGGTCTTGGGCAGTCCCAGCTCGGTGAACAGGACCTCCTGCAGCTGCTTGGGTGAGCCGAGGTTGAAGTCGTGCCCGACGATGGCGAAGGCCGCCTGCTCCGCCGCTTTCACCTCACCGCCGAGGCTCGCCGACATGCCGACGAAATGATCAACGTCAGCGGCGATCCCGGCCTGCTCCATCTCGGCCAGCACGCTGACCAGCGGCAGCTCGACCTCGGCGAGCAGCTCGGTCGCCCCGCGGCTGGCCAGGTCGATGTCGAGCGCGTCGGCGAGCTCGGCGGTGGCCTGCGCCCGCTGCGCCAGCGCGTTCGGGATCTGGGCCGGGTCGGGCATGTCCAGGGTGAGCTGCCCGGACTTGGCTTCGGCGTCGCGCAGCTCCCGGTTCAGGTACCGCAGCGAGAGATCGGCCAGATCGAAGGAGCGCTGGCCGGGCAGCGCCAGGTAGGCGGCCAGGGCCGTGTCGCTGGTCAGGCCGGCCAGCGTGAGGCCCCGGGCGGCGAGGGCGTGCATCGGCCCCTTGGCGTCATGCAGGGCCTTGGGCGCGCTGGCGTCGGCCAGCCAGGCGGCCAGTGCCTGCTCGTCCTCCGCCGCCAGCGCCGTCGGGTCGAGGTAGGCGCACGAGCCGTCCGGGGCGGCGATGGCCAGGCCCGACACGTCCCCGGTCCCCCGGCCCCAGGTGCCGCTGGCCGCCAGGCCCGACCGCCCGGTGCCGCGGGCGTGCTCGGCCAGCCACGGGGCCAGCTCGGCCGGGCCGGGAACGGTCGCCGCGACGTCGAACGCCGCGGCGGCCGAGGCGGCCGCCTCGGCTCCGCTGTCGGGGCCCTCGACGATGCCGTTGGGCAGGGTCGCATAGAGCCGGTCCCGCAGCACCCGGAACTGCAGGGTGTCGAAGAGCTGGTGGATCTTCTCCCGGTCCCAGGGGACGGGGCGCAGGTCGTGCGGCCCGGCACCGACCGGCACGTCCCGGGCGAGCTCGGTGAGCTGACGGTTCAGCAGCACGCTGGCGAGATGCTCGCGCAGCTTGTCGCCCGCCTTGCCCTTGACCTCGCCGACCCGGTCCACCAGCTCGGCGAGGGAGCCGAACTCGATGATCCACTTCGACGCGGTCTTCTCGCCGACGCCGGGGATGCTGGGCAGGTTGTCGCTCGGGTCGCCGCGCACGGCGGCGAAGTCGGGATACTGCGTCGGGGTCAGGCCGTACTTCTCGATGACCGCCGCCGGCGTGAAGCGGGTCATGTCGCTGATGCCGCGCCTGGTCATCAGCACGGTGACGTCGTCGGTGACCAGCTGCAGCGCGTCCCGGTCGCCGGTGACGATCAGGACGCTCATGTCGGGCGCCGCCTGCGTCGCCAGCGTCGCGATCAGGTCATCGGCCTCGTATCCGGCCACCGACAGCCGGGCGATCCCGAGCGCGTCGAGGACCTCGAAGATCAGGCTGAGCTGGCCGCGGAAGTCGGCGGGGGTCTCCCGCCGGTTCGCCTTGTACTCGACGTACTGCTCGTGCCGGAAGGTGGGCTCGCTGCGATCGAAGGCCACCGCGACGTGCGTGGGTCGCTCGTCGCGCAGCACATTGATGAGCATGGCGGTGAAGCCGTAGACGGCGTTGGTCGGCTGCCCGGTGGTCGTCGAGAAGTTCTCGATGGGCAGCGCGAAGAACGCCCGGTAAGCCAGGGAGTGCCCGTCGAGAAGCAGCAGCCGGTCACCGCTAGGGGCTGTCGGCTTGCCGCTGGGATCCGTCGGCTTGCGCGTCGGCTTGGTCGCCACGGCCGCAGTCTAGTGGGCGGCTCTGACATCGGCGGGCGGCTCGGGCAGGCGGCTGGCCTCGAAAGTGCCTGCCCGAGCGGCTGCCGCCAGGGCAGGGCCCGGACCAGCGCCGAAAGAGGACGCGGTCCGGGCCCTGGCCCGGATGGGAAGTGCCTAGGAGGAGAACTGGAAAATGGTGCTGGAGTTGAATACCTGACCAGGCTTCAGCTCTGTCGTCGGGAAGTTGGACTGGTTGGGCGAGTTGGGGTAGTGCTGGGTCTCGAACGTGTACCCGGCGGACTGCCGGTAGATGTGGTTGCTGATGCCGACCAGGGTGCCGTTCAGGAAGTTGCCCGAGTAGAACTGCACGCCGGGCTCGCTCGTCCAGACGGTCAGCTCCCGGCCGCTGGCCGGATCCGAGGCGCGCGCGGCGAGCAGGAGACCGCCCTGCTTCGGGCCGTTCGGGTTGAGCACCCAGTTGTGGTCATAGCCCTGGGAGATCAGCAGCTGCTGGTTGTCCTCGTTGATCCGCGAGCCGATGGTGTGCGGCGCCCGGAAGTCGAACGGGGTTCCCTTGACCGGCGCGAGGACCCCGGTCGGGATCTGCGTCGTGTCGGTGGGCGTGTAGGAGTTGGCGTTGATCTGGACCTTCTGGTTGTAGGTCGCGCCCGACGCCTCGCCGGCCAGGTTGAAGTAGCTGTGGTTGGTGAGGTTCAGGACGGTGTCCTTGTTGGTCGTCGCGCGGTAATGGATGCGCAGCTGACCAGCGTTGTTGAGCGTGAAGGTGACGAAGACCGTCAGCTGGCCGGGGAAACCGGTGCAGCTGCAGCCGACGTTCGCGCCGTCGTCGCCGTTCGGGCTGACCAGCTTGAGCTGCACGCCCGCCGCGCCGGCGGTCTGCACCTTCTGGGCGGCCCAGACATGATTGCCGAACCCGACGAGCCCGCCGTGCAGGTCGTTCACGCCGTTATTGATCGGCAGCGTGTAGGTGTTGCCGTCCAGCTTGAACGTGCCCTTGGCGATCCGGTTGCCGTACCGGCCGATGGTCTCGCCGAAGTAGGGCCCGCCGTTGGCGAGAACCGCCGGGCTGGCCTCCGCGACGTACTCCTTGAGGGTCTTGAAGCCGAGCACGACGTCGGCTTCCCGCCCGCTGCGGCCGGGGGCCTGGATGGACTGGATGATGCCGCCGTAAGTCAGGACCTTGACGCGCATGCCGTTGCAGTTGGCCAGCGTGTACCGGAACACGGGCAGTTTCTTGCCCGCGTAGAGGTCAAAGGCCGAGCCGAAGGACTGCCGGGACACGCTCGGGCTGCAACTGGGAGCCCCTGCCGCGGTCCTGGCGGCCGACGCCTGGCCGAGGCCCAGCGAAGCTATTAACCCGAGGGTGAGCACTCCGGCCGCGCCAACTCGCGTGGCCCAGTGAACCCTGCTCGACCTGAGGTTGATCATGGAGCCTCCTGCCGTTCGAAGCGCCCCGGTCGCCATCAACCGGGGACTCATTCGGCAAATTGTTTACGCTAACAACGGATAAGTCACCCTCTTAGCGGAAAAAGAAACCAAAGTGTGTGGAGTGATCCACGGTGGCAGAGTTACGTAAGTTCACAAAAATAACTCGGGCATCCGGCTCGCCCCATTTGCGGCCCCGGGCCTGGACGGGCCGGGCCGCAACGCCCGTCCGCGATGCGACGGCCAGGCCCGCCAGGCGCAGCCTCGGGCGCGGGCACCGTCTAAGCTGCCTCGCGGAGGTGGAGCAGGTGCACCAGGAACAGCACGACGGCTCGGCAATCCCGGCTGACCCGGGGCGGGCGGCGGGCGGCACGGGCGCGGGCCGCACGGCCGCCGAGCACGAGCAGCGCATCATGGCGATGTTCGAGCAGACGGTCGGCGACACGCTGATCGCCCGGATGGGCATCAAGATCGTTGAGGCTTCCGCGCGGCGGGCCGTCGCCACCATGCCGGTGGCCGGCAACACCCAGCCTTACGGGCTGCTGCACGGCGGTGCCTCGTGCGTGCTGGCCGAGACGCTCGGGTCGGTCGCGTCCGCCCTGCACGCCGGCCCGGACCGGATGACGGTCGGGATCGAGATCAATGCGACCCATCACCGCGCCGCATCCGCGGGCCTGGTCACCGCCGTCGCGACGATGGTGCATGGCGGCGGCACGCTGACCACTTACGAGATCGTTATAACCGACGATCGGGGCAGGCGGGTCTGTACGGCGCGGCTCAGCTGCCTGCTCCGGGACCTGGTCCCGGGCCTCGGGACCGGCGCCGCCGGCGCGTCGGGCCCTTCGTCAGGGGACGTTTAGCCCATACCGGCCGGCGAATCGCCGTGTCTGTGCGCGGCGCGGCTGAGCGTCGCTACCGTTGTGGCAGAGCCCGGTGAGGCTGAGTAGAGAACGTGCCGGCCCGGGGAAGGCCGACATGGCACCAAAGGTTCACCGGGTTCGTGACCGTCGGTCTCCAGGCGCAGTCATGCGCTGATCGCCGACGGCAGGCAGGCGGCGGGCGCCGGGGCGACACCGGGGGGTTTGTGCTCCGGCCCCGCCCGCTTGCTGGAAATCTCCCGGCCCGCTTCCCGGCCGCCGGGAAGCGGGCCGGGTTAGCTTCCGGAGCTGGGGCGGTTAGCCCCCGGCCCCGCTTTAGGGCCCGGTACAGGTCGGCCGCTCGGCCCGGGCTTGGCGGCTGGCGCCGCGCTGGCGCCGGGCACGGGCTTGCCGTCGGGCACGGGCTTCGCTAGCGGGGCAGCGGCCTTGGCGTCCGGCGCGACCTTGGCACCCGCCGCCGTCGCCGGGCTCACCGAGCCTTCGGCGCTCGCCGCGGTCTCGGCGGCGGCCGCCTGCTGCCCGGCCGCGAGGACCTCCTCGGCGACCGCGCGCATCGTCATCCGGCGGTCCATGGACGTCTTCTGAATCCAGCGGAACGCGTCGGCCTCGGTGATGCCCCGGTCGGCCTGCAGCAGTCCCTTGGCCCGGTCCAGCAGCTTGCGCACCTCCAGCCGCTCACGCAGGCCGACGACCTCGGAGTCAAGCGCCGAGATCTCCTGGAACCGGCTGACGGCTATCTCGATGGCCGGTACCAGGTCAGCCTTGGTGAACGGCTTGATCAGGTACGCCATGGCGCCAGCGTCGCTGGCGCGCCGCACCAGGTCGCGCTGCGAGAAGGCGGTCAGGATGACGACTGGGGCGAGTCGCTGGTCGGAGATCTGCTCGGCCGCCGAGATGCCATCCAGGCCCGGCATCTTCACGTCCATGATGACCAGGTCAGGATGGAGCCGCTGGGCGAGGTCGACGGCAGACGCACCGTCACCGACCTCGCCCGCGACTAGGTAGCCCTCCTCCTCCAGCATTTCCTTCAGGTCCAGCCGGATGAGGGCCTCGTCTTCAGCGATAACCACGCTCAGGGACTTGCTCACGGGCCGAGATTACCGAAGGCCGGTACCGCCATGTTCGACCGCACTCCCCTGACGGCCCGCACCGGCCGGATTCCGGCCCCGGCCGGCTGCCGCCGGCGCCCGGCCAGCGGTCCGGACGACCCGCGCGCGACGCGGCGTGCGCTGGCACCCGCGCGGATCGAACCGGCTACCGGTAGATTGATCGCGGGAAGACTTCGTGCCGCGTTAATGGGTCTATTGTCGTGAAACATGCCGGGATGGCGGAACGGCAGACGCCGATGCCTCAAAAGCATCTGTCCGAAAGGGCGTGCGGGTTCGAATCCCGCTCCCGGCACTCACCGATGGGCGACCTTCCAGCCGTCGCTAGCTGCCCGTCCTCCAGGCTCAGCACCGAGTCGGCCAGCCCCAGCAGCAGGAGCTGGAGGGCGCTGATCGCCAGCAGCGACCGGCCAGCCGCGAGGCGGCGGCTGAGGCCGTCCAGCAGTTGCGGCATGCCGGTCATCACCTGCAGGCCGCCGAGCCGCACAGATCCCTGGAGGTAGGAACCGGACTGGCTGATCCGCGCCGCCAGCTCGCTCATCCCGGGGTGCGACAGTCGCACGGCAATGGTTATCCGGCCGTTGGGGATTCGTTGCTGTCCCGCGAGGCTCAGTGCCCGTGCTCGGTACGCCCGTGCTCGGTACGCCCGTGCTTAGTGCGCCCGTGCCCGCTGCGCCGCCGGTACAGGCTGATCCCCGGCCCGAGGCCCCGGACGCGCAGGAAATGGGCGTGGAAGTACCTCACGATCGACGGCGTCCAGGGAACTCGCTTGGACGCGTGGTAAGACAGCCAGACGAACTGGGAATGCACGAACGCCGACTGCCACAGCGCCGCGACGGACGGGACGCGGCCGGCGCCGGTCGCCGTGCTCAGGCCGTGCGACAGGGCATAGTTGACCCCGGTGCCGTCGTCGATTACCGGGCAGCCCGGCACGTCCGAGACGAACCTGTCGGCTACCACCAGGTCGGACACCTCGTCGGCCAGCACGCAGGCGCCAGGCGGGATAACGCGCCGGACCGCGGCGAATTCCGACGGGCTGATGCTCGCCTGCTGCGTCCGTTCATAGTCCGTCTGCATCACCGCCGCCAGCGCGATGCCGATCGCCGCCAGGACGCAGCCGCCCCGGCGCAGCGCCTCCCCGGCGGCCGGCCGGCCGGCCACCGCCCCGAGTGCGGCCAGCAGCCTGGACGCCGACAGCGCTACCGACAGCGCCAGGAACGGCACCAGGAAGGCAACGAAGTGATAGTGGAACTGCGGCGGCCACAGGAAGGTCACGGCCATCAGCGCACCGGTCCCGGCGGCGAACCAGTCGAGTGCGGCCGGCGGCTGCCTCGTCAGCAGCCAGGCCACGGCGGTGCCGACGAGCACCAGCCCGACGATGGCCGCCGCAGTGCCGAGCACCAGGCTGTTGGCCGGATGCAGGACGCCGGACAGCCCGGTCATCAGCCGGATGCGGTACAGGCTGTAGATCCGGGTGGCATTCAGCCGCCTGCCCACTTGGGCGACAACGATGCTCTGGTAGAAGCTGGCGGGCGCGAGCGCGGCGAAGGGCAGCGTCGGGATCAGGAAACCCGCCGCGGCCGCGCTAGCGAAGGCAGCCGCGCGGCGCGGCCTGCGTGCGCTGAGCGCGATCAGGACCAGCACCGGGACGATCGCCCACGACTCGATGACGCCGGCGAAGCCGAAGGCCACGCCGGCCCAGACCACGCGCCTACCGCTCGCGAGCCGGTCCCCGTCGAAGATAACCAGGGCGCCGATCAGGCAGAACAGCACCAGCCACGGCTCCACCAGCACGGTATGGGCGGCCGCGACGCTTTCCGGGTGGACGGCCGAGATACCGCACGCGAGGAGGGCCGCGAGCCGCCCCCGGCGGCGCACAAGAAGCCCGGCCGCCACCACGCCGGCAGTACCGGCGAGCACGGTGAGGATCCGGCCGAGTGCCATGCCCCAGGCCGTGCCCGTCACCTTGGCGGCCAGCGCGACCGGCACCATCAGCAGCGTAATCCCCGGCGGCTGCACGAAGACAAAGTCACGGTAGGGCAACTGGCCGTGCACCAGCCGGATAGCGCTGCCGAGATACGAGCCATCGTCATACTCGGTAACGCCGAAAAGGAAGCCGGGCCGGGATAGATAATAAAGCCGGAGGGCCAGAGCCAGTATAGTGATCGCGACAATGACTGTATTCGGCGTTATCCGGTCACTCCAGGCTCGCGTCCCAGCCGGAGCCCGCAGCGCACGACGCGCCCTGAAACTAGGCGTGATCTGCACATCTGCCATAGCTGGAAGTCCCCCCGGACCGTGATACATCGTATCGCCGATCAGCATTTGCCCGCTGCGGGCATGGCGATAATTCCCCCTCGAACGGCAGCCAGGATATGGCGAAATCACCAGTGCAGCCGAGGCCATTGACGACAGTTCCGCCCTTGTCACCAAGGCACTGAATGTCTACTTGACAGGGAGCTAGCTGGATATGGGAACAGCCGCAGCGCGCGCTGCCCTGGTCAGGCAGACGGGGTCAGGCCGGGTAGATCAGGCCGGGCGCATCCGGCCCTTCCCGGCCAGACATTGCCCCGTCCGGCGCCGCCGCATCCGGTGCATTCCCGTGCGGCGCATTCCCGTGCGGCCCGGCGTCGTCCGGCCCGGCCGGGCGGTGTCGCACCGGCGGCATCCGCAGGGCACTGCGGCCGGTCCCGGCGTTGTCACCAGCCGCGGTCTTGCCACCAGCCGCAATGTTCCTGTCGGCGTCCGGGATGAGCGCCGGGGCCGGGCTCTGGCCCACCGCGGCGACCGCGGCGGCCTCGCCCCGGCGTGCCCTGGTGATACCCAGGTAGGCCGTCGCCGCGATGACGACCACCAACATCGCGAACTCGGTTACCCGGATACCGAGCACGCGCGGCGAGTAGTCGATGCGTGCCCGCTCGGCGGCGAGCCGGCCGACCGCGTACAGGCCCGCGTACAGCGCGAAGGCGCGGTCACCGGTGAGCCGGAACCGGCGGATGGCCCAGGCCACCGCCACCGCGACCAGGAGATCCCAGAGGGACTCATACAGGAATATCGGCTGGAAGGTGGCGAAGCTCTCGTAGCCGCTGGCCCGGCGCGCGGGCCCGATCGCCACCGCGAACGGCAGCGTGGAAGGCGCCCCGTACATCCGCTGGCTGAACCAGTTACCCCAGGACCCGATCGCCTGCGCGACGGCCAGCGCGGGCGCGGCCGCCAGGACCATCGGCGCCAGTGAGTACCGGTACCGCCGGCAGTAGACCCAGGCGCCGACGGCTCCCGCGCCGACGATGCCGGCGACGCCGAGGCCGCCGTCCCAGATCCGGAAGACCGATGTCCAGTCGTGGCCAGTCCCGAAGTAGAGCCGGTAGTTGGACAACACGCCGTACAGGCGGCCGCCGATGATCCCGACGGGAACGGCGACTGTCGCCACGTCCAGGATCATGCCCGGCGGGCCGCCCATCCGGCGATAGCGGCGGTCGGTGAGCCACAGCGCGATGACCAGGCCAAGCAACGCGCACAGCGCGTAGGCGCGCACCGGCACCGGCCCGAACTGCCAGACCCCGCGCGCGGGGCTCGGAAGGTAAGCCACCGACATGTTGTGTGACGTTACTCGTGTCGTCGACATGGTTGCGCCCATTTGACCGTGGGGACCCAGGCCATGGCTGAGCCATGCCGCCGCTAAACCCGCCGGTAGCAGCCCTACCGCAGGGACACCGTGGTCGGCTCGATCGCCGCGGGCAGCGTCGTCTGGCCGCTGAGGTAGCCGTCCACCGCGGCTGCCGCCGACCGGCCCTCGGCGATCGCCCACACGATGAGCGACTGGCCCCGGCCCATGTCCCCGGCGACGAAGACGCCCGGCACGGACGTGGCGAAGTCGCCGTCGCGGGCCACGTTGCCGCGCGCGTCGAACGCCACACCCAGATCGGTGAGCAACGGGCCGCGCTCCGCCCCGGTGAACCCCATCGCCAGCAGGACCAGGTCGCATGGCAGGTCCCGCTCGGTACCGGGCCGGGGAATGAAGGAGCCTTCCGAGAGCTCGACCTCGGCCAGCCGCAGGGCGCGCACCTGGCCGGCCTCGTCGGCCAGGAACTCCTGGGTGGAAACCGCGTAGACGCGGTCGCCGCCCTCCTCGTGCGCGCTGGACACCCGGTAGACCATCGGATACGTCGGCCAGGGCTGGCCCGTCGGCCGCTGCTCAGGCGGCCGGGGCAGGATCTCCAGCTGGGTTACCGAGGCGGCGCCCTGGCGCAGGGTGGTGCCCAGGCAGTCCGCGCCCGTGTCGCCGCCGCCGAGGATCACTACGTGGCGGCCCCGGGCCGAGATGGCCGGCTCGGGCGGTGCCACCGGTGCCACCGGCGCCCCGGCGGTCGTGTCGGCGTCGCCCGCCGAGTCCGGCCCCGCGGCCCGCTGGTCGGCGACCGCCCGGTTCGCCAGCGGCAGGTAATCCATCGCCTGATGAACGCCGTCCAGCTCGACACCCGGCACCGGCAGTCCGCGCGGCACTGTCGCACCGCCTGCCAGGACGATCGCGTCGTAGTCGTTACGAAGCTGTGTGGCCGTGACGTCCTCCCCGACGGCTACCCCGCAACGGAACTCCGTGCCCTCCGCGAGCATCTGCACCAGTCGGCGGTCGAGGTGGCTCTTCTCCATCTTGAACTCGGGAATCCCGTACCGCAGCAGCCCACCAGGCGCATCGGCCCGCTCGTAGACGGTCACCGCGTGACCGGCTCTGGTCAGCTGCTGCGCGGCGGCCAGCCCGGCCGGGCCGGAGCCGATGACCGCCACCCGGCCGCCGGCCGCGGCCGCCTCCGGCGACGGACGGCGCGGGGGCACCCAGCCCTCCGCCCAGGCCCGGTTGATGATCTCGACCTCGACCTGCTTGATCGTGACCGGGTCGGCATTGATCCCCAGCACGCAGGCGGTCTCGCAAGGTGCCGGGCACAGCCGGCCGGTGAACTCGGGGAAGTTGTTCGTCGCGTGCAGCCGCTCGGCCGCGCCCCGCCAGTCGCCGGTGCGGACCAGGTCATTCCACTCCGGGATCAGGTTGCCGAGCGGGCAGCCCTGGTGACAGAACGGGATGCCGCAGTCCATGCAGCGCCCGGCCTGCCGCTCCAGGTCACGGTGTGCGAACTCGGTGTACACCTCGCGCCAGTCCCGGATCCGCACGTCGACGGGGCGCCGCTGCGGAGCCTGCCGCGGCGTCGTCATGAATCCTCTGGGGTCAGCCATGCCGCCTCCTTAGCCCTGGGCCGCGGCCATGACGGCCTCGTCCACGTCGAGTCCGTCGCGCTCGGCCGCCCGCACCGCGGCCAGCGCTCGCTTGTAGTCCTTCGGCATGACCCGGGCGAACCGGGCCAGCGCGGCCGGCCAGTCGGCGAGCAGCCGTGCGGCCACCACCGAGCCGGTCTCCGCCAGGTGCCGCCGGAGCAGGTCCGCCAGGACGTCGGCGTCCTGTTCGCTGAGCGGCTCCAGGTCGGCCATCTCCGTATTCACCCGGCCCGGGTCCGGGTCGAGCAGGTAGGCCACGCCACCCGACATGCCGGCTGCGAAGTTACGGCCGGTCGGCCCCAGCACCACGACCCGGCCGCCGGTCATGTACTCGCAGCCGTGGTCGCCGGTACCCTCGGCGACCGCTGTCGCGCCCGAGTTCCGGACGCAGAACCGCTCCCCCACGACGCCGCGCAGGAAGATCTCGCCGCGGGTGGCGCCGTAGCCGATGACGTTGCCCGCGATGACGTGCTGCTCGGCGGCGAAGGTGGCCGCCGGGTCAGGCGCGGTGATGATCCGCCCGCCCGACAGGCCCTTGCCCAGGTAATCATTGGCGTCGCCGACAAGCCGGAGCGTGATCCCCGGCGGCAGGAAGGCGCCGAACGACTGCCCGGCGGACCCGGTCAGCGAGACATCGATCGTGTTGTCGGGCAGCCCGTCGCCGCCCCAGCGGCGGGTCACCTCGCTACCCAGCATCGTGCCGACCGTCCGGTTCACGTTGCGGACCGGCAGCTCCAGCCGGACCGGCGTGCCCTGCTCCAGCGCGCCCTCAGCGAGCAGGATCAGCGTGTTGTCCAGGGCCCGGTCCAGGCCGTGGTCCTGGGCGGTCGTGCAGTGCAGGGCAGCCCCGACGGGCCGCTGCGGGATGTGCAGGACCGGGCGCAGGTCCAGGCCGGACGCCTTCCAGTGCGCCGTGGCGTCGGCGGTGTCGAGCAGTTCCGCGTGGCCGACCGCCTCGGCGATTGACCGGAAGCCGAGCGCCGCCAGGTACTCGCGCACCTCCTGCGCCAAGAACTCGAAGAACCTCACGATGAACTCCGGCTTCCCGGTGAACCGCTTGCGCAGTTCGGGGTTCTGGGTAGCGACGCCCACCGGGCAGGTGTCCAGGTGGCAGACCCGCATCAGCACGCACCCGGCTACCACCAGCGGCGCCGTGGCGAAGCCGAACTCCTCAGCGCCGAGCAGGGCCGCGACGATGACGTCCCGGCCGGTCTTGAGCTGGCCGTCGACCTGCACCACGATCCGGTCCCGCAGGCCGTTGAGCAGCAGCGTCTGCTGAGTCTCGGCCAGGCCGAGCTCCCACGGCTCCCCCGCGTGCTTGAGGCTGGTCAGCGGGGCCGCGCCGGTCCCGCCGTCATGGCCGGAGATCAGCACCACGTCGGCGTGCGCCTTGGACACCCCTGCGGCCACGGTGCCCACTCCGGGCTCGGCCACCAGCTTGACGTGCACCCGCGCCCGCGGGTTCGCGTTCTTCAGGTCGTGGATGAGCTGCGCCAGGTCCTCGATCGAGTAGATGTCGTGATGCGGCGGCGGCGAGATCAGGCCAACGCCGGGGGTCGAGTGCCGGGTCTGGGCGATCCACGGGTAAACCTTGTGCCCGGGCAACTGGCCGCCCTCCCCCGGTTTGGCGCCCTGAGCCATCTTGATCTGCAGGTCGTCGGCGTTGACCAGGTACTCGCTGGTCACCCCGAACCGGCCGCTAGCCACCTGCTTGACGGCCGACCGGCGCAGGTCTCCGTTGTCATCGGGCACGAAGCGGCGGGCATCCTCGCCGCCCTCGCCGGTGTTCGACCGCCCGCCGATCCGGTTCATCGCGATGGCCAGCGTCTCGTGCGCCTCGGCCGAGATCGACCCGTAAGACATCGCGCCGGTGGCGAAGCGCGCCACGACGGCGTGGACCGACTCGACCTCCTCGATCGGGACCGGCGGCCGGGCGGGCGGGCCGCCCCGCCCGCCCGCGTCGTCGATGCCGCGGATCCGCAGCAGCCCGCGCAGGGTCATCAGCCGCGCCGCCTGATCGTCGACGAGCCGGGTGTACTGGCGGAAGATGTCTTCCCGGCCGCTGCGGGTCGCGTGCTGCAGCCGGAATACGGCCTCGGGGCTGAACAGGTGCGGCTCGCCCTCCCGCCGCCACTGGTACTCGCCGCCGGTCTCCAGCCGCCGGTGCGCCGGCCCGCTGCCCCTGGCCGGGAAGGCCAGGGCGTGCCGCTGGCCGATCTCCATCGCGAGCTCGTCGAAGCCGACGCCACCCAGCGGCGAGGACGTCCCGGCGAAGCACTCTCCGATGACCTCCGCGCCGAGCCCGATGGCCTCGAAGATCTGCGCGCCGGTGTAGGAGGCGACGGTCGAGACGCCCATCTTTGACATGATCTTCAGCAGGCCCTTGCCGAGCGCCTTGATCAGGTTGGCAGCCGCCTGCTCCCGGCTGACGTCGCGGATGACCCCGCGGGTCACCATCTCCTCGACCGAGCTGATCGCCAGGTACGGGCAGACGGCCGCGGCACCGTAGCCGATGAGCAGGGCGATGTGGTGGCACTCGCGGGCATCGCCGGTCTCCACGATCAGCCCGGCCAGGCTCCGGGTGCGCTGCCGGACCAGGTAGTGGTGGACCGCTCCGGTCAGCAGCAGCGACGGAATCGGCGCGAGGCCGGCCTCCGGCTCGCCGGCGCCACGGTCGGACAGCACGATGAAGCGGGCGCCGCCGTCGATCGCGGCCGAAGCCTCCGCGCGGATCTCGTCCAGCCGCCGGCGTAGCCCGGTTCCGCCGTCGGCGACCGGGTACCGGCCGTCCACCACATGGGCGGCGAAGCCGGGCAGGTCGCCGTCGTCGTTGACGTGAATGATCTTCGCCAGGTCGGGCTCGCTGAGCACCGGGAACGGCAGCATGATCTGCCGGCAGGACGCCGGACCCGGATCGAACAGGTTGTGCTCGGGCCCCACCGTCGCCGCCAGCGACGTGACGAGCTCTTCCCGGATCGCGTCCAGCGGCGGATTGGTGACCTGCGCGAAGAGCTGGGCGAAGTAGTCGAAGATCAGCCGCGGCCGGTCCGATAGCACGGCCAGCGGCGTATCGGTACCCATCGACCCGACCGGCTCGGCCCCGGTACGCGCCATCGGCGCCAGGATCACCCGGAGTTCTTCCTCGGTGTACCCGAAGTCCCGCTGCCGGGTGACCAGCGACCGGCTACCGGGCAGCCGGCGGCTGCGCTCGGGGAGGTCGTCGAGATGCACCTGTCCGGCGTGCAGCCAGTCCGCGTAGGGATGCTCGGCGGCGAGCCCGGCCTTGACCTCTTCGTCCTCGATGATCCGGCCCGCCGACGTGTCCGCCAGGAAGATCCGGCCCGGCTGCAGGCGCCCCTTGCGGACGATCGCGGCCGGGTCGATGTCCAGCACCCCGACCTCGCTGGCCAGAACGACCAGGCCGTCCCTGGTCACCCAGTACCGTCCCGGCCGCAGCCCGTTGCGGTCCAGCACCGCGCCGACCACCGTGCCGTCGGTGAAGGCCACGAGCGCCGGGCCGTCCCACGGCTCCATGAGCGCGGAGTGGAAGCCGTAGAACGACCGCCGGTCGGTGTCCATCTCCGTGTGGTTCTCCCACGGCTCCGGGATCATCATGAGCACCGCGTGCGGTAGCGACCGCCCGCCCAGGTGCAGCAGTTCCAGGCAGGTGTCGAAGCTGGCCGAGTCGCTGACGGACTCCTCCAGGATCGGCAGCAGGCGCTCGAAGCCGCGGCCCGTGGCGTCGGGCCCGATCAGGCTGGTCTCCAGCAGGCCCTCGCGGGCCCGCATCCAGTTCCGGTTGCCGCGGATCGTGTTGATCTCCCCGTTGTGCGCCATCATCCGGTAGGGATGCGCCAGCGGCCAGGACGGGAACGTATTGGTGGAGAACCTGGAATGCACCACGGCCAGCGCCGACCGGTACCGCGGGTCGGTCAGGTCGGGGTAGAAGTGCTCCAACTGGAGCGTGGTGAGCATGCCCTTGTAGACGATCGTCGAGGCCGACAGGCTCGCGAAGTAACAGTCCGCCTCGTGCTCGGCGCGCTTGCGGAGGCAGAACGCGCGGCGGTCGAGCGCGAGGCCCACCTCCCCGGCCTGCCCGGCCACGAACAGCTGCACCAGAAAGGGCAGCACCTCGCGCGCCCCGGCACCGCAGAAGTCCAGGTCGGCAGGGACCTGCCGCCAGCCCAGGACGCTCAGCCCTTCGTCGGCGGCGAGCCGCTGGATGACCGATACCGCCTGCTCCCGGCTCTCACCCGCGGGCAGGAACACCAGGCCGGCCGCGTAACTGCCCTGGGCAGGCAGCTCAAATTCGCATACAGAACGGAACAGTTCGTCCGGGATCTGCGTCAGGATGCCGGCTCCGTCGCCGGTCTCCGGATCGCTCCCCTTGGCGCCGCGGTGATCCAGGTTGCGGAGCACGGTCAGGGCCCGGGTGACCGTGTCGTGACGGCGGTCGCCGGTCAGGTCGGCTACGAACCCGACGCCGCAGGCGTCGTGCTCGTAGCTGCTGTCGTAGAGCCCCTGGCTGCGCGACCCGTAGGTGGCCGGGTTTAGAGCAGGTGCCATCAACACTCCAGTCGTCTCGTCCGCCATCGCAGTGCAGGTGGGGGCGGGACAACATTGGCCCTGCCGGGTACGGGGCACAGTCCTAGCGCAGAGCTAGGTAACTGGCCCGCGTGAACTAGCTACCCGAACGTTTCATCATTATAGCCAGCAGTAGGCCCTATGTTAACGTGACATTTCCTGCGCAGGTCAGCAGGGTACCGCTCGGGCATCAGTTGAGTCTCAACCGGGTCGGGACACGCCGCGAACGCCCGCCGCCAGATCCGCGGCCAGGCTTCGCACGCCGACCAGGCCCTCCTGCGGGCTGGCGGCGTCCAGTAGTCGCTGGACGAACGCAGATCCCACGATAACGCCATCGGCGAACCCCGCGACCTGCTGGGCCTGCGCGCCGTCGCGGACCCCGAGACCGACCGCGACCGGCAGGCTCGTGCACTCCCTGACCCGGCTCACCAGGCCGGCGGCCTGGCTATCGACCGAATCCCGCGCCCCGGTGATGCCCATCAGCGATGCCGCGTACACGAACCCGCGGCAGGCCGAGGTGACCAACTCGATCCGCCGCTGCGACGAACTCGGGGCCACCAGGAACACCCGGTCCAGGCCATGGGAGTCCGCGGCGTCCAGCCAGGGCCCCGCCTCCTCGGGCGTGAGGTCCGGGGTGATCAGCCCGCTGCCGCCGGCCGCGGCGAGGTCACGCGCGAAGGCCGCGACGCCGTAGTGGTCGACCGGGTTCCAGTAGGTCATCACCAGCACCGGCACCCCGGCCCTGGCGACGGCCTCGACGGTGGCCAGCACGTCGGCGACGCGGACCCCACCGGTGAGCGCGCGGCACACGGCCTCCTGGATGACCGGGCCGTCCATCAGCGGATCGGAGTACGGCAGCCCTATCTCCACCACGTCGGTCCCGGCCTGCGCCATGGCCACCGCCGCGGCGATCGCGCCGTCGACGGACGGGAACCCGGCCGGCAGGTAGCCCACGAGGGCCGCCCGGTTCTCGGCGGCCGCCTTCTCGAAGGCGTCGGCGACCGCGCTCATCGCGACTGCTCCTGATCCGGCGCCTCGCCCAGGTGGCCGAACCAGCGGCCCGCGATGTCCACGTCCTTGTCGCCTCGGCCGGAGAGGTTCACCACTAGCACGGCGTCCGGGCCTAGCTCCGGTCCAACCTGCAGGGCTCCGGCCAGGGCATGCGCCGACTCGATCGCCGGGATGATGCCCTCGGTCCGGCACAGCACCGAGAACGCGTGCATCGCCTCGGCGTCGGTGACCGGGCGGTAACTGGCCCGCCCGGTGTCATGCAGCCAGGAATGCTCGGGCCCCACCCCCGGATAGTCCAGCCCCGCCGAGATGGAGTGCGTCGGACGGGTCTGGCCATCGGAGTCCTGAAGCAGGAAGGTCCGCATGCCGTGGATCACGCCGACGGAGCCGCCCGCGACCGTCGCCGCATGCCGACCGGTCGCCACCCCGTCTCCCCCGGCCTCGCAGCCGATCAGGGCCACGGACTCGTCGCCGATGAATGCGTGGAAGATGCCGATGGCGTTGGAGCCGCCGCCGACGCAGGCGATCACGGCATCGGGCAGCCGCCCGGTCGCGTCCAGCACCTGCGCCCTGGCCTCGACCCCGATGACCCGCTGGAAGTCCCGGACCATCATCGGGAAGGGGTGCGGGCCCATCACCGAGCCGATGCAGTAGTGCGTGGTCTCCACGGTGGATACCCAGTCGCGGAAGGTCTCGTTAATGGCGTCCTTGAGCGTCCTGCTCCCGGTGTTGACGGGGACGACCGCCGCGCCCAGCAGGCGCATCCGCGCCACGTTCAGCGACTGCCGTTGGGTGTCCTCCTCGCCCATGTAGACGACGCATTCCAGGCCGAGCAGGGCCGCCGCGGTGGCGGTGGCCACCCCGTGCTGGCCGGCGCCGGTCTCGGCGATGATCCTCGTCTTGCCCATCCGCCTGGTCAGCAGCGCCTGCCCCAGCACGTTATTAATCTTGTGCGAGCCGGTGTGGGTGAGGTCCTCGCGCTTCAGGAAAACCCGGCAGCCGCCGGCCTCGGCGGCAAACCTCGGCACCTCCGTGAGCAGTGTGGGCCGACCGGCGTAGCCGGTCAGCAGCGCCCGCAGTTCGGCCTGGAAGCCGGGATCGTCCCTGGCGGTCTCGTAGGCGACGGTCAGTTCCTCCAGCGCGGACATCAGCGCCTCTGGCGCTAGCCGCCCGCCGAACTGGCCGAAATGTCCGGTGACATCAGGCAGCCCCGTGGTTTGCGGGCCCGTGGTTTGCCGCCCCGTGGTTTGCCGCAACGACCCGGCGTCAGGCGCGGCCGCCGTTGCCGCGCCGCTGGTGTTCATCACGTCTCGCCCTGGTCCTTCTCAGACTCGTCGTTCTCCTCGCCAGCCTGCGAGCCTACGTCGCCCGGGCGCTTGCCTGCCGCGCCCCGGTCTCCGCGCAGGGCCGGATGCAGCCCGGCGGTGACCAGATCGGCTACCGCGGTGCGCGGGTCCTTGCCGGTCACCAGGCTCTCGCCGACCAGTACGGCGTCGGCTCCGGCCGCCGCGTACGCGAGCAGGTCATGCGGTCCGCGCACTCCCGACTCGGCGATCTTGATGATCCCCGCGGGGATCCGCGGCGCCAGCGTGGCGAATACGCTGCGGTCAACCTCAAGCGTCGCGAGGTTCCGGGCGTTCACGCCGAGCACCGTCGCCCCGGCCGCCAGTGCCCGGTCCAGTTCCTCGCCGGTGTGCACCTCGACGAGCGGTACCAGGCCGATCGACTCGGCCCGCTCCACGAGCGAGACCAGCGCGTTCTGATCCATGGCGGCGACGATCAGCAGCACGAGATCGGCCCCGTACGCCCGGGCCTCCCAGAGCTGATACGAGCTCACCACGAAGTCTTTGCGAAGCACCGGAATCTGAACGACGTCCCGGACGGCCGCCAGGTCCTCCAGGCTGCCGCCGAAGCGGCGTTTCTCGGTCAGCACGCTGATGACCCGCGCACCGCCTGCCTCGTAGTCCGCGGCGAGCGCAGCAGGGTCGGCGATCGCCGCCAGCGCGCCCTTGGACGGACTGGCCCGCTTGACCTCGGCGATGACCGATACCTCGTCGCCGCCCAGCGCCGCCAGCACGTCACGAGGGGGCGGAGCCCGGTGGGCCGCCTCCTTGAGCCGGTCCAGCGGAGCTTTCTGTTGACGCTCAGCGAGGTCGCTGCGCACACCCTCGAGGATGTCTTCGAGCACGCTCACGCGGTTCTGCTGCCCCCTCGGATGGGATGCCTTGCGTCCAAATCGTAGCGAGAGCGTTGCAGCGCGATTACGGACCCCCTCGCCCGGGGCGGCTTTGACCCGTCGGCGACCGCGGGCACCCCGCGGAGCCAGGCGGCGCGACGTACGCTGTCGTCGCGGCTCAAGAATGGCCGCTGCCTGCGGAAACGGCACCCGATGACCGGATGCAGCCACCGGCCTGCGCCCAGTCAACCAGCGAGTGCCCGGTCATTCAGTCCGGCCGACGGAGGTCGGATCCTCGCCCCGGCTGAGCGACTCCCACATGCTCGCCGCGTCGGCCCGCTCCGGCTCCGCTTCCTCAGGGCGAGTCACACCGCGAGCTGAGCCCTCAAGGCTCGCGCCGGTCAAGGCTGAGCCACCGGGGATTCCGCCATTCGGGGCTGAGCCCTCGGGCCTCAGGCCATCCGGGACTGAGCCAGCCCGGTGCGCGCCAGCCGGGTGCCCGCCATCCGGGGCTGAGCCGGCTTGGCGAGCGCCTGACCGGTCGGGGCCG
>Ga0066790_10000154_pt1 | contig 22374 bp, 20 predicted proteins | sample OrgsoiDNA2013050_FD_70963 | JGI IMG/M metagenome (GOLD analysis project Ga0066790, IMG submission 70963) | Permafrost soil microbial communities from the Arctic, to analyse light accelerated degradation of dissolved organic matter (DOM) -... | ecosystem: Environmental > Terrestrial > Soil >...
TGAGTAACCAAGTGAGTAACTGGGCATCCGCGGCCCTCTCTTCCGGAAGGAGCCGGTCCATCACATCAGCGCCGTGCACGATGACGGGCCGGATCTGCTTGCGGTAGACCGTCTCGGTGGTCGTTGTGCCGCTGTGGCCGACCAAGCGAGAGATCTGCTCGATCGGGACGCCCGCGTCTGAGAGCAGCGAGATGAAGCTGTGCCGCAGCTCGCGCGGCGTCCACTCCCCCGCATCAAGCCCAGCCGCCGCGACGACCTTGCGGAACGAGCGCCGTACGTGTGAGGCATCCGCTGGCGTTCCGACCTGAGCAGCTAGCAGCGCCTCGGCCTGCGACAAGGTCAGCGACTTCGACGGACGCCCCTCGCGGCCCTGCGGGACGTCGCACAGCAGGACGACATTGCGCCTGACCTTGTCCCAGCTTGCCGCGCCTAGCGCCGGGACCACGTGCGTCTCGGCAAGGATTGTGCACTTGATGAGCGTGTCATCGTCGCGCCCGCCCAGGCCGAAGGCGAGCCAGTCACGAACAGCGTCGGCGACGGTGTAGCCATAGGCCCCGATGACGAGACCGTCCTCATAGTCACGGATGATCTGCCTCAGCTTGCGCTGCGCCTCAGTCTTGGTCCGGCCCCTGCCTCGCTTGACGATCCTCTTACCGCCAGGCGTGTACCCGACCGTCAGCGATGCGACCCCGCGATTGCGGGCGGCATCCCAGGAAAGGCCGCCATCACCGCGGCTGTGTCCGCCTGCCTTCAGGCGACCCGCGATTCGCGCTCGAGAAGTGCGACGTAGTCGGCAATAGCCGCTGCCGGTATGAGACGCATGCGACCCTGCGTGACGGACCGAAGGCGACCAGAGCGGGGCACAGGCGATCGCCCATGCCGCGCGTACTCAAGGGCGCGCCTGCGGCGCGTCCCCGCTTCGCGGCGCAGACCCTTGACGCTGATCTCCCCGGCAAGACCTCGGCACCTATCAGGAGGACGGGGTCGTGTGGGGCGGAGGCAGTGGACGATCCTCCTAGCCCGGCGCTTGACAGTCGTTGGCTTACTGGGTTGCCTGGCCTGGCCATCGGGCTACGCTGGCCGGATTCTGGCCGCACAAGGTCGCGTAGCATCGGCGATCACTGCGCATCGCTGAGCAGTATCCCGGCAGGTCAACTGGTCCATGAGCCGGTAGTGGCGTCTGCAGATCTCTACGGATCAGAAAGTGGCCGCATGCCAGGTCAGGCATGCCGCAACCGAGGCAGTCCACGTCGCTAGTTGGCTTCGGCACGAAGAGACCGCCGGTTCAAATCCGGCCGCCCCGACCAGTCCAGCGGCCACTTGCGATCTTCGCAGATGGCCTTTCCCGTGCGGTAGGTACCTCAGTGAGTAACTAGGCGTCCGCGTCACCCCGCCGGGGGCACGGTAGATGACCGTGTGATGTGATGACGTATTCATGACTACTTAACCAGTCATCACATCACGAGCGCCAGTTCGGAGGCGAACAGCCGCCGAGTTGGTCCTGGCTCGTGGGCCGACGCGCTGACTAACAATCCCGGTTTCCGCTCGCCTGCACTTGCATCCTCGTCGCTATACTGCGTATGTTACTTCGCATGATACGAAGTGGGGATCGGTTGTGAGCGTCCGGCACGCCCTGCTCGCCCTGCTCAGCGAGGGGCCCAAGTACGGCCTGCAGCTGCGGGACGAGTTCGAGGCGCGCACCGGGGAGGTGTGGCCGCTGAACGTGGGCCAGGTCTACACGACCTTGCAGCGGCTGGAGCGAGACGGGCTCGTCGAGTCCGAAGGCGCCGACGAGGGGCCGCAGAAGGCGTTCCAGATCACCGAGAGCGGTGCGGCCGAGCTGGCGGACTGGCTGCGCACGCCACCGGACCTGAGCTCGCCGCCACGGGACGAGCTGGTGATGAAGGTCCTGGTGGCGATCCGGCTACCGGGCACGGACGTGCCTGCCCTGATCCAGGAGCACCGGCGTTACCTTGTCCAGCTCATGCAGGAGTGGACGCGGATCAGGGAAGGCGGGGCCGAGGGTGACCTGAACCTCGCCCTCGCAGTGGATGCCGAGCTATTCCGGCTGGACTCGGTCGTCCGCTGGCTCGACGCGGTCGATGCCCGGCTTAAGCGGGCGGCCGCCGAGGGCCATGTCCAGCCGGCGAGAGCGCCGCTGCCGAAGCAGCGGCGGCACCTGGGAGTACGGGGATGAGCATGCTGGAGCTCCGGCAGGTGTCCAAGGTCTACGGGAAGGGCGCTGCCCAGGTGCACGCCCTGGACCGAGTCACGCTGTCGGTGGACGAGGGCGCGATGGTCGCGGTGATGGGGCCGAGCGGATCGGGCAAGAGCACGCTGCTGACGATCGCGGGCAGCCTGGAAGAGCCGACCGAGGGCGAGGTGCTCGTCCGCGGCGCCGAGCTGGCAGGCATGTCACGCAGCGACAAGGCCCGGCTGCGGCGGCGCACGATCGGCTATGTTTTCCAGGACTACAACCTGCTGCCCGGCCTGACCGCTGCGGAGAACGTGAGCCTGCCGCTCGAGCTCGACGGGCTGCCCGCGCGGAAGGCCCGAGCCGCCGGGATCGCGGTGCTGGAGGAACTGGGGCTGGCCGAGCGGGCCGGGCGCTACCCAGACGAGCTGTCGGGCGGTGAACGGCAGCGGGTGGCGATCGCCCGCGCCGTGGTTGGTGAGCGCCGGCTGCTGCTGGCCGACGAGCCCTCCGGCGCGCTCGACTCGGGCAACGCCGAGGCGGTCATGCGCATGATGCACGAGGCGTGCAAGAACGGCGGGATGGCCGCGGTTGTGGTCACCCACGACGCACAGCTCGCCTCGTGGGCCGACCGGGTGGTATTCCTGCGTGACGGCCGGGTCACCGACCAGACTGCCCCGGCACCGGGACCGGAGTCCCTGCTGACGCCCGGACGGCCGCAGTGAGCGTCACGGTACGAGAGCGGCCCGCGCGCGCGGTGGCACGCAACGGGGGCGTGCCCGCGCGGCGTGCGGTCATCCGCTGGGCCTGGCGGCTGCTGCGCCGCGAGTGGCGCCAGCAGTTGCTGATCCTGGCGCTGATCACCGTCGCGGTCGCGGCCACCTTCGTCGGATCGGCGGTGGCCACAAACACGCCGCCCCCGGCGGGCGCCGGCTTCGGCACCGCGGCCGACATGGCCACGTTCCCTTCGCTGAGCCCGCAGGTTACCGCCGAGATCGCGGCGCTGGCCCACCGGTTCGGCCGGGTCGACGTGATCGGGAACGAGACGTTCTCGGTGCCCGGCTCGGTCACCACCTATAGCCTGCGCGCGCAGAACCCGAACGGCGCGTTCGGCCAGCCGATGCTCTCGCTGACCAGCGGGCACTACCCCAGCGGGACGGGCCAGGTAGCCCTGACCAGCGGGGTCGCATCGGAACTGCACCTCAGGCTCGGTGGCACCTGGCGCGGTGGCGGCTCTGCCCGGCGGGTGGTCGGCATCGTGACTAACCCGCAGAATCTGCTCGACGAGTTCGCGCTCCTTGCGCCCGGCCAGGTCAGCGCGCCCACCCTGGTCACCGTGCTGTTTGACGCGGCGGACGCGAGTCCCCGCTCGCTGGGCCCGGACGTGGTGTCGCGGGCCTCGGCCAATACCAACGTGCTCAACCCGGTGACCATCTCGCTCGCAGCGGCCACGCTCGGGATGCTGCTCATCGCCCTGGTCAGCGTGGCCGGGTTCACGGTGCTGGCGCAGCGGCGGCTGCGCTCGATCGGCATGCTCGGCGCGCAGGGTGCCACGAACGCCAACGTCGGGCTTGTGGTCAGCGCCAACGGTTTCGCGACCGGGGTTGTCGGCGCGGCGGCCGGATTCGCGCTCGGCCTGGCGGCCTGGCTGGCGTACCGCCCGCGCGCGGAAGCCAGCGCTCACCACGTCATGGGAGCTTTCCAGCTGCCCTGGCTGGTGATCTTCGTGTCGATGGCGCTCGCCGTGGTAGCGGCGTACCTGGCGGCCGTCCGACCCGCCCGGGTGATCGCCCGGGTGCCGATCGTCGCCGCGCTCGCGGGGCGGCCACCGGCCCCGCGGCAGGCTCGCCGCTGGGCCGGCCCAGCCGGCGCCGGACTGCTGGTGGTCGCGTTCTTCCTGATCGGGCTGGCGAGTGAGCAGGCGACGTCGACTGCCGCCGAGAATGGGAACAAGTCGACGCTCTTTATCGCCCTGGTCGTGGGCCTGGTCGTGCTGTGCGCCGGGGTGGTGCTGGTCGCCCCGACATGCCTGGCGCTGCTGGCCAGGGCCGCCCGGCCGGCCCCGATAGTCGTGCGGCTGGCCCTGCGGGACCTGGCCAGGTACCGGGCTCGCTCCGGGGCGGCGCTCGGGGCAATCAGCCTCAGCGTGCTCATCGCGGTCATCATCTGCGTGACCGCCGCCGCGCGGTTCGGCGACGCCCTCGACTACGTCGGGCCCAACCTGGCTTCGAATCAGCTCATCGTCTACCCGCAGGCGGCAGCCACCACCCCCGGCGCGACATGCGTGGACGCCCCGGGCGGGTGCCCGGTCCTGACCGGCGCCCAGCTTGCAGCGATGGCAGCCGACGCCCGGGGCATCGCGGCCTCGCTCGGACCCCGGGATGTCGTCCAGCTCGAGGAGACTGACTCCGTCCTGCAGCGCGCAGTCACATCCGGGCGGAACTTTGGCGGACCTGTGTACGTGGCCACCCCGCAGCTGCTGCGCGCCTACGGCATCACCACCGCGCAGGCCAGCCCGGACGCCGATGTCCTCAGCAGCCGGCCCGGCCTGGCCAGCGTGACGCAGATGCAGTTGCTTTACGGCGGTACCAAATTCGGCCCTCCCGACCCCGGAGCGCCCTGCCTCCCGAGCTCCTCGTGCCTGGCGAATCCGAAGATCCAGGAGGTCAGCGCGCTGCCGTCCGGTACGTCGGCGCCGAACACCGTGATCACCGAGCACGCCGTGCGCCAGTTCCACCTGACGACCACCACGGCCGGCTGGCTCATCCAGACCCCGGACTCGCTGACGGCCGGTCAGGCCAGCGCGGCCCAGCACGCCGCAGCGGCGGCTGGGCTGACCGCGGAGACGCGCAACAGCATCCCGACGTCCGCCGAGATCCTCGACGTCGCGACCGTCTTCGGCATCCTGCTGGCGCTCGGCATCCTCGTCATGAGCGTGGGCCTGCTCCGCAGCGAGACCGCCAGCGACCTGCGCATGCTCACCGCTACCGGAGCTGGCAGCACAGCCCGCCGCGCGATCTCCGCGGCCACGGCCGGCGCGCTGGCCCTCATCGGCGCGGTCGTCGGCATCGTGGCCGGGTACATCGCAGCGATCAGCTTCTTCCGGGCCAGCCAGCTGGACACGCTGTCCTCGCTGACCAGCATCCCGGTCGCCAACCTGCTGCTCATCCTCGTCGGCATGCCGCTCGTCGCAGTGATCGGTGGCTGGCTGCTCGCCGGGCGCGAGCCGAGAGCGATCGGCCGCCGCCCCCTCGAGTAGCCGACCGAAACGACACCCGGCGTGCGGAGCTACGCGGCCGATCGTTGCCAGGCAGAACGTCCGGGATCGGCGCTAGCATGCGGTCCATGACAGCAGCCGACGATCAGGCGGCTCCGCCGCCGGGCTGGCCTGACGGCCCGAGGGAAGCGCAGTTCGGACCGCACCGGTTCTACGCCGGCGAGGGCGGCGGCAGCGAGGAATTCCGGGGCGCCAGGTTCGACGTCGCGGACTTGCGGGGCGCCCGGTTCACCGACTGTGACCTGACCGGCATGACGATCCGGGACGGCTGGCTGGTCGACGTCAGCATCTCCGGCTACCTCAGTAATGTCACCGTCAATGGCGTCGACGTGAGCGACTTCGTCAGCGCCGAACTAGACCGGCGGCACCCCGAGCGCGTGCAGTTCCGCGAGGGCCAGACGGCCGGCGATTTCCGGGCGATGTGGGACACCATCGAGCGGCTGTGGGCGCAGGCAACCGAACGGGCCGGGCGGCTGCCGGCGGCGGCGCTGACTCAGCGGGTCAACGAGGAGTGGTCGTTCGCGCAGACGCTGCGCCATCTGGTCTTCATCACCGACGCCTGGGCGAGCCGCACGGTGCTGGACGAGGAAATGCCGTACCACCCGATCGGGCTGCCGCAGAGCTGGTACCCGGCGGCGGACGCGGCCGGGCTTGGCATCGACCTAACGGCTGCGCCCGGTTACGACGACATCCTGGCCGCCCGCGCGGACCGGATGGCCGTGATCCGGCGGATCGTGGCCGGGCTGACCGATGACGGCCTCGGCCGGCTGTGCCGGCGGTCGCCCGCACCGGGTTACCCGGAAGAAGAGCGCACCGTCGCCGATTGCGTCGCCGTGGTGATGGACGAGGAGATCGAGCACTACCGGTTCGCGGTGCGCGACCTGGCGGTGCTGGAATCCAGGTAGCTAACCTGCCGCCGCGCTGGTGTCAGCCGCGGCCAGGCACCGGCTGGCGGCAGGCTGCCCGCCAAGACTTCTGGAGTGCTCGCCGGTCTAGGTGATGAAGGCTTCGCCGGGCATGCAGCCCTGCGGTAGCGGCCCCATCGGAACAGAGGTTCGTCGATGACTACGCCAATGACCACCCTGGACGAGCGGTACAGCGATCCGGGCGCAGTCCCCACCGAATGTGATTGTGGATCATCGGCCGGACCCAGACCAACGGGCCAGCGGACTACCCGACCGTGCACAAGGTCCAGGACGCGTTCGGCCTGACACCGCTCTCCCACTGGGGCGGGCGGGCCCCGCCGGTGACCGCCGTCACTGACCCGGGCGTGGACATGGCGACCCCGCCGCTGGACCAGGTCAACGGCATGACCGCCGAGGACTTCTTTGACTACGGGCTCGGCCTGATGGAACTGCACCCGCCGCACCTGACCGACTGGTCCCTCATCGCGCAGATGCGCCGCCTGGGCCTGGCGGCCGGGGCCAGGTTCGCCGACCTGGAACCCGAGGTCCGCAGCGCCCTCCACGACGCGCCCGCCGAGGCACTGCAAGCGATGCAGCAGGCATTCCCCCGTATCGCGAAAGTCGTGAACGGCTGGCAGATGAACATCGACACCATGGGCGTGTACGGCAATTTCTACATCGTCGCGATGGTAGGCCTGGGCGCGAACTCGCCCGAAGACGCCGTCTACCCGATCCTGATGTCCGACGCTGACGGCCAGCCCCTGACCGGGGACAACGATTATGTCCTGCATTTCGATAAGGGTGGGCTCCCGCCGGTGCACGCGTTCTGGTCGGTCACCATGTACGACGCCCAGGGCTTCCAGGCCGCCAACTCGCTGAACCGCTTCGCGATCGGCGACCGCGACCCACTGCAGTACAACCCGGACGGATCACTGGACCTCTACCTCCAGCATCAATCGCCGGGCACTGGCAAAGAGGCCAACTGGCTGCCCGCGCCGACCGGCCCGCTCGGCGTCACGATGCGGCTCTACTCCCCCAAGTCATCGGTGCTCAACGGCACCTGGGCAGCACCGGGCGTCCGCCGAGTCAGCCCGGCACCTGAGCCAGGGCCTCAGGATAGAGAATGTCGGCATGGGTGACTTGAACGCGGCTGAGGTCCAGGTGCTGGCCGCCCTGGCAGATCATCATCCGATGACCGTCGACGAACTGGCCCGCTCTGTCGCGGACGCGGGCATGCACCTAGGCTCCGTTGAGGTGGCGGCGGCAGTGCAGAGGCTGGTCGGCATGGGTATGGCCGAGCGGACTCCTGCAGCCAGGCTAGGTAAATACAGGATCGCGACCGCAGGCCGCGACTGGCTGCTTGCCTAGCTGTTACCGCGACCAGCCAGTTCCTCCCACCGACCCCCTCGTCAGCCGGCCAGCTGTGACCGGCCGCGCCCGCTTCCGGAGATCTGATTATCAGATATCAGCTGAGGCATGCGAACGACGACCGCTACCGAGGCCTCGCGGAACTTTTCTGACCTGCTTGACGCGATCGAGCGGGGCGAGACCGTCACGATCACTCGTGGGCACCACGCAGTTGCCGAGGTGCGGCCTGCCCGGCGCCGGACGGGGGCGACCTGCGGGCAGCGCTCGATCGGATTCCTCCGCCCGATGACCGGTTCGCCGAAGACATCGCCCGTGCGCTGGCGCTGATCGCCCAGGAGGGAAGCGATCCGTGGGCCGACGCCTGATCGTGGATGCCAACGTCCTGATCGCCTACGAGCGAGGCACCATTGACCGGGCTGCCATTGACGCTGACGAGCTCGCCGTAGCAGCGGTATCCATCGCGGAGTACCGCGCCGGAATCGAGCTCGCCGACACGCCTGGCCGCGCAGCCGATTGCGCCCGAGCCCTTGTCGCCATCACCTCGGCGGTCGAGGTGCTTTCACTACACCGAAGCCACGGCCGCTTACCATGCCACCCTGATCGCCTATGCTCGCGCAGTCAGCCCGGCGGATCCTCACCGACGAGGCCGTCCACCGACTCCCGGATGAGGTCGGCATGGCCGACGTGCCGGGCGTACTCCTCGATCATGTCGATCAGGATGCGCCGCAGGCTGGGTGACTCACCGCTGGAGGTGGTGTACCGGGCCAGCTGGTCCAGGCCGCCGCCGCCCAGGGCTTCCGTGACCGCGGAGCGGGACCGGGCCACGGCGGCCGCCCAGAGCGCGTAGAGCTGCTCGGGGGTGTCCTCGGCGGCCGAGTGCCATTCCCAGTCGCGATCGGCGTCCCAGTCCGCCGTGTCCCACGGGGGTCCAAACTCTCGCCCGAGCAGCCGCCTGGTGAAGTACTCGTCCTCGACCAGGGCCAGGTGCTTGAGCAGCCCGCCGAGGGTCATCGACGAGGCTGCGGCCGTTGCTCTCAGGCCGGCTGCGTCCAGCCCGCCGCACTTCCACGCCAAGATGGCGCGCTCGCGCTCCAGCGAGCCCAGCAGGGTGGCGGTCTCGTCGCCCGCGATAGGCGGTTCAGCCCGGCCCGGTCCGTCCAGTTGGGTCATGGGCGGCAAGTTTAGACACTGAGCCGCCCGCCCGTCCTCCGTCAGCTCGGCCGGGGCTCGGGCGGACCGCCAGCGGCGGCGGACTCGGGGGCCGCGCCGCCCGGTTCCGCCCGCCGCCCGGCGCGGCCGACCATGGTGGCGGCCGCGTCGGCGTCATGGATGGTCAGCGCGGCCACGGCGCCCACGGCGGCCAGGCCAGCGGCCACGAGGAACGCGACATGGTAGGCGGTCAGGTTGGGGGTGACCCGCCCGGCCACGATCGTGGTCGCGCCCACGGCCACGATGGCCGTGGTGAAGATGGCGACGCCGATCGCGCTGCCGAGCTGGCGGATGACGTTGAACAGCGTCGAGGCCCGGCCCGTGGCCTCGGGCGTGATGGTGGCGAACGCGGCCGCCTGCGCCGGGACGAATACCTGGCCCATCGCGACTCCGAGGGCGAACATCAGCAGCCGCATCCACCACAGGCTTGTCTGGGCGCCGATCAGGCTCATCAGGCCGATGGTGGCGGTCACCCCGAGCATGCCGAGCGCGATGTTCCGGCGGGGCCCGAGCACCGGGTAGAGGACCCGGCTGGCCAGCTGCGCGCCCGCCATTACCCCGATAGCCTCCGGGAACGTGCTCAGGCCCGAGACGAGCGGCGACAGGCCCCGGCCGTCCTGGTAGTACAGCGAGACGACGTAGAGCGTGCCGATGAACGACGCGGATGCCAGCACCATCACGCCGTTGCAGGACCGGAACAGCCGGTTGCCCAGCATCCGCAGGTCGATCAGCGGCAGCCGCTTGCGCAGCTCGACCACCATCAGGATGGCCAGCAGCACCGTGCCGGCGGCGATGGTCCCCAGCACGACGGCCGAGCTCCAGTGCCGGATCGGCCCTTCCGACACGCCGTACATCAGCAGGCCGAGGCTGGAGCCGGCCAGCAGGAAGCCGACTGTGTCGAACGGGCCGGGCGCGAGCGCGTGCCCGCCCTCGAGGAACAGCACGCCGAAGGCCAGGGCCAGTATCCCGAGCGGCACGTTCACGTAGAACACCCACCGCCAGGACAGTTCCGTGACCAGCAGTCCACCGACGATGGGGCCGAGCGCGGGAGCCAGCGTGGTCGGCACCGTGAGGATGCTGGACGCGCGCACTCGCTCCGCGGGCGGGAAGGCGCGGAACAGCATGGCCAGACCGACCGGGGCCATCATCCCGCCGCCGACTCCCTGCAGCACGCGGAAGATGTCGAGCTCGGTCAGCGAACCGGCCATCCCGCACAGGGCCGACGCGACGGTAAACACCGTGATCGCGGCGAGCAGCACCCGCTTGCCGCCGAACCGGTCACCGAGCCAGCCCGACGGGAGGATGAATACCGCCAGGCTGACCAGGAAGTAGATCGAGACGCTGGCCACCGACGTCGACGGGACCCCGAAGCTGCGGCCGATGGTGGGCAGCGCGACGTTCACGATCGTCGCGTCCATGATCGTCATGAACATCGCCGCCACGTACACGACGCTGACGGCGACCTTCTGACTGACTGGCCTGGTCATGCCGGCCCGGCATGCTCGCAGGCGCCAGGATCTGTGAGCATGGCTGGGCATCGCCTCCTCGTCGCGCCGCTGGCCTAGTTCACCACGCGGCTGCCGCCGTCACTGACGGGGATGCCGTGCTGTACGGCCCGGCAGACCGGAGGGTGGATGATGTTCGCAGACGTCAGGGCCAGCGCAGCCGAGAAGGAGCTGGCCCGCCCCGGGGACATCATCGTCGTTCCGGCCGATGTCGTCATGGACCGGGCCTTCACCGTCGATGCCCCGGTCGAGGCGGTATGGCCGTGGCTGCTGCAGCTCGGCAAGCGGCGGGCCGGCTGGTACCTGCCGCGCACCATCGAGCGGTTCCTGCCGCCTGGGCGGCGGGCATCCAGATCGGTGAATCCCGCGTGGCTAGGCCTGCGGGCTGGCGATGTCATACCGGACTATGGGGGACGGGACGCGACCTTCGAGGTAGCCCAGGTCCGCCCGCCGATCTCGCTCGTTTACCGGTCCCGCCGCGGGCACACCAGCCTGACCTGGTCGCTGACGCTCGAGCCGGTGAGCGCCGGGGCGGCCGCACCGGCCCGGCCGGCCGCACCCGGGTGTTCCTGCGCCTGCGGATGGCTCCTGTCCGGCACCGGCTGCTGGCCCGGACCGCCGGAGAGCTGCTGGACCTGCTGACGGTCGCGGGAATGGCCGCGGGCCTGCGAGAGCGCCTGGCCGCGGGACAGCCCGGCCAGTCCCGCTGACCCAGACGCGCCGCGAAGGTGGCCGCCTGAGGCGGCCACCTTCGTGATCGGGTCGGACGCGGCTGCGCCCGCGGCTAGCTCACCGGAGCGGGGCGAGGACGTGATCCGCCGGCGCGGCATTCCGCTCGGCCGTCGGGACGGCAGGGCGGACGGCGGCGGGCACCCGCAGCAGCCGGGCCATCGGGGCCGGCAGCCACCAGTTGGCCCGCCCGAACAGGGCCACCATCGCCGGCACGAGCAGGCAGCGGATGACCACGGCGTCGACGAGGATTCCGGCGCCCAGGCCGGTGGCGAGGATCTTCAGGTCGGTCTGCGGTCCGGTGGACATCGACAGGAAGCTGAGCATCAGGATGGCCGCGGCACTGGTGACCAGGCGGCCCGTCCGGCCAAGGCCCTCGGTCACCGCGAGACGGGCGTTACCGGTGGTGTCGTAGACCTCGCGGATGCGGGTGAGGATGAACACCTCGTAGTCCATGGACAGCCCGAACAGGAAGGCGAAGACCATCAGCGGCACCCACATGGTGATCGCGCCGGTGGCCGGCAGCCCCCAGATCGCCTGGGAGCCGTGCCCGTCCTGCCAGACCCAGGTCAGCACCCCGTAGGCGGCGGCCAGCGAGATGAGGTTGAACACGACGGCCTTGGCGGCCAGGACGACGGAGCGGAACGCCCGGGTCAGCAGCAGGAAGGTGGCGATGCTGATGATGGCGAGCATCAGCGGGAAGTGGCCGTAGACGGCACGGTCGAAGTCGATCAGCGACGCGCCGGAGCCGCCGACGCCGGCCACCTGCGGGGTGCTCAGCAGGGTGTTCTCGAGGCGGGTGATGGTGGCCTGGCCGGAGGGAACGTTACTCTCGGCGGTCGGGATGACGGTCACGATAGCCGTCCCGGCCTGCCGGTAGCCGCCGGTGGCGGGGGCCAGGACCGCGTACACGCCGGGCACGTGCGCGGCCCGGGTGGCCACGCTGGCCGGAGCGCCGGAGGTCAGGACCTCGGCTGGAGTCAGCACACCGGAGGGGATGCCGCCGTCGGTGAGCGTGAGCAGGGCATCGTGGGCCGGGCCCGAGGTGGCCTGCGCGGCGCTGCCCGGCTCGCCGAGGTGCAGCGACAGGGCCGGCAGCATGAGCGCCGCCAGGATGCCGATGCCAGCCAGCGCGGCCACCCAGCGGCGCCGGTAGACCAGGCGCGCCCAGGCGGAGAACACCCGGCTAGCCGACCGCTCGGTGCGCAGCCGCGGCCAGTCCAGCCGCGGGCCGACGGTGGCCAGGATGACGGGCAGCAGGGTGACCGCGACAGCCACGGAGACCAGCGGAACCAGGACGCCGCCGTATCCGATGCTGCGCAGCATCGGCACCGGCAGCACGACCATCGACAGCAGCCCGATGGCGACGGTGAGCCCGGAGAAGACGACCGCCCGGCCGGCGTGGTTCATGGCTTCCAGCACGGCCCCGGAGTTGTCCCGGCCCGCTGCCCGCTCCTCGCGCCAGCGGCTGACGACCAGCAGCGAGTAGTCGATGGCCACGCCCAGTCCGATGAGCGCGATGAGGAACTCGACGATCTGGCTGACGCTGGTGAGCTCGGTCAGGCCGCCGACGATCAGGAAGGTGGAGAGCACGGACACGCCCCCGATGAGCAGCGGCAGCAGGGCCAGGAAGCTGGCGAAGACGATGGCCAGGATGGCCAGGGCGCCGAGCGCGCCGATCATGGCCTCGGCCATGATCCCGGTCCCGTGGCTGGCGGCGGGCTTGCTGCCATTGGCCAGCAGGTCCGACCCGGTGAGGCCGACGCGCCAGCCCGGCGGCGCTGCGGCGCGCAGCGTGCCGGTGATCTGCGGTGCGATGCCCGGGCCGCCGAAGCCGGCCACCGGCGCGGTGTAGAGCAGCGCGAAGGTGGACCGACCGTCGCGGGTAACGAACGCGCGGTTGTGGGTGGTGGCGTAGTCGGCCAGCCGGGCGTGCGGGATGCTCGCCGCCACGGCGGCGAAGACGCGCCCGGTGGCGGCGGCCACGGCCGGATCGGTGACCCGCTGTCCGGCCGGGACGCTGAGGACCGGCAGGTAAGGGGTCTGCGAACCGCCATTGCCGTACTGGCGGGCAATCTGGTTATCGACCCGGAACGCCTGCCCCGGCATGGCAAAGCTGTTGGTCATCCGGTGCGTGGTGCCGCCGATGGTCAGCACTCCGGCGATGGTCAGGGAAAGCCAGAACAAGGCGACCAGCGCCTTGTGGCGGAGTACGAAACGAGTCAGGGCGGGCATCTCAGCCTCCGAGGGGCTCTAGGTGCCGGCGGCGCTCCCGCCAGCTACCGGTAGCGTGCGCTCCGACGGCCTGCGCGGTCGTCGTGCCGGGGGCGACAGTTACGGCTACCTCGGCGGGCGCAGAAATCCCCGGCGTACTCCCGCAGGAGTACCCCGGCCGCCAACCCGGGGACGACGACAGCCAGGCCCTGAATGCCTACTCTTGGGCGTGTGGACAAGGCACTGGCGCTGTGGCGGCGATGGCGGGAGTCCGTCGCGAGCGACATCGTCACGGCCGCGGCGCTGACCGCCCTGATGCTGGCGGGCGCTTACGCCGAGGCCCACCCCAACCAGCCGGCCGACAGAGTCGTCAGCGGCCACCCGGTGCCCCACACTCCCGCCGCGGCGTTCACGCTGGTCGTGGTGGCCGGCCTGGTCCTGGCCGGACGGCGGCGCTATCCGCTGGCCGTCCTGGCCGTCTCGACGTCCGCGGTGGCGGCTTACAGCCTGCTGGGCTACGTGAACGGCGCCGCCCTCCTGCTCCCGACCGTCGCGCTCTTCGCAGCCGCCAGGGCCGCGGGAGTCCGGCAGGCCATCGCGGCCGCCGGTGTCACCCTGGTCGTGCTGATGGGCGCCACCGCCGCCGGGAACCCGTTCGGCCCCTTCGGGGGTGGTTTCACCCTCATCCCCGGGTTGATCGCCGCGGCCCTGTTCGCCGGCCTGGCCTCCCAGAACCGCCGCGCCTACATCGCCTCGCTCCAGGCCCGCGCGGAGGATGACGCCCGGCGGCGCGTCGACGAGGAGCGGCTGCGCATCGCCCGCGAGCTGCACGACGTCGTCGCGCACACCATGGCCACCATCAACGTGCAGGCCGGAGTGGCCGCGCACGTCCTGCCGGACCGGCCCGAGGCAGCCGCCGAGGCCCTGCGGGTCATCAAGGGCGCCAGCAAGGAGGGCCTGCGCGAGCTGCGCGCGATTCTCAACGTCCTGCGCCGGGCCGACGAGGATGACCCGACCCAGCCCGCGCCCGGGCTAGCCCAGATCGAGACCCTGGTCGCGGGTGCTACCCGGGCCGGCCTGGCGACCACCGTCCGGCTGACCGGGACAGCGGGGCCGCTGCCGGCCGCGGTTGACCTGGCCGCCTACCGGATCGTTCAGGAATCGCTGACTAACGCCATCCGCCATGCCGGTCCGGCTACCGCGATCGTGTCGTTCAGCTACGGGCAGGCCGAGCTGGGGATCGATGTCGTGGACACCGGACGGGGCGCCAGCACCTCGGCCAGCGAAGGCTCCGGGCACGGGCTGATTGGCATGCGGGAGCGGGCAGCGTCGGTCGGGGGCACGGTGCAGACCGGCCCGCAGCCCGGCGGCGGGTACCGGGTGGCGGCCCGGCTCCCCCTCGACGGCCGTCCCCTCGACGCGGAAGCGATGGCGCTCGGGCAGGGCGCGCAGCAGTGATCCGCCTCCTGCTCGCTGACGACCAGGCGCTGATCCGGGCCGGCTTCCGGATGCTGCTGGACTCGGCCGACGACATGGAGGTAGTCGGCGAGGCGGGCGACGGCGCCGAGGCGGTGGACCTGGCTCGCCGCCTGCTGGCCGATGTCATCCTGATGGACATCCGGATGCCGGGCGTCGACGGCCTGGAGGCGACCCGGCGCATCGCCGCCGACGACGACCTCGCGGGGGTCAAGGTGATCATCCTGACCACGTTCGAGTCCGACGAGTACGTCTACCAGGCCATCCGGGCCGGAGCGAGCGGGTTCCTGGTCAAGGACGCCGAGCCAGCCGAACTGGTCCAGGCGGTGCGGGTCGTGGCGCGCGGCGAGGCGCTGCTCTCGCCGAGCGTGACCCGGCGGCTCATCACCGACCTGGCCCGCCGGCCAGAGCGCCAGCCGGTGAGCGGGCAGGCGCTGCAGGGCCTGACGGCGCGGGAGCGCGAGGTCATGGCCCTGGTGGCGGCCGGACTGTCCAACGACGAGATCGCGGCGCGCCTCTACCTCAGCCCGCTGACCGCCAAGACCCACGTCAGCCGCATCATGACGAAGATCAGTGCCCGTGACCGCGCTCAGCTCGTCGTCCTGGCGTACGAAACCGGCCTGGTAATTCCCGGCCATCATTCCTAACGAGACTCCCCCGGTCCCGTTCACCCGCGCCGGCGAGCCGCGCGGCTGTCCCATACCGCGACAGCCGCGCCGGCAGCCCGCGCTTAGCGTCGACGCCAAGGCGTAAGCCCCGGCTACGGCGCCGGGAGCATCCCCGAGGCCATGGAGGCGGCGATGAAGGCACTGGTGTATCACGGTCCGACCCAGAAGTCCTGGGAGGACGTCCCGGACCCGGTGATCCAGGATCCCACCGACGTCGTAGTCCGGGTGGACATGACCACGATCTGCGGCACCGACCTGCACATCCTGCACGGCGATGTCGCCGCGGTCACCGACGGCCGGATCCTCGGCCACGAGGCGGTCGGCACCGTCACGCAGGTCGGCGACGCGGTGACGGGCTTCACGGCCGGCGATCGGGTCCTGGTGCCGGCCATCACCAGATGCGGGCGCTGCCATTACTGTCAGGCCGGCATGCCCTCGCACTGCCAGACCGTCGGCGGCATCGGCTGGATCTTCGGTCACCTCATCGACGGCACTCAGGCCGAGTACGTGCGCGTCCCCTACGCCGACACGTCCCTGTACGCGGTTCCGCCCGCGGTAACCGACGAGCAGGCTATCTTCCTCGCCGACTCGCTGCCCACCGGATACGAGGTCGGCGTGCTGGCCGGCGGGGTCCGGCCCGGGCATACCGTGGCGGTCGTCGGCACCGGCGCGGTCGGCTTGTCGGCCATTCTCACCACTGGCCTGTGGGGCGCGTCCCGGGTGATCGGGATCGACTCCAACAAGTTCCGGCTGGAGAAGGCCCTCGAGTTCGGCGCCACAGATACCGTCGAGGCCGGCCCGAACACCGTCACCGATGTCCTCGCGCTGACCGACGGGCTGGGCGTCGACGTGTCGATCGAGGCCGTCGGCTATCCCGAGACGCTGCGAACCGCGGCCGCCCTGGTCCGGCCGGGCGGGACCATCGCCAACATCGGCGTGCACGGAGTGCCGGTCGAGCTGCCCATGCAGGAAATGTGGATCCAGAATGTCGTTCTGACGATGGGCCTGGTCGATACCGTATCCATCCCGACCCTGCTGACTATGGTGGCCAGCGGGCGGATCCCGGCCGAGAAGATGGGGACCCACCGCTTCACGTTCGGCCAGATCAACGAGGCCTACGACGTATTCGGGAACGCCGCGCAGAACATGGCCCTCAAGGTCATCATCACCCCGTGAGCCACGGCTAGCCCGATCCGGCGCGGCCTGGAGGTCACGGCTGGCGGACGGAAGTGCGCACCAGGTCGGCGGATATGGCGGCCAGCTTCCGGCGCTCCGCCCGGGCCCGGGCGCGCAGCTGCTCGTAGGCCTCGCGCGGCGTGACGCCCTGCTGGCCGACAAGAATCCCCTTGGCCTGCTCGATGACCGCCCGGGTGTTGAGCGCGCCCTGGAGCTGCGCGGCCAGCTCCGACTGCTGCTCCCCCATCATCATGCTGGCGATCAGCAGGGCAGCCAGGTCGGTGAAGGCCAGCAGGGCCAGCTCGCCCTCGGGCGACCACGCCCGCGGCTGCTGCGACATGACGGCGACCACGCCCACGGCGTCCTGGTTATAGGGCAGCGGGCTGGCCAGGACCGCGCGCACGCCCCGCTGCACCGCGGCCGCGCTGAACAGCGGCCAGCGCTTCTCCTGCGCCAGGTCCTCCGACCCGACGAGCTCCTTATTGTCGAACGCGGCGACGCACGGCCCCTCGCCGTGGCGCACCTGGAGTTCCTCCAGGTGATCGAACCGGGAGTCGGACGCCGCGGCGTTCCGCAGATGATGCTCGGTGTCGGCAAGCATCAGTCCCGCACCGTCGACGTTAAATATGGCATGTGTCGTGTGGACGATCTCCGAGAGGGCGTCCTCGACCCGCATCTCCCCGAAGCGCAGCCTGCCGAGCTCCTGCAGCGCCTGCCGTACATCCTTGACCGAGACGTCCATCTACGCCCTCCTGGGCAGCGGCCGCCGGCCGGCGAAACCGTGCGCCGTCTTGTGATACCAGCCCAGTTCCCGCTCGCCCTCGAGCCAGCACAGCAGCACCAGCTCGCCGTCCAGCTCAGCCGGGAAGTCGAGCAGCAGCGGGGCAAAGCCCTTCAGGTCAAGGCCCTGCTCGGGGAACCAGGCCAGCAGCTCGCTGAGCCGGGCCTGGCAGCCCTTGGCCTCCGGGACGCCGCCGAGGGCGGAGGGGATGGCCCTGGCCAGGGCGGCCTGCAGCTCCACCAGGTCAGCGCGGACGACCACCAGCTCGTCGGCATGGGCGAGCAGCTCAGGCATCAGCGCGTGCGCCCGCGCTAGCGTGAACGTCTCCTCCATAACGGCAGCCTCCTCCGCCATCAGGGTGGCCGTCCACTCCGCTGCGGAATCTGCGATGATCAGGACCGGGCCGCGCTTGCCGCCCGGGCCGCGAGCTCCGGCACCAGCAACTCGGCGATCTGGGCGGCGTTGAGCGCGGCTCCCTTGCGGAGGTTGTCGCCGCAGACGAACAGGTCGAGCGCGTGGCGGTCATCCTGGCTCTGCCGGACCCGGCCGACCCAGGTCGGGTCCGTGCCGACCACGTCGGCGGGCGTCGGGTACTCACCACGGGCGGGATCGTCGCTGAGGATGACGCCCGGGGCGTCCCGCAGTACCCGCTGCGCGTCCGCCCGGCTCACCTCGGCGTCGAACACGGCGTGCAGCGCGAGCGAGTGCCCGGTGATGACCGGCACCCGCACGCACGTCGCCGACACCCTCAGCTCGGGCATCCCGAGAATCTTCCGGGTCTCGTTGCGGATCTTCAGCTCCTCCGACGACCAGCCCTCGTCGCGCAGCGAGCCGGCCCACGGCACCACGTTGAGGGCCAGCGGGGCGGGGAACGGGCCCAGGTCACCGATGGCGCCGCGGACGTCGCCGGAGCGCTGGCCCAGGGCCCGGTTGCCGGCCACCTGGCTGAGCTGATCGTAGAGGGCGTCGGTGCCCGCCTTGCCCGCCCCGGAGGCTGCCTGATACGACGCGGCGATGAGCTCGCGCAGGCCGAATTCCCGGTGCAAGGCGGCCATCACCACGATCAGCGACAAAGTGGTGCAGTTCGGCACGGAGATGATGCCCCGGGGGCGCTGCGCCGCCGCGGCCGGGTTGACCTCGGGCACGACCAGGGGCACCGCAGGGTCCATCCGGAATGCGCCGGACTTGTCGATCACGACCACGCCCCGGGCGGCCGCGACGGGCGCCCAGGCCGCCGAGACCTCGTCGGGGACGTCGAACATGGCCAGGTCGACGCCGTCGAAGGCCTCCGCGGTCAGTTCCTGGACCACGACGTCCGCGCCGCGCACGGGGAGCTTGCGGCCGGCGGACCGGGCCGAGGCGAGCAGCCGGACCTCGCCCCACAGGTCGTCTCGGGTCGAGATGATGTCGCGCATCACGGTCCCGACCGCCCCGGTAGCGCCGACAATGGCCAGCGCCGGACGGTAGGGCAGCTGGCCGTTCACGGGCTGGGCGCTCACCGGCCGCTTCCCCCGTACACGACGGCCTGGCCCTCGCCGCTGCCGAGCTCGAACGCCGCGTGGGTCGCGTCGACCGCGACGTTGACGTCGTTCTCCCCCACCACGACGGAGATCCGGATCTCCGAGGTGGAGATCATCTCGATGTTGACGCCGGCCTCGGCCAGCGCGCCGAAGAAGGTGGCGCTGACCCCCGGATGGGAGCGCATCCCGGCGCCGATCAGGGAGACCTTGCCGATCCTGTCGTCGTAGAGGAGGGAGTCGAAGCCGACCTCGTCCTGCAGGTCCCGGAGCGTCGTCATGGCCACCTGGCCGTCTTCCCGCGGCAGCGTGAAGGAGATGTCCGTGCGGCCGGTCGCGGCCGCGGACACGTTCTGCACGATCATGTCGAGATTGATCGAGGCTCCGGCCACGGCGCGGAAGATCCGGGCGGCCTCGCCGACTTTGTCTGGCACGCCGACGACCGTGATCTTCGCCTCGCTCCGGTCATGCGCGACGCCGGAGATGATCGCCTGCTCCACCCGTTCCTCCAACTCCTGGCCCGAGCCGCTGACCCAGGTGCCTTCCTGGTTGCTGAACGACGACCGGACGTGAATGGGAATGCCGTAGCGCCGGGCGTACTCCACGCACCGCAGCATCAGCACCTTCGCGCCGCACGCGGCCATCTCCAGCATCTCCTCGTAGGAGATCTGCGGTATCCGCCGGGCCGTGGACACGATCCGCGGATCCGCGGTGAAGACGCCGTCGACGTCGGTATAGATCTCGCAGACATCCGCTCCGAGCGCGGCGGCAAGGGCCACGGCCGTGGTGTCGGAGCCGCCCCGGCCGAGCGTCGTGATGTCCTTGCTGCTCTGCGAGACGCCCTGGAAGCCGGCCACGATCGGGATGGCCCCGGCCTCCAGCGCCGCCTGGATCCGGCCGGGCGTCACGTCGATGATCCGGGCCTTGCCATGCGTGGAGTCCGTGATGACACCCGCCTGCGAGCCGGTGAACGAGCGGCCCTCCAGGCCCAGGTTGGCGATGGCCATCGCCAGCAGCGCCATCGAGATGCGCTCGCCGGCGGTCAGCAGCATGTCCAGTTCCCGGCCCCGCGGCAGCGGGCTCACCTGATTGGCGAGGTCGAGGAGGCCATCGGTGGTATCGCCCATCGCCGATACCACCACGACGACGGAGTTGCCTGCTTTGCGCGTGGCCACGATGCGCTGGGCCACGCGCTTGATCCCGTCCGCATCCGCGACCGAGGATCCACCGTACTTCTGGACGACGAGGGCCACGGGCGGGCCTCCACCTCCCCGGTCCGGGTCTGCTGCTGACGGCGGGCAGCCCTGAGTCTACCTAGGATGAGGGCTGGCTAGCTCGCCGCGTGCTGCCCCTCGGTCACGTCCAGGCCCGTAACATCCAGCTCGGTCACGTCCAGCCGGGCGTGCGCCACGACGGAGTGCAGCGCCCGCAGCGCGGCGCCGCCGTGCGTCCCCCAGTGGTTGACGTAGGAGTACTGCCACCACCACAGTGCCTCGGCGGCGCGACCCGCCTCGTAGTGCTTCAGTCCGTGGATGAGGTCGGCGGCGACCGCCGCCAGGTCGTCCGACAGGCGGAAGGCGGTGGCGCGGGTGTCGGCCGAGTACGGGTCGAAGATCTCCACGTAGTCGTCGGTCGGCAGCCGTGCGGCCAGCCCGGTCCGCAGCGCGTCCAGATCCGGGTCGGCGCTGACGTCCGGCTCCTGGTTGCCGACGGCGATCACGTCCTCGCTCGCTCCCAGCTGCGCGCCCGCCAGCATGACCTGCGCGACTTCCAGCAGCAGCAGGGGAACCGTCTCGTTTCCGCTCTCGCCGCGGGCTACCGCTGCGATCCCGTCCAGGAAATCGCGGGCATGCTGGGCGATCCGGTCGGCCAAGGGCCGCCACTCCTCGCCCGGCTGCCCTGGCCGCTGCGGGCTAGACATCCAGCAGCCTCCGTCCTTCGAAGGCACGCCCGAGGGTTACCTCGTCGGCGTACTCAAGTTCGCCGCCCACCGGCAGTCCGCTGGCGGGCCTGGTCACCCGCAGGCCCATGGGCTTGAGGAGCCGGGCCAGGTACGCCGCGGTCGCCTCGCCCTCCAGGTTGGGGTCCGTGGCCAGAATCAGCTCGGTGACGGTTCCGTCGCCGAGCCTGGTCATCAGCTCCTTGATGCGCAGGTCATCGGGGCCGACCCCGTCGATCGGGCTGATCGCGCCACCTAGCACATGGTAGCGACCCCGGTACTCGCGGATCTTCTCAATGGCCGCGACGTCCTTGGGTTCCTCGACCACGCAGATAAGCGACGGGTCGCGGCGCTGATCGCGGCAGATCCGGCACTCATCCTCCTCGGCCACGTTGCCGCAGGTGCGGCAGAACTTGACCCGCTCGATCACCTCGAGCAGCACCGACGAGAGCCGCCGTACGTCGGCCGGATCGGACGCCAGCAGGAAGAACGCGATGCGCTGGGCACCCTTGGGCCCGACGCCGGGCAGCGTGCCCAGCTCGTCGATGAGGTCCTGAACAACGCCCTCGTACACCGGCGAGCCTTCTACTGCTCGCCGGGCAAGCTGCCCGGCAGCTCGCCCGGTCCCGGCATGCCTGGCAGTCCCGGCAGCCCGCCCCCGCCGAAGCCGGAGGCGAGGGGACCCATCGCCTCCTGCTGCAGCTCGGCGGCCGCCCGCGAGGCGTCCCGGATCGCGGCGAGCACCAGGTCGGCCAGGGTCTGCGCCGTCTCGGCCGGATCGGACGGATCGATGGCTTCCGGGGCGATGACCAGGTCCAGGAGCTCACCCTGGCCGCTGACGACGGCCTTGACCAGGCCGCCGCCGGCCGTTCCCTCGACCGCCGCGTCAGCCAGCTCCTGCTGGGCGTTCATGAGCTGGCTCTGCATCTCCGCCGCCGCCGCGAGCAGTTGCTGCATGTCCAGCTGACCGCCAGGCTCCACGATGCCCCCAAACCGTCTGGCACCCTCGGTTGCGGGGGTGACCGCTAAGTTACCGATCGCGCCCGCGCCAGGCCATGGGCGGCCGCGATTCCCTGTCACTACGAGCCTACGGCCTGTCCGGCCGTCAGGCATCGCGCGGCCGCTAGGCGTCGCCGACATCCTCGATGAGCCGGCCGCCAAGCTCGCGCTCGATGAGGTCCATGGCCGTCAGGGCCCGGCTCGCGGGCGGCTGGGCCCTGACGGGCGCTGCCGCCCCGGAGGCCGGCCCGGAGCTCTGGGCTGGGGCCGGCGCGGCAGGCGGCCCGGCGTCCTCGGGGTCATCGTCGCGCGGGTCATCCCAGCCCGCCCCGGGGTCGTCCCACGCGGGCGGCGGCTCGCTCCAGCCTGCCTGCGCGTCGTCCCCGGATGGCGGCGGTGCCGCCCGGCCAGGCGCGG